>ERZ791734.14-NODE-14-length-346192-cov-7.828230_pt1 | contig 346192 bp, 308 predicted proteins | sample MGYA00509953_ERZ791734 | MGnify/ENA primary metagenome ERZ791734 (study PRJEB30046, sample SAMN00792038) | human gut metagenome | study: EMG produced TPA metagenomics assembly of the A metagenome-wide association study of gut microbiota in type 2...
CACCCGAAACTGCAGGGTATTGCCCAGCAGAACAGCTTTAAACACACCTGATAACGTTTAACGGTAACGGTGTCCCGAAACGAAGCCGTTTCGGGACAATTTCCAAAGTCTGTTCACTGGCATTAGCAACGGAAAATATTGTTCTGAATACGCTTCAGAACAAAACAGGTGCGGTTCCGACAGGAATACCGTTTTAGGGGGATAATATGGCTACATCAGTACAGACAGGTAAAGCTAAGCAGCTCACATTACTCGGATTTTTTGCCATAACGGCATCGATGGTAATGGCTGTTTATGAATACCCTACCTTCGCAACATCGGGCTTTTCATTAGTCTTCTTCCTGCTATTAGGCGGGATTTTATGGTTTATTCCCGTGGGACTTTGTGCTGCGGAAATGGCTACCGTCGACGGCTGGGAAGAAGGTGGCGTCTTCGCCTGGGTATCAAATACTCTGGGGCCGAGATGGGGATTTGCAGCGATCTCATTTGGCTATCTGCAAATCGCCATTGGTTTTATTCCGATGCTCTATTTCGTGTTAGGGGCACTCTCCTACATCCTGAAATGGCCAGCGCTGAATGAAGACCCCATTACCAAAACTATTGCAGCACTCATCATTCTTTGGGCGCTGGCATTAACGCAGTTTGGTGGCACGAAATACACGGCGCGAATTGCTAAAGTTGGCTTCTTCGCCGGTATCCTGTTACCTGCATTTATTTTGATCGCATTAGCGGCTATTTATCTGCACTCCGGTGCCCCCGTTGCTATCGAAATGGATTCGAAGACCTTCTTCCCTGACTTCTCTAAAGTGGGCACTCTGGTTGTATTTGTTGCCTTCATTTTGAGTTATATGGGCGTTGAAGCTTCCGCAACCCACGTCAATGAAATGAGCAACCCCGGGCGCGACTATCCACTGGCTATGTTACTGCTGATGGTGGCGGCAATCTGCTTAAGCTCTGTTGGCGGTTTGTCTATTGCGATGGTCATTCCGGGTAATGAAATCAACCTCTCCGCAGGGGTAATGCAAACCTTTACCGTTCTGATGTCACATGTGGCACCGGAAATTGAGTGGACGGTTCGCGTGATCTCCGCACTGCTGTTGCTGGGTGTTCTGGCGGAAATCGCCTCCTGGATTGTTGGTCCTTCTCGCGGGATGTATGTCACAGCGCAGAAAAACCTGCTGCCAGCGGCATTCGCTAAAATGAACAAAAATGGCGTACCGGTAACGCTGGTCATTTCGCAGCTGGTGATTACTTCTATCGCGTTGATCATCCTCACCAATACCGGTGGCGGTAACAACATGTCCTTCCTGATCGCACTGGCGCTGACGGTGGTGATTTATCTGTGTGCTTATTTCATGCTGTTTATTGGCTACATTGTGTTGGTTCTTAAACATCCTGACTTAAAACGCACATTTAATATCCCTGGTGGTAAAGGGGTGAAGCTGGTCGTGGCTATTGTCGGTCTGCTGACTTCAATTATGGCGTTTATTGTTTCCTTCCTGCCGCCGGATAACATCCAGGGTGACTCTACCGATATGTATGTTGAATTACTGGTCGTTAGTTTCCTGGTGGTACTTGCCCTGCCCTTTATTCTCTATGCTGTTCATGATCGTAAAAGCAAAGCGAATACCGGCGTCACTCTGGAGCCAATCAACAGTCAGAACGCACCAAAAGGTCACTTCTTCCTGCACCCACGTGCACGTTCACCACACTATATTGTGATGAATGACAAGAAACACTAACCATGTCTGAATGGTTATAAGACAAGGGAGCGATAATTCATCGCTCCCTTTTTCGTGCTTGTTGTCGTATTGACTTAACCGGGATAAGTACGAGAATGAGCGCACATCTGTTTACCGGAAACCAGCACATATGGATATCTGCTCCCGAAACGAGAAATTAGCGATTAGAAGACCAGCGATACTGGTTGCACTGGCACTTTTACTGTGTAGTTGTAAAAGCACGCCTCCAGAGTCCATGGTGACACCACCAGCGGGTTCAAAGCCACCAGCCACGACGCAACAATCGTCACAACCGATGCGTGGCATCTGGCTGGCCACGGTGTCTCGCCTCGACTGGCCACCGGTTTCCTCGGTTAACATTAGTAACCCCACCAGCCGGGCACGTGTACAACAACAGGCGATGATCGACAAACTGGATCATCTGCAGCGTCTCGGCATAAACACGGTCTTTTTCCAGGTCAAGCCGGATGGTACCGCCCTGTGGCCATCGAAAATTTTGCCGTGGTCCGATCTTATGACCGGTAAGATTGGTGAAAATCCGGGTTACGATCCGCTGCAATTTATGCTCGACGAAGCCCACAAGCGTGGGATGAAAGTACACGCCTGGTTTAACCCCTATCGCGTATCGGTTAATACGAAGCCCGGTACTATCAGGGAACTGAATAGCACTCTGTCTCAACAACCGGCGAGCGTCTATGTGCAACACCGCGACTGGATCAGAACGTCCGGCGATCGCTTTGTCCTCGACCCGGGCATCCCTGAGGTTCAGGACTGGATCACATCAATAGTCGCGGAAGTGGTTTCCCGCTATCCAGTAGATGGCGTGCAGTTTGATGACTATTTCTATACTGAGTCACCAGGTTCACGGCTAAATGATAACGAAACGTACCGCAAATACGGCGGCGCATTTGCGTCAAAAGCAGACTGGCGGCGCAACAATACTCAGCAGTTAATTGCGAAGGTATCGCACACCATTAAAAGCATTAAGCCGGAAGTCGAATTTGGCGTTAGCCCGGCAGGCGTGTGGCGTAACCGATCACACGATCCGCTCGGTTCCGATACCCGAGGCGCGGCAGCCTATGACGAATCCTACGCTGATACCCGTCGATGGGTGGAACAAGGGTTGCTGGATTACATTGCTCCCCAAATTTACTGGCCATTCTCACGGAGTGCCGCGCGTTATGACGTGTTGGCAAAATGGTGGGCGGATGTCGTTAAACCGACCAGGACCCGCCTGTATATCGGTATCGCCTTCTATAAAGTGGGTGAACCTTCAAAGATAGAGCCAGACTGGATGATTAACGGCGGCGTACCGGAACTGAAAAAGCAGCTCGATCTTAACGATGCTTTGCCGGAAATTAGCGGCACAATCTTGTTCCGTGAGGACTATCTGAATAAACCGCAGACGCAACAAGCGGTCAGCTATCTGCAAAGTCGTTGGGGCAGTTAAACTCCCATTCTTACTTTGTAACAAGCCGGTGCTTTACCCACTGGCTTGTTACCCTCTTGAACTATCCCACTAGCAATCATGCTTAAATACGTCAAATTAACCACGCAATTAACCACACTTAGTTAAACAGCCATAATCCCCCTAATAAAAATGTATGAATATGAAAAAACATACGATATTCGCTGTCACCGAAAAATAATTACGATGGGCTATACTCTTCTGAAGAACAGTAGCGTAGATTGAAACTGTCCTAAGTCGCTTATTTCTTTTCAGTATATCTTCATATTTCAGGAGAATATGGTGCAGTTAGTCGATCTCGCACGTTGTGTTTGGTTGATTTTGGCCTGCGGTTTAACCATAAAGGTCGACATTATTTTAAAGCCGCAAACGGCGAGGATATTGCCCTCTCACTTTCCATCGGTGCCGCCATGTTTAATGGTCATCCTGACTATGAGCGCCTCATTCAAATAGCTGATGAAGCTCTGTATATCGCCAAAAGACGAGGTAGAAACCGTGTTGAACTCTGTAAAGCCAGTCTTTAGATGCGCCAGGATGCAGAGGTAATCATGAAGCTAACCGATGCGGATAATGCCGCCGATGGCATTTTTTTCCCCGCCCTTGAGCAAAACATGATGGGCGCGGTGTTAATTAACGAAAATGATGAAGTGATGTTTTTCAACCCCGCAGCAGAGAAGCTCTGGGGGTACAAACGTGAAGAAGTCATTGGCAATAACATTGATATGCTGATTCCGCGGGATTTGCGTCCTGCGCATCCTCAATACATTCGTCACAACCGTGAAGGTGGTAAAGCGCGCGTCGAGGGGATGAGTCGGGAGCTGCAGCTGGAGAAAAAAGACGGCAGTAAAATCTGGACCCGTTTTGCGCTATCGAAAGTGAGCGCCGAGGGGAAAGTTTATTACCTGGCGCTGGTACGGGATGCCAGCGTAGAAATGGCGCAAAAAGAACAGACCCGACAATTGATTATTGCCGTTGACCATCTCGACCGACCGGTGATTGTCCTCGATCCGGAACGCCATATTGTGCAGTGCAATCGCGCATTTACCGAAATGTTTGGTTACTGCATTAACGAAGCCAGCGGTATGCAGCCCGATACACTCCTGAACATTCCAGAATTCCCTGCTGATAACCGTATTCGTTTACAACAGTTGCTATGGAAAACCGCCCGCGATCAGGACGAATTTCTGCTGTTGACGCGCACCGGTGAAAAAATCTGGATTAAAGCCTCTATCAGCCCGGTTTATGACGTGCTCGCGCATCTGCAGAACCTGGTAATGACATTCTCGGATATCACCGAAGAAAGGCAAATCCGCCAGCTTGAAGGCAATATTCTCGCCGCCATGTGCAGCAGCCCCCCATTTCATGAAATGGGGGAAATCATTTGTCGTAACATCGAATGTGTTCTCAACGAATCGCATGTTTCGCTGTTCGCGCTGCGCAACGGGATGCCGATACACTGGGCGTCATCTTCGCACGGTGCAGAAGTTCAAAATGCGCAAAGCTGGTCAGCGACCATTCGTCAGCGCGATGGCGCGCCTGCGGGGATCCTGCAAATTAAAACCTCGTCAGGAGCAGAAACCAGCGCCTTTATCGAACGCGTGGCAGATATCAGCCAGCATATGGCCGCGCTGGCGCTGGAACAGGAAAAAAGCCGTCAGCATATTGAACAACTCATCCAATTTGATCCGATGACCGGTTTGCCAAATCGCAATAACCTGCACAATTACCTCGATGACCTGGTCGACAAAGCCGTCTCTCCGGTGGTGTATCTCATCGGTGTTGACCATATTCAGGATGTGATTGATAGCCTTGGCTATGCGTGGGCCGATCAGGCATTGCTGGAAGTGGTCAATCGCTTTCGTGAAAAACTCAAACCGGATCAGTATCTCTGTCGTATTGAAGGTGCGTCTTTTGTCCTCGTGAGCCTGGAAAACGATGTCAGTAACATTACCCAGATCGCTGATGAGCTACGGAATGTGGTCAGCAAGCCGATAATGATTGACGATAAACCATTCCCGCTCACCTTGAGCATTGGCATCAGCTACGACGAGGGTAAAAACCGCGATTACCTGCTCTCCACTGCTCACAATGCAATGGATTTTATTCGCAAAAATGGCGGTAACGGCTGGCAGTTCTTCAGCCCGGCGATGAACGAAATGGTAAAAGAGCGTTTGGTTTTAGGCGCAGCGCTAAAAGAAGCGATTAGCAATAACCAACTTAAACTGGTTTATCAGCCGCAAATCTTCGCAGAAACGGGTGAACTGTACGGCATCGAAGCCCTTGCTCGCTGGTACGATCCCCTGCATGGTCATGTGCCCCCTTCACGGTTTATTCCTCTCGCAGAAGAGATTGGTGAAATCGAAAATATTGGGCGCTGGGTCATCGCGGAAGCTTGCCGTCAGTTAGCAGAATGGCGTAGCCAGAATATTCATATCCCGGCGTTATCCGTTAACTTGTCTGCGCTGCACTTTCGCAGTAATCAGCTGCCTAATCAGGTATCTGATGCAATGCACGCCTGGGGTATTGACGGCCACCAGCTGACGGTGGAAATCACGGAAAGCATGATGATGGAACACGATACCGAAATCTTTAAGCGCATTCAGATCCTGCGCGATATGGGCATCGGTTTATCGGTAGATGATTTTGGTACAGGCTTTTCCGGATTATCCCGCTTAGTCAGTCTTCCGGTAACGGAAATCAAAATTGATAAAAGTTTTGTCGATCGTTGTCTGACCGAAAAACGCATCCTTGCCTTACTCGAAGCCATTACCAGCATTGGGCAAAGCCTCAATTTAACCGTCGTGGCGGAAGGCATCGAAACCAAAGAGCAATTTGAGATGCTACACAAGATCCACTGTCGCGTTATTCAGGGATATTTCTTTTCCCGCCCCCTGCCCGCCGAAGAAATTCCAGGCTGGATGAGCAGCGTGTTACCGCTGAAAATCTGATAAATTCCTCTCGCCCGCACTCGCGGGTTTTTATTTAACGTGACACTGTCACTTAAATACTGTGATTTCCGCTACGTTTAGTTGGACAACGACAACGCATAGCCATGTCACAACAATCCCTTCTCAGCCTGATGTGATTGGCTGACGCCTCAGGCATTCACGCGCCTGAGGCGTCATCCGGCAACGCTTTACGATTTCAACTGGTAATCCAGCGTAATTTCCGCTTTCAGTACCTGAGAAACCGGGCATCCTGCTTTTGCTTTCTGGATAATGACGTCAAAGGTGGAGGCATCAATACCCGGCACCGCAACTTCGCTCTTCAGTGCGATTTTAGTAATCGCAAAACCGGCATCCACTTTATCCAGCGAGACATCGGCGGTGGTATCAATCGATGTTGGCGTGAATCCCGCTTCCCCCAGCATTAATGAAAGCGCCATTGAGAAACATGCGGCATGCGCTGCGCCAATCAGTTCTTCAGGGTTGGTTCCTTTTTCGCCTTCAAAACGCGTGTTAAATCCATACGGCTGTTGGTTCAGCACGCCGCTCTCAGTAGATACTGTTCCCTTCCCGCGTTTGATATCGCCTTCCCAGTGTGCCTGACCTTTCTTATGGATTGTCATTGTTGCTCTCCTGTGGGCTTAAAAAGGAAATTATAGACTACGTGAGAAACAGCACGAGGATAAGCAGGATAATCCGAATAAAATCCGGCGAAAATATAATTCCTGCACTTAAATTAAATTTCCACAATAGATAACCGGAAATATATAACTCAAGAGATATTGCATCAATATCAATCAACTCGTCACAATAATAATACCTATCAATATCATGGAGTTAAAATATAAAAATCATCAACCAGGACTAATCTTAACAACGAAGCGGCAAATATTTGCCATGCTGAATGTGCTTTATAAATCTGCGATCCGTAGCAGACACCATAAATACACAGACACGGAGAATCACTATGTTTACTTATTATCAGGCAGAAAATTCAACAGCAGAACCCGCTCTGGTTAATGCCATTGAGCAAGGCCTTCGGGCAGAGCACGGTGTTGTCACTGAAGATGACATTCTCATGGAGCTGACCAAATGGGTGGAAGCTTCTGATAACGACATCCTCAGTGATATCTACCAGCAAACGATCAATTATGTGGTCAGTGGTCAGCACCCTACGCTTTAAGGTGCTATGCTTGATCGGCAACCTAATTTAGGGGTTTAGCACGTGTTTCTTCGCTACGGCGATGTTGTCCTTAAAACTAGCAACAGGATTGAGGAGTTAAAATGAAATCGAACCGTCAGGCACGTCATATTCTTGGACTGGACCATAAAATTTCTAACCAGCGCAAAATAGTTACCGAAGGTGACAAATCCAGCGTGGTAAATAATCCCACCGGCAGAAAACGCCCCGCTGAAAAGTAATTCATAACCATCAGTCCTCAATGACGATTAAACACCATTGCCTGCGCAATGGTGTTTTTGTTTTTATCTGCTTTATACTTGGTACTTGACGCCCTGGCGGTAATGCAAAGACGATAAAAGCCCCCAGGGATGGATATTCAAAAAAGAGTGAGTGACATGGAACCAAAAACAAAAAAACAGCGTTCGCTTTATATCCCTTACGCTGGCCCTGTATTGCTGGAATTTCCGTTGTTGAATAAAGGCAGCGCCTTCAGCATGGAAGAACGCCGTAACTTCAACCTGCTGGGGTTACTGCCGGAAGTGGTCGAAACCATCGAAGAACAAGCGGAACGAGCATGGATCCAGTATCAGGGATTCAAAACCGAAATCGACAAACACATCTACCTGCGTAACATCCAGGACACTAACGAAACCCTCTTCTACCGTCTGGTAAACAATCATCTTGATGAGATGATGCCAGTCATTTACACCCCAACCGTCGGCGCAGCCTGTGAGCGTTTTTCTGAGATCTACCGCCGTTCACGCGGTGTGTTTATCTCTTACCAGAACCGCCACAATATGGACGATATTCTGCAAAACGTACCAAACCATAATATCAAAGTGATTGTGGTGACTGACGGCGAACGTATTCTGGGGCTTGGTGACCAGGGCATCGGCGGGATGGGCATTCCGATCGGTAAACTGTCGCTCTATACCGCCTGTGGCGGCATCAGTCCGGCCTATACCCTTCCGGTGGTGCTGGATGTCGGCACCAACAACCAACAGCTGCTTAACGATCCGCTGTATATGGGCTGGCGTAATCCGCGTATCACTGACGACGAATACTATGAATTTGTTGATGAATTTATCCAGGCTGTGAAACAACGCTGGCCGGACGTACTGTTGCAGTTTGAAGACTTCGCACAAAAAAATGCGATGCCGTTACTTAACCGCTATCGCAATGAAATTTGTTCTTTTAACGATGACATTCAGGGCACCGCGGCGGTAACAGTCGGCACACTGATCGCAGCCAGCCGCGCGGCAGGTGGTCAGTTAAGCGAGAAAAAAATCGTCTTCCTTGGCGCAGGTTCAGCGGGATGCGGCATTGCCGAAATGATCATCGCCCAGACCCAGCGCGAAGGATTAAGCGAGGAAGCGGCGCGGCAGAAAGTCTTTATGGTCGATCGCTTTGGCCTGCTGACCGACAAGATGCCGAACCTGCTGCCTTTCCAGACCAAACTGGTGCAGAAGCGCGAAAATCTCAGTGACTGGGATACCGACAGCGATGTGCTGTCACTGCTGGATGTGGTGCGTAATGTAAAACCAGATATTCTGATTGGCGTCTCAGGACAGACCGGGCTGTTTACGGAAGAGATCATCCGTGAGATGCATAAACACTGTCCGCGTCCGATCGTGATGCCGCTGTCTAACCCGACGTCACGCGTGGAAGCCACACCGCAGGACATTATCGCCTGGACTGAAGGTAACGCGCTGGTCGCCACTGGCAGTCCGTTTAATCCAGTGGTATGGAAAGATAAAATCTACCCTATAGCCCAGTGCAACAACGCCTTTATTTTCCCGGGCATCGGGCTGGGTGTTATTGCTTCCGGCGCGTCACGTATCACCGATGAGATGCTGATGTCGGCAAGTGAAATGCTTGCTCAGTATTCGCCGCTGGTCCTGAACGGCGAAGGTCTGGTACTGCCGGAACTGAAAGATATTCAGAAAGTCTCCCGCGCAATTGCCTTTGCGGTTGGCAAAATGGCGCAGCAGCAAGGCGTGGCGGTGAAAACGTCTGCCGAAGCTCTGCAACAGGCCATTGATGATAATTTCTGGCACGCCGAATACCGCGACTACCGCCGTACCTCCATCTAAGCCTGCGCCCGGTAGTGAAGGCTACCGGGCAATTTTCCTCTCCCTTTTTCAGATCTCATCCATACTGGGTAGTGGCGAATAAATCTCATTTGCCTCACCTGCTATGCAGAACATCATCCGAAAAGGAGGAACTATGAAGGCTGCAGTTGTTACGAAGGATCATCATGTTGACGTTACGGATAAAACACTGCGCTCACTGAAACATGGCGAAGCCCTGCTGAAAATGGAGTGTTGTGGTGTATGTCATACCGATCTTCATGTTAAGAATGGCGATTTTGGTGACAAAACCGGCGTGATTCTGGGACACGAAGGTATTGGTGTGGTGGCAGAAGTTGGCCCTGGTGTTACTTCATTAAAACCAGGCGATCGTGCCAGCGTGGCGTGGTTCTATGAAGGATGCGGTCATTGCGAATACTGTAACAGTGGTAACGAAACGCTCTGCCGTTCAGTAAAAAATGCCGGATACAGCGTTGATGGCGGGATGGCGGAAGAGTGCATCGTGGTCGCCGATTACGCGGTAAAAGTGCCAGATGGTCTGGACTCGGCGGCGGCCAGCAGCATTACCTGTGCGGGGGGCACTACCTACAAAGCCGTTAAGCTGTCAAAAATTCGTCCAGGACAGTGGATTGCTATCTACGGTCTTGGCGGTCTGGGTAACCTCGCCCTGCAATACGCGAAGAATGTCTTTAACGCCAAAGTGATCGCCATTGATGTCAATGATGAACAGTTAAAACTGGCAACCGAAATGGGTGCAGATTTAGCGATTAACTCACGCACCGAAGACGCCGCCAGAATTGTGCAGGAGAAAGCCGGTGGCGCTCACGCAGCGGTGGTGACAGCGGTAGCTAAAGCTGCGTTTAACTCGGCGGTGGATGCTGTCCGTGCAGGTGGTCGTGTCGTGGCTGTCGGTCTGCCGCCGGAGTCTATGAGCCTGGACATCCCACGGCTGGTGCTGGATGGTATTGAAGTGGTCGGTTCGCTGGTCGGCACGCGTCAGGATCTAACCGAAGCCTTCCAGTTTGCCGCCGAAGGCAAAGTGGTGCCGAAAGTCGCCCTGCGTCCGTTAGCGGACATCAACACCATCTTTACCGAGATGGAAGAAGGCAAAATCCGTGGCCGTATGGTGATTGATTTCCGTCGCTAAGAGGTCTTTGCTGCGACTGCCATGTTCGGGTCGCAGCCTGTTTTGCGAGACGCTTTCCGCAATTTCACTCTTCTTCTTTTCCTCCCCCATCTTTCCCCTCACAATTCGCGAAAACGTAGCGAAATTTGTTGCGCTGCACGGAACAATAGTGATAGTGTTCCTTTCGAGGGAACAAGGATGAAGAGATGATAATGAATTTCAGACACAAGGGATTGCGTGACTTGTTTCTTCTCGGCAAAACCTCCGGCGTTATACCGACGCAAGTCAAACGATTACGCCACCGACTCGCTGTGATTGATGCAGCATGCTGTCTTGCTGATATCGATATGCCCGGTTACCGACTACATCCGTTAAGCGGCGATCGCGATGGAATTTGGGCGATATCTGTCTCGGGTAACTGGCGAATCACATTTGAATTCGTCAATGGCGATGCATACATACTGGATTACGAGGACTATCACTGATGAAAATGGCCAATCATCCCCGCCCGGGGGACATTATTCAGGAATCACTGGACGAACTTAATGTCAGCCTGCGCGAGTTTGCCAGAGCAATGGAAATTGCGCCCTCTACGGCAAGTCGATTGCTGACCGGAAAAGCAGCTTTGACGCCAGAAATGGCAATAAAACTGTCTGTGGTGATCGGCAGTTCGCCGCAAATGTGGCTGAATCTGCAAAATGCCTGGAGTCTGGCAGAGGCAGAAAAAACAGTGGATGTGTCGCGACTGCGCCGTCTGGTTACGCAATAAAAAAATGGCACCTTATAAAGCGCCATTTGAAACTGATGACAAACGCAACATTGCCCGATGCGCTACGCCTATCAGGCCTACACGTTCGCTGCAATCTCCTGGATTTGAACGGTTTGTAGGCCGGATAAGGCGTTCACGCCGCATCCGGCATGAACAAAGTGCACGTTGTCTACAATAAAAAAATGGCGCCTTTTACAGCGCCATTTTCAGCTTAAAGCTCAAAAGAGATTATATCCCTTCTTCACTCTCTTTTTTCGCTTCTGCCTTCTCGATTTCACGATACCAGCGCGGATGGTGTTTCTTCGCCCAGCGACGGCTCACCTTCCCTTCGATCATCCCTTTAATCGATCCTTTTACCCAGAATGCCATATACATATGGATCAGGATGGCGTGGATCAGGATGATACCCGCAGCCGCATGGATCAGCAGGCTATAACGGACAACCTGTATCGGGAAGTACTGCGCAAAGTACGGACGCCAGATAATCACTCCGGTCACCAGCAGCACGAAAATCATGCTCATGATTGACCAGAACATCATCTTTTGCCCGGCGTTGTACTTACCGACATCCGCCACTTTGTGCTCATTGCCTTTTAATACTTCGACAATGTTCAACAGCCACGGAATATCTTTCTTATCCGGGATGTTGTGATGCACAAAACGCACAAACATAAACATCAGCGCGACGAAAATCGCAATGCCGAAGAACGGGTGCAAAATGCGCCCCATCTGCGGCGTACCGAAGGTTTGCGTCAGCCATTGCAGCGTCGGGAAGAAGAACGAAATCCCGGACAGCGCCACCAGGAAGAAGCAAATCACCACGGTCCAGTGACAGGCGCGATCAATAAATTTGGTGCGCACAATCATTTTCGACTTACTCATGATTTCCCTCCTCGTCATCGTCCACTTCCTTATTCGGGCCAATACCGATGTAGTGGAAAATCAACCCGGCAAAAGTGGCAATAAAGCCAGCCGCTGCCAGCGGTTTCAACGCGCCTTTCCACAGGCTTACCGAGGTATCGATCTTCGGATCTTTCGGCAGACCATGATACAGCTCCGGCTGATCGGCATGATGCAGCACGTACATAACGTGCGTACCACCGACCCCTTCCGGGTTGTAGACGCCAGCATGTTCGTAACCACGCGCTTTCAGTTTCGCTACGCGCTGTTCCGCCAGCTCCAGCATCTCCTTCTTGGTGCCGAAGTGGATAGCCCCGGTCGGACAGGTTTTCACACAAGCCGGTTCCTGGCCGACGCTGACGCGATCGACGCAGAGGGTGCATTTATATACCCGGTTATCCTCTTTGTTGAGGCGCGGAATATTAAACGGACAACCGGCAATGCAGTAACCACAGCCGATGCAATTTTCCGACTGGAAATCGACAATCCCGTTAGCGTACTGAATGATTGCACCAGCAGACGGGCACGCCTTCAGGCAGCCCGGATCTTCACAGTGCATACAGCCGTCTTTACGGATCAGCCACTCCAGCTTGCCGTTCTGTTCGGTTTCGCTAAAGCGCATCACCGTCCAGGACTTGGCGCTCAGATCGGCGGGGTTATCGTAAACCCCGACGCAGTGCCCCACTTCATCACGGATGTCGTTCCACTCCGAACACGCCACCTGACAGGCTTTACAGCCGATACAGGTGGAAACGTCGATAAGTTTCGCTACTTCTGCTTTGTAATCACGCACCTGAGAAGGCGGCGTGATGGAGTTAGTTGCGGACCTTTTGATAATGTCCTGCGTTTCCATAGCCATCTGTTCGCCCCCTTACGCCTTCTCGATGTTGACTAAGAACGCTTTATATTCCGGCGTTTGCGAGTTTGCATCACCGACATTCGGCGTCAGAGTGTTAGCGATATAACCTTTACGCGCGACACCCTCAAAGCCCCAGTGGATTGGAATACCCACCGTTTCAACCTGCTGACCGTTTACATTCAGCGGTTTCAGACGGCGCGTTACCACCGCCACCGCGCGGATAAAGCCACGCTTGCTTGAGACAGTGACACGATCGCCATTATTAATGCCTTTCGCCGCCGCCAGCGTTTCGCTGATTTCCACAAACTGTTCCGGCTGAGCAATTGCGTTGAGCAATGCGTGCTTGGTCCAGGTGTGGAAGTGCTCCGTCAGACGATAGGTCGTACCCACATACGGGAACTGCTCTTTTTTACCCATCCGCAGTGCGTCTTGTTCATACAGACGAACAACCGGGTTAGACACCACGTTCGGATGCAACGGGTTAGTGCCCAGCGGCGTTTCAATTGGCTCGTAGTGTTCCGGGAACGGACCTTCCGCCATTTTGTTGATGGCAAACAGGCGTCCCATCCCTTCCGGCTGCATGATAAACGGTCCGGTTGGTGTACCTGGCGCGGCATTGCCGAAGTCCGGAATATCGTTACCCGTCCACTTGCTGCCGTTCCACTGGATCAGCATCCGTTTCGGATCCCACGGTTTACCGTTGATATCCGCCGAAGCACGGTTGTAGAGTACGCGACGGTTGAGCGGCCACGCCCAGGCCCATCCCAGCGTATTCCCCAGACCAGATGGGTCGGAGTTATCGCGGTTAGCCATCTGGTTGCCCTGCTCTGTCCAGCTACCGGTGTAGATCCAGCAAGACGATGCGGTTGTACCGTCATCACGCAGATGCGCAAAGCTACTCAGCAACTGACCTTTCTTCGCAATCAGCACGCCATTGGCATCATAGAGATCTTCCAGCGCGTAGCCGTTGTTCTCTTTAGCTACTTCGTCAGATTGCGGTTCGTGCGGCTGCTTGTAGTTCCAGCTCATCTTTATCAGCGGTTCTACGCCTTTACCACCCTCGGCCTGGTACAGCTCGCGCAGATGATGGTAGATACCCGCCAGAATTTCGCCGTCGTTACGTGCTTCGCCCGGCGCGTCCTGACCTTTCCAGTGCCACTGCAACCAGCGACCGGAGTTAGCGATAGAACCATCTTCTTCAGCAAAGCAGGTCGAAGGCAGACGGAATACTTCAGTCTGAATAGATGCCGGATCGACATCGTTCGACTCGCCGTGGTTCTGCCAGAAGGTAGAGGTTTCAGTCACCAGCGGATCGATAACCACCATGTACTTCAGCTTGCTCAGGCAGCTCACCACTTTGTTTTTGTCCGGGAAGGACGCAACCGGGTTAAAGCCCTGGCAGAAATAACCGGTGACTTTACCTTCATCCATCATGTTGAAATACTTGATGACGTCGTAGGTCTGGTCCCACTTCGGCAGCCAGTCGTAGCCCCAGTTGTTCTCTTTCTGCGCTGCATCGCCGTAGAAAGATTTCATCAGGCTAACGAAAAACTTCGGATAGTTGCTCCAGTAGTTCACCTGATCAGCCAGCGTCGCTTTCGGCGTGTTCGCTTCCAGATACGACTGCAAATCAACCTGTTTTTCTGACGGCAGCGTCAGATAACCTGGCAGGCTGGTAGAGAGCAGGCCTAAGTCAGTCAGGCCCTGAATGTTGGAGTGACCACGCAATGCGTTCACGCCGCCACCGGCCATACCCATGTTACCGAGCAGCAACTGGATCATCGCCATCGTACGGATGTTCTGCGCACCCACGGTGTGCTGCGTCCAGCCCAGCGCGTACAGGAAGGTGGTTGTGCGATCCGGTGCGCTGGTGGAGGCCAGCACTTCACACACTTTCAGGAAGTCGGCTTTTGGCGTACCGCAAATGTTTTCTACTACGTCCGGCGTGTAGCGGGAAACGTGCGCTTTCAGCAGATTCCATACACAGCGCGGATGAGTCAGCGTGTCATCGCGTTTCGCATAGCCGTTTTCATCGAACTGATAGTTCCAGGACGACTTATCGTATTGACGTTTTTCAGCGTCGTAGCCGCTGAACAGACCGTCTTCGAAAGCAAAATCATCACGCACCAACAGGCTGGCGTTGGTGTAATGCTTAACGTATTCGGCGTTGATTTTGTTGTTTTCGATCAGGTAGCGCAAAACGCCAGACAGGAACGTAATGTCCGTACCGGAACGAATAGGTGCGTAAATATCCGCCACAGAAGCGGTACGCGTAAAACGGGGATCGACAACGATCAAGGTTGCATCGTTGTTGTTTTTCGCTTCCATCGCCCAGCGGAAACCGACGGGATGCGCTTCAGCAGCGTTACCGCCCATCACCATTACGACGTTAGCGTTTTTGATATCCACCCAGTGGTTGGTCATCGCACCGCGACCAAATGTTGGAGCAAGACTTGCTACCGTTGGTCCGTGTCAGACGCGCGCCTGGTTGTCTACCGCCAGCATCCCGAGGGAGCGGGCAAATTTTTGAGTCAGCATCCCGGTTTCGTTGCTGGCACCGGAAGCACACAGCATACCGGTAGAAAGCCAACGGTTTACCGTTACGCCCTGCTCGTTCTTTTCAATAAAGTTAGCGTCACGGTCGGCTTTCATCAGCTTCGCAATACGGGAGAATGCTTCTTCCCAGCTAATGCGCTGCCATTTGTCAGAACCTGGCGCACGATATTCCGGGTAGCGCAGACGGTTTTCGCTGTTGACGTAATCCAGCAAACCGGCCCCTTTCGGGCACAGCGCACCACGGCTTACCGGATGATCCGGGTCACCTTCAATGTGATAAATCGCTTCTCTGGCGTTTTTCGCGCCATCACCCAGGCTATACATCAATAGCCCGCAACCTACGGAACAGTATGTGCAGGTGTTACGGATCTCTTTCGCGCGTAATAATTTGTAGTTTCGCGCCTGAGCCAGTGCTTGCTTCGGGGCAAAGCCCAATGCTGCTACTGTTGTTCCCGCCATACCGCCCGCGCAGATTTTAAAAAATTGTCTGCGACTGACGTCCATTGCTTTCCTCTTTTTTCAGGGGTATTACTGCGCGAGGAAACTAACAGTAAAATTCTGAATCTTTTTGCGCGAAATCAAAAAGAACACGTGTTTGCCACAAAATAATCCGCCTGCGCAAATTGACCTACCTCAATAGCGGTAGAAAAACGCACCACTGCCTGACAGGCCAGTTAAAAAAAATGCTATAAAATTCAGCTTAATTTTTAACGGCAAGAGAGACAAAACAGCGAGCATGACACGACAAAAAGCAACGCTCATAGGGCTAATAGCGATCGTCCTGTGGAGCACGATGGTAGGATTGATTCGCGGTGTCAGTGAGGGACTCGGCCCGGTCGGCGGCGCAGCTGCTATCTATTCATTAAGCGGGCTGCTGTTAATCTTCACGGTTGGATTTCCGCGTATTCGGCAGATCCCGAAAGGCTATTTACTCGCCGGGAGTCTGTTATTCGTCAGCTATGAAATCTGTCTGGCGCTTTCCTTAGGGTATGCGGCGACCCGTCATCAGGCGATTGAAGTGGGGATGGTGAACTATCTATGGCCCAGCCTGACAATTCTCTTTGCCATTCTGTTTAATGGTCAGAAAACCAACTGGCTGATTGTACCAGGATTATTATTAGCCCTGGTCGGCGTCTGCTGGGTGTTAGGCGGTGACAATGGGTTACATTATGATCAAATTATTAATAATATCACCACCAGCCCATTGAGTTATTTCCTGGCGTTCATTGGGGCGTTTATCTGGGCAGCCTACTGCACAGTAACGAATAAATACGCACGCGGATTTAACGGAATTACCGTTTTTGTCCTGCTAACGGGAGCAAGTCTGTGGGTTTACTATTTTCTTACGCCACAACCAGAAATGGTATTTAGCACGCCCGTCATGATTAAACTCATCTCTGCGGCATTTACCTTAGGATTTGCTTATGCTGCATGGAATGTCGGTATATTACATGGCAACGTCACCATAATGGCGGTAGGTTCGTATTTTACGCCCGTCCTTTCCTCAGCACTTGCAGCCGTGTTACTCAGCGCCCCGCTGTCGTTCTCGTTCTGGCAAGGCGCGCTAATGGTCTGCGGCGGTTCCCTGCTCTGCTGGCTGGCGACACGTCGTGGCTAAAATAATTGTCGGGTCTACGGCCCGGCAGTTAATCAGATAAATTCTGACAATATTAAAAAATAAATTTCAAATACCAGAAAGCCATTTTAGTTACATTTAGTAACACATATCTGTCTGTTTAATCCACATTCTGCCCCCGCAGTTACGCTTTCTTATCTATTCTTCTAATCAGCACTTCACCTGATTCATCCTTAATTCTAATAACTGGCTATTGCGCCTTACCTCCTGTTTTGTCTTTTTTTCATTACCAATGTGTGCATGTGAGGAACAATATGGCACTGCAAAATGAGAAAAATAGTCGTTATCTTTTACGCGACTGGAAACCAGAAAATCCGGCCTTCTGGGAAAATAAAGGAAAGCATATTGCACGAAGAAACCTCTGGATATCAGTCAGTTGCCTACTTTTTGCCTTCTGTGTCTGGATGCTATTTAGCGCAGTTACTGTTAATCTCAATAAAATCGGTTTTAATTTCACTACCGATCAACTCTTTTTATTAACCGCATTACCCTCCGTTTCTGGCGCATTATTGCGTGTTCCCTACTCCTTTATGGTGCCTATATTCGGTGGACGCCGATGGACGGTTTTTAGTACTGCAATCCTGATTATTCCTTGCGTCTGGCTCGGAATTGCCGTGCAGAATCCGAATACTCCTTTTGGGATATTTATCGTTATCGCTTTGCTATGCGGTTTTGCAGGTGCGAACTTTGCTTCGAGCATGGGCAATATCAGTTTCTTCTTTCCAAAAGCCAAACAAGGGAGCGCTCTTGGGATTAATGGCGGATTAGGAAACTTAGGTGTAAGTGTGATGCAGCTGGTTGCACCGCTGGTCATTTTTGTCCCCGTATTTGCCTTTCTCGGCGTCAATGGCGTACCGCAGGCCGACGGTTCGGTGATGTCGCTGGCGAATGCCGCATGGATTTGGGTACCATTACTGGCGATTGCCACGATCGCCGCCTGGTCAGGGATGAATGATATCGCCAGTTCACGCGCCTCAATTGCCGACCAGCTCCCTGTCTTACAACGCCTGCATCTCTGGCTGCTGAGCCTGCTTTATCTTGCCACCTTCGGTTCGTTTATCGGTTTTTCTGCGGGTTTTGCCATGCTGGCAAAAACCCAGTTCCCGGATGTGAATATTCTGCGCCTGGCGTTCTTTGGCCCATTTATCGGTGCCATCGCGCGATCGGTTGGTGGTGCTATTTCCGATAAATTCGGCGGCGTGCGGGTAACGTTGATCAACTTCATTTTTATGGCGATTTTCAGCGCCCTGCTGTTCCTTACCTTACCGGGCACAGGCTCCGGTAATTTCATCGCATTTTACGCCGTATTTATGGGGCTGTTTCTGACCGCGGGTCTGGGAAGTGGTTCTACTTTCCAGATGATCGCCGTCATCTTTCGCCAGATAACAATTTATCGGGTGAAGATGAAAGGCGGTAGTGATGAGCAAGCTCAAAGAGAAGCCGTCACCGAAACGGCAGCCGCTCTGGGCTTTATCTCAGCCATTGGCGCAGTGGGCGGCTTTTTTATTCCGCAGGCGTTTGGCATGTCGCTCAATATGACCGGCTCTCCGGTGGGCGCGATGAAAGTGTTTTTAATCTTCTACATCGTTTGTGTGCTACTGACCTGGCTGATTTATGGTCGGCGGAAGTTCAGCCAAAAATAAGAGATCGATGCCTGACACGTCTTATCAGGCTACAACCGTGTCTCATCCGACAAGGCATCAGATCCCAATTCATTCCTGGAGCAGGAGTTATGTCATGAGTAAACTTTTGGATCGCTTTCGCTACTTCAAACAAAAGGGCGAAACCTTTGCCGATGGTCACGGACAGGTGATGCATAGCAACCGCGACTGGGAGGACAGCTATCGCCAGCGTTGGCAGTTCGACAAAATCGTGCGTTCCACCCACGGTGTTAACTGTACAGGCTCCTGTAGCTGGAAAATCTACGTTAAAAATGGTCTGGTGACCTGGGAAATCCAACAGACCGACTACCCGCGCACTCACCCTGACCTGCCAAATCACGAACCTCGCGGCTGCCCGCGTGGCGCAAGTTACTCCTGGTATCTCTACAGCGCTAACCGCCTGAAATACCCGCTCATTCGTAAACGACTGATTGAACTGTGGCGCGAAGCCCTCAAGCAACACAGCGATCCGGTACTGGCGTGGGCATCGATTATGAACGATCCGCAAAAGTGCCTGAGCTACAAACAAGTACGTGGACGCGGCGGCTTTATCCGCTCCAACTGGCAGGAGCTAAACCAGCTGATTGCCGCTGCTAACGTCTGGACCATCAAAACTTACGGCCCGGATCGCGTTGCCGGTTTCTCGCCGATCCCGGCGATGTCGATGGTTTCTTACGCCGCCGGAACACGTTATCTGTCGCTGTTAGGTGGCACCTGTTTAAGCTTCTACGACTGGTATTGCGACCTGCCGCCCGCCTCGCCGATGACCTGGGGCGAGCAAACCGACGTACCGGAATCTGCCGACTGGTATAACTCCAGTTACATCATCGCCTGGGGGTCTAACGTACCGCAGACACGTACGCCGGACGCCCATTTCTTTACCGAAGTACGCTACAAAGGCACTAAAACCATCGCCATTACCCCTGACTACTCTGAAGTGGCCAAATTGTGCGACCAGTGGCTGGCACCGAAACAAGGCACTGATAGTGCCCTGGCAATGGCAATGGGCCATGTCATTTTAAAAGAGTTTCATCTCGATAATCCCAGCGATTATTTTATCAACTACTGCCGCCGCTACAGCGACATGCCTATGCTGGTAATGCTGGAACCTCGCGACGACGGCAGCTACGTTCCCGGGCGCATGGTCCGCGCATCTGACCTGGTGGATGGACTGGGCGAAAGCAATAATCCGCAGTGGAAAACCGTGGCAGTTAATACCGCAGGTGAACTGGTGGTGCCTAACGGTTCGATTGGTTTTCGCTGGGGAGAAAAAGGCAAATGGAATCTGGAATCCATTGCCGCCGGTACGGAAACCGAATTGTCGTTAACTCTGCTCGGTCAACATGATGCCGTTGCAGGCGTGGCCTTCCCCTACTTTGGCGGCATTGAAAATCCGCATTTTCGCCGCGTAAAACACAATCCGGTCCTGGTGCGCCAATTGCCCGTTAAAAACCTGACATTAGCCGATGGCAACACCTGTCCGGTCGTCAGCGTTTATGATTTGGTACTGGCGAATTATGGCCTCGATCGCGGGCTGGAAGATGAAAACAGCGCGAAAGATTACGCTGAAATCAAACCTTATACCCCTGCCTGGGGCGAGCAAATTACCGGCGTTCCGCGCCAGTATATTGAAACCATCGCCCGTGAATTTGCCGATACCGCCCATAAAACGCATGGGCGCTCGATGATTATTCTCGGCGCAGGTGTTAACCACTGGTATCACATGGACATGAACTACCGCGGGATGATCAATATGCTGATCTTCTGCGGTTGTGTCGGACAAAGCGGTGGCGGCTGGGCGCACTATGTCGGTCAGGAAAAACTGCGCCCGCAAACCGGCTGGCTGCCTCTGGCCTTTGCGCTCGACTGGAACCGGCCACCGCGCCAGATGAACAGCACCTCGTTTTTCTACAATCACTCCAGCCAGTGGCGCTATGAAAAAGTCACCGCGCAGGAATTGCTCTCACCGCTCGCCGATGCCAGTAAATACAGCGGTCACCTGATTGATTTCAACGTTCGCGCCGAACGTATGGGCTGGCTCCCTTCTGCGCCGCAGCTGGGGCGTAACCCGCTCTCCCTGAAAGCTGAAGCCGACAAGGCCGGATTATCCCCCACAGAATTTACCGCCCAGGCGCTGAAATCGGGCGATTTACGTATGGCCTGCGAACAACCAGATAGCGGCAGCAATCATCCGCGTAATTTGTTTGTCTGGCGTTCTAACCTGCTTGGCTCCTCCGGCAAAGGCCACGAGTATATGCAGAAGTATCTGCTGGGGACCGAAAGCGGGATTCAGGGCGAGGAACTCGGTGCCAGCGACGGGATCAAACCAGAAGAAGTCGAGTGGCAAACTGCGGCGATTGAAGGCAAGCTCGACCTGCTGGTGACGCTCGACTTCCGCATGTCCAGTACCTGCCTGTTCTCCGATATCGTTCTGCCCACCGCCACCTGGTACGAAAAAGACGATATGAATACCTCGGATATGCATCCGTTTATTCATCCGCTTTCTGCGGTGGTCGATCCGGCGTGGGAATCACGCAGCGACTGGGAAATCTACAAAGGTATCGCTAAAGCCTTTTCGCAAGTGTGCGTGGGGCATCTCGGCAAAGAAACCGACGTGGTATTACAACCACTGCTGCATGACTCCCCGGCAGAGCTTTCACAGCCGTGTGAAGTGCTCGACTGGCGCAAAGGCGAATGCGATCTGATTCCAGGCAAAACCGCGCCGAATATTGTGGCGGTGGAGCGCGACTACCCTGCTACCTATGAACGCTTTACCTCGCTCGGGCCATTGATGGACAAACTTGGCAACGGCGGTAAAGGGATTTCGTGGAATACCCAGGATGAAATCGATTTCCTCGGTAAACTTAATTACACCAAGCGTGATGGCCCGGCACAGGGGCGTCCGCTGATTGACACCGCCATTGACGCATCAGAAGTGATTCTGGCACTGGCACCGGAAACCAACGGCCATGTTGCAGTCAAAGCGTGGCAAGCGCTGGGCGAGATCACCGGACGCGAACATACCCATCTGGCGCTGCACAAAGAGGACGAGAAGATTCGCTTTCGCGATATTCAGGCACAGCCACGTAAAATTATCTCCAGCCCCACCTGGTCTGGTCTGGAAAGCGATCACGTCTCCTATAACGCGGGATACACCAACGTTCATGAGTTAATTCCGTGGCGCACGCTGTCGGGACGCCAGCAACTCTATCAGGATCATCCGTGGATGCGTGCTTTTGGTGAAAGTCTGGTGGCTTATCGCCCGCCTATCGACACCCGTAGCGTCAGTGAAATGCGCCAGATACCGCCAAACGGCTTCCCGGAAAAAGCCCTTAACTTCCTGACGCCGCACCAGAAATGGGGCATTCACTCAACCTACAGTGAAAACCTGCTAATGCTGACGCTCTCTTGCGGTGGACCGATTGTCTGGATCAGCGAAACCGATGCCCGAGAACTGACCATTGTCGATAACGACTGGGTGGAAGTATTTAACGCCAACGGCGCGCTGACTGCCCGCGCGGTGGTCAGCCAACGTGTACCGCCGGGCATGACCATGATGTATCACGCCCAGGAACGCATTATGAATATTCCTGGTTCGGAAGTAACTGGCATGCGCGGCGGCATTCATAACTCGGTTACCCGCGTTTGCCCGAAACCAACGCATATGATTGGCGGTTACGCGCAGCTGGCCTGGGGCTTTAACTACTACGGCACTGTCGGCTCGAACCGCGACGAATTCATTATGATCCGCAAAATGAAGAACGTTAACTGGCTGGATGATGAAGGTCGCGATCAGGTTCAGGAGGCGAAAAAATGAAAATACGTTCGCAAGTCGGCATGGTGCTTAACCTCGATAAATGTATCGGCTGCCATACCTGTTCGGTGACCTGTAAAAACGTCTGGACCGGACGCGAAGGCATGGAGTACGCATGGTTTAACAACGTCGAAACCAAACCGGGCATTGGTTATCCGAAAAACTGGGAAGATCAGGATGAGTGGCAAGGTGGCTGGGTGCGTGATGTGAATGGCAAGATACGCCCGCGTCTGGGCAGCAAGATGGGCGTAATAACCAAAATTTTCGCCAACCCGGTAGTGCCGCAGATTGACGATTACTACGAACCTTTCACCTTCGACTACGAACATTTGCATAGCGCGCCGGAAGGCAAACATATTCCCACAGCCCGTCCGCGTTCACTGATTGACGGCAAACGGATGGACAAAGTGATCTGGGGCCCAAACTGGGAAGAACTGCTGGGCGGCGAATTTGAAAAACGAGCCCGCGACCGCAACTTCGAGGCCATGCAAAAGGAGATGTACGGGCAGTTTGAAAACACCTTCATGATGTATCTGCCGCGCTTGTGCGAACACTGCCTTAACCCCAGTTGTGTAGCGACCTGCCCCAGCGGCGCTATCTACAAACGCGAAGAAGACGGCATTGTGCTGATCGATCAGGATAAATGCCGTGGCTGGCGTTTGTGCATTAGCGGTTGTCCGTACAAAAAAATCTACTTCAACTGGAAAAGCGGCAAGTCAGAAAAATGTATCTTCTGTTACCCACGAATTGAGTCAGGCCAACCCACCGTGTGCTCCGAAACCTGCGTGGGTCGCATCCGGTATCTGGGCGTGCTGCTTTACGACGCCGACCGCATTGAGGAAGCGGCGAGCACCGAGCGCGAAGTTGACCTCTATGAACGCCAGTGCGAAGTGTTCCTCGATCCGCACGATCCCTCAGTGATCGAAGAAGCCCTGAAACAAGGTATTCCACAAAACGTGATTGAAGCTGCCCAGCGTTCGCCAGTCTACAAAATGGCGATGGACTGGAAACTGGCGTTACCGCTGCACCCTGAATACCGCACCCTGCCGATGGTCTGGTACGTTCCTCCACTGTCACCGATTCAGTCTTACGCTGATGCGGGCGGCTTGCCGAAAAGCGAAGGCGTGCTGCCCGCCATCGAAAGCCTGCGTATTCCGGTGCAATATCTCGCCAATATGTTGAGTGCCGGCGATACCGGTCCGGTACTGCGGGCGCTGAAACGGATGATGGCGATGCGCCACTATATGCGTTCACAAACCGTGGAAGGCGTTACCGATACCCGCGCCATTGACGAAGTAGGCCTGAGCGTCGCCCAGGTCGAAGAGATGTATCGCTACCTCGCCATTGCCAACTATGAAGACCGTTTTGTCATTCCAACCAGTCATCGGGAAATGGCGGGCGATGCCTTTGCTGAACGCAACGGCTGCGGTTTTACCTTTGGCGACGGTTGCCATGGCTCGGACAGCAAATTCAACCTGTTCAACAGTAGCCGTATCGATGCCATCAACATCACCGAAGTGCGCGACAAAGCGGAGGGCGAATAATGCAGATCCTCAAAGTGATCGGCCTGTTGATGGAATATCCGGACGAGCTGTTGTGGGAATGTAAGGAGGACGCGCTGGCGTTGATCCGCCGCGACGCGCCGATGCTTACGGATTTTACCCGCAACCTGCTTAACGCGCCGCTGCTGGATAAACAGGCCGAATGGTGCGAAGTGTTTGACCGTGGACGTACCACATCGCTGCTGCTGTTCGAACATGTTCATGCCGAGTCCCGCGATCGCGGCCAGGCAATGGTGGACCTGCTGGCGGAGTATGAAAAGGTCGGCCTGCAGTTGGATTGTCGAGAACTGCCCGATTATCTACCACTGTATCTGGAGTACTTAAGCGTACTGCCGGACGATCAGGCGAAAGAAGGCTTGCTCAACGTTGCGCCGATCCTCGCCCTGCTTGGCGGACGCTTAAAACAACGCGAGGCACCGTGGTACGCGTTATTTGACACCCTGTTGCAACTGGCAGGAAGTACACTTTCAAGTGACAGTGTCACAAAACAGGTGAACAGTGAGGAGCGCGATGACACCCGCCAGGCGCTGGATGCGGTGTGGGAAGAGGAACAGGTGAAGTTTATTGAAGATAACGCCACGGCGTGTGACAGCTCGCCGCTTAATCAATATCAGCGACGCTTTAGCCAGGATGTCGCGCCGCAGTATGTCGACATCAGTGCGGGAGGTGGGAAATGATTCAGTATCTGAACGTCTTTTTTTATGATATCTACCCGTACTTGTGTGGCACGGTTTTTATCCTTGGAAGCTGGCTGCGCTACGATTACGGGCAGTATACCTGGCGCGCCGCCTCCAGCCAGATGCTCGATAAACGTGGGATGGTGATATGGTCGAATCTGTTCCATATCGGCATTTTGGGGATTTTCTTCGGGCACCTGTTCGGCATGTTAACACCGCACTGGATGTACGCGTGGTTTCTGCCGGTGGCGGTAAAACAGCAGATGGCGATGATCCTCGGCGGAATATGCGGGGTATTGACGCTGATTGGCGGTGCGGGGCTACTGGTGCGTCGTTTAACAAATCCGCGTATCAGGGTGACGTCTTCTGGTGCGGATATCCTGATCCTCGCCATTTTGTTAATTCAGTGCATTCTTGGGTTAACCACCATTCCTTTTTCAGCACAACATCCGGACGGCAGTGAAATGATGAAGCTGGTGGGCTGGGCGCAAAGCATTGTCACTTTCCAGGGCGGTGCATCTACGCATCTTGATGGTGTCGCCTTTATATTCCGCGTTCATCTGGTGCTTGGAATGACCATCTTCCTGCTCTTCCCGTTCACCCGACTGGTGCATGTCTGGAGCGCGCCGTTTGAGTACTTTACTCGTCGGTATCAGATTGTGCGTTCGCGGCGTTAATTCTCACGCGGGCCGGATAGCCCTTCGCTCTCCGGCCACTTGCAGGCTATGATAGTTCTCCAGCCACAGGAGAACATTAATGAAACCGCAGGTTTACCACGTCGATGCTTTTACCTCTCAACCGTTTCGCGGCAATTCTGCCGGTGTTGTTTTCCCCGCCGATAATCTCAGTGAAGCGCAAATGCAGCTTATCGCCCGCGAGTTAGGTCATTCGGAAACTGCTTTTCTGCTGCACAGCGACGACAGCGATGTGCGCATCCGCTACTTTACGCCAACGGTTGAAGCGCCAATTTGCGGTCACGCGACGGTGGCTGCGCACTATGTACGTGCAAAGGTATTAGGTTTGGGAAATTGCACGGTCTGGCAAACGTCGCTGGCAGGAAAACACCGCGTGACTATCGAAAAGCATAACGATGATTATCGTATTTCGCTGGAACAAGGTACGCCGGGCTTTGAGCCACCGCTGGAAGGTGAAACACGTGCAGCGATTATCAACGCGCTTCATCTCACTGAGGACGATATTCTGCCAGGCTTGCCAATTCAGGTGGCAACAACAGGACACTCAAAAGTGATGATTCCACTGAAGTCGGAAGTGGATATCGACGCCCTTTCGCCTGACCTTGCTGCGCTGACCGCAATCAGCAAGCAGATTGGCTGCAATGGTTTCTTCCCGTTCCAGATCCGCCCAGGCAAAAGCGAAACCGACGGTCGCATGTTCTCGCCTGCGATTGGTATTGTGGAAGATCCGGTGACCGGGAATGCCAATGGTCCGATGGGCGCATGGTTAGTACATCACAACGTATTATCCCACGATGGCAACGTGTTGCGTGTTAAAGGCCATCAGGGGCGCGCATTGGGGCGTGATGGTGTAATTGATGTGACGGTGACAATTCGAGATAACCAACCGGAGAAAGTTACCATTTCCGGCACGGCGGTGATTCTATTCCATGCTGAATGGGCCATTGATTTTTGATGCCGTTGCCTGATGCGCTTCGCTGATCAGGCCTACAACCGGACTAATGTAGGCCGGATAAGGCGTTTACGCCACATCCGGCAACCTGACATAAATTATTTTCCCGCCTCCGGGTGCGTATCAAACGCCGCCATCACCAGCGCTAACTCATCCACAGTAAAGCCATGTTTCGCATCATCTACGCCCAGACCAAACTGTTCCTGCATCACGGCATATAACGACGCCACATCTGGTAGATTTCGCTGCTCAACTGCGTGCCCATTTTCATAATGGGTAAAATGAAAATTGGTCAGCGTTAGCTTGCCACCGTCCGGCAAATGGCGACACATCAGCAAATGATGGCGAAAATGCGACTGCGGCCAGTGCGCCGACCAGAAATTGCCCATCACATAATCGCTTTGTTGCTGCTCGCAGAGATCAAAACGGTACATCGACTGCCAGTGCTGATGATGATTAAACTGCAATACCCAATCATCACCCTCTTGCAACAACCGATACTCTCCGTGTGGCGTGGTTTGCATGATATCCGGCATTAAACGAATCGGCGCGGTTAGCGTCTGCCCACCGAAACCGACATCAGCAATCCATTTTTCCCCTTCCAGTTCCACCAACAGCAAACGATGGGTGCGCGGCGGTAATGCTGGCGGATTTGATAACACTACGCGACCTAACAAGCTGCGAACGTTAAACCCCAGCTCGCGTAACACCCGCTCAAACACGCCATTCTGCTCAAAACAGTAACCGCCACGACGGGCTATCACCAGTTTATCTTCCAGCGATTGATCATCAAGCTGTATTTCCCTCGGCAGCAAAACGTCGAGATTTTCAAACGGAATGGTGCAATTGTGTTTCAGGTGCAATGCACGCAGCGTATCAATATTGGCCGCAGCAGCTCCCAACCAGTTAATACGGGCAAAATAATGATTCAGAATGGGCGTCATCAGGCGTTTCCCTTAGTGGTTTTCTCAACTTATAACCTGGAATAGACGCCGCACTGGCTATTTTGTGCGATCGCGGACATGCATCACGTTCGCAAATCGCCAATCCCGTTAATTTCGTTACTTATTGCGTTACGAGCTACGCTTTTAAAACACCCTTCATAGCGAGGCGATATCGTGAGCCAATTCATTCCCGTCGAATTACACCATGCCAGCCGTCTGTTAAATCATGGCCCAACTGTCATGATCACCAGTTTCGATGAGCAATCCCAGCGGCGTAACATTATGGCAGCAGCCTGGTCGATGCCCGTAGAGTTTGAACCGCCACGCGTGGCGATTGTGGTAGATAAATCGACATGGACCAGGGAGTTGATTGAACGTAACGGTAAGTTTGGCATCGTTATCCCGGGCGTTGCGGCGACTAACTGGACGTGGGCGGTGGGAAGTGTGTCGGGTCGTGAAGAAGATAAATTTAATTGCTACGGCATTCCGGTAGTGAGAGGCCCGGTGCTTGGTTTGCCGCTGGTCGAGGAAAAATGTCTGGCGTGGATGGAGTGTCGCCTGCTACCTGCAACTTCCGCGCAAGAAAAATACGATACGCTATTTGGCGAAGTGGTATCAGCAGCGGCAGACGCACGGGTATTTGTCGAAGGCCGCTGGCAGTTTGATGATGATAAGCTCAATACGTTGCATCATTTAGGTGCTGGCACGTTTGTTACCAGTGGTAAGCGAGTTACGGCGGGCTAAAGAATCATATGCAGCAACCAAGTTGTTTAAGCAATGTTTCCATATGAGTTAAAGCATATTTTATCTCACGATTGCATATTTTTAGTGAAGATTAATTTATCCTCACCAACATCATAGTAATTGCGTATTATCGCCTCATTGATAAAGCCCTGTTTTGTATAAAATGCGCGGGCGGCACTAAAATCGATATGGCTGGCGGTCTCTACTAATAGTAGTCTTGCCTGTTTAATTGTGAGCTCTTTTCTATTTCGTTAATCAGCAGATGTCTCACTCCCTGGCGCTGATGGGAAGGACTGATCCAGAGCATTAATAAATTTCAGACATCATTTGTCATCATTTCAGAAGCACAGTAGGCAATCCCTGCCAGTCCCAAGTGTTCTGCACTAAACCATAAATCGGCAGATTGACCTGAGAAATAATGTGTTAGTGTTTTTTGTACATGATGAAGGCCATCTTGATCAAATTGATCCCTGTCAAGCAGCATATCCATTAATGGTTCAACATCTGAAGGTTTGACTGGTCGTATAAACATGGAACTCCTTATTTATTGATGAATATTTGAAAATTGTTTGCATGGAACGCGGTTAACCTGAATTTTCAGCGGAAGTTTCACTCAAAGGCTTTATTAATCCGCTCCTTATGTCCTTTTACAGCAAATAAATAATTACCTCCCTGTTTTTGTATCTTCTCTGCAATATCTTTCTGGCAACCCATCGCATCAGTTGTGATAATTTCACCTTTAATATCCAACATGTTAGTATCAATTATTGAACATAAAATGTAAATTATTTAGTGCAAAAAAGCGGCGCACCGTGTTCTTTCCCATATTCCTAATATGGCAACTTTAAGTTATCGCCGTCTATACTTATAGAAATTTCATCAGGGGTGACGTAAATAGAATTTTTTTCATCCTCAATTGCCCATAACTGATTAATAAAAAAGTGTTTTTTTTCATCCAATAACAAATTATTACATGTAGTAAAATTATTAATATCAAAAAAATCATCAGCACAATTAATTTTTAAATTTAAAAAATAAAGAAAAATATTATTGATTGATTTGAGTGTAAACCACTTGTCATTAACAAATTTATAGCCAGATGATTTTATAAAATAATAATTATCTCCTGGTATAAAGGCATACATATCATTTAAGGTTATACTCAACAAAAAACTACGACCTGGTTTAATAGTATTCCACCGTTCAGGATTCGTATTAATTTCAAAAGGACATGAACCACCTAAGTAGTCCAACGTGATATTCCCAGAGTTGATTCTGAATGGTTTTTTGCATATCGCATCATATTCATCTCCTTTTCCATCTTTTACTTTCATAGGTAGATAATATTTAGAAAAAAAATACGTGGTAGAGCTATTGTTAGTAAAGGTTATGTTAGCAAAAATCCTGTTATTTTTTTTACTCATAGCTAATTGAGCATTGACATCCGCTATATAATTCATATGATTGCATTTTTTCTTACACTCATCATAATTTTCGATAGGATAAATTAATGGCCTTCCTTTGATATCTCTCTCAAGCCCAAACCCGTATTTTTTTATTAAAACCATTTCATCCGCAGTCGATTGAAAGGAATAGAAAAATATAATATTTACGATTGTCATTATTATGATTTTTTTTATAGCTCGCAGCATTAATATATTTCTTTCTTTATAACCACCAATATCATCCAGGATATTATTTGACACTTTTCCACAAAGCATCACTGAGTAATTATTCAAATTTTTGAGTTGAGAGCACTTTGCCACAAAAGAGAATGAAATAAATATCAAACCTACCGAAGTGATTATTGTTTTTCTAAACCCCATTGTTTTAAACAATCCTTATGTAATTAAGTGGGGGGGTTATTTCATCATTCAATACATATCAAGAATGCTCAAATGCTGGCCAACGTACTAAATCGAAGCCATCTGCTGCTGGGTTTATTCGCCGTGTAACTTCTCTGGCATGTGACAAACTACATCCTTTATCCGCCCAATAATTAACGCCTAAACTACCGCCAGGTATCAATCGATGGCTTACCATTATGTATTTTTGCTTACTTGCTATAAAGAGAGTCAAGTTCATCCCCATCGATTAATAACGAAACTTCATTGCTTCTCAAAAAGACACCTAGTCTTGCCCCATAGAGATCAAGATTATATAATAAATCATCAATTTTTTTCTTAGGATGACTTTGGTTTAAAATATTAAACATTGCCGTGTTTATATTTTCATTCCTGAACCAATTACTTCTTACAATAAGATGCTCAAAAGTACCAACGTTATAGCGATGCTTGCCTGGTAAAAAAACGTAGTAGTCATTTAAATTAACTTGATATGTATAATTGCTTTTAGGTGGTATCTCAAGCCACGCAGAAGATGACATATCCAGTCCATAATTACACCATCCTCCCAGATAATCGAGAATTACATCATATGATGTAATTAAAAAACGTTTATCACATAAATCCTTACCATTATAAGGTATATTCTTTTTATAAATATACAAATAGCCATCATGAGCATTATAAACATTAACTATCGCTATAATATTTTTTTTGACACTTTCAACTGAAAGAGTCAAGAAAACTTGATTTTCTTGTTGCAATATAATATTTTCATTTTTACTCATTGCATAATCAGGAGTTAGATCAAAGTATGTCGTATCTTTTGTAATGAATTTGTTTGATTGAAATAAATCATAAACACCCGGATGTTCATGCTTCTTTTCTGCGAACACTAACGATCCATAAGCATTTTTTTTGGGTATTAAATAATTTTCACCTTTCAAATTTGTGCTGAAAAACATTAGCGTAAAGGTTGTGATATAAAGGCAATGAATAATCTTATTCGAAGTAACGTTCAATGTTATATCCATTTATCATTACATCTCGACTTTTAGCTTTTACAAGATTTTCCGCATGCTCTCTGTATTCTTCAGCAGATGTTGTTTCCGCATTTTTACCCGGAGGGCTTAAATCGTCAGTATACAGAACTTCGCTTAAATGTGAAAACTCATGACATAAAGTGGATACCTGGGAATCGTATCCTTTAACCGCGGCATGAAAAAATTTAGGGCCTACAATAACAGGATTCTCACTACTAATCCCTCCCTGCACTTTGGCAAAAATACATTCATCACCTTGATATTTAAAACAATTGCTTTTCACTCTCTGATTGACTAATATCATTGCCTCAACGCCTCTCAGCAGCCATTTATTAGCCTCAATCTCATTTCTCCCAAAAATATCAAGAAATTCTTTTTTTTCTGTCTCCTCCCATCTATATAAGTCTTTTTTTCTTTTATTTAAAACAACTAGTTGTTCAGCCAAAGCATTGGTAATAATCTCATTGAATTTATTAGTTATTTCTTTTTTTACTATGCAGACATTTACACCGGGCTTTGGTTGAGCCTGTGTGGTTCTACCCATGTTATTACTGGTGCTCATTACAATTCACCTCAAATATATAATAATCATTAGTTAACAGTTTAATTTCTACATTTGCATCATTGGTTCTAGAGAAAACTTCTGTATACCCGTCCTTGTCCGTTTCACCGCGAATCTGCGCACCGTCCTCAAAGAAGGCAATGTAGCGTATTTCTGAATACGGTATCCCGTCATCGTCTGTAAAATGGAACTGGAGAGTATATTTTTCAGGTTCATCCTCATCGTCACCTCGATCACCACCACCACTTCCGGCCAAGCCGCTCCCTCCAGGGTCTTCATTTTCTTCTCCGGAGTCACTGCCATCACCACTCTTCTCACCCCCCGGTGTCTTCAGCACCGTCGGTTGCAGCGTCGGCACCGGCGTTCCCGGACTACCGCCGCTATTGAGATTGATTTTCGGCCCGACGATGTCCACGCCCCCTGAATGGATGACCACAAACGAACCACCCACTTTCAGGCTTATCCGGCTGCTGCTCTCCAGCACGATTTCCCCGTCCACCTTTATCCCCAGCGCGCCACTCACCTTCCTCGCCAGGTCCCCCTTCACCACCAGGCTGTGCTTTCCCTCCACCAGGCTGACATGGTTCCCCGTCGTCTTATGCTCCTGCTTCCCTTTCACCGTCACCCTACGGTCATTTCTGACGTACAGGCCGTCATCATGACTCACGCTCACCGTCCGGTCGTTCGTCACCTTCAGCGTCTGGTCGTTGCGTACCGTTATGCGCCGGTCATTCGCCACCGTGATACTCTGGTCGTGGCCCCCTTCTTTTCTGGTCCCGACCTGAACCGTCTGCCCCTTCACCACCGTTATCTTCTGGTCGTTCCCGATGGTCTCCGTATGGTCATGTTTCACATCCGTCGTCCGGTCGTTAAGTACCTCCGTGTCCATGTTCTTCTGCGCGTGGATATAGACCTGTTCCTTATCCGTCGCATCCTCAAAGCGCAACTCATTAAAACCGCTTCCTTTATAGGTCTTCGACCGTATCGTCATCTGCGTCTTCGTTCCCGGCAGGTCCCCCGGCGAACGGTTGTCCTCATGGTACGTCCGGCCCATGACCAGCGGCTGGTCCGGGTCCCCGTTCAGAAAATCAACAATCACCTCCTGGCCCACCCGCGGTATCGCCAGATTACCAAATCCCGGCCCCGCCCACGCCTGCGACACACGCACCCAGCACGAACTCTCCTCCGTCATCCCGTGATAACGGTCCCAGTGAAACTTCACCCGTACCCGACCATGTTCGTCGCAGAAGATTTCCTCTCCTGCGGGACCGGTGACAATGGCGCTCTGTGGCCCGTCCACCTTCGGTTTGCTTTGCTGCCGTGGACGCCACGTCCGGTCCGCCGGTATCACCTCTAACTGATTGCCCAGCGTGGTTCCTCTCCCCTGGCTGCCGTGAAGCGCCTGCGGCTGGTCTCCTGACAGAATGCTCTGTACCACCTGCCATTCACGGTTCAGCATCTTCTGCGGATGCCCCGTCAGCGTAAACCGCGTTCCCGGCCACAGCTTCGGCGAATTACTCTGCCCTGTGGCCTTTTCCGCATCACTGCGCAGGCTCTCCATCCGGTACAGCGTGAAATCCTTGCCGTGCTGTTCATCCTTGTACCTTCCCGGATAATCAAATATTTCATACTGTTCAAGCTGTCCGTTCAGGCTCTCACCCTGCTGCTCATACATCCCCGGCCAGTCCGGCACCTTAAACGTGTAATCCTGGCTCTGCACCGACGACGGGCGGACATGCGCCTCATAACGGAACATACTGACACACTCCGTCTCCGCTCCTGTCGATGCGTCCGGGTTAAACGGAAACTCTCCCGCCTGTGACAGCCCCGCCACATCGTCGCACAGCGTCAGCTTCTGCTCCGGACTGTCCGCCGCAAACCGCTCAAAGAAGAAAATACCCTCCTCCGCCCACAGCCGCGCCAGAAACGCCAGGTCGCTTTCCCCGTACTGGACACAGAACTCCCGCGCCGGATGGTCCTCATAAAACAGCGGCGTCCACTCCGTGACGCCGTTCTCGTTCAGTAACGTGGCCGATATCGTCCGGATATCCTGCTGCTGGAAGATGCGGAAGTTCTGCCGCAGCCCGCACCGCCATAACGGCGGCTCAATACACAGGTGGTAACGCATCTGCCAGCCATTGTTCTCCTGCATACCAAACCCCGCCACCACGCCTGTGACATAACGCTGCGGGATGACGCCCTGCCAGATGGTCAGCGTTGCCTTCTTCTCCAGCAGCATCTCCGCCGTCTGCATAAAAGAATCGCTGGCGACATCCACACTCATCACAAACGGATAAGACTGGTTCTGGATTAACCGGAAGCTCAACACTGCAAAGGTGTCCGGCTCCTGGCCGTCAACCTCCAGCGTAAAGCGAAGACCTTTTAAGGACATAAATACCTCTCAGACATATCAGCCTATATTTACCGTACCGCCACCAATAACCACGCCGCCGCAGTCAATAGCATCACCGGTTCTGGCGGCGGGCAGGCCGTCAATAAAGACGGTTGACGAGCCTCTGGCGATTTTTCGGGGATGAGGGGGATGCTTCGGTTTATCATGCGGCGTCAGCGGATCTCCCTGGCGGGCGGCAGGTAATCCATCAATAAATACCGTCGATGAAGCCGCAATGATGACTGTCTCACGGTAGCCATCATGCTGGGTACCTTTGTCGTTTAATCTGGCAGCTAAAGGCATATTGTTTTCCTGTCTGGAATATCAGCGACAAAAAATTAAAAAAATGGTAAGGTGCTTAACTCAGCAATAATCACCTTACCGGACATCCTGATTTGTAGCCCAACAGGTTAATCAAGTGACAGGGATAAACTGACCATCAATCAGCGAAAATACCGGAGCGTAATACCCCATAACTTCATCACCATCTTCATCTATGAAACGATAAGTCAGCGGAGAATATGTTGGTTTCGATTTATTATATAGCTGCACCATACGTCCATTATTCATAACCCGGATAGCGTAATCGCCCCATCTGATGGGCTGCATTCTGGCTTTCCTGCCTTCTATTTCTTCTTTTGGATAGAGCGAGAGCAATATTTCATCCTCACTGTCACCGGTTGTGACTGACCAGGCTTTCAGTGCCTCTTTGTGAGAAGCTTTCAGACGTGCCCTGTCCCCGCTGCTAATAATTGCAGCCATTTCGATATAGGCTGCTTTTAGCTTCTGTAACTGTTCATCGCTTCCGGTAAAGGGCGTAGCTCGCGTCCAGGCCCATTCAGGAAGCCCCGCCACCGAGACCTTTTGTGTAAATTGATACACCTTCATCCCTTTCGGGAAATAAGTTTCATTAAAATAGTCTGGATCAATAAATCCGGGTTCTGCCTGCTCAGCCAGAATCTCTTTTCGGATAACAGGATGCATGCTGTCTGGCTGCGCTTCAGGTATTCCCTGCTGGTTGATGGTCACCTTTATCGAAGAAAGTATGGTTTCTTCCTGCTTAACAAAACGAACCAAATCCAGACTGCACCCTGCTTTTTGGGAGAAATGCCCTCGTTCTTCGGTACTGGCAGGTTTATCAGAAAACCACCTTAACGCCCCAATCTCCAGACTGATTTCATTTTCACCATTTTCCATCAGCATCATGGCATTAGTGCTGGAACTGGTGGTTCCGGTTGAATCACCATTTTCTCGCAATACATCCTTTCGGTTGCTGAATCCAAGGACACCATTAGTCTTAATGGCACAATATGATTCCTGTATATTAAACCTGCTGCGGATTTTTTGATGGTTATCGCTCGAGTACAATCCAGTCCCCATAATACCTCCTGATAGTAAAATGACTGATATTAAATTTTTTATTTTCATAATTACCTTATTATCTTTAATTTGATTCATTCTTCGCCGTTCAATAATCAGTGCCTATCTGCCACTGCGTCACTGGCGTTACTTTTTTTTCCACAGTATTTTCCTTACCATACAAATTAATCCGTAATGGTGAGTCATCTACTTCCAAAGGTTTACATAGTTGCCACTTAAGTTCATTTTCTTTTTCGGGTTTCTCACTATTCTCTTTTCTATCTTTATCACCGCGAGATATGTCAACCTTAACTTTAAACGCGCCCGTCACTCCATCATGAAATAGAACAAGATCCATTCCATCATCTCGTTTATCAAATCCAAACCCAGCTTTTGCTTCTATAGAAGCACCAACCTCAGATTTCAATTTCACGACAAAAACATTCGTCTCAAATGTTGCACTAACCTCACCTTTCAAACCAAGTTTAATATTGCTTTCTTTAGTGTTAAATTCCCATGCTTTATCTTTTTGAGAATATACAGCCCCAAGATCGAGATTAACTTCCGGTGAAATTTCGATATAGCATTCAACACTGGTTCCATGCTTGCGGAGATATTCACGGCATCGGTTTACCAGATCTTCCATTTTGCAGTATGCACATATAAATGAGATGATATCAAATCGGAATGATGCTTTGAAAAATGGAGCACCATATAGACCATAAAAATGGCACGGACCATCTTTAATATCATGTATTGATAAGCATAAGAAATCCCCAGTGTGACAGGTTCTATTTTTGCACTGAATAACGCATATTTACGCGTACCATCTTTGTTGTCAGGATCTGGCGCAAAGTATTTGTTAATGCTTTTAATCAGCGCATCTATTCTACTCATCTGCTCCAGTTGTTTTATTTGTCTGAGTTTTTTTATTTCCTCTACATACTTGTGTGTATATTCAACATTAGCGACTTTTAATCCCAGTTCAACGGTAAGAGATGTCTTGTGAAACAACTCAAACTCAGCGGTTGTATTTGTCCATCCGCTTCGTAGTTTATTTTTATCTTTAGGTTTTGTATCTTCCATCGCCTCCCGAGCTTTTCTCCGTTCATCACGTCGATCTTTTACCGCTCGTGTCTGTTGTGATGACGAAATCTCATAACTAAGCCCTGTGGTAAACCGAATTTCTAATGAAGGATAAACCTTAATCTCGACATAGGAGTTGTGCTCGTAACAGCTATCAATTCTGACTGTGTAATGTGCTGGTTCATAAAGAACATCATGTGGCATGGTAATTGAACTCAGATACTCCCACGGAGAATGAAACGCATCAATGATATTCATTCCACCCTTGAAACCTTCATAATATAATGTAACATTATTGGGTTTTCCAAAAGGTTGCAGTATCTTACGACTGTTTTCTGATTCTTCCTCTAACCATGCCTCATGTGTCCCACTGTTGTCGCACTGGTAGGTAATGGTAATTATACCATCACATCCAAAACCATCGTCCAGTAGCTTAAAACGCGCCATTCCTTCTTTTGACCAGAAATGTTTCTCGCCGGCCTCTGGAAAATCACTAATAACATCAAAAATACATGGATCAGGTATGCCGCATTCCACACAAGGCTTTCCGGCTGTCGAAGATGGAGATGTCATATAATCTATCCGTTTGTCTTTTTATTGCGGGATAAATCCCAGTTCCTGTTGTGCAAGTTCATGTACCCGAATATGTCCCGGATATGACTGATTGCTGAGTAGTTCATACCAGTCATCCGGAATATATCGGAGATCGATTATGTTTTTTTTCAGTAAGATAAGCGTCATTGTTCTGACGGAACGATCATCTGCTATATTTAATGACTGGCAAAAAGAGAAATAATCTTCTGCCAGAATTCGGGATGATTCAGCTTTTGATGAATCATCCCACCCTTCTTTTTCTGCATTTTCTTCGATAAATACAGATAATGTATCAAGATAATTATCCCGTGCCTTTCGTTCCAGTTGGCTATATTGTCTGTAACTCAGCATCAGTTGTGATGGCCGTTCTGCCCTTATATTCATAGTTTCTGCGGGACGGACGGAAGAAAAATTATCCTCACGATATTCTTCACCATAGCGGGTACTTAGCTGTCTGACGGGGTTGATAAAAAAAAGAAGCTGGCGGGGGGTAAGAACTTCCGCTAATACCCATATATTCCGGGGATCATAAAATCGCATGAGAACAGGTTTCTCCTGTTCGGGGATCCTAACCCACAGATAACGTCTGAAGTGTTGCTGTAGCTCACGCATGGATGACTCAGAAGTCAGATATATTCCCCATGGCGACGCCTTATCTCTCAGCCATGCTTCAACCTCCGGAACAACTTCCACGAGATAGGGGGCCAGCGCGACCAGATCCGGCTGTATGGGTTCTGCATACAGACAGCAGTGTGGGGGATTCACTTCGTTCAGAAAATCCAGCAATCCTTCCTCCACAGCACCATCCACAATAGCGTACTTTACGGGTGCCGTTTCCATCACTTATCCTCCTTCGGGCAATGCGCCACAAACATCGAACCACTCCCGGCTGCGGCTTTCAGGATCACCGGGCGCATCGGCAGGATCACGTCTCCCGGACTGCCTCCGCCGTTAAGATTGATTTTCGCGCCCTTAATATCCACGCCGCCGGAATGGATCACCACAAATGAACCTCCCACCCGCAGACTGATTTTGCTGTCGCTCTGTAAAACAATATCGCCCTGTACGCTGATACCCAGCGCGCCGCTTATTTTCTGTGCCAGATCGCCTTTCACCTCCAGTCCCTGATTACCCTCTGTCAGGCTGACGTGGTCTTTGGTGGTTTTATGGTCCTGTTTACCTTCAACCGTCACTTTCCGGTCATTTGCCACCACCAGGAATTCATCATGCCCGATGCTGACCGCCCGGTCATAGTTGACCCGCTTATCCTTGCTGTTCAGCACCACGACCTGCATATTTTTCTGGGCGTGCAGGTAGATTTCTTCCTTGTCCGTGGCGTCCTCAAAGCGCAGCTCGTTAAACCCGCTTCCTTTATAGGTCTTCGACCGTATCGTCATCTGCGTCTTCGTCCCCGGCAGACTCCCCGGCGAACGGTTGTCCTCATGGTACGTCCGCCCCATGATTATCGGCTGGTCCGGGTCCCCGTTCAGGAAGTCCACTATCACTTCCTGACCCACACGCGGTATCGCCAGGTTACCGAACCCCGGCCCCGCCCACGCCTGTGACACCCTCACCCAGCACGAACTCTCCTCCGTCATCCCGTGATAACGGTCCCAGTGAAACTTCACCCGTACCCGACCATGTTCGTCGCAGAAGATTTCCTCTCCTGCGGGACCGGTGACAATGGCGCTCTGTGGCCCGTCCACCTTCGGTTTGCTTTGCTGCCGTGGACGCCACGTCCGGTCCGCCGGTATCACCTCTAACTGATTGCCCAGCGTGGTTCCTCTCCCCTGGCTGCCGTGAAGCGCCTGCGGCTGGTCTCCTGACAGAATGCTCTGTACCACCTGCCATTCACGGTTCAGCATCTTCTGCGGATGCCCCGTCAGCGTAAACCGCGTTCCCGGCCACAGCTTCGGCGAATTACTCTGCCCTGTGGCCTTTTCCGCATCACTGCGCAGGCTCTCCATCCGGTACAGCGTGAAATCCTTGCCGTGCTGTTCATCCTTGTACCTTCCCGGATAATCAAATATTTCATACTGTTCAAGCTGTCCGTTCAGGCTCTCACCCTGCTGCTCATACATCCCCGGCCAGTCCGGCACCTTAAACGTGTAATCCTGGCTCTGCACCGACGACGGGCGGACATGCGCCTCATAACGGAACATACTGACACACTCCGTCTCCGCTCCTGTCGATGCGTCCGGGTTAAACGGAAACTCTCCCGCCTGTGACAGCCCCGCCACATCGTCGCACAGCGTCAGCTTCTGCTCCGGACTGTCCGCCGCAAACCGCTCAAAGAAGAAAATACCCTCCTCCGCCCACAGCCGCGCCAGAAACGCCAGGTCGCTTTCCCCGTACTGGACACAGAACTCCCGCGCCGGATGGTCCTCATAAAACAGCGGCGTCCACTCCGTGACGCCGTTCTCGTTCAGTAACGTGGCCGATATCGTCCGGATATCCTGCTGCTGGAAGATGCGGAAGTTCTGCCGCAGCCCGCACCGCCATAACGGCGGCTCAATACACAGGTGGTAACGCATCTGCCAGCCATTGTTCTCCTGCATACCAAACCCCGCCACCACGCCTGTGACATAACGCTGCGGGATGACGCCCTGCCAGATGGTCAGCGTTGCCTTCTTCTCCAGCAGCATCTCCGCCGTCTGCATAAAAGAATCGCTGGCGACATCCACACTCATCACAAACGGATAAGACTGGTTCTGGATTAACCGGAAGCTCAACACTGCAAAGGTGTCCGGCTCCTGGCCGTCAACCTCCAGCGTAAAGCGAAGACCTTTTAAGGACATAAATACCTCTCAGACATATCAGCCTATATTTACCGTACCGCCACCAATAACCACGCCGCCGCAGTCAATAGCATCACCGGTTCTGGCGGCGGGCAGGCCGTCAATAAAGACGGTTGACGAGCCTCTGGCGATTTTACGGGGATGAGGGGGATGCTTCGGTTTATCATGCGGCGTCAGCGGATCCTCCTGACGAGCTGCGGGGAGGCCATCAATAAAAACGGTGGATGACCCGGCGGTGATGACGGTCTCGTAATAACCGTCGTGCTGGGTGCCTTTGTCGGTAAGTTTGGCTGCTAAAGGCATAATTCCTCCTGTTCAGAATTTCTACAGCAGCAGGTTTCAAAAATCCGGAGAAATATTCAACGAAATATTAATCACTTCACCGGATATTCTGATGCGTACCTTCACTGGTCTATTTAAGTAATACAAATTGTTGGCGTGTATTAAGTTTCATTTTGTTCTCCTTAATTATGTAAGGAGTATTTGATCATGTATAAGCAATGAAAAACAGCTTCAGGAAATAAGGAGTATCTCAATTTTTAAACATAAAATGAGAATCGTTCAGTACAAAAAAGCAGCGTTGCGTAATCTTTCCCTGATTAAATACGCTACCGCCCTACCCTGATGACATGATCTGCACTGCACTATCATATCGACATGTTTCTCTACATGCGAAAAGATGTTTTATTTTCGGATTATATTAAATTGATATTTCATATAAAAAACGAAATTACATCAATCATATAAATAGTTGTACCAACTTTAATTACTATTCATAGCAAACAAATGGATATCCAGTTAACTACGCCAGTGATTCATTAACATTAACCTCCGGCATTATTGTTAAATAATGACATTCCTTTTTAATACTTCTTGTAATTTCGGTATCTGACATACAGCATCAACAATCGCATTAATGTTCGGGGCATTATCCTGAAACCATTCGTGTCCCGGTCCCCATGTGCGCATGGTGCAGAGATAACAGTCCACCAGCGTTAGTTGCTCTCCAAACACATACGGTTCAGCAGTCAATTGCGAATTCAGCCAGATATAAAGCGATTTGCGATATTCAATTACACTCTTCTTTAACTGTTCAGGTGCGTCAGATGCCCAACGCTTAGGGTAATCGGCGAAAGTGAACGTTGGATAGACATTAGCAACCAGCCAGACCAATAGCCGTTGAAACTATTGACGTTCGGCGCGCCCAAGAGGTGGCGCAAGGTCCGGGCGACGATCGAGAACCATCAATGCAATCGCCGCTGTCTCCGTCATAATCTCGTTATTTTTACAGCGCCAGTGTCGGAACCTGACACAACGGATTCAGGGTTTTTAATAAATCGCGTGAAGTTCCCTCGTGGTCAAAACCACTGACATCAACGAACTGATAAGGAATATCAGCCAGTGTTAGCATCAGCTCACTGATTGTAGAGCCCCAGCCGGGTACGCTATACACCTTAATCATATGCCCCTCACAATCTTTTAAAGATTAAGTGTAGGACAGCACACAGGTTATCCAGCAAAAGGATTTATCATTTTTTCGTCAGTTGTATAAATCCCCTTCAGGATTGTAAGGGGATGTTTTGCATCGTTTATCGATAACGGGTAGGATGCTGCGCCGATAGTTTTATACCCATAAAGAATAATGGTGATAACTATCATCGCCAGGATGAATAAACATTGTTCATGGCAACTTATATGACTTTTTCATTAAAGCAATCAGGGAGAGCAATGAGTAAACACGACACCGACACTTCAGATCAGCACGCCGCGAAACGCCGCTGGCTTAATGCCCACGAAGAGGGGTATCACAAAGCGATGGGCAATCGCCAGGTACAGATGATCGCCATTGGCGGCGCGATTGGTACGGGTTTGTTTTTAGGCGCGGGGGCGCGACTGCAAATGGCGGGGCCCGCACTGGCACTGGTCTATTTGATCTGCGGCCTGTTTTCGTTTTTTATTCTGCGTGCATTGGGTGAGCTGGTGTTACACCGCCCTTCCAGTGGCAGTTTTGTCTCTTATGCCCGTGAGTTTTTGGGTGAGAAGGCCGCTTATGTTGCTGGCTGGATGTACTTCATCAACTGGGCGATGACGGGGATTGTTGATATTACCGCCGTCGCTCTGTATATGCATTACTGGGGCGCGTTTGGCGGCGTGCCGCAGTGGGTCTTTGCGCTCGCTGCACTGACCATCGTTGGCACCATGAATATGATCGGTGTGAAATGGTTTGCGGAGATGGAGTTCTGGTTTGCGCTTATTAAAGTGCTCGCCATTGTAACCTTTTTGGTCGTGGGTACAGTGTTCCTCGGTAGTGGTCAGCCGCTGGATGGCAACACCACTGGCTTTCATTTAATCACCGATAATGGCGGCTTTTTCCCCCATGGTTTGCTGCCTGCGCTGGTGTTGATTCAGGGCGTAGTGTTTGCTTTTGCCTCCATTGAAATGGTGGGTACAGCGGCCGGAGAATGTAAAGATCCGCAGACCATGGTGCCTAAAGCGATTAACAGTGTGATTTGGCGTATTGGTCTGTTTTACGTCGGCTCCGTGGTGTTGCTGGTTATGTTATTGCCGTGGAGCGCGTATCAGGCGGGGCAAAGTCCATTTGTGACGTTTTTATCTAAACTGGGTGTGCCGTACATCGGCAGCATTATGAACATTGTGGTGCTGACCGCTGCCCTCTCCAGCCTGAATTCAGGTCTGTACTGCACCGGGCGTATTCTGCGCTCGATGGCGATGGGCGGTTCCGCACCGAGTTTTATGGCGAAAATGAGTCGTCAGCATGTGCCGTATGCCGGGATTCTGGCGACACTGGTTGTGTATGTCGTCGGCGTATTCCTCAACTATCTGGTGCCGTCACGCGTATTTGAGATTGTGTTGAACTTCGCGTCGCTGGGAATCATCGCTTCATGGGCGTTTATCATCGTTTGCCAGATGCGCCTGCGTAAAGCAATTAAAGAAGGCAAAGCAGCGGATGTCAGTTTTAAACTGCCTGGCGCGCCCTTCACTTCCTGGCTGACATTACTGTTTTTACTGAGTGTCCTGGTGCTGATGGCGTTCGATTACCCGAACGGGACTTATACCATCGCGGCGCTGCCGATTATCGGTATTCTGCTGGTTATAGGTTGGTTTGGTGTGCGCAAACGCGTTGCTGAAATTCACAGCACTGCGCCAGTCGTCGAGGAAGATGAAGAAAAACAGGAAATTGTGTTTAAGCCTGAAACATCGAGTTAATTGCAAAATTGCCCGGCTACGTGCCGGGCAAATTCAGACTACTGACGAAGGTGCCGGATGCGGCGTGATAAAAGTCAGGCAATTCTTTCCGTTTTCACCCTCGCCATATCTATTACAGCGCAATACGAATCACATCGTCCGGCTGGGTAGCTTCCTGCTGTTTAGTGGATTTTTGTTTCACACTGACATACAGCGTTTTGCCATCGGCAGACAGCGCCAGGCTGTTCGGATGAGTCGGCGTATCGAACGTTTTCACCACTTTATAGCTTTTCGCGTCAATCACACTGACTTTACCTGCCTGACGATGCGTCACGTAGGCTTCATTACGCGCTGGGTTAAACAGCACAGCCAGTGATTCCGGTGCCGCAACCTTCGCCAGAATATTGCCATTACGGGTATCGACCACTAACACTTCTGCCGCTTTAGAATCGGTGATAAATGCACGCTGCCTGGTGGTATCAAGGCTGATGTTGATAAAGAAGTGCTCTTTGCCGTCATCCAGCAGCTTTTTACGGCTGAGGATTTTATTGTCGGCGGTGTCGATGGTAATCAATTCGCCGTCAGCGTTAGTGGTGTAAAGACGTTTGCCTTTGCTATCCAGCGCCAGACCGGTACTCATTTTACCGGTGTTCTGGATGGCGGTTTTCAGTTTGATATTCTCGCCATCAACGACCCAAATCACGCTCTCTTTACCAATACCACTGATGTAAACGGTGTTCGTGGCATCATCAGCTACCAGCTCACGTGGTTGCAACGGGCGTACCTCTTCCGTGCGCTTACGATCATCCAGCACCAGACGACCTTTCACTTCGCCCGTTTTGGCATCTATCGCCGTGACCGCACTATTTACGGTGTTACCAAACCACAACGTCTGAGTCGTGTTATTGATGGTGGCACCAAACGGCTTGAGATCGTTATGGATCGCCTGCGTCACTTCCAGAGTAACCGGATCAAGACGATAAACCACGCCGCCTTTATCCAGTTTGCGGCTTTGCGAAGTGGCAAGCCACAGCGCGTTTTCTTGCTGGCTATAAGCCATTTCGTAGGCACCTTTACCTACCGCTTTACGCAGCATTTCTTCTGCGGCCTGCGTACTGAATGATGAAGCAACAAGCAATGAACCTAACAGTAATGAACCACGCAGGCGCGATGAAAACAGATGACGTAAATGCATGACGACTCCCTTTGATGAACCGATATTTTTGCTGCTTCACAATGCTTCGCTAAGCGTAATCATCGTTACGCCCTTGTTATAAATGGGAATGGTAATCATTATTTTCTCAAATGTGGAGCATTTCTTACCGTTACGACTACAATTTTCTCAATTACTTAACGTATTGTGCCGTTTAGTTTTCCATAAATTTACAATTTCATTACCATGACGGTGTTTTCCCATTCTTAACCTGGCTTTTTTCATGAAGATTTTTTCCGTCCGACAGACCGTTTTGCCCGCACTGCTTGTCCTTTCCCCCGTTGTTTTTGCCGCTGATGAACAGACCATGATTGTCAGTGCCGCACCGCAGGTGGTTTCAGAACTGGATACCCCAGCAGCCGTGAGCGTGGTGAATGGCGAGGAGATGCGCCTGGCAACACCGCGCATTAACTTGTCTGAATCACTGACCGGAGTGCCTGGTTTACAGGTACAAAACCGGCAGAACTATGCGCAAGATTTACAGCTGTCGATTCGCGGATTTGGCTCCCGCTCCACTTACGGAATTCGCGGTATTCGCCTGTATGTGGACGGTATTCCCGCTACCATGCCCGACGGACAAGGGCAAACATCTAACATCGATTTAAGCAGTGTGCAAAATGTGGAAGTGCTGCGTGGCCCCTTCTCTGCTCTGTATGGCAACGCGTCTGGCGGTGTAATGAATGTCACCACCCAGACCGGACAACAGCCACCAACCATTGAAGCCAGTAGTTACTACGGCAGTTTTGGCAGCTGGCGCTATGGGCTGAAAGCTACGGGCGCAACGGGCGACGGCACACAACCCGGCGATGTCGATTACACCGTCTCAACCACACGTTTTACGACCCACGGCTATCGTGACCATAGCGGCGCACAGAAAAATTTAGCCAATGCCAAACTGGGCGTACGCATTGATGACGCCAGCAAATTAAGCCTGATTTTCAATAGTGTGGATATCAAAGCAGATGACCCAGGTGGGCTAACCAAAGCAGAATGGAAGGCGAATCCACAACAAGCGCCTCGTGCAGAACAGTACGACACGCGAAAAACCATCAAGCAAACTCAGGCTGGGTTGCGCTATGAGCGTAGCCTGAGCGCGCAAGATGATATGAGTGTGATGATGTATGCCGGAGAGCGAGAAACGACCCAGTACCAGTCAATCCCGATGGCTCCCCAACTTAACCCGTCACATGCGGGCGGCGTGATTACTCTGCAACGCCATTATCAGGGGATAGACAGCCGCTGGACACACCGTGGTGAACTGGGCGTTCCGCTCACGTTCACTACCGGCCTGAACTACGAAAACATGAGTGAAAACCGCAAGGGCTACAATAACTTCCGCCTGAATAGCGGCGTGCCGGAATACGGGCAAAAAGGTGAGTTGCGCCGCGACGAACGCAATCTGATGTGGAACGTCGATCCCTATTTACAGACGCAGTGGCAGCTGAGCGAAAAACTGTCGCTGGATGCTGGCGTGCGCTACAGCTCCGTGTGGTTTGATTCCAACGACCATTACGTTACTCCGGGTAACGGCGATGACAGCGGTGATGCCAGTTATCACAAATGGCTACCTGCCGGTTCGTTAAAATATGCAATGACCGATGCCTGGAATATCTATCTGGCAGCCGGGCGAGGTTTTGAAACGCCGACGATTAATGAGCTGTCTTATCGTGCTGATGGACAAAGCGGTATGAACTTTGGGTTAAAACCCTCCACCAACGATACAATTGAGATCGGCAGTAAAACGCGTATTGGTGATGGGCTGCTTAGTCTCGCATTGTTCCAGACCGACACCGATGATGAAATTGTTGTCGATAGCAGTAGCGGTGGGCGTACGACTTACAAAAATGCCGGAAAGACCCGTCGTCAAGGCGCTGAACTGGCATGGGATCAACGTTTCGCGGGAGATTTTCGCGTAAAAGCGTCCTGGACCTGGCTTGATGCGACCTATCGCAGCAATGTGTGCAATGAACAGGATTGTAACGGTAACCGGATGCCAGGGATCGCCCGTAATATGGGCTTTGCGTCGATAGGTTATATACCGGAAGATGGTTGGTATGCAGGCACGGAAGCGCGTTATATGGGCGATATTATGGCAGATGATGAAAATACGGCCAAAGCGCCTTCTTATACACTCGTCGGCTTATTCACCGGGTATAAATACAATTACCACAATTTTACCGTGGATTTATTTGGTCGTGTCGATAATTTATTCGATAAAGAATACGTTGGCTCTGTCATTGTCAATGAGTCAAACGGGCGATATTACGAACCTGCGCCCGGACGAAATTATGGTGTCGGCATAAATATTGCGTGGCGATTTGAGTAATTATCTTTAAGCCCGGTATTTGCCGGGCGTATTTTATTTATCGGCTGTATTGTTGGCACAACAAAGCAACGTTTTTTTGCATAGTGAGGTTTTCGACAGCCAGAGCAACTGCCATTAATTCCAGTTCGTAGCGGATCCGATTGATTTCATTTAATTGACGTTTTCCCACTTCCGGAACTGTAAATGCTTGCGCTGGTGCGACAAAGAGCGCATTTACCGAAACCAGACGTAAGGAACCGGCGCGCCATGCGGACGCAAGGACAGAACCCAACATCGGTTACGCTGCGTTTGTTGCCCCATAATGCTCTCCTGTGCTTTTGGCATGAATCCATCAATAGTAGCAGGCTCACAGGATTGGTTTTGTTTGCAGCCGTCACATCCCCTCTGCAACACGCAATAATTTCATAGAGGAATCCGTTGCTTCGGGCTGTTTTCGATAGTATTGATAACATCATCATCATTATTTTATCGAGGCCAGACATGTCCATCCGTTTTGCCCGCAAAGCCGACTGTGCTGCAATTGCGGAAATTTATAACCACGCCGTGTTGTATACGGCGGCTATCTGGAATGACCAAACGGTGGATGCGGATAACCGCATTGCCTGGTTTGAAGCGCGGACCATAGCAGGTTATCCGGTGCTGGTGAGTGAAGAAGATGGCGTAGTGACGGGATATGCCTCGTTTGGCGACTGGCGTAGTTTTGATGGTTTTCGCCATACCGTGGAACATTCGGTTTATGTCCATCCCGATCATCAGGGGAAAGGTCTGGGGCGTAAATTGTTAAGCCGATTGATTGATGAAGCGCGGGATTGCGGGAAGCATGTCATGGTCGCCGGGATCGAATCGCAAAATCAGGCCTCGCTGCATCTGCACCAGTCGCTGGGATTTGTCGTCACCGCGCAAATGCCGCAGGTAGGCACTAAATTTGGGCGCTGGCTGGATCTGACATTTATGCAGTTGCAACTCGACGAGCGCACTGAACCGGACGCGATCGGATGAATCAGTCACTTACCCTTGCCTTTTTGATTGCAGCCGGGATTGGTCTGGTAGTCCAGAACACGCTGATGGTGCGCATCACCCAGACCTCCTCTACCATTCTCATCGCCATGTTGCTGAACTCACTGGTGGGGATTGTGCTCTTTGTTTCTATTTTATGGTTTAAACAAGGCATGGCGGGGTTTGGCGAACTGGTGTCCAGCGTGCGCTGGTGGACACTTATACCTGGCTTGCTGGGATCGTTTTTTGTCTTCGCCAGTATCAGCGGATATCAGAATGTGGGAGCGGCGACAACTATTGCAGTACTGGTCGCCAGCCAGCTGATTGGCGGTCTGGTGCTGGATATCTTCCGCAGCCATGGCGTACCACTTCGGGCGTTGATCGGCCCAATTTGTGGCGCAATTTTACTTGTGGTTGGCGCCTGGCTGGTGGCCAGACGCTCATTTTAATCAGAGGATGGTACCGCCTTTGGTTAACTGTTCGTGGCGCGCTTCCATATCTTCTTTATGTTTGCGACCGTGATGAGCAATAGCGGTGCGCAAACGCTGCTGCTGGGTGTAGCGATCTTCCCGACTTAACTCCGCGTCATCGCTCAGGGCGATTAATAATTCGTTCATATGGGCAATGACGCTCTCTTCAATCGCGGCATCCACGCGCGCGATGACTTCATCCAGATGCGACATACTTTCTCCTTAGCCACTTGTGAAATTTATCGATTCATCCAAATGATATAAGTCTGCGTGGTGCCGTCAAGCCAGTGCATAAGATTTAAAACAGAGAAAACAACAGCGCCACCGGGAAACTCATCGGCCATGTTGCCCCCACCAGAAAGGCGCTTAAGAAACGGATGCGTTTCTTATCGTGAGAAAGAAACCAGGTGATAAGAAATGCGATTGCTGCCATAACCGCATAAAAAACAAGCATATGTTGATAGAGAGACATGTACGGGCGTCCAGCCAGATGAATAAAACGCGCGCAAATATGCGTCATTTTTTGACGTGCATCAAGTTTTTTCACCAGTTAGAGAAAAAATCATCAAACAGCAACTTGCCCTTATCTATCTTCAGAATGAGTATTATTGCGGATTTTCTTAACCCGTACTATACACATAGGGGCAATGATAAAAGGTGGCAAAAATGAATGTTTCCAGTAGAACTGTAGTACTGATAAATGTCTTTGCTGCTGTTGGTTTGTTTACTCTTATCTCTATGAGATTTGGCTGGTTTATTTGATGTTGTGATTTTGCACGCAGCACGTACTGTCAGAGAAATCAGTGCTCTGACAGTACGCAAGATCATCTCATACTCTTACGATCTGCAATATTATCCTTAATGTTTAACCATGACGTGGCGGACGACGGTGTAATCCTCCAGCCCATAAAGTGACATATCCTTGCCGTAACCAGAAAGTTTCTGCCCACCGTGCGGCATTTCACTTACCAGCATGAAATGGGTATTGACCCAGGTACAACCATATTGCAGCCGCGCGCTGACGCGATGCGCCCTGCCCACATCCTTCGTCCATACCGAAGATGCAAGTCCGTACTGACTGTCATTCGCCCAGTTCACCACCTGTTCTTCGTTGTCGAAGAGCGTAACACTCACTACCGGACCAAATACCTCTTTTTGCACGATGGCATCGTCCTGTAATGCGCCAGCCAGCAGCGTCGGCGCATAGTAATAGCCATTACCCTTGCGCTTTTCACCGCCAGTGATCACTTTGATGTGCCCTGTCGCTTTCGCCTCTTCTACCGCCTTGCTGACGCGTTCGAGATGCGCCAGCGAGCTTAAAGGTCCAAGCTCCGTAGACTCGTCATCCGGCGAACCCGATTTTAACGTTGCCACCGCAGCACCGAGTTTTTCCACCAGCGTATCGTAAATGCCTTTTTGCGCGTAGATCCGACAAGCCGCAGTACAATCCTGTCCGGCATTGTAATAGCCAAAAGTACGTACACCTTCGACCACTGCTTCAATATCCGCATCATCAAAAACAATCACTGGCGCTTTGCCACCAAGTTCCATATGAGTACGCTTAATGGACGGCGCGGTATGGCTGATGATGTGTTCCCCAGTGGCGATAGAACCCGTCAGCGACACCATCCGCACTTTGGGATGTCCGGTCAGCGGATCTCCCACCGTTTTGCCTCTGCCAAACAGCACGTTAATCACGCCAGCCGGGAAGATATCTTTCGCCAGCTCTGCCAACTTCAACGCGGTCAGCGGGGTAATTTCTGATGGTTTAAGCACTACGCAGTTCCCTGCCGCCAGCGCCGGAGCCAGTTTCCACGCAGCCATCATCAGCGGATAATTCCACGGTGCGATAGAAGCCACGACCCCCAACGGATCGCGACGGATCATCGAAGTATGACCTTCAAGATATTCACCTGCCGCCAGACCATTCAGGCAGCGCGCCGCACCGGCGAAAAAGCGAAAGACATCGACAATCGCCGGAATTTCATCATTGAACGCACTATGCAGCGGTTTGCCACAATTACGGGACTCCAGTTCGGCAAAAACCTGACCATTTTCTTCGATAACATCAGCCAGTTTCAGCAGGCATTCCGCACGCGCTTTTGGCGTGGTTTGCCCCCATTCGGCAAATGCTGCATCTGCCGCGCGAACAGCAGCATTGACCTGCTCTGCGGATGCCTCGGCAATCTCCAGTAAAACGTCCCCCGTTGCCGGATTATAGACAGGCTGTTTTTCCCCTTCGCCGCTAACCAGTTCTCCGTTAATCAGTAACTTATGTTGCATAGCATATTCCTGTATCAGTGGTTATTGACCATTGTCGCCTTCGCGGGTTAGCCACCAGGCCCCCAGGATCGGCAAGGTTGTTACCAACATAACCAGCAGTGCCACCACGTTGGTTACCGGTACATCACGCGGTCGCCCAAGCTGATTGAGCAACCACAACGGTAACGTTCGTTCATGACCTGCCGTAAAAGTCGTCACGATGATTTCATCGAACGACAAGGCAAACGCCAGCATTCCTCCAGCCAGTAACGCCGAACTGAGATTCGGCAACACTATGTAGCGGAAGGTTTGCCAGCCATTGGCCCCAAGATCCATTGACGCCTCAACCAGACTCCACGAGGTGCGGCGAAAACGGGCGATGACATTGTTAAACACCACCACTACGCAAAAAGTCGCATGACCGACCACGATGGTGAAAAATCCCGGCTCCAGATTGATGGTTTTAAAGGCGGTTAATAGCGCCAGACCAGTGACAATGCCCGGCAGCGCAATGGGCAGCAACAGTAACAGCGAAATGGCGTTTTTGCCGAAAAAGTCTCGTCGCCACAGCGCGGCAGCGGCCAGCGTCCCTAACACCAGCGCGATTAATGTCGCCAGCGCCGCCACTTTAAGTGACAGTGTCACGGCATCAAGAATATCACTACGCTGTGCTGCCACGCTAAACCAGCGCAGCGTCAGGCCTTGCGGTGGAAAACTAAACGCCGCATCTTCAGTGTTAAACGCATAGGCAGCGATAATCAGGATGGGAAAATGTAGGAAAACCACGCCGCCCCAGGCCGCCAGTTTGAGGAAAAACGGTGCGCGTTCAGAGTGCATCGAACGCTCCCAGACGTTTCACGAACGCCAGGTAAAGTGCGATGAGAACAATCGGCACCAGGGTGAATGCCGCCGCCATCGGCATATTGCCAATCGCCCCCTGCTGGGAATAAACCATATTGCCGATAAAATATCCTGGAGGGCCAACCAGCTGCGGGACAATAAAATCGCCCAGCGTGAGTGAGAAGGTAAAGATAGAGCCAGCGGCAATACCCGGGATTGCCAGCGGCAACACCACATAGCGAAAGGTTTGTCGTGGACGTGCGCCAAGATCAGCCGACGCCTGCAACAATGACGGCGGCAAACGCTCAAGCGCCGCCTGCACGGGCAGGATCATGAACGGCAGCCAGATATAGAGAAACACCAGAAAGCGCCCCAGCCCGGAAGTTGACAGCGTATTACCTCCCACCGCCGGTAGCGTGAGGAACGCAGTCAGCAGTGGTTCCAGCCCAAGATGTTGTAAAAACCACTGAGCCACGCCATCTTTTGCCAGCAATAACGTCCAGGCATAGGCTTTAACAATGTAGCTCGCCCACATCGGCAACATTACCGCAATATAAAAAAACGCTTTCATTTTTCCGCTGGTATAGCGCGCCATATACCACGCCATTGGAAAAGCCAGAATGGCGCTGGCGATAGTGACTGCCACAGCCATGGTCAGCGTGCGGACAATGATGTCGTAATTCGCCGGATTAAACAGCGCACGGATATTCGCCAGCGTCAGTTCCGGCGTTACCGACATGGTGAAATCGTCAAAGGTATAAAAGCCCTGCCATAACAGCGTCAGCAGCGAGCCGAAATAGACAATGCCAAACCACATTAGCGGGCCAAGCAGCAGCAAAAACAGCCCCAGCCCCGGATTACGCCAGAAGAAACCGGACACCTTACCCAGACCTGGACGTGAAGGTGATTGCAATACGTTCATCGCCATTCACCTCTCCTCAACCAGCGCCACCATCACATCACGCGACCAGGAAACCATCACCTGTTGTCCGGGCGTGAGCGTGGCAGGCAGTTCTTCGCCTGTCATATTGGCCTGACTCACCAGCAGTTTTTCACCGCCGCTCAGTGTCAGTTCAAAACGGGTCGCTGCGCCCTGATATTGCACCGCCTGGATCGTGCCATTAGCCTGCACTTCGCCAGGGGTGTTGAGGCGGATATGTTCCGGTCGTAGTGCGAAGCTTCCCGTCATGCCACAAAGTTTCTCTGCCATCAGTCCATCAAAAACATTCGATGTCCCAACGAATCCCGCAACAAACGGCGTGCGCGGGCGCATATAGAGATCACGCGGGGAATCGACCTGTTCAATGCGTCCATTATTGAAAACCGCCACCCGATCGGACATCGATAACGCTTCGCCCTGATCGTGGGTAACGAAGATAAAAGTGATACCGAGAGACTGTTGCAGCTTTTTCAGCTCAAGCTGCATTTGCTCTCGCAATTTGAGATCCAGCGCGCCGAGCGGTTCATCCAGCAACAACACACGCGGTTCGTTCACCAGTGCTCTGGCGATGGCGACTCGCTGGCGCTGACCACCAGAAAGTTGTGACGGTTTACGTTGCTGTACAACCCCCAACGCCACTTTCTCAAGCGCCTCTTGCGCCATTGCATGCCGCTGCTTTTTATTCACGCCTTTGACCATCAGCCCGTAGGCTACGTTGTCAAGAATCGACATATGCGGAAATAGCGCGTAGTCCTGGAAGACAGTATTCACGTCCCGCTCCCACGGTGGCAGATTGCTGGCGGGCGTACCAAAAATAGAGATAGCCCCGCCGGAAAGCTGTTCGAATCCAGCAATCAGGCGCAGGCAAGTGGTTTTGCCGGAGCCGGACGGCCCCAGCATAGAGAAGAACTCACCATCTTTTATCGCAATACTGACGCCATCTACTGCGCGCACGTCACCGTACAACCGTGAGACGTTGTCAAACTCCACTGCGTACTTCATAAAACACCCCAGCGAAGTTAGCGACCGCCCATAATGGCAATGTAATCCTGCGTCCAGCGACTGTAGGGAACAAACTTGCCCCCTTCTGCTATAGGCGTTTTCCAGAAGGCGATTTTATCGAAATAGTTAAAACCGTTTGTTTCACAACCTTTCTCGCCTAATAACGGACTGGCTTTACACCCTTGCGGCACTACTGGTAGCGAGCCAAACCAGGCCGCCACATCGCCCTGCACTTTTGGGGTTAATGACCAGTTCATCCATTTGTAGGCGCAAACCGGATGTTTCGCTTCGCTATGTAGCATGGTGGTGTCAGCCCAACCGGTAACGCCCTCCTTCGGGAAAACGGTAGCGACAGGCTGGCCTTCGGCTTTCAGGGCGTTGGCCTGATAGGGCCATGCACTGGAAGCAACCACACCCTCGTTTTTGAAATCGCTCATTTGCACGGTAGTGTCATGCCAGTAGCGATGGATCAAATTATGTTGATCGCGCAGCACTTTCAGCACCGCCTGATACTGTTCTTCGGTGAGTTGATACGGATCACTGATGCCCAACTGTGGCTGCGTGGCTTTGACGAACAACGCGGCATCCGCAATGTAGATAGGGCCATCATAAGCCTGTACCCGGCCTTTATTGCTCTTGCCGTCCGGCAGATTCTGCTCAACAAAAACCACTTGCCAGCTATCCGGCGGCGTCGGGAAGGTTTTAGTGTTGTACATCAGCAGGTTCGGCCCCCATTGGTAAGGTGTGCCGTAAACTTTGCCGCCAACGTTAAACCAGTCGCCTTTAACCACGCGCGGATCGAGCGCTTTCCAGTTGGGAATCAAGGCGGTATTAATCGGCTGCACGCGTTTGCCCATAATCAAACGCAGCGAGGCATCGCCGGATGCCGTAACCAGATCGTAACCCCCTTTGGCCATCAGACTGACCATTTCATCGGAAGTCGCGGCGGTTTTAACATTCACCGCGCAGCCTGTCTCTTTTTCGAATTGCGTTACCCAGTCGTACTGTTTATCAGTTTGTCCGCGTTCGATGTATCCCGGCCAGGCGATAATATCCAGTCGCCCTTCCGGATTCTCTAAATTGGTAGGCGGTTCGGCGGCGTGAGCGGTCATTATTGTCATGCTGAGCGCACACAGGCTGCTGCGGGCAAATGTCTTGCTCATAAGGTCTTACTCCTGTCGTAATTAATTGTTCAGCCGCCGTGCCGTAAAAATATCTCCTTGTTTAACCATAGACGGCGGCTTGCAGGCACACCTTCGGCCCTGAGAAAATTTAATCAGGTTGTGAGCTACCGCGCATTATGTCGTCTGTAAGGTTATCTTCTGGAGTATAGACAAGGAGTTAGGATATATGACTGCTATTCGAAATTCATATTACCCAACCTGAGAGGAATTAAATTAAACGCTATTACAGCCGTTCTTGAATAAGTTTGCCTAATTGTTTTACCGCCTGTTCTTCACGTTCTCCCCACTGCCACGCGGTATTAAAACGAAAAAAACGTGACCAGTTTTCACCGGTAGAAAACATATTACCCGGCGCAATACTGATATGATGCGTCAGTGCCACCAGGCTTAATTCTCCTGCATCTAACGGCTCGGGGAGCTCCAGCCAGAGAAAATAACCGCTGTCATTGTGATGAATTTTGACTTCCGCAGGCAGATAACGCAGCAAAGCCTGCCAGGCGCGTTGTTTACGTTCCGCAAGCTGGCGACGCAGGCGACGAAGATGAGCATCGTATCGGCGAGTAGAAAGGTAATCCACCAGCGCAAGCTGCATCGGTGAGCTGGTGGAAAGCGTACTCATCAACTGCAAGCGTTGAATTTTACGTGCATGTTTTCCGGCGGCGACCCAACCAATACGAAAACCAGGCACCAGACATTTCGAAAACGAAGAGCAATGCAAAACACCATCGTGGCGATCCCACGCTTTCGCAGGCAGCGGTTTTTCCCGTCCAAAATAAAGTTCGCTATAAACGTCATCTTCAATCAGCGTTACGTTGTACTGATTGAGCAACGCTACCAGCCGCACTTTTTTCTGCGGCGTTAAGGTAAATCCAAGTGGGTTCTGGCTATTAGTCATCAGCCAGCACGCTTTCACCGGATACTCCTGCAACGCCAGTTCCAGCGCCTGAAGATCTATCCCTTCTTTAACATCCGTCGCCACCGATAACGCCTTCAGCCGTAACCGCTCCAGCGCCTGCAACGCGCCGTAGAAACAAGGATTCTCTACTATCACCCAATCGCCCGGTTCAGTTACCACTTGCAAACTGAGGTTTAATGCCTCTAACGCCCCGGCAGTAATGACAATTTCATCAGGAGAAATGGTGATGCCCTGTAAGGCATAGCGACGAGCAATAGCCTGACGCAGTTCTGCGTTTCCTGGCGGTAAGTTTTCAATCACGCTCATCGCCGTGGCGGTTTTGCTTACCTGCGCCAGCGAGCGGTTTAGTTGTTGGAGGGGGAAAAGTCGCGGGTCGGGAAAGGCCGAGGCAAACGGAACTACCGACGGATCGCGACTGGCCTGCAACATATCAAAAATATAGGTGTTGATATCGACTGCTTCATCTCGTGTGACTGGAATGACTGTCGCTTTCGGCATTTTTATTGCCTGTGGCGCAACGTAATAACCCGATTGCGGTCGCGCGATAATATATCCCTGACTTTCGAGCAACTGATAGGCATGGCTGACAGTCATAAAGCTCATGCCAGAAAGCGCCACCTGGTCACGCAACGAAGGCAAACGATCGCCGGGTTGCCAGATACCCGACGCAATCTGCTCGCGTAATTGTTCTGCAAGCTGCTGGTATTTTTTCATTATCGAATCGTAATTATGTGCAGATGATTCGGCAGTCTATATCAGTTGTTAAAAATGACAACTTTTCATTAACTGTAATCAAACCATCACCAGCGATAACTCTTTGCCAAGCGCATTAGCCGCGAGCTGGACGGCGTCGATTTTTGTCGCATGGTGCAAATTAAATAGGCGAGTAATCTCCTGTTTATGTTTGCCAATTCGCCGGGCTAACTCTTGCTGAGTGATTTCTGACTGTAAAAAAGCATTTAACAGCAATACCTTAGAGGCGACGCTCAAAGGCACTTCAATAAAGTGATCGTGACTATTTAATGGCGAAGTTTACCTCCGTGTGTAATGTGCTCGAAAATAGCACTAAATCGCCGCAACGGCAGAATGCAATGCAAAATCAGGAAGGAAGATTCCAGAATTTCTTTGCTCTAATTTGCAAAACTGAATAATAACCTCAAGAAACGATCGGCATCATAGCGGCAAAAGGTTAGAAAAAGGTGGCGGGATGTTTTCGAAGGCGTTATCGGTTGTCTTATTAACGTGTGCACTGTTCTCAGGACAACTCATGGCAGGGCACAAAGGACATGAATTTATGTGGGTAAAGAATGTGGATCATCAGTTGCGTCATGAAGCGGACAGCGATGAATTGCGTGCTGTGGCGGAAGAGTCGGCGGAAGGTTTGCGCGAGCATTTTTACTGGCAAAAATCGCGCAAACCAGAAGCGGGACAGCGTTGAGTCGTGTGTTGCCGGATGCGGCGTGACACCTTACCCGGCAGGCAATATCATGCAGATTTGATGAGTGGTGAGTAACCCGAAAACTGGCGTTTTACCCTTTTCGCTTCGGCAATGTTTTCAGCAGATCATCCGGACTTACGGATGCCACTACGCTTCCCGGTAACGGCATTTTCAGTATGTGATTTTTGATTTTGCCAATGACGTGCATCTCGCATGGGCGGCAATCAAACTTTAGCGTTAATACTTCATCGCCGTTAACCAGTTGCATTGGCGTCGCCTTCCAGCTTTTGATATTGCCTTTCGCCTGTTTCGGGCACAGATTGAAGGCAAAGCGCAGACAATGCTTGGTGATCATCACCGGGACTTCGCCCTTCTCTTCATGTGCCTCATACGCCGCGTCAATCAGTTGCACACCATAGCGATGATAAAATTCACGCGCTTTCTGGTTGTATACGTTCGCGAGGAAACTCAGATGCGTTTGCGGATAAACCGGCGCAGGATCAGCAACCGGTTTACGGCTGCCGCGCTGGTAACTGACAAGACGCGCAGCATCAAGCATATCGGCGGCTTCACGGCGGAACTGGTTTAACAGACTGTTTGGTACAAACAGCGCCCCCGGCAAATTAATTTGCACATTGCGGGCGTAATAGATGGTTTGCCCCAGTTTTGCCAGACCATCCTTCAGATTGTTCATTGCTTTTTCGGCGTTATTGGCTTCGTCGAACTGCCCGTCCAGCGTATGTGTGATGCTGACACCCTCTTCACTGGTGAGGGTCAGAATCAGTTGTTCCTGCCAGCCGCCCAGTTCAATGTCTACCGCCACCCGGCGTTCGCTGGAGGTTTTTGTCAGTGCCTGCTGCCAGTTATGATCAAGATTTCGGTTTAGTGGGTGATGCGGGCGAATTTTGTGCAAATCTGCTGGCATTTCATTGGGCCAGACGCGGTACTGATTTTCTCCGGTTTTCTCTACCGTATTGGCACGAAAACCGACGACTTCACGTTTAATCATCACGTTCAGGCCATCGCCATTTGCCAGTGGCTCGGTAACGGCAACATCAATATGATCTTTCGCTACTTTCAATACTTCGCCCACCGGCAGGCCGATAAATTTCGGCGAATCGAACGCGCCAATATCGCCTTTACGGGCATTCACAAAATAATCTGTGCTACCACGGTGGAAAGTCTTTTCCGTCGATGGAACAAAGAAATGTTCAGTACGACCTGATGAAGCGCGCGCCAGATCGCCACGTTCTTCAATAATGGCATCCAGCATCTGACGATAATGGGCGGTGATATTCTTCACGTAGCTCATATCTTTGTAACGCCCTTCAATCTTGAAGGAGCGTACGCCAGCATCAATCAGCGCGCCGAGGTTGGCAGTCTGATCGTTATCTTTCATCGACAGCAGATGTTTTTCATAGGAAACCACCCGCCCCTGATCGTCTTTCAATGTGTATGGCAAACGGCACGCCTGCGAGCAATCGCCACGGTTGGCGCTACGCCCTGTTTGCGCATGAGAAATGTAGCACTGACCCGAATAGGCCACGCACAATGCGCCATGAATAAAGAATTCAATGGTCGCGTCCGTGGCCTGGTGAATCGCGCGGATCTGCTCAAGATTCAGCTCTCGCGCCAGCACAATCTGCGTGAAGCCAACATCAGAGAGGAACTTCGCTTTTTCTACTGTACGAATATCGCACTGCGTACTGGCGTGCAGTTCAATCGGCGGAATATCAAGTTCCAGAATCCCCATATCCTGAACAATCAGCGCATCGACACCGGTCTGGTAGAGGTCAGTAATCAGCCGTTGCGCGGGTTCCAGCTCATCATCATGCAAAATGGTGTTAAGCGTGACGAAAATTTTTGCACCATAACGATGGGCAAACGGCACCAACTCGGCAATATCTTTCAGGCTATTACTGGCATTATGACGGGCACCAAAACCAGGGCCGCCGATATAAACAGCATCGGCACCGTGCAAAATAGCTTCGCGGGCAATGGCGGCATCGCGTGCCGGGCTTAACAGTTCAAGACGATGAGAAGATACGGTCACTTTCTTATCCAGTAGCTGAAAAATGGCGGCTATTTTAGCCACAAGCGCGACGTTGCGAAATAGTTTTCCCGCTTAACTGCGCGGGTAATGGATGAGGGAATGAAAATGTACGGTTTGCTCCCCACCATTACGATAGACATGCGTGACGTCTGCAGCAAATCGAACGCCTTCCCCACAATTAAGGCTCTGCCATTCACCATCAACACACAGATCAAGTTGTCCATCAATGACGACGACATGTTCGATTACCCCCTTTTCATGGGGCGTCGATTCGCTTATTGCACCGGGTGCCATCTGAATCGAGAAGTGTTCAAAGCAGAGTTGTGGATCATAAGGAAACAGCGAAGTGATCACCATCGCCTGCCGTTGTGGATCATAAACTGAAGGCGTAGAGGACTGCGGCGGAGAAATAAATGTTGAAAATGGCACGTTCAACCCGGTGGCAATTTTCCATAATGTCGCGACCGTCGGGCTGGATTCATTACGCTCAATCTGCCCTAACATCGCTTTAGAAACGCCCGTCGCTTCTGCCAGTCGCGAAAGACTCCAGCCGCGCTGCTGACGTAGTTGTTTAAGTGTGGTGGATAAAAAGCGAGCGAGATTTTCCATGCGACTCCTCCGGCAAAACGGAAGTTTATCACTTGTGCGTTATAACGGACAAATGCTACGGTACCTGTACGTTATAACGCACGAGGTGACTATGCGTCTGTTTTCTATTCCTCCACCCACGCTACTGGCGGGGTTTCTGGCGGTATTAATTGGCTACGCCAGTTCAGCGGCAATAATCTGGCAAGCAGCGATTGTCGCCGGAGCCACCACTGCACAAATCTCTGGCTGGATGACGGCGCTGGGGCTGGCAATGGGCGTCAGTACGCTGACTCTGACATTATGGTATCGCGTACCTGTTCTCACCGCATGGTCAACGCCTGGCGCGGCTTTGTTGGTCACCGGATTACAGGGACTAACACTTAACGAAGCCATCGGCGTTTTTATTGTCACCAACGTGTTAATAGTCCTCTGCGGCATAACGGGACTCTTTGCTCGTCTGATGCGCATTATTCCGCACTCGCTTGCGGCGGCAATGCTTGCCGGGATTTTATTACGCTTTGGTTTACAGGCGTTTGCGAGCCTGGATGGTCAATTTACGTTGTGTGGCAGTATGTTGCTGGTATGGCTGGCAACCAGGGCCGTTGCGCCGCGCTATGCGGTAATTGCCGCGATGATTATTGGGGTCGTGATCGTTATCGCGCAAGGTGACGTTGTCACAACTGATGTTGTCTTTAAACCCGTTCTCCCCACTTATATTAGCCCTGATTTTTCGTTTGCTCACAGCCTGAGCGTTGCACTCCCCCTTTTTCTGGTGACGATGGCATCGCAAAACGCACCGGGTATCGCAGCAATGAAAGCCGCCGGATATTCGGCTCCTGTTTCGCCATTAATTGTATTTACTGGATTGCTGGCACTGGTTTTTTCCCCTTTCGGCGTTTATTCCGTCGGTATTGCGGCAATCACCGCGGCTATTTGCCAAAGCCCGGAAGCGCATCCGGATAAAGATCAACGTTGGCTGGCCGCTGCCGTTGCAGGCATTTTCTATTTGCTCGCAGGTCTGTTTGGTAGTGCCATTACCGGGATGATGGCTGCCCTGCCCGTAAGTTGGATCCAGATGCTGGCAGGTCTGGCGCTGTTGAGTACCATTGGCGGCAGTTTGTATCAGGCGCTGCATAATGAGCGTGAGCGCGACGCGGCGGTGGTGGCATTTCTGGTAACGGCAAGTGGATTGACGCTGTTCGGGATTGGTTCTGCGTTTTGGGGATTAATTGCCGGAGGCGTTTGTTACGTGGTGTTGAATTTAATCGCTAACAGAAACCGATAATAAAAAGCGCCATCTAACGATGGCGCGTCTGGAACTACTTTTTGTTAACGTCAAACATGGTGGCATCGGTCGCCATGTCATCAATAACTTGTTTAATATTTTCGAAAGCCATTGGCGTACTTTCGTTATTCAGGTCTTTACCTTCGCCCTGACGAACGACCTTGATAACCGGTTTATTAGTCGCTGCATCAATCAGCTCACCTTCAAAATACAAGCGAGTATCCATGGTACGGTGGCCTGTAGCCATTTGCGTCCCCGCAACCACTAATGCAACAGGAACCACTTCATAGAATTGCAGCCCTTCTTTACTGGTACCTACACCGGTAATGGCCCCACGGAAAATCAGACTACGCGGCCCAGCGGTGGTAACCAGTGGTTTACGCTGCGCTATCGCTTCTTTCATTTCGGTGTTGGTATAGTTCAAAATTTTATCCAGAACTTTCTGCCCTACCTGGGTAGAAGGTTTCGGTACCGGATAATAAGTGATTGGGTTCCAGACGATGCTGTCATATTTGCTTTGATCAAAACTCGGGTCTACCCAACGTAAAACAGGTTTACCTGTTGCCGAGGTTGTTTCTTTTAAATCAGAGTAATTGTTTAAAAAACCAGAATATTTATCTGGCTGGGTGATTTTAGAGGCACAACCAGACAGAGCCAACAAGCCGCATAAAGCTGCAACTTTCGCAAATGATGTGGTACGCATGAATAGTTTCCTGAGATGATTATATTACTTTCTAAGTTATAGCAAAAAGCGCCGCTTCGTGTTGTGGCAAAAAAAGTGTTGGTGAAAATAAATTTTTTAGCCCCTTTTCAGACGACATAGTCAATGCCGAAAAAGGGGCTAAGTCAATCATCAGTAGTTAAATTTCAGTAAGTTAAGCGGCTAAAAAACTTCGACTACTGTGATTAATTTCACATCCCTTCGATAAAAAATATGCTTACCGAAAAGAAGAACAGTAAACTATCTCAGCGTGGGGAATTTTCACGCGCTTTGTTCTTACCGGATCATTTTTTACGTGCCAGCATCGTGGCGAAACGCAGTTTAATACGATTACCGTTGGCGTCGGTGCGGTGCAGCTCGCCGACGTCTTCATTGTATTTCACCCTCTCCCAGCCTTCGTAATATCGACGTAATTCCCCCTCTTTGAAGGCAAACGGGAAGCCGACGGTACATGGATAATCAGCGGTATCCATCGCCGCCACAATCAGGTTGTAACCGCCAGGTTTAGTGCAACGTTGCATATTGGCAATCAGCCCTGGGATGGTTTTAGCCTCAAGGAACATCAGCACCACAGTCGAAAGAATAAAATCGTACTGTCCATCAAATGTGAGGTTATTCAGATCAACGACCCGGGTGTGTAAATTATCCAGATTTTCAATGGACTTAATGCGCTCGACGTTGGCGATACTCATGGCATTTTTATCCCATGCGTCAACATCATAACCATTGGCTGCCAGGTAAAGACTGTTACGACCATTGCCACAGCCCAGATCCAGCGTTTTACCCGGTTTAACCACTTTCACCGCTTCCAGCACTTCAGAGTGTGTGCGGGTTAATTCATATTTATCAGTAAAATAGTTTTCATCACGAATGATCATTCTTTGTCCTCTGCTTTCATTAAAACGGCGCGCTCGGTTCTGACTAACAATTTTCCCTGCATCAGAAGCGCAAAAGTACGGATGAGCAGTATTGCAATAATAAAATTGGTAAAGATAAACAGCGGCACCGCCAGCGTATGGAAAAATCCATTATCGCTGCCACTCCCCAGATGCAAACCGGTGGTTGCCAGTGCAGATACACCGAACGAGAAACTCCAGAATGAAGCATTAAATGGCTGGGAGAGATACCATGGCATCAGACGTAGCATAAACAGCAGTTGCAGCAGTCCATAACCGAAAAGCATTTTCGCCAGCGTGTCACCCTCGCCGCCGTTGACGCTCAGCCAGGCACTACAGGCCACCAGCGCAGGAGCGAGCTGAATGCCGAGTGATGTCCGCAGTGCCGTGGGTAATTCTCCCGAACTGCGCAGACGCTGCAAGATCACCGGTTCCAGGCTTAGCCATGAGAAAACGCCTGCGCCTAAAAACACCAGACCGGCGTCGGTGTAGCCCAACGCACCACAGGCCATTGCGCTGATAAAGTTGTTGGCAACTGTCGGCAGATACAGTCCAGGCGTGGTAGCTTCTTCAGGGTGAGATCCGCGCCATAATCCCGCAGTTTGCCAGGCGGCATAAGCCAACTGAACCACGACACCAAAACTGAACAGGCACACCGCCAGTGGGCGAAACCACGGAACAAAACCAATCGCCACCAGCATCGTCGTTGCCGGAAACAAACTCACAAAACTGCTCAGCACTGGATGGCGCACTTCTGCCAGCACGCTATGCGGAAAGCGTATGAGTCGGGTAATAAATGCGCCAGTCAATAATCCCCAGATGATCATCGCCAGAATCACCAGCCCATCCCCCAACCAGTGGCTGACCTGCCAAACCTGGCTGGCATAGCGCCAGGCAAATCCCATCCCTATCGTCCCCAACACAATACCAAAGTAGCCTGCCGGCAAATTGAGCACTTTATCGCTCTGCATCTTCTTACTCATTTTGTTTAATTTATAAAGTATATTTGAAATGCATTTTATGGAATTTTCTCGAGCATAGCCAGAGCCGCAGAATTTGCTACGGTTATAGTAAGTCACCTGTGGGAAAACGCTATGCGTAAATATCGTCTAAGTGAAGAACAGCGAGCCTTTAGTTATCAGGAAGATGGCACTAAAAAAAGTGTGTTATTACGGCAAATTATCGCCATGAGCGATTTTAACGATGTGATAGCAGGAAGCGCTGGCGGCTGGATCGATCACGAAACGGTGTTAGCACAGGAAGGAAATTGCTGGATTTACGACCAGAATGCTATTGCGTTCGGCGGAACGGTGATTTCCGGGAATACGCGTATCACCGGCACCAGCGTGCTGTGGGGAGAGGTTTACGCAACGGATAATGTCTGGATCGATAATAGTGAAATCAGCCAGGGTGCATATATAAGTGACAGTGTCACCATTAGTGACTCATTAGTTTGCGGTCAATGTAGAATATTTGGTCACGCCTTAATTGATCAACATTCTATGATCGTCGCCGCACAAGGCTTAACGCCCGACCATCAACTCCTGCTACAAATTTATGATCGCGCGAGGGTTAGCGCCTCGCGGATTGTCCACCAGGCACAAATTTATGGCGATGCCGTCGTCCGGTATGCTTTTATTGAACATCGCGCCGAAGTTTTTGATTTTGCCAGTATTGAAGGTAATGAAGAGAACAACGTCTGGCTATGCGATTGTGCTAAAGTTTACGGTCACGCGCAGGTGAAAGCTGGCATAGAAGAAGATGCCATTCCGACGATTCATTACAGTTCGCAGGTGGCGGAATATGCCATTGTGGAAGGTAATTGTGTGTTAAAACATCATGTCTTGATTGGCGGAAATGCCGTGGTATGTGGCGGACCGATTCTGCTCGACGAGGACGTTGTCATACAAGGTGAGAGCCGTATTACTGGTGCGGTGATAATTGAAAACCATGTGGAGTTAACCGACCACGCCGTCGTTGAAGCCTTTGATGGCGACACGGTTCATGTCCGTGGTCCAAAAGTCATTAACGGCGAGGAGCGCATTACTCGAACGCCGCTGGCAGGGTTATTGTGAATCGATAATACGCGCGTATAAGTTCACATCATCATAGGCATCATTCAGGAACTCAGCCTGTTTCAGACAACCTTCAAGGATAAAACCATTGCGCAAAGCGACCTGGTTGCTTTGCGCATTATCCACCCGACATTTGATCACGAAGCGTCTAAGTTCACCAGACTGAGCGTAATGATGAATCAATGCCTGCAGCGCCTGAGAAATGATCCCCTGCCCCTGATGAGATTCGTCCAGCCAGTAGCCGATTTCAGCGGTTTTATTCAGTGGTTCAATACGATTAAACGAGATAACGCCGATAAGTTCATCTTCTTTGAAAATCATGAACATTTTGGCATATCCGCGTTGATGCAACATTACATTGCCCTGCACAGTTTTTCGCGTGTCCTCTTCACTTTGAACAAACTGCGGCCAGTTTAGCGACTGCTGTAACCAGGTTCTATTTTTACAGATTAACTGATAAAGAGGTGTGACATGACTTTCTGCAACAGCATGTAATTCAAGTGATTCACTTACTTTTATCGTTTCGGTCATCTTATCTCCAGTCAATCCATGCAGTTGTTAAAAAAGCCGCCTGGCTGGCGGCTTAGGAAAGTTTACACCTCTTTGACGCTCACCTGCTGCAGGATTTTGAGCATCTCATCTTTTAACTGTAGCTTTTGTTTTTTCATGCGGACCACTTCCGCATTGTACCCTCGACCGTCGGAACCTTCCTTTCTGGCAATTTCATGATCAAGTTTATTGTGTTTATCGAACAAGGACATAAAGCGAGGATTTTCGTTTTTCAGACGGGATATTAAATCTCGGTATTCTGGAAACATACGCACTCCCTGTTAGTGGCTGACAAGGTGTATCTGAAATACACACCATCAGATTACTCATTTAACTTAGGGAAAAATGCGAGCGGGATCGTGTTTAACCAGACGGCACCTCCCGAAGAAGATGCCGAAGAAAAAACGATTAACTCATCACGCGGTCATCAACATACTGACGTTTATCCGGCGCTGGCGGGAAATACTGATACAGCCATGTTTCACTGATAGCGTCGCCCTGACAACGCAGATACATCCGCATATCGACCGGATCAGTGGAGTCCGAAGTCGGATACCAGTCAAACTGAATACGATAACCATCAATGGGTTCAATATAGAGAATTTCGATTTGCTTCGCTTCCCCACTGGAAAGCGTAATCACCGGCTCAATGCCTTTTGGCGCGGCAGCTTTCAGATCACCACCAACGAAATCGACGGCAAAACGTCGCGCCCATTTTTCGGGATAGTGTTCACCTGGCGCCCAACCTTCCGGGAAACCGCCCATGCCGGTACGCGTCGCCATAACGCGCGCTAATGGGCAATGAACAGGCGGTTGCGCACTCCAGTACAGACGATACTGGAATGCAAACTCATCACCCGCTTTCACAGCTTTTTCTGGCTGCCAGAAGCAGACAATGTTATCCAGCGTTTCGCCCGTTGTTGGGATTTCCATCAGGCCGATGGTGCCCTTACCCCACTTGTTACGCGGTTCCACCCACAGACTTGGGCGTTTGTTATACCAGCCCATAATGTCCTGATAATGGGAGAAATCACGATCCAGTTGCAATAAACCAAACCCTTTCGGGTTGTTGTCGGTGTAAGCATTGAACTGCAATTTTTGCGGATTGTTCAGCGGACGGCAAATCCACTCGCCGTTGCCCCGCCACATGGACAGACGATCAGAGTCATGGATTTGCGGATGAATGGTGTCGCACATCCGACGTTCATTAGTACCGCAGCTGAACATACTGGTCATCGGTGCAATGCCCAGCTGTTTAATGTCTTTGCGCGCATACAGGTGATTTTCCACATCCATAATCACCTGATTTTTCTCACAATGGATAGTGAACTTATAGGCACCAGTAATGCTGGCGCTATCGAGCAACGCATAAACAGTAAAGGTGGTTGCCCCTGGTTTTACCGTATCAAACCAGAAGGCGGTAAAGTCGGGGAACTCTTCTTTGCTGTCGGTGTAAGTGTCGATCGCCAGGCCGCGGGCCGACAAACCGTATTGATATGTGTCATCAACGGCGCGGAAATAACTCGCGCCGAGGAATGATACTACATCACGGCGCGCCAGTTCGGGGGCTTTAAACACGCGAAAACCGGCAAAACCGAGATCGCTTTGCCCTTCTAATTGTTTGGTATCCACACCCGCATCGTTGTATTTGAACAACTCCGGGCGAAAGTGAATTTCACGCGCCAGATGTGTTGCTGGATCTACAGAAAACATACGAACGCGGCGACGGAATCCCATTCCCATATGGAAAAACTGAGCGTCCAGTTGACGGTTCTCAACGTTATGCCAGAGCGATTTTTCGGCGTCGTATTGAATACTGTTATAAGCCTGCGGCGTCATTGTCGCCAAAGTGTCAGGTAACGGACGTGGTGCACCACGCCATGCTGTTTGCGCTAAGTCGTGCGCCATTGACTGTAGAATGGAGAAGTCAAAACGCTGGGTTTGCCCGTCGGCAATATCAGAATCGGCCGCGAATGCCGCCTGAGAAAAAAGAGAAGCAATGCCGCTGGTACCGCACACGGCGGCCATAGCCATTGAACCTTTAATAAATCGTCTACGATCCATACCTGAAAGTGAGTCCTTCTGGTGTTGTGAATGGTCCCGCGCTGGTCATTTTCAGCGGCAAGAAAGTGCTTATTTATGACCGCTCACTCTAGACAATATTTATTAATAATCCAATTGTTGAAATCAGAGAATATGCATAAATTGGCATTTTTTTTATGTCGATGGGATGAGCCTGATTCGTTTGTAAAATCAGGCAAATTTTTGCAAAGGCGGATGGTCAGAATTTAAAGCAAACCACAGCGACGTTTACTGCGTTCTTCCGCTTCCTGATAAAGCTGGAACTCATCCAAAACCGGACCCCCCAACGCCTGCTCAAATGCTTCGCGACTGGCATCACCGTGATTGCATGCCTGCGTTTCATTACCCAGATTTGACTGGAAGATCCCCGCCGCGCTAACGGGCAAGAAATCTTCATAGGTAATGGGTTGCGCCACTACCCAACCACGTTCTATTAAGGGCTGTGGATCGTCTCCGGGATGAATCGCCTGACGATGCGCCTCACCCGAAGGCGTCAGACGGTACCGGAACCATCCCAGCCCTTGCTGACGCATTAAAAACTCACTGTCAGGAAAAGTGCGGAAGGTTTCCTGTAAATGCATTTGGTGAGTGAGATTATCCTGCCCGGTTCCAGCGCTCCGCAGAAGATCATCATACAGTTGTCGCCCTTTCGGCGTTAATGCCACACCACGCTGCTCAATTTCACCAAAGCGCGCGGTATGTGTGCCCTGTTTCTGCCCCGCAAACAACACCGTCTCTTCCAGTGCTTTAAAGCTGGTCTGGCGTAGTAAAATCGGCACCTCGCGGCGCGGCGGCCCTTCGATCAGAACTTTGGGTTCAATTCCGCATTCAGGCATCATCGACTGCACCCGGTCAATATCCAGCGTACGTGGCGTCAGATGGTTGATATGGCATCCAGGAAAACAGACCACATCAGCAATCAACCGATGTTCGTTGTGCAAGGCGCGATAGGTTTCTTCATCTACCGTTGCTGACTGGTGCCAGCGAAACGTTTCCAGGGCTTCCTGCACAAACTCCTGTGCCTGTGTTTCGTTAAAACCGCCCTGCTGCTCATATTCCTCTAACAGTTGTCGACAACGTGGGGTGAAGATATCGCGCTGACGCAGAATCTCCGCCGCTTTCTGGCGCAAAATTTCGTTCTCGATAAGCTCAAGACGGAGTAACGAGGTAAAAACGCGGAAGGGATTACGCGCCAGAGAAGCATCATCAATGGGCCGAAATGCTGTCGAATGTACCGGCACCCCTGCCTGCGAGAGATCGTAATAGCTCACCGGGTACATCCCCATAATGGCAAACATCCGCCGAAGAGTAGCAAGCTCTTGTGCAGTCCCAACGCGAATCGCCCCATGACGTTCAACATTCAGTCGCGCCAGCTCGTCTGCATTTACCATTTTTTCGTGCAGTTGAGGATTGTTTTCCAGCACCGCCAGATTTACATCAGCTACCAGTTCCAGCAGCGTGCCGTACTGCGGAACTTCTTGCTGGTACATGGCTGACATTGCCTGCGAAAACTGTTCCCGAATCTCATCCGCCGTGATGCTGTTCGCCATAGTGTCTGCCTCCAGTGGTCAGTAATCTGGAGTGTAGGTAACCGCATTCACTCCGGCTGGAAGAATTTACAAACTGTGATCTCGCCGCGAAAACATCAATATTATCCATTTTGCTGTAACATAGTTGCTTTAATTGTTAATAATATTTTGCAATCAAGTTATCATAATAAAACAACTTCACTTGTCAGCGACACCGCTTCGTTTTTAACATCGCTTATGGAAAAAAATAGTCTGTTTAGTCAGCGCATCCGTTTGCGCCACCTTCATACATTCGTAGCTGTCGCACAACAAGGAACTTTGGGGCGCGCGGCTGAAACCCTTAATTTGAGTCAACCTGCGCTCTCTAAGACATTGAATGAACTGGAGCAGCTGACGGGCGCTCGCTTGTTTGAGCGTGGTCGTCAGGGGGCGCAACTTACCTTACCCGGCGAACAATTTTTAACGCATGCAGTCAGAGTTCTTGACGCCATCAACACTGCCGGACAGTCGCTTCATCGTAAAGAAGGTCTTAATAATGATGTCGTCAGGGTTGGTGCGCTACCTACTGCGGCACTAGGGATATTACCTTCGGTTATAGGTCAGTTTCATCAGCAACAAAAAGAGACGACCTTGCAAGTTGCGACAATGAGTAACCCTATGATTCTGGCGGGTTTAAAAACCGGGGAAATCGATATCGGCATTGGTCGGATGTCAGATCCTGAACTGATGAACGGGCTTAATTATGAACTGCTGTTTCTTGAATCGCTGAAGCTGGTTGTCCGCCCTAATCACCCGCTACTTCAGGAGAACGTAACGCTAAGCCGGGTGCTGGAATGGCCGGTCGTTGTATCACCAGAAGGCACTGCGCCACGCCAGCATTCAGATGCATTAGTGCAGAGCCAGGGATGTAAAATTCCTTCGGGTTGTATCGAAACGCTGTCTGCTTCGCTATCTCGTCAACTTACGGTTGAATACGATTACGTGTGGTTTGTCCCTTCTGGCGCTGTAAAAGACGACCTGCGTCATGCCACGCTGGTAGCCCTGCCTGTTCCGGGACATGGTGCAGGCGAACCGATTGGAATACTGACCCGCGTAGATGCGACGTTCTCTTCTGGTTGCCAGTTGATGATTAACGCTATTCGAAAATCAATGCCGTTCTGAAAGGTGAAGGGATCTGTCGATCCCTCCTTTAACATTTTCACACCGTAGCAAAACTAACTGGTTCACCAGCTCCTCGTGGTTCTGCCGACACAGAATGTTTGTTCAGACGGAATACGTCCACCGCCTCAGTTAGTCGTGCCGCCTGTTCTTCAAGGGACAACGCCGCCGTTGAGGCCTCTTCTACCAGAGAAGCATTCTGTTGCGTCACCTTATCCATTTCAGAAATCGCCTGGCTAACCTGCGTTATGCCTCGACTTTGTTCATCCGAGGCGGTGGCGATTTCCTGCATGATATGTGTGACACTCGCGACGGCATCAACAATAGTGCTCATGGTTTTCCCGGCCGTGGCCACCTCATCCGCTCCCAGGTCAATTAACCTGACTGATTCACTGATCAAGCCTTCAATCTCTTTCGCCGCCTGAGCGCTGCGGCTTGCGAGTGTCCGTACTTCGCTGGCGACAACGGCAAATCCAGGGCCTTGCGAGAGTAACACGATTCTGACATTCACACTGACCCGACAAACGCTCTACGAACTGCGGTTCCGGGACGGTGATAAGGAGGTTGCTGCGCTCATGGCCTGCACGTCCAGGTAAGGGCAAGCGCGGGGATTTTCCCCGCGCATCTGACTAGCGGATTCATTTTCTCATGGCACCCCTTTTACACTTCAGTTAGTGCATGTTTTTTTCGATGCACTAATAGAACCATCATTACAGACAAATTTGCCGCCTGCCGTACAGTGTGAGATCCCCCCTTTCGAACCAGAACAGGGTTTGCGCCCGGCATCGGCATAAAAGGAAACAAGCGTTCCCATAACCAGGATAAGTGCCAGTTTTTTCATATAACCTCCATGATTTATCGAATCTTATGTTCGATTTGAACGTTATACGCTGGTTTATTTTGATACCGTTGATGAGATCAAAGATCGGGTGAATTGATTAAAGATAAGCCAGATGGACGTATAGACAAGGATTATGGTTTTATTTGTCATACAAATAAATATAATAGGCGCTTCCGATGTAGGCCCGTATTCTTCGCCTGTACCACGGGTCGGTTTTAGTACAGGCGTTTTCTTTAAATATCCTTCAGGAACGTTTACGTGGCATCATGCGTAGAAGTGTGTTGTCCTTCCAGAAATAGTGGTGTGCCAGTGCAGCCGCAGCGTGCAACCCGATGACAAAATATCCCAGATTCGCCAGCGTTTCATGCCACGACTTTAAGCTATCAACCCGTTCGAAATTGGCCTCTGAAGCGTAAGGCATCGTCAAACCAAACGCAAACCACGGGTTGCCCCGGTTATACATCATCACCAAACCAATCACTGGCAGCGCAATAAACAGGAGATAAATCACCAAATGGCCCAAATGCGCCAGTCCCGTCATCATCGGTTTTGGCTTAGGTATAATCGGCGGGGTTGGGCATTTCAGCCTTAACAAAAGACGAACCACCATCAGTACGAGAATTGAGATGCCACAGGAAACATGAATCATGTTGATGAGGGGCCGATCGCTACGTGGGAAGAAACCACGAAACTCCATTGCGCAATACGCTACGATAACCAGCAAAAAGACCAGCCAGTGAATGCTGATTTGTAACCTTGAGTATTTATTTCCCATAACATTTCCTGCTTTAACATAATTTGCCGTTAACATAACGGGCTTTTCTTAAAATTTCATTAAATATTGTTCACCTGTTTTCAGTACGTTACGTTTCGCTGCAAGAATGTAGATTGCCCATCCCGCCATCCTGGTCTAAGCCTGGAAAGGATCAATTTTCATCCGAACGTTCCTGACAGGAGAAGACCATGAGTAAAGTTGGTATTAATGGTTTTGGTCGTATCGGTCGACTGGTGTTGCGTCGATTACTTGAAGTCAAAAGCAACATAGACGTTGTCGCTATTAATGATCTCACTTCCCCAAAAATTCTCGCCTACCTGCTGAAACATGATTCAAACTACGGACCGTTCCCCTGGAGCGTTGATTATACGGAAGATTCACTTATCGTTGATGGGAAAAGTATCGCGGTTTACGCCGAAAAAGAGGCTAAAAATATTCCGTGGAAAGCGAAAGGCGCAGAAATCATTGTCGAATGTACAGGCTTTTATACCTCCGCCGAGAAATCGCAGGCGCATCTTGATGCTGGCGCGAAGAAGGTGTTGATTTCCGCCCCTGCCGGTGAAATGAAAACCATCGTTTATAACGTCAATGACGACACTCTGGATGGCAACGACACCATTGTTTCCGTGGCGTCATGCACCACTAACTGCCTTGCGCCGATGGCCAAAGCCTTGCATGACAGTTTCGGGATAGAAGTCGGCACGATGACAACCATTCATGCCTATACCGGCACCCAGTCACTGGTGGATGGCCCACGTGGTAAAGATTTACGTGCTTCACGCGCAGCGGCAGAAAATATCATTCCCCACACTACGGGGGCGGCAAAAGCCATTGGTCTGGTGATCCCGGAACTGAGCGGCAAACTGAAAGGTCATGCGCAACGCGTGCCGGTGAAAACAGGTTCGGTCACTGAACTGGTGTCGATTCTCGGAAAAAAAGTGACTGCCGAAGAGGTGAACAACGCGCTTAAAAAGGCGACAAACAATAACGAGTCATTTGGTTATACCGATGAAGAAATAGTCTCTTCCGATATCATTGGCAGCCATTTCGGTTCGGTGTTTGATGCCACGCAAACGGAAATTACCGCCGTGGGCGATTTACAACTGGTGAAAACGGTCGCCTGGTACGATAACGAATATGGCTTCGTCACGCAGCTTATTCGCACCCTCGAAAAATTCGCTAAACTCTGACGCGCACAGGCGGAGGAAAAAACCTCCGCCTCTTTCACTCATTACGACTGTAAATAAACCACCTGGGTCTGCAGATATTCATGCAAGCCATGTTTACCATCTGCGCCGCCAATACCGGATTTACGCCATCCAGCGTGGAAGCCTTGCATAGCTTCGAAGTTTTCACGGTTGATGTAAGTTTCACCAAACTTCAGCCCTTTAATGGCTTTCATCGCGACGTTCAGATTTTGGGTATAGATTGATGAGGTCAGGCCGTAATCACTGTCATTAGCCATTGAGATAGCCTCTTCCAGCGTGTCAAATGCGACCACCGGCAGAACCGGGCCAAAGGTTTCCTCATGCATAATCGACATTTCCTGGCGAACATCCAGCAGCAATGTCGGCGGATAATAATATCCTTTCCCCTCTACCGCTTTGCCACCCAACGCCACTCTCGCCCCTTCTTCTACTGCGCGCGCCACTTTTTGCTCAACCCTTTCCAGCGCCGCGGCGTTAATCAACGGTCCCATCGCAATGTCGTTGCGTTCAGCAGGGTTACCAAATTGAACCGCCTGCATCGCTTCACCCAGCCGATTGACGAACTGATCATAAATGCTTTTCTGTACATAAACACGTTCTGCACAGTTACACACTTGCCCACTATTAATGACGCGTGAATCAACGATGGCTTTGACTGCCAGTTCAAGATCGGCATCGTCCATTACGATAGCCGGTGCTTTACCCCCCAATTCCAGGCACACTTTGGTGATGTTTTTCGCCGCAGTCGCCATAATCTTTTCACCTGCAGAGACGCTGCCTGTCATACTGACCATTGCGACCTTTGGGTTACCCGCCAGTTCTTGCCCAACGGTTTCACCACGCCCGAGTACAAGGTTAAACACGCCGCGCGGAAGGCCTATTTCATCAACGATTTTGGCGAATGCAATCGCATTGTTTGGCGTAAATTCACTGGGTTTAATGACGATGGTATTACCGGTCAAAAGAGCGGGAGCCATTTTGCGGGCAATGAGGAAGAACGGAAAGTTCCACGGCAGAATGCCGGTAGTCACGCCAAGCGCACGTTTAAACAGAAGGATATTTTCTCCTGGACGATCGCTTTGAATAATCTCGCCCTCGTAACGCCGTGCCCACTCCGCCATATAATCGATATAGTCCGCAGTAAAAGCCACTTCGACTTCAGCCAACTGCTGGATCTTGCCCCCTTCTTCGACAATCAGCGCACTGATTTCAGTGGCACGTTCCCGGATCCCGGCGGAGATTTTGCGCAACCAACTGGCGCGTTCAATAGCAGGCAACGCTTCCCATTCTGGTTGTGCACGTTCTGCTGCATCGATTGCCTTACGGGCATCCTCGGCCTGACCATCGGGAATGCGGGAAATGACAGCCTCTGTAGCAGGGTTTACCACATCAATCCATGCGTCTCCACGCCAGGTAACAAACTGTCCATCGATATACATAGGATGTTGAACGGGTACTGACATGGGCGACTCCTGTGATTTGCATGTTTGTTTTTGGTAAATTTATTGTTAATTAACATCAATTATCAGAGAGACGGCATCGTGAAAGGACAATTCTGTGAAGGGCTTCATAAAAACAAGTGTAAAAGGAATTAAAGGCAGAAATAAAAGTCAGAAGTCATGCCCGTTTGCAAACAAGTGGTTCACAAACGGGCAATTTTTAACGTAACGAGCGACTTTCCATCGCCTCGATGAGCACCGCATCGTGTTTCAGCGTTTGCCATGCCTGGATGACTTCTGCCGGAAAATCAACGTGAACGATAAAATCTCGCCCGCGGGGGCCGTAGCCATCGCTATCATCGCGTAAACGCGGCAACTCGCCAGTGAGTAGCGATAGATAACGCTCAACCGGCCATAATCCTTGCAACGGATTAACAAAGATTACACTGTCTGCGTTATTTCCTAACTGAGGAACGAATCCGGGATAACTTAACCAGCGCGGTGCATCGGGATTATCCCCGGTTATACGGCGGAACGTCGCCATCGTGCGCCGCTGCATGGTGGGGTCCTGAACAACGATAGCCGTATGAACTCGTTCTACGGCCTGATTCAATAGCGCGATGCTAAAGCGTGCGTTTTCACCGCAGTTTGTTGACTGGTCTTCAATCCAGATTTTTTCATGCGGAATATGCCAGAACTGATGAGCGATATCCGCCAGGATGGTAGCTTCAGCTCTGCCAGTGGTGCGGATAGTGTTGTAGTGCGGATGCTGTGCGATGGCGCTATACAAAAAAGTTGTCGAGTGACCGATACCACCACTAATCAGTAAAGGAATTTGCTGATCGCGGGCAATCTTACATGCCGCATCGATAGTCGGCATAACCGCATTGCCTGCAAGGATCACGCAATCGGCCTGATACGGTACCTCACCGGAGAAATCATCCTGCACCAGCCACTGTCCGATAACATTTATGGCATCTATGGTTGCCGGCGAAAGTGTCGGAAACGGGGTAATATTCATGGTTCCTCCTTATCCTTCCCTTAAGAATACTGCGTGAGATAATAGTGAGAAGCGGAGCACTCTGAAAGGAGGAAGTCGTATTTCCTTAACTGCCACTCCGCAAGCCTGACATATTTTTTAAGGAAATGCTGTAGATAAACATTATTCATCTTGCAGCAGAGAATTGTATTTTTCTGAACTCCTGAATTTTTTCCCTTATCGTTTTTAGAATTAATAAAAAACCCGGCGCTAAATGCTTACCGGGTTTTAGATTTATCAGGCAAATAGCAGTGTTAACCGCTAATCTGCTCCATCGCCTGCAAAATACGCTTATCCGAAATCGGATAAGGCGTGCCAAGTTGTTGAGCGAAGTAACTAACGCGCAGCTCTTCTATCATCCAGCGGACCTCTTTCACGTCTTCATCCTCACGACGTGCAGGCGGCAGTTTGTTGATCCATTGCTGCCATGCCTGCTGGACGTTTTCGACTTTCAGCATCTGAGCACGGTCACGATGCGGATCAATCGCCAGTTTTTCCAGTCGTTTTTCAATCGCCTGCAAATACCGTAACGTGTCGCCCAACCGTTTAAAACCGTTACCAGTGACAAAACCGCGATACACCAGCCCGCCCATCTGCGCTTTAATGTCAGAAAGCCCCAGCGCCATGGTCATATCCACCCGCCCTTTCAGACGTTTGTTGATATTGAACACCGCAGTGAGGATTTGCTCGACCTGCTTCGCAATATCCACCACTGTGTCGTTCAGTTCAGCGCGGACTTTTTCATGCAGCGCAGCAAAGCCTTCTTCCGTCCAGACCGGGCCACCATTGGCGTCGATCAGTTGATCCACACCGCAGGAGATACAGTCGTCGATCAGCTCCAGCACTTTGCCATACGGGTTAAAGTACAGCCCCAGCTTGGCTTTGTTTGGCAACTTCTCATGCAAATATTTGATTGGCGAGGGAATATTTAGCAGCAGTAAACGGCGAAGACCGTTCCACATTGCCTGCTTCTGTTCCAGCGGGTTATCAAACAGTTTGATCGCTACGCTGTCACGCTCATCCACCAGCGCCGGCCAAGCCTTCACTTTGTAGTTGCCGCGCTTCTGCTCGTAGCTTTCCGGCAGTTGACCAAAACTCCAGATATGTAAACCGCTCTGCTCGATACCGTCATCCGCCACGGCAGACAGCGTTTCCTGCACTTTGCCTTTCAGGGCGTCTTTCAGATCCTGTAATGAGCGCCCTTCTTTTAGCTTCTTGTTTTTGTCATCCACCACGCGGAAAGTGATTTTCAGGTGATCGGGCACCTGATCCCAGTGCCAGTCTTCGCGGTCAACGGTGACGCCAGTCATCCGCCGTAACTCTCGTTCAAGGCTGTCGAGCAACGGCAATTCCAGCGGTGTGACGCGGCCTAAAAACGCTTCGGCGTAGTTTGGCGCGGGCACAAAATTACGGCGTACCGGCTTCGGCAGCGATTTAATCAGGGCGATGATCAGCTCACGACGCAGACCGGGGATCTGCCACTCAAACCCACTCTCCTCAACCTGGTTAAGTAACGGCAGCGGGATATGCACGGTCACACCGTCAGCATCCGCGCCGGGCTCAAACTGATAGCTCAAACGCAGCTTGAGATTGCCCTGATGCCAGAAGTTCGGGTAATCCAGCTTGCTGATTTTTTCCGCCCCTTCTTTGATCAACATGCTCTTTTCAAAGTTGAGCAAATCAGGCGTTTCGCGGCTGACTTTTTTCCACCAGCTGTCGAAGTGACGTGCGGAAATCACATCGTGGCTGATGCGCTGGTCGTAGAACTCAAACAGCGTTTCGTCATCCACCAGAATATCGCGGCGACGAGTTTTGTGTTCCAGTTCTTCCACTTCGGCCCGTAGTTTCAGGTTTTCACGGAAGAATGCGTGACGCGTCTGCCAGTCACCTTCCACCAGCGCGTGGCGAATAAAGAGTTCACGACATAACGCCGGATCGATCTGGCTGTAGTTGACCTTACGCGCAGCAACAATCGGCAAACCATAAACAGTGACTTTTTCCGTTGCCATCACCGCGCCCTGCGCCCGTTCCCAGTGCGGTTCGCTGTAGGTGCGTTTAATCAAATGCTGAGCAACTGGCTCCACCCATTCCGGGTCGATCCGCGCAGCAATGCGTCCCCACAGGCGGCTGGTTTCTACCAGTTCCGCCACCATTACCCATTTCGGCGGCTTTTTGAATAAACCAGAACCGGGGAAGATGGAGAAACGCGCGTTACGTGCGCCGGTATATTCTTGTTTATCGGCATCTTTCATGCCGATATGCGAAAGCAAACCGGTCAGCAACGCAATGTGAATTTCGCGATAATCCGCCGGTTCGCTGTTAACCGGAATGCCAAGTTCTTTCACCACCTGGCGCAACTGGGTGTAGATATCCTGCCATTCGCGCACGCGCAGATAGTTGAGATAATCAGTACGACACAGGCGACGGAAGGCGTTTGAAGAAAGCGCCTTTTGCTGCTCGCCAAGATAATTCCACAGATTCACAAATGCCAGGAAGTCAGACTCTTTGTCGTGGAAGCGACGATGTTTTTCGTCAGATGCCTGCTGTTTATCCATCGGACGCTCACGCGGGTCCTGAATGGAGAGCGCGGACGTGATAATCATCGCCTCACGCACGCAGCCATGTTTTTGCGCTTCCAGCACCATACGCGCCAGACGTGGGTCGACAGGCAACTGCGAGAGCTGGCGACCGAGCGGCGTCAGTTTATAGGCGCTGGCCTGTTCATCCGTGGTGATCGCACCCAGTTCTTCGAGCAGACGCACGCCATCCTGGATATTGCGTTTATCCGGTGCTTCGACAAACGGGAATGCGGCGATATCGCCCAAGCCCAGTGCGGTCATCTGCAAAATAACCGAGGCCAGGTTAGTACGCAGAATTTCTGGGTCGGTAAACTCCGGGCGCGAGAGGAAATCGTCTTCGGAATAGAGACGAATACAGATCCCTTCTGACACACGACCGCAGCGGCCTTTACGCTGATTAGCTGAAGCCTGCGAAATTGGCTCAATCGGCAAACGCTGCACTTTGGTGCGATAGCTGTAGCGGCTGATACGCGCCGTACCTGGGTCGATAACGTATTTAATACCCGGTACGGTCAGCGAGGTTTCCGCGACGTTGGTCGCCAGTACAATGCGTCGCCCGCTGTGCGACTGGAACACGCGGTTCTGTTCGCTGTTGGAAAGCCGTGCATAAAGCGGCAAGATTTCGGTATGGCGTAAGTTCAGCTTGTTCAGCGCATCGGCGGTATCGCGAATTTCTCGCTCGCCGCTCATAAAGATCAGAATGTCGCCAGGGCTTTCCTGGCTCAGTTCATCTACGGCGTCAAAAATCGCCTGCAACTGGTCGCGCTCGGTGTCATCGGCTTCTTCAACAATCGGGCGATAGCGCACTTCCACCGGATAGGTCCGACCGGAGACTTCGATAATCGGCGCATTATTAAAGTGGCGCGAAAAGCGTTCCGGGTCGATAGTCGCGGAGGTGATAATAATTTTTAGGTCAGGACGCCGCGGCAGCAACTCTTTCAAATAGCCGAGGAGAAAATCGATATTCAGGCTGCGTTCGTGCGCTTCGTCAATAATGATGGTGTCGTACTGCATCAGCAGGCGGTCTTGCTGGATCTCTGCCAGCAGGATACCGTCGGTCATCAGCTTGACCATCGTGTTATCACTGACGTGATCGCTGAAACGCACTTTGTAACCGATGCAACCGCCCGGCTCCGTTTTTAGCTCTTCCGCAATACGGTTCGCCACCGTTCGCGCCGCCAGCCGACGCGGCTGGGTATGGCCGATCAGCCCTTTAATCCCGCGACCCAGCTCCATACAGATTTTCGGTAGCTGAGTCGTTTTACCGGAACCCGTTTCCCCGGCGACGATCACCACCTGGTGGTCACGAATCGCTTCGAGAATGTCCTGCTTTTTCTGACTAACCGGCAAATTGTCCGGGTAAGTAATCTCCGGTCGTGCCGCTTCACGCAGCAGGACTTTCCCTGCCGCATGGTCAATCTCTTTCGCCATCTCCTGGAAAATGGCCTGTTGTGCATCAGGATTTTTAACCTTCTTCACGCCGTGCAGACGGCGAGAAAAACGCAGTCTGTCACGCAGCATCAGCGAATCCAGCCGCTGCTGCAAGGCAGTAAAGGTCAATTTTTGTTGTTCTGTCATAACGTTAGTGGGCAGTAGTCTGCCTGATTAATTTTCTTTTAAATGATAGATATAGAGTACCACATCGCGGCTTTCTATGCGTTGTTCAATAAATTCGAACATAGGCTTCGATTTATTGCGCTATCTCTGTGGCAAGATTGTGAATAAAGTGTCAACAAGCAACGGGGCATTGCCCATTCAAATATCTATAAGGAAACACCATGAGCAAGGTATTAGTTCTTAAATCCAGCATCCTGGCAGGGTACTCTCAGTCTAATCAGTTGTCCGATTATTTTGTTGAACAATGGCGCGAAAAGCACTCCGCTGATGAAATCACCGTGCGTGACCTGGCTACAAATCCGATTCCGGTCCTGGATGGCGAACTGGTTGGTGCACTGCGTCCGAGCGATGCGCCGCTGACTCCGCGTCAGCAGGAAGCTCTGGCGCTTTCCGATGAGCTGATTGCCGAGCTGAAAGCCCACGACGTTATCGTTATTGCGGCACCGATGTATAACTTCAACATCTCGACTCAGTTGAAAAACTATTTTGACCTGGTTGCACGCGCAGGCGTTACTTTCCGCTATACCGAGAAGGGTCCGGAAGGCCTGGTCACCGGTAAAAAAGCCATCGTTATCACCAGCCGCGGTGGGATCCATAAAGATGGCCCAACGGATCTGGTAACGCCATATCTGTCCACATTCCTGGGCTTTATCGGCATTACCGATGTGAAATTTGTCTTCGCCGAAGGGATCGCGTACGGCCCGGAAATGGCAGCGAAAGCACAGTCTGACGCGAAAGCAGCCATCGACAGTATTGTTGCTGAATAACCGGACACGATCTTGATGTGGACTGTAGATATTCAGTCCACATCTCAATCCGCTTACCTGTTTTCCCATAATTTCAGCATCGCTTTGTGCTCTTCCTTAAGCACAATCCGCGAGCGTCTGGCTCGAATATAACTAATCACTTCATCAACGGTTTTACAATGTCCGTAACATAACAGCCATGCCGCCACCACCAGCGCACTGCGCGATAATCCCAACGCGCAATGGACCAGAACGCTGCCTTGCTCTTCGCGTAATGTTTCCAGCATCGCCACGGCCTGTCGGAGCTCCCCCTCTTCCGGAACCACCAGATCCAACATCGGTACACAAAAATAGAGTCGATCTTTTGTCGCTCGTCCGCGAGGGAATTCAAAGGTGACGTCCAGAACCGCATTCTGTGCCGGAATATGTCGTGGAAACGCCCCTAAATAAACACCAGCAGTAATTTTGCTCACCGGCTCCAGGCGAAGACAAAACCAACGCATAGACAGCCACATCCCGATACGCCAGGGCAATGTCAGCCAGTAAACGGCGGGCGGGAGTTTCCCCTGACTATCTTTCCCTGTTGTTATCGCGCCAAGCCCACCGTACCCACGGCCAATGATGAATAGCGATAATACTGGCCAACATAACCAGACTGACCACCATAACTGAAGCATTATCATTAGCTCCATCAACACAATGCACGAGCACGCGCCTGCGACATATGGCAGTGCTATTTTGATTCGACGTTGATCAGGTTTCTGATAATTCCAACGACGGTCGACGGGCACCATCCAGTCAATTAACATACCTACCGCCAGCCCCGTGATGACATCAATAAAATGATGCTGCCAGGTCGTCAGCGTCGAAATGGCGATGAGTAAAAACCATCCGCCGCAGACTTTACGCCACCTCACAGCCAGATGCTGACGAAAGTGACGCCAAAGTAGCCAGCAGAGAATAATATGCAGCGAAGGAGACTGGTTATAAGGCAGATCAAACAGTTCAAGTTGCGAAAATAGCCATCCTGTCACCCCACTCACTTCAGGACGGATAAAACTAAACTTCAGCGGATAGAGAAAAAAACCGCAGCAGGCCATTACCGTTGCCAGAATAAGCCGGTGAACCAGTCGGCGCTGTTCGAATGTCGAGCTACAAATGAACAGCGAAAATCCATATAAAAGATCCAGACTCCAGTAAGGAACAATAGTCCAGGGAAGAAAAGGGATCGCCGTTTCCCAACCGAATACCTGACTGGGGATATCATGGTTGTTAAGATCCTGAGTCGCGGTGAACTGATTAAGAAATCCATATGTAAAGAAGAAAAACGGGGCCAGCAACAATAACCAGCCAGCTCCTTGTAGCAATACGTTCCGGCGTTCAGTTATCACGACGCACCGCCATCGAAACCGTAAAAATGCCCCACACATCAATCCGTTGTGTGCATTTATCGAATCCGGCATCATGCACGAGCGAATCCATCTCCCCTTGCGAACGCACGCGCATTACCCACGGTTTACCATCTTTATGACTGGTTAACACCCCGGCAATCAGCTCCAGTTGTGGGTGCCACGGCTGCCCGGTGTAGATGAGAATGCCACCCGGATCGATGGCATTGGCAAGACCTGCGAGTGAGTTTTTTACCTGCTCATTTTCGGGGAAAAGCTCATACAGGCCAGAGACAATCGCCAGCGTAGGCCGCGGAGTTAACGCGCTGAGTTCCTCCGGGTTAAACGCATCGCCCTGTTCAAAACGCACCCGCCCAGACATTCCCCGTTGGGCAATCATCTCTTGCCCTTGTGCAACATTTACCTCACTGTAATCACGTAACAAAATTTCGCTTATGGCGGGCTCGTTTGCCAGCGCATCCAGTACATAGCGCCCATGCCCTGCGGCAATGTCAACCACGCGGACGGCTAAACCTTTGGCGTGGAGATGGGCAACGGCTTGTTTAATCAGCATTTGTAAATGGGTTTTGCGCTGGCGAATACCGCGCCAGCCAACACTGTTCAGGTAGATTTTGTCGATAAAGCGCCCGAATGCGTTACTGCCTTGCGGTTGATTTTGATAGACATAATCCAGCGAACTGCCTGAATCAAAGCCGGTACTCATTCCGAGATGCAGGCCCGCAGAGTGCGCCCCGAACAGTTTCATCGCCTTTCGCATAAAGCGATACGCCAAATCAACCGGCGATAACGGCACGGGTCCACCAGAAAGGAGCCGCCATCGATCCGCTGATGGTCCTGTGCGGTCTTCATGCTGATAATCAAATTTTTGCGACTTGTTAGCATATAAACGGCTGATAAAGCTTTGCATTTTTTCAAATGCCTGCGCCCTGTTCTCTTCACCCAACGTGTCGTGATAAAAGCCTGGCAGCAGATGCAGCTCTTTCAGAGGACTACGTAAACGCTGATAAAAATCAATCTGCGGTTGGCGATGCACCACATAGTCATCGCCTGATATCAGAAGTTGCGTGGGGAGCGTAATCGCCGCCGCATCGCTAACAATACGTTCAGACGTTTTATAGAGATCGAGCAAGATATTGACGGCAATCGCCCGTGTGATCAGCGGATCATTATTGAAACTCGCCACCCGTTGTCGATCGTGGGTCAGATAACGCCCTTTCACATAGGAATTAATAAAAAACAGACCACGCAGACGATGCCATAACGCCAGCCCAGGACGTGCCAGCGGCACATACAATTTAACCTTAAAGGCCGGAGATGCCAGCACTAGTCCGCGAATAGCAGGCGCATAATCATGAACCCATGTGGCAACCATCACTGCGCCGACGCTTTGCGCGATCACAACCACCTCTTCCAGTCCGACCTGGCTGTCGCTGGCAGCAAAACGGACAAATTCATCAACATCCTGCACTGAACGCGCAAGAGACGGACTATAACCACGCGGCCCCGAAGTTTGTCCATGCCCTCGGGCATCCCATGCATAAAAAGCAGTATCTGGCATCGCCAGTTCATCAACGATATGTTGTAGACGACCAGAATGTTCATGACCGCGATGAAATAAGACGATGACCTTTTTCGCCCCTGGCAGTAAAGTGGGCCAGTGCCGATAAAACAACGCTGTATTATCACTGGTGGTAAAAAAATGCTCCCCAGGGATGCGTGAATTTTCCATTTTCTCTGTTTTCCTTCAGTAACAGCAGTAGCGAATAAAATAAAAAAATACCGGAGCGGTGAAAATTAATGAGTCAATCCTGTCAAGGAGTCCGCCATGTCCTGGTAATAGTTTTCCGCTATCTTTAACACCAACATCTCGTTTGGTGGCTGACATCACTACATCGCCGCAAAAACCACTAATACCAATTAACAAACCCGCTAATAATACCTGTAATGTATTTAGCGGTGTCAGTAACGGTCCAATAATCAGTGACGCAATCATGGTGGTGATTACTCCTCCCACCAGACCTTCCAGCGTTTTTCCCGGGCTGACTTTGGGGACCACTTTTCTTCTGCCGCAGGATTTTCCCCATAAATACTGTGCAATATCGTTTGACTCGGTTAACGCCAAAAGAAATAACACCAGTAACGCCCCGCCCTGGATATTTATGGTTGGCAACATTAATAACCAGGCGGCATGACTCAAGGTGAAAACGGTCATTATCCAGCCACAAAAAATGGCACTCACGGTATGCAGAAAACCAGAGGGGTCACCTACAAAAACTCGCCAGGTGGCTAATATCAGAAACCCAGCCAAAGGTATAAATAACAGAAACAGCTCAAAGCAATTAAAACCGATAAGCAAATAGTTAAGAGGAATAACCCAATATAACCAACGCGGAAAATGTACGGATATAAGCGTACAATATTCTTTCAATGCCAGAAAACTTATCAGCGCAAAAAACGTCAACGTCATCCAGCGTGGACCTGAAATCACCAGTGAAAAACAAATGACGATGCCCCACCAGGTACGAATACGTAATGTTACTTCATCGCCTTTTCTCTCCGGTAACCGCCATACCAGAAAACGGTTTATCAGCGTTGCTAAAATTAACAACGCGAAGAGTATTGCCAGAGATTTTTCCAGCATTATCTTTCAGCGCTCATCAGGAGCACACTTCGACAACGATTAATCGCAGTCCAGAGAAGCAGAATTGAAGCAATGCTCCATAAAAGATTATTCCATTGCATCCATTGTGGATAAATGGCAATGGCCAGCCCCCACAGACCAAATATTAACGCGCGATCGCTTTTGCCAAATGGACCGACATAACTACGAATACCGTTAATCGTCTGCGCGAGTAAACCGCAAAACTCGGTCAATATGGTGCAAAATAACATGAGTATTACGAGTGATGCGTTACTTTCCGGTAAAAATAAAAACGGTAAATAGAGCGCAATATCGGAAATAACATCGCCAGTTTCATTCAAAATCGCCCCCAGACGTGTTTTCTGATTGCACTCACGCGCCAACATGCCATCCAGCGCATTGAGCGTCATACGGATAAAAAGCACGATGGGCAATAGCAAAAAGAGGATGGGTTGTGCCACCAACACCAACAGCAATCCGGTAAGAAGAGAAAGCGCCAGTGCAGCAAGAGTGATGTGATTCGCTGTAACATGGTGCTTATAAAGCCAAAACATCGTCGGCCTTAACAGCGACTGAAAGAGCGGTTTTATCTGGTAGAGCGTCATTTATCATTCCGTGATATTCAGTTTACTCTATGGTGCATCAATTCCGACGGCGGAGATATCACAACGCGCAGCATCAACGTAAATTCGGAATATATCAAGATGTGGTGGATGAATGCCCTACACATCTGTTTGATTACCGTCTGGATATCAGTGAGATACCATCTATCACTGTACGAATCAATGAATCCATCGCCTTTTCCCTGATTATCCAGCCGCAAATCCTGGCCTTAAACATATGCACTCCATGCCATTAAAAAAGAAACAAAAGGGAAATGCATCTTTCCCTTTTGTATATTCGTTATTCTCGCGAAATACCATCCAACGTAGACAACACTTTCTCAGAAAGATGAAATTTTTCAGCAGCCATATTCTCCCGTAAATGCGCAACAGAAGATGTTCCAGGAATCAACAAAATATTCGGTGAACGTTGTAACAGCCACGCCAGCGCCACCTGCATTGGTGTCGCATTAAGGCTTGTAGCAACATCGGAAAGCGTGGAGGATTGCAGCGGCGTAAAGCCCCCGAGCGGAAAGAATGGCACGTAGGCAATGCCATCACGAGCCAAAGCATCAATCATTGCGTCATCAGCACGGTGGGCAATGTTGTATTCGTTCTGCACGCAGACGATTTCGGCAATCTTTCGCGCCTCTGCAACCTGCGTCGGTGTGACGTTACTCAGGCCAATATGTTTTACCAGGCCTTGTTGTTGCATCTCCGCCAGCACTGTCAGGCTGGCCTCAATCGATCCTTCCGCTGGGCCATGACCATCCCCCATCATAACGCGCAGGTTAACCACATCCAGTACGTCCAGGCCGAGATTACGTAGATTATCGTGTACCGCTTTTTGCAGCTCTGCCGGAGAAAATGCGGGTAACCAGGATGCGTCCTCTCCACGCCGCGCACCAATTTTAGTGACAATTGTCAGGTCGTCAGAGTACGGATAAAGCGCTTCGCGGATAATCTGATTGGTGACGTGCGGACCATAAAAGTCGCTGGTATCAATATGATTGACGCCCAATGCCAGCGCCTCACGCAGCACGGTTATAGCGACGTGGCGATCTCTTGGGGGGCCAAAAACCCCAGGACCAGCCAGTTGCATCGCGCCATAACCAAGACGGTTAACGGATTTTGTACCGAGAGTAAATGTGTTGCTGCTCATCGCACCCTGCCCTGTAATACAACGGATTAAGAAAAATCAGTATAGAAATGAATAGAGATAAATAATGCGAGGGTGTAAACAAGATTGCGGGATGAGTTGTACTGTTGTCCTGAAAGACACGAAACCCCAGGCAGGTTAAGACACGTCAAGCACCGCATCCGGCAATAAAAAACCGCAACCTGTATCAGCGTTGCGGTTTATGTATTACATGCTAAAAATTAGAATGTTTTCTTGAAGTTTAGCATCACACCTTTATCGCTGATGCCGTCTTCTTTCCAGTGGAATGCATCTACCTGCAACGCACTTTCCTGGCTGCTGTATTTCACACCCATTGTCGCCAGGCTGTTGAAACCACCACCATTCTGACCATCATCAATGTTGAAACGCTGGCTTCCCGCGCCCGAAATGCTCGCAGTTCGCTGACTTTTCACATAGCTCAGATTCGGCCCACCTTCCAGCGTGGCGTTCGCACTCCAGCCTTCTTTCCCTGCATAGTCCAGTTTCAGCCCAACGATGCTGTCCACCGCCGTTTCGCTGCCGCTGTTCATGCTCAGGTTAAAGTCACCCGCATTGCGTTCCTGATAGCCACCTTCCAGTGTGTGACGCAGTTTCACACCCGCATAAGGTGTCACATTCAGACCTTCACGCAGTTCAAAGGTTTTTGCCCCTTCACTACGGAATTCCAGATACTGCTGTTTCACATTAGCATCAGCGGTTTTATTGACGTCGCCGTAAGCTATCGAGCGACTGCTATCGAGATTATGCACATCATAACGCAGGGCGTTATTCCAGCTCATACCGTTGTCAAACGCCATCTGGTGTTTCAGACCGAAGAACTGGCTGTAACCGCCAGTCACACCATTATCGCCTGCGGTATCTGAACCATTACCATCCAGACGCGCAATACCGTATTCCAGACTCAGATTCTGATATTCAGTCAGTGTCATGGATTTACGCAGCGCCATCATGTCGTACTGTGTATTATTTCCCAGTTCAGCACGCGGGTCGCCTTTCGCTACCACGTTGAAGGCCAGACCGTTTGCAACTTCCGGTGCAGCATCTGACAGCATGCTGAAACGGTTACTTAACACTCGTGCTTCATTGAATACCGTGGTTGCCTGGCTGCCGCTAATTTGTTTCAGCGCACTGTTCAGTTCAGCAGTCGTTCCTACGTTCAGACTAGTGTACAGGTCGTTATTGGTGTAACCCGTATCCAGTACCTGAGCGACATTATTAACTGAAGAATCCGTCACAACATCCGTATAGGCGTTTTTGGTCATCGTGACGTCTACGTTGCCGCTTGCATCAGTGCTGCCCTGAGCATTCCACATTACCGTGGAAGAAGAAATATTCTCAGCCCCGGAAATATTTTCACCTTTGAAAACATCATTAATCACAACAGTCGTGTCGGCAGTACCTGCACTGAATCCGGTATTTACCTTGACGTTGTCGCTGATGACAAGGTTATTGGCTTTCAACATACCAGAGGTGCCATCGCTATTGGTACCAATAGTGTAGTTAGTCAGTTTTTGCTGTGCACTGGAGTCCGCAGGTACTGTGGGTACTGACCCCTGCGTAGGTGTGCTCGTTGCGGCAGGAACAATAATATCAGTAGTACTGTTATGATCGTTCAGTGTACCGGTGGTGCCCGGTGCATAAATATCATATCCCATATCACACAGCAGGTTGATTTCACCATTATTGATGATCGTTTTAGTCTGTCCTCCGAAAGCCCAGGAGTTATCTGCGTAAACGTTAATTACACCGCTTTGTGCGTTATTAATTGTCGTCTCACGGCCATTCCCCTTGATACCAATTAAACCAGTACCGTTAGTGCCGTCCGCTTTACCCTGCGCCGTACCGACATTGATGGTCCCACTGTTCACCAGTTGAACCGTATAGCTGGTGGTTCCCCCGCTGATAGCGACTGCACCATCACCCTGCACATTAATAGTGCCTGCGTTGGCAAAGTTATAGCCGCGACCAAGATCAATTAACGGTGCATTAGGATTCACGCCGCTAATTACACCCGTATCGGTATTCCAGATCCATTTTCCGTTGCTGTTAGAACCCGTACTTGCCGTTTTAATCGCACTGTAGCCGTTGGTCGCGGTAATAGTGCCGCGGTTAACTTGCGCGAGTGAATCGCTGGTGCGGGTTATGTTAACAATGGCATTTTCTCCACCCGAAACGGCGCTGTTGCTGTTGCTGAGTATTGCCCCCGCTTCGTTATAAAGCACAAAGCTGCCGCCGATGAGCGATGTACCATCAGCCGTGACTGTCATACTTCCGGTATTAACCACATTTTGCCTATAGCTGTTGCCAACTATAGATCCGCTGAAATTACCCTCGTTAAAAAACGAGTTACCACTCGTTAACATTAACAGGTCGGTAATAATGCTACCCGATGCACGGTTATAGACATTCGCTGCTGCACTAATGGTGTCAGAATCCAGTAATCCGCTATTTTCCAGCCCTTGCCCAACGGATAGCTCTCCGTTAATTGTCAGATTGGCCTTATCCTGGTTATAAAGCCACGCTTTGGCGGTCACATTACTATTTAGCGTTTCATTGCCGTAGTTTGCCAGCGCTTTGGTCGTCACAAACCCACCACTTGAAGCAGTTCGCATATCCGTTTCGCCGCTGCCTGTTAGTGCTGACAGCAGATCCAGATTATCTGGGGTAGCCCCCATATGGGGATCTGCACTGTCCATTGGAGAACCGAGAAGGTTTATCTCACCATAATTCAGGATTGTCCCTGTACCGTCGTTATAAAACGCCTGGCCGGTATCGACATTAATATTAATCACGCCAGTTTTATCGTTAATAGCAGTGCCGTGTTGATAAACCGCCATACCAACTAGCGTATTTGCACTCAGACTACTGCTATAGTTTTCATTTTTCTCCAGGTTAATCGTACCTTGGTTAATAACCATATTACTACCGCCGTAAGCGGCCATACCGACCCCAGCATTATAGACACTAATCACACCACCTAATTGGTTAATAGCTGTGACATTTGCATCCGGGCTACCATAGCTATCTGAACCTACCGCCATCCCTGCACCATAATAACGGGCATTACTGATAGCGATATTATCGGGTAACGCAGTGGTATCGTTAGCATCAACCCATAGAGAGTCCAGTTTGATGGTGCCAGCATTTTCTATAATCGCTTGAGTAACCGCCAACATACCCACGCTACCGCGTCCATACATATCAATAATGCCGTTTACATTATTAATGCCCATAGCACCGGTTTTAGAAAGCATTCCGGTTATGCCCGTAACGCTATTATTAAACAACTCATCATAAGTAACGTCGGTCGTCTCAAATCGATTAATAACGCTACTTTGCTCCATGACCTTCCCGATGATGGTGCCGTTGTTAACAACACTGCCTCCATCGGTACTTAACAGAGCATTAGTACCTGACATCATGTTGCCGTAATCGTACTGTGATAGCGTAATGTTGCCATTATTAGTGCCCGACGTATCTTCACCTGACACTGAAATAAAACCGATATTTTGGATATCTATATTGCCATTATTGATGACCTTAGAACCTGTAGTAGCCTTTATAATCTTCGGTACTGGCTCGTAATAGTTATTAAACGATTTAATATCCTTTACACCCAACAAAGCATCACGACCAATTTCCAGGATAGCTTTATTTTTTAACTGAATAATGCTTGTATAGCCTAAAGGAAGGTCGCCACCTATTGTCGAAGTCCCATTCAAATATACTGATGAGTTCCCATCAACGCTGATTATGGAGGTATCACTAAATCCTTTACGCAGAGATGCAATATCTGAACCATCCGCCAGTATTTTTTGCTCACCGATAAACTGTATACCGCCATTTAGGCTTATTGTATTATTATCACCAGACACAATCAGCCCGGAGATATTTTCTTGACTCCCATCACGCTTGCCATGAGATCTTGAGGTTAATTCGCTGTCAGAGACAACTGTTAATTCGCCATTTAGAGATACTGTATTATTGTTACCCGTGACATTCACCCCGACAGATGACTCGAAGAAATAGTCTGCCGCATTATCTGCAGTTTGATCTTTATCAACCAAGATATTGCCAGCGATATCAATGTCGTTACTATCACCAGAAATGTCGACACCCATCGCTTTCTGCCCAGTAACATTAAGATCTTCTACTGCCAGCGTCACGCTGTTGCCATCTCCGCTGAGCACCATTCCTGTTGAGATGTCACCTACATCCATACTGCCAGTTAATGAGATAACTCCCTCACTGGTTGCGATGCTAAACCCAGTAGCTGAATTATTGACGTCAATATGACCCGTATTGGCAAAGGTCGCTCGATCACCATTAATCAGTACACCAACCGAATCTTTATCCGTGACAGTTATATTGCCTTTGTTGATTACAGTGGCGCTATCACCAGTGATATCAATGCCGTGACCGCCGCCGCTCACATCCAGCTCGCCGTCCTGGTTCACCACCGCGTTGTTACCCGCGATTTCAGTTCCGGTCGAACCCTGACCATCAACGGTGGTATTGCCGCTGTTGTTGGCCGTCGCATCATCACCCGTAATGCGGGTTCCGGTGCCGCCATCAAGGATCGTGCTGTCACCGTCGTTGTTGACGATGGCTTTGTCACCGTTAATCTCAGTGCCTGTGGAATCTTTTCCGTCAACGGTGGTGCTGCCGTTATTGTTTACGGTGGCTTCATCACCGTTAATCTGCGTGCCGGTGCCGCCGTTACTGATGGCACTGTCACCGTCGTTATTGACAACCGCCTTGTCGCCGTCGATCTGAATACCGATGGAATCCGGATCGGTGACAGTCATGCCGCCTTTGTTGTCCACCGTCGCGCTGTCGCCGGTGATATCAATCCCGTGACCGCCGCCGCTGACATCCAGTGTACCGTCCTGATTCACCACCGCGTTATTACCCGCGATTTCGGTACCGATCGAGCCCTGACCATCAACGGTGGTTTTACCGTTATTGTTCACGGTGGCTTCATCACCGTTAACCTGCGTGCCGGTGCCGCCGTTGCTGATGGCACTGTCACCGTCGTTGTTCACGACCGCCTTGTCGCCGTCGATCTGAATACCGATGGAATCCGGATCGGTGACAGTCATGCCGCCTTTGTTGTCCACCGTCGCGCTGTCGCCGGTGATATCAATACCGTGACCGCCGCCGCTCACATCCAGCTCGCCGTCCTGGTTCACCACCGCGTTATTACCCGCGATTTCAGTTCCGGTCGAGCCCTGACCATCAACGGTGGTTTTACCGTTATTGTTTACGGTGGCTTCGTCGCCGTTAACCTGCGTGCCGGTGCCGCCGTTGCTGATGGCACTGTCACCGTCGTTGTTCACGACCGCCTTGTCGCCGTCGATCTGAATACCGATGGAATCCGGATCGGTGACAGTCATGCCGCCTTTGTTGTCCACCGTCGCGCTGTCGCCGGTGATATCAATCCCGTGACCGCCGCCGCTCACATCCAGCTCGCCGTCCTGATTCACCACCGCGTTATTACCCGCGATTTCAGTTCCGGTCGAACCCTGACCGTCTACGGTGGTATTGCCACTGTTGTTAGCCGTCGCATCATCACCCGTAATGCGGGTTCCGGTGCCGCCATCAAGGATCGTGCTGTCACCGTCGTTGTTGACGATGGCTTTGTCACCGTTTATCTCGGTGCCCGTGGAATCCTTGCCGTCAACGGTGGTGCTGCCGTTATTGTTCACGGTGGCTTCGTCGCCGTTAACCTGCGTGCCGGTGCCGCCGTTGCTGATGGCATTGTCACCGTCGTTGTTCACGACCGCCTTGTCGCCGTCTATCTGAATGCCAATCGAATCCGCATCCGCGACGGTCATACCGCCTTTGTTATCCACCGTTGCACTGTCGCCGGTGATATCAATCCCGTGACCGCCGCCGCTCACATCCAGCTCGCCGTCCTGGTTCACCACCGCGTTGTTACCCGCGATTTCAGTTCCGGTCGAACCCTGACCATCAACGGTGGTATTGCCGCTGTTGTTGGCCGTCGCATCATCACCCGTAATGCGGGTTCCGGTGCCGCCATCAAGGATCGTGCTGTCACCGTCGTTGTTGACGATGGCTTTGTCACCGTTTATCTCGGTGCCCGTGGAATCCTTGCCGTCAACGGTGGTGCTGCCGTTATTGTTCACGGTGGCTTCGTCGCCGTTAACCTGCGTGCCGGTGCCGCCGTTGCTGATGGCATTGTCACCGTCGTTGTTCACGACCGCCTTGTCGCCGTCTATCTGAATGCCAATCGAATCCGCATCCGCGACGGTCATACCGCCTTTGTTATCCACCGTTGCACTGTCGCCGGTGATATCAATACCGTGACCGCCGCCGCTCACATCCAGCTCGCCGTCCTGGTTCACCACCGCGTTGTTACCCGCGATTTCAGTTCCGGTCGAACCCTGACCATCAACGGTGGTATTGCCGCTGTTGTTGGCCGTCGCATCATCACCCGTAATGCGGGTTCCGGTGCCGCCATCAAGGATCGTGCTGTCACCGTCGTTGTTGACGATGGCTTTGTCACCGTTTATCTCGGTGCCCGTGGAATCCTTGCCGTCAACGGTGGTTTTACCGTTATTGTTCACGGTGGCTTCATCACCGTTAACCTGCGTACCGGTGCCACCGTTACTGATGGCACTGTCACCGTCGTTATTGACAACCGCCTTGTCGCCGTCGATCTGAATACCGATGGAATCCGGATCGGTGACAGTCATGCCGCCTTTGTTGTCCACCGTCGCGCTGTCGCCGGTGATATCAATACCGTGACCGCCGCCGCTCACATCCAGCTCGCCGTCCTGGTTCACCACCGCGTTATTACCCGCGATTTCAGTTCCGGTGGCGCCTTTGCCGTCGACGATGGTTTTTCCAGTGTTGTTTACTGTGGTATTGTCGCCCGTAATAACGAGCTCACCGTTGTGATTATATTGCCACTTCGTTGCACCATCTGCGCTCATCCCTTCAAGGGCAACCGTGTTATTCGTTTCATCAATCTGCCAAAGATTAATAGTCGCCTTACGCCCATTGCTATCTTGCAGAGAAATAGTCCCGTCAGCATTCTCGGTATAAGTAAAAACTGAATCGCGAATAGTTAACGTTTTTTCTGTTTTATCGAGGATAACGTCATTATTAAACGAAATCGGTTTGGGAGGCGTCGGGGTATCATCCGGACCATCGTCTGGTATTATCTCATCTCCGCCAGGAGTTGGAGGAACTGGAGTGTCGTCTGAATCATCATCAGGTGGAGTTGGTGGAAGTGGAGAATTATTGCGATGATGATCATCATCGTCGTTTAGTTCCACTATGGCTAAGGTTGTGATTAACGCAGTAGCAGCACCTGTGACAAGCCATGGCATCAGGTTCTGTTCGACTACAGAGGAGCATTCAGAGGGTAAGCGTTTAAGCTCTTCTGGACTGAGTTTTCCAGGATCTGCTGGACAAGTCACATTGGTATTTTTCTTTTCACCTGTGGTGGTTTCTATTTCTGTAATATCTGCCGCCCAACCCTGACCACTCAGAGCTAATGCAATACAGGCCGACAATAGAGTTTTCCTTTGCATAATAAATCCTTCTGGCGAATATAAAGAAGGTCGGATACCCTGACCCGACCAATTGATTATTTAAAACATAGAGGACGTCCAATATTGCCAGTAGATTGTTACCTAATCAAACATATTCTCTGACAATCTGGATTTATAATACAGAGAAATAAATAAACCCGCGAAACATACAAATTATGTATATTATATAAATTATAAATTCAAATGCGTCACATAGATATTTATTTAATGAAAAAACGGTATAAATCAATACTCGAATAAATAAATTAGAGCCGAAACATAACTCATCCTTATAATTAAAAGAGCAAAATGTTTCCGGAAAATAGATTAAACGTCTTCTCCTGTAGCGTTATCCCGATATTGCGGTTTTGCTATTAAAATTTTCGCACCCATTTACCGTTTATCCCTTGTACATATTCCCCGGGTTTGGCCCGTTCTACGAGCTTTTGCCCGGCGAGTTTCGCGATATCATCCACCGACACATTATTTTGCTTTGCCAGTTGTTGATAGCTCGCTTTACGTTCGGCATTGATGTCGGTTACTAATTTCTCAGTTTCAGCATCTGTTTTCAGCGCAACCAGATAACCATAAAATGTTTCCCCTACCCGCCCCTGAGTTCTGGCTTCATCCAGAGTCAATGCCATTACATTGCTGCTTACCAAGCCAACAAGAAATGCACAAAGAAGTAATGTTCTTTTCATCATCACCTCAAAAAAGATCGCTACGGGTCTCAAGCAGCTCTTCGACATCTTTGTCTGCCTTGATGATGATCTCATGCTCAATTTTAACGTTCATATTGATAGTGATCGGTTCCTTAGGTGCAGCGACTTCAATGCGAGGCGTACAGCCAACCAGCATAAAAGATGACGTCAACGCAGCCAGTAAAATTTTCATTGTTTATCCTCACACTCTTTTCCTTGCGAACAGTCATTTCCCGGTAGACGCGCGTTCTGCTCCAGCCATGCCTGGAGATTATCGCCAAAGCGTAAACTGCGCCACAGCGTAAAAATATTCTCTTCATGATGGTAATTAAGATTTACCGTACCGCTTTTACCATCAACGCGACTGGTACCTGTAATATTGGCCTGCATGGTTAATAAACCGAGATTATCTAAATTAATTTTTGTCGATGAACGGCTAATTTCCATATAGCGCAACCAGTTAATTGCTGAACCCGCGGTCATATTGTCTTTCACCACCGCATCTGCGGTGTCTTTATCCAGCCGCAAGGTCATTGGCCCGCTATTTGCCAGCCAGCCGTCTTTCACTATCCATTTTTCGTTGTTTAGCCATAACGGCAATGCACCACTAAATGCCCCGGACATGGCGAATTGTTTCGGATTGACGGCGCTAACCAGTTCGCTGGAGGAAAGATTATTCAGCCGCAACAGCGCCGGGTCATGTTGCGGCATACGTAATTGTTTCATCAGCACGTTACCGCCTAACACATCAACGCTAACATCAGTCAACAGCAATGGTTCTTCTTCAGTCCACGGATAACGACCTTGCAAATCAGCCGTAATATTTTTCGCTGTCACCAGATTAATCACTTCGGCAATTCGCAACGTAACGGGACCGCGAGTCCCCAGATGCCAGGCTCCATCGGCAAAACGGAAAGGCAGGACAAAATCGACACCGTTAACCTGATTATCTGGCATCCAGGCACTACCACCCTTCAACACGCCGTGCCCTCCCGCGCGGAATCCTTGTTCAGGCGCAGCTGAAAATGCAACCTGAGCATACAGTTCACCATCGCGTAAGTTCATCTTCCAGTCGGGTGGCACCAGCGGCTGGAATACAGTCAGTGATTGTTTAGGCCACCAGGCGTTACCGCGCAGACGAATACCGTCCCAGCGACCATTTACCCGAACCGGGCCAATCTCACCAGCATGTAAATCGCCTTTAAAGAGGAAATACGTCGGATCACGCCCATCGACACTAAATTTTAAGGTTGATGGCGGTAACACACTGCCGCCAGTGAACAGCGTTTGCCCGGCGTCCAGTGACAGCGCGCCGCTGAATGAGGGATGCTGTGCGTCACGTCCCCAGACGACGGGCTTGTCGAGAATTAATCGCGGCTTTTCTACCGTCATCGTACCGTATTGTAACTGGTCGAAACCGGTGGAGAGATCGGTCAGCGTAATCGTGCTGTCATGCCACTCACCTTTTCCTGCGACATCCCAGGTGGCATTCATCGGTGTAAAACTCCCTTTTCCCCAGTAGCGCCACTGCCAGCGGCCAGCGTCAGGGAGAAAATCATTCGCCAGCCCATCCATATGTAGCACGAAATCGCCCAGTTCATTTTCATGCGCCTGCAAAATGGCCTGCAAACGTCCGTCAACACCACGTTGGGTGACTTTTACACCCGCTAAAGGCCAGCGGATTTCATCGATGTCCAGCGAATCAATGACTCTTCCCTTCGAACGTAATAACGCGCCTGGCTCAAAGGTCAGCGTTGGGTCAGACAGACTTCCGCTTAGCTGCGCAGGTAAACGGGCATATAAAATGAGGTCCGCCTGTTTCGCTTCACCGGTCAGCTGCAGAGACAGCTGGCTGTTATCCATGCTTAATTTTCCTGGGCCAAAATTTAACACCGCGTTGCCTTTACCCGCTTGTCCCTGGGTCAGCACACTCAGTCGCCCGCTGACCAGAGCGTTCTCGAGCCCTGCCTGCCAGTTGTCGACTTTGACACCCAGTCGGCCACTTAAAGGAAAACCTGCATACGGCCAGCTCCAGCGACCATCGCTTACGGTCAATTGTTGACGAGTAATTTGCCACGGCAAATCGAGCAACGGATCGCCGTTATCCCGTGCCAGCACAATCAATTGCCCGCTATTTTCCTGCCAGTCCAGCTCGGCATCCACCAGTGAAGGCTCCTGCGGTAAGTTTAACGTCGCAGTAGCATGACCACTTACCGGAAGTCCATCCGGCACGAGCGGCATAGTAAATTCCCCCACCAGTTTTACCGGCGGCTGATTTTCAAACGCGGCGACATCCAGTTCGCTGACTGTAAGTTGTTGCCCTTTCAGCTGGCCTTGAAATTTAACTTTTTCGCCCTGATAACGCAGTTGCTGGATATCGGAGGTTAATGCGAGAGAGAGTTTTCCCTGCCATTCCTGCCAGGGAGAAAAAATCAGTTTATCGATATTGATCCAGGTGTTAGGCAGCATGGACTGCCACTGCGCGAGGGTTTTTGGAGCGGCTGGCGATTGCTCCGTCTGCGGCAATTTCGCCAGACAAGCAGAATCAAGTTCTACCGTGCCGACGTTCAATAACCAGCGGCTGGGATGTGAAAGGCTGGCGTTGGTGATATGCGCAAGCTGACAATCTCCCACCAGATAACGGAGATCGGGGATGATTAAACCTTTACGCGTAATGCGTGGGCTTTCATCTAATGCAATACGTGTCCCGAGCGGTAGCCAGATGCCCGCCAGCGTGGGAACCCACAGCCCTAGCGTCATCAGCAGCGTCAACGGCACAAGAATAATCAGTAATAACAGCGCGAGAACGGCTTTATATTTACCCAGCATGGGTAGTCAATATCCTGATTTAGCGAAAAATTAAGCATTCAATACGGGTATTGTGGCATGTTTAACCGTTCAGTTGAAGGTTGCGCCTACACTAAGCATAGTTGTTGATGAATTTTTCAATATCGCCATATCTTTCAATTATATTTGAAATTTTGTAAAATATTTTTAGTAGCTTAAATGTGATTCAACATCACTGGAGAAAGTCTTATGAAACTCGCCGTTTATAGCACAAAACAGTACGACAAGAAGTACCTGCAACAGGTGAACGAGTCCTTTGGCTTTGAGCTGGAATTTTTTGACTTTCTGCTGACGGAAAAAACCGCTAAAACTGCCAATGGCTGCGAAGCGGTATGTATTTTCGTAAACGATGACGGCAGCCGCCCGGTGCTGGAAGAGCTGAAAAAGCACGGCGTTAAATATATCGCCTTGCGCTGTGCCGGTTTCAATAACGTCGACCTTGACGCGGCAAAAGAACTGGGGCTCAAAGTAGTCCGTGTTCCAGCCTATGATCCAGAGGCCGTTGCTGAACACGCCATCGGTATGATGATGACGCTGAACCGCCGTATTCACCGCGCATATCAGCGTACCCGTGACGCTAACTTCTCTCTGGAAGGTCTGACCGGCTTTACTATGTATGGCAAAACGGCAGGCGTTATCGGTACCGGTAAAATCGGTGTGGCAATGCTGCGCATTCTGAAAGGTTTTGGTATGCGTCTGCTGGCGTTCGATCCGTATCCAAGTGCGGCGGCGCTGGAACTCGGTGTGGAGTATGTCGATCTGCCAACCCTGTTCTCTGAATCAGACGTTATCTCTCTGCACTGCCCGCTGACACCGGAAAACTACCATCTGTTGAACGAAGCCGCCTTCGATCAGATGAAAAATGGCGTGATGATCGTCAATACCAGTCGCGGTGCATTGATTGATTCTCAGGCGGCAATTGAAGCGCTGAAAAATCAGAAAATTGGTTCGTTGGGTATGGACGTGTATGAGAACGAACGCGATCTGTTCTTTGAAGATAAATCCAACGACGTGATCCAGGATGACGTATTCCGTCGCTTGTCTGCCTGCCACAACGTGTTGTTTACCGGGCACCAGGCATTCCTGACAGCAGAAGCTCTGACCAGTATTTCTCAGACTACGCTGCAAAACTTAAGCAATCTGGAAAAAGGCGAAACCTGCCCGAACGAACTGGTTTAATCTTGCCGCTCCCCTGCATTCCAGGGGAGCTTATTCAGATAATCCCCAAAGACCTTTCATCCTCTATTCTTAAAATAGTCCTGAATCAGAAACAGTAATTGAGAACCACAATGAAGAAAGTAGCCGCGCTTGTTGCGCTAAGCCTGCTGATGGCGGGATGTGTAAGTAGTGACAAAATTGCTGTAACGCCAGAACAGCTACAGCATCATCGCTTTGTGCTGGAAAGCGTAAACGGTAAGCCCGTGACCAGCGATAAAAATCCGCCAGAAATCAGCTTTGGTGAAAAGATGATGATTTCCGGCAGCATGTGTAACCGCTTTAGCGGTGAAGGCAAACTGTCTAATGGTGAACTGACCGCCAAAGGGCTGGCAATGACCCGTATGATGTGCGCTAACCCGCAGCTTAATGAACTCGATAACACCATTAGCGAAATGCTGAAAGAAGGTGCACAAGTGGATCTGACCGCGAACCAGTTAACGCTGGCGACCGCGAAACAGACATTAACTTATAAGCTGGCGGATTTAATGAATTAATAGCTGCCACAGCTCCCGGCGGCAAGTGACTGTTCGCTACAGCGTTTGCCGTTGGGTAATGCACACATCCCAATCGCCGTACCATCCAGTTGGCGGGCAACAGAAAGCGAACCGCCGATCATTGCACAATTTGCTTCTCCACTACTGGACATCGACGCTTTTAAACCTGGCGCTACGTGCGCCGCAGTCGCCTGCTGAACAGGTTCACTACTACACGCCGACAACAATAAAGCGGCACACCCTACCCAAAACGCTGCTCGCATCTTTTCTTCCTCTGATCTTCAAGCCAAACGACACCGCCATAAATAATAGGCAGCACAGAGGGCGGCGTCGAGAGCTGTCCTGCGCGTTGCCCCGCATTTTTACTTTTTTATGGCTATTTTTTTGCCCTCTGTTTGATCAAAACATTCATTACGCTGATGTGGGGGACACAAAAGCGAAAATGCAGAAGAAAGCCATTTGCTAAAATTGAACGATTACTACTGGGCGCGCAGCAATTTCGTGCGCCCCTCATTTGCGCAATGTAAGGGTGTCATATGATTACTATTGACGGTAATGGCGCGGTTGCTTCGGTGGCGTTTCGCACCAGTGAAGTTATCGCCATCTACCCTATTACCCCCAGTTCCACGATGGCAGAACAGGCTGATGCATGGGCCGGAAACGGCTTGAAAAACGTTTGGGGAGACACACCACGCGTGGTTGAAATGCAGTCGGAAGCGGGTGCTATCGCTACCGTGCATGGTGCTTTGCAAACTGGTGCCCTCTCAACATCGTTTACGTCATCGCAGGGTTTGCTGCTGATGATCCCAACGCTGTACAAACTGGCAGGCGAACTGACGCCGTTTGTCCTGCATGTTGCGGCACGTACCGTTGCCACACATGCACTCTCTATTTTTGGCGATCATTCCGACGTTATGGCGGTGCGCCAGACGGGTTGCGCGATGTTGTGTGCAGCAAGCGTCCAGGAAGCGCAAGACTTTGCTCTCATTTCGCACATCGCGACGCTGAAAAGCCGCGTGCCATTTATTCATTTCTTTGATGGTTTCCGCACATCTCACGAAATCAATAAAATTGTCCCGCTGGCCGATGACACGATTCTTGAACTGATGCCGCAGGCAGAAATTGATGCTCATCGCGCCCGGGCACTCAACCCGGAACATCCGGTGATCCGCGGTACGTCCGCCAATCCTGACACTTATTTCCAGTCTCGCGAAGCCACCAACCCATGGTACAACGCAGTCTATGACCATGTTGAACAGGCGATGAATGATTTCGCTGCCGCGACAGGTCGTCAGTATCAGCCGTTTGAGTATTACGGGCATCCGCAAGCGGAACGGGTGATTATCCTGATGGGCTCAGCCATTGGCACATGTGAAGAAGTGGTTGGTGAATTGCTGACCCGTGGCGAAAAAGTCGGCGTGCTGAAAGTTCGCCTGTACCGCCCCTTCTCCGCCAAACACTTGCTGCAAGCATTGCCGGACTCTGTTCGGATAGTGGCGGTGCTGGATCGCACCAAAGAGCCAGGTGCGCAAGCGGAACCCCTGTACCTGGATGTGATGACCGCACTGGCAGAAGCCTTTAATAATGGCGAGCGCGAAACCCTGCCCCGTGTCATTGGTGGGCGCTATGGTCTTTCATCCAAAGAATTTGGCCCGGACTGTGTACTGGCGGTATTTGCCGAGCTCAACGCGGCTAAACCGAAAGCGCGCTTTACGGTTGGTATTTACGATGATGTAACCAATCTGTCACTGCCGTTGCCGGAAAACACCCTACCAAACTCGGCGAAACTGGAAGCCTTGTTTTATGGCCTTGGTAGTGATGGCAGCGTTTCCGCGACCAAAAACAATATCAAGATTATCGGAAATTCCACGCCGTGGTACGCACAGGGCTATTTTGTTTACGACTCCAAAAAGGCGGGCGGCCTGACGGTTTCTCACCTTCGCGTGAGCGAACAGCCGATTCGTTCCGCTTATCTCATTTCCCAGGCTGATTTTGTTGGCTGCCACCAGTTGCAGTTTATCGATAAATATCAGATGGCTGAGCGTTTAAAACCTGGCGGCATTTTCCTGCTCAACACGCCGTACAGCGCAGCTGAAGTGTGGTCGCGCTTGCCGCAGGAAGTTCAGGCCGTGCTAAACCAGAAAAAAGCGCGCTTCTATGTGATTAACGCGGCGAAAATCGCCCGCGAATGTGGCCTGGCGGCCCGTATTAATACCGTCATGCAGATGGCTTTTTTCCATCTGACGCAGATTCTGCCTGGCGATAGTGCCCTCGCAGAATTGCAGGGTGCGATTGCCAAAAGTTACAGTAGCAAAGGCCAGGATCTGGTGGAACGCAACTGGCAGGCTCTGGCGCTGGCACGTGAATCCGTAGAAGAAGTTCCACTGCAGCCAGTTAATCCGCATAGCGCCAATCGACCGCCGGTGGTTTCCGATGCCGCTCCTGATTTCGTGAAAACCGTAACCGCTGCGATACTCGCCGGGCTTGGCGACGCCCTCCCCGTTTCGGCGCTGCCGCCAGACGGCACCTGGCCGATGGGCACCACGCGCTGGGAAAAACGCAATATCGCCGAAGAGATCCCCATCTGGAAAGAGGAACTCTGTACCCAATGTAACCACTGTGTCGCCGCTTGCCCACACTCAGCTATTCGCGCAAAAGTGGTACCGCCTGAAGCGATGGAAAACGCCCCTGCCAGCCTGCATTCGCTGGATGTGAAATCGCGTGATATGCGCGGGCAGAAATATGTCTTGCAGGTGGCTCCGGAAGATTGCACCGGTTGTAACCTGTGCGTCGAAGTTTGCCCGGCGAAAGACCGTCAGAATCCAGAGATTAAAGCCATCAATATGATGTCGCGCCTGGAACATGTCGAAGAAGAGAAAATCAATTACGATTTCTTCCTCAACCTGCCAGAAATCGACCGTAGCAAACTGGAACGTATTGATATTCGTACATCGCAGCTGATTACACCGCTGTTTGAATATTCAGGTGCTTGCTCCGGTTGTGGCGAGACGCCGTATATTAAATTGCTGACTCAGCTCTATGGCGACCGGATGTTGATCGCTAATGCCACTGGCTGTTCTTCAATATACGGCGGTAACCTGCCTTCAACACCATATACCACCGATGCCAACGGTCGTGGACCGGCATGGGCGAACTCGCTGTTTGAAGATAACGCCGAATTTGGCCTTGGTTTCCGCCTGACGGTCGATCAACACCGTGTCCGCGTGCTGCGTCTGCTCGATCAATTTGCCGATAAAATCCCGGCGGAATTACTGACTGCGTTGAAATCAGACGCCACGCCAGAGGTTCGTCGTGAACAGGTTGCAGCTTTACGCCAGCAACTCAACGATGTTGCCGAAGCACATGAACTGCTGCGTGACGCAGATGCACTGGTGGAAAAATCAATCTGGCTGATTGGTGGCGATGGCTGGGCTTACGATATCGGCTTTGGCGGTCTGGATCATGTATTGAGTTTGACGGAAAACGTCAACATTCTGGTGCTGGATACGCAATGCTATTCCAACACCGGTGGTCAGGCATCGAAAGCGACACCGCTGGGTGCAGTAACTAAGTTTGGCGAGCATGGCAAACGTAAAGCGCGTAAAGATCTTGGCGTCAGTATGATGATGTACGGTCATGTTTATGTGGCGCAGATTTCTCTCGGCGCGCAGCTGAACCAGACGGTGAAAGCGATTCAGGAAGCGGAAGCGTATCCGGGGCCATCGCTGATCATCGCTTATAGCCCATGTGAAGAGCATGGTTACGATCTGGCACTCAGCCACGATCAGATGCGCCAACTCACTGCTACCGGCTTCTGGCCGTTATATCGCTTCGATCCTCGTCGTGCCGATGAAGGCAAACTACCGCTGGCGCTGGATTCACGCCCGCCGTCAGAAGCACTGGAAGAAACGTTACTTCACGAGCAGCGTTTCCGTCGTCTGAATTCGCAGCAGCCAGAAGTGGCAGAACAGTTATGGAAAGATGCTGCAGCTGATTTGCAAAAACGCTATGACTTCCTGGCACAAATGGCCGGAAAAGCGGAAAAAAGCAACACCGATTAAATGCTCTGGATAAGGATCATCCAATTCTAAAAAAAAGCCCGGACGACTGTTCGGGCTTGTCTTCTTATGTGTTGGAAAATCAGTAGCAATGCAATGGCCCAACAGAAAATAAAATCTGTGACAATAAAGGCATATAACCCGCGCAGAATAACGTATAGAAAATTAAAAGTATAATTTTTATTTTGTATGTGTTATCTCCAATACATTCACCAGACTTATTATCATTTCTGAAGAATTATTTAATTAAGGTTTTACTTAAGGCGTAACAAATGATATTTATCGGCTAACTGAACTTCTCCTTTAGGATGTTTTCACTCCCCAAAATGGGGATGAAAGGCAAATAAAATAACTAAAGGATTTATTCAATGAAAAGCAAAGTACTGGCACTCTTAATTCCTGCCCTGCTCGCTGCAGGTGCTGCACATGCAGCCGAAGTTTATAATAAAGACGGCAACAAATTAGATCTGTATGGCAAAGTTGATGGCCTGCATTATTTTTCTGATAATTCAGCGAAAGATGGCGACCAGAGCTATGCTCGTCTGGGTTTTAAAGGCGAAACCCAAATTAACGATCAACTCACTGGCTACGGTCAATGGGAATACAATATTCAGGCAAACAACACCGAATCTTCAACAAACCAGTCATGGACCCGTCTGGCATTTGCCGGACTGAAATTTGCAGATTACGGTTCTTTCGATTACGGACGTAATTATGGCGTAATGTACGACATCGAAGGCTGGACTGATATGCTACCTGAATTTGGCGGTGACTCTTATACCAATGCAGACAACTTTATGACTGGTCGTGCCAATGGCGTCGCGACTTATCGTAATACTGATTTCTTCGGTCTGGTAAATGGTCTGAACTTCGCGGTGCAGTATCAAGGTAACAACGAAGGTGCCAGTAATGGTCAGGAAGGCACCAACAACGGACGTGATGTTCGCCATGAAAACGGTGACGGCTGGGGTCTTTCCACAACATATGATTTAGGCATGGGCTTTAGCGCTGGTGCGGCATACACCTCTTCTGACCGCACCAATGACCAGGTTAACCATACTGCGGCAGGTGGTGATAAAGCAGACGCGTGGACTGCTGGGCTAAAATACGATGCTAACAATATTTACCTGGCAACCATGTATTCAGAAACGCGTAATATGACCCCGTTTGGCGACAGCGATTATGCTGTTGCAAACAAAACCCAGAACTTTGAAGTCACTGCACAGTACCAGTTTGATTTTGGTCTGCGTCCGGCAGTCTCTTTCCTGATGTCTAAAGGCCGTGACCTGCACGCTGCCGGTGGTGCAGACAACCCGGCAGGTGTTGATGATAAAGATCTGGTTAAATACGCCGATGTTGGCGCGACTTACTATTTCAATAAAAACATGTCCACCTATGTTGACTATAAAATCAACCTGTTGGATGAAGATGACAGTTTCTACGCTGCCAACGGCATCTCTACCGATGATATCGTCGCTTTAGGTCTGGTTTATCAGTTCTAAATCCCCCTGCCCGCTGTTTTGGCGGGCTTTTTCTGCTTATTCTTCCTCCTTTGATCTAAATTAAAAATGTGAACTCCGTCATTACACAAAAAGTGTCATCTGGCGTTACACTTTATGCGGATACTAAAACAGGAGGTTTTATGAACAGAACGATTCTTGTCCCTATCGATATTTCCGATTCAGAATTAACTCAACGCGTGATTAGCCACGTTGAGGCAGAGGCAAAGATTGATGATGCAGAGGTTCATTTCCTGACGGTAATACCTTCGCTGCCCTACTATGCCTCTCTGGGTTTAGCCTATTCCGCAGAATTACCGGCAATGGATGATCTGAAAGCGGAAGCCAAATCGCAACTGGAAGAGATCATTAAAAAATTTAAACTGCCAACCGACAGAGTGCATGTCCATGTTGAAGAAGGCTCGCCCAAAGACCGCATTCTGGAATTGGCGAAGAAGATCCCCGCTCATATGATCATCATTGCTTCCCATCGACCGGATATCACCACTTATCTGCTCGGTTCTAACGCCGCAGCTGTAGTGCGTCACGCAGAGTGCTCCGTGCTGGTTGTGCGCTGACACTAACGCCCGCACATTGCTGCGGGCTTTTTGATTCATTTCGCAAATGTGCTGACATTTTCCCCTCTAATCATTACAATTTAAATTTATGAATTATGCATTGATAATCGCTATTATAATATCGTTCCCCTGTGCATTATTATCAGTTTTCCTGGTATTAAAAGGCTGGGCGCTAATAGGAGATGCAATGAACCACGCAATGTTTCCTGGCATAGTTCTAGCCTGGATTATAGGTATGCCGCTGGGAATTGGTGCATTTATTGTAGGACTGTCTTGTGCAATTGCAACTGGCTATCTGAAAGATAATAGCATCATAAAGAAAGATACCATTATAGGTATCGTTTTTTCAGGAATTTTTGTCTTGACTATCAACAGGCACAAGTCAGCGGATTACAGATATCATTATTACATTACGGTTTACTCTGCATGGTATCGCCTACCATTTTTGCCACATTAAAAGCAGTCGAAATTATTCTGTCTATATACTATTAATAGCTCCAGGGTCTATTGCTGTCCTCATCACGCATCGCTTTCATAAGGCATTACTTATCGCCGTAACGATATCAATAACAATATCAGGTGTATGGTTATTATATTTTCTCGATAGAGCCCCAGCGCCGACAATCGTCCTCTTATTTGCTGTAGCATTTCTTTTCGCGCTTATAATAATCAATTTTCGGAAACAATAATCTCAACAGTAGAATAAAGAGGCAAATCAATCATTACATATATAAGATGGTGCTAATATTGCACCGCCTTTAAATTGAACTTTATCCTTTCACCCTTACACAATTTAAGGAATGCAGATGACTATTTTATCAGCACCCAGCCTTTTTCCTGGTAATCGAAAACTTGAAAATCATTAACTCTAAGAAATTCTGCCAAATCGTTGAAATTACTTTAAATTAGACTCGAACAAATCAATCCCTGATGGGACTTTTACTTATCAATTTAATCGTGTAGATATCGACCTCCATCTGCCCGCCTCAGATTCGTACCTGGTGGAGGTCTTTTTTCGTTACCTCTTTCCCCCTTTAGTTCAGTATAAAATCATCAAACTAATGCTGTTCACACTATTTACCTCCAGCATTCTATATAAATAATAGAAATAAAAACCCCAATACATAGTGCATTGGCATGACCAAACATCAATGCCATTATACTCGCCTCTGTTAAATACTCGCTAGTTAATATGATAGGCACGCATGATATAACAATCCATATGCTAATACATAAATACATCAGTATTTTTCTCATAGTCAGTCCCTGTGATTAACAATCAAGGCATAGTTAAGCATATTTCACATTCAAACGTAAACATTATTAATAACATTATGTCAATCGAACTGACATCACGATTCAAGCCCTCTTCAGACTGAAGGTTAGAGCAGCGTAGAACATTTCAAAACAATACACTAAAAAAATACTTGAACAAAAAACTTAATTCTTTTTTATTGTGAACTTTAGTAATTTTGTCATGCAACTCTTTATTACATTTAGGCCTATCTTATTTCATGGCAACGCAGATACAGGACCATTTCTTGTGCTATGGATAAGTAATAAGCTAGTTACATCTTATTAAGAGAACCATTTTTACATATCAAGATATCATCACCACCCACAATGAATTAAGTATTTTTCTTATTCTTTAGATTAGATACGTAATGAATCCCTAACTCCATTCGGGTGTCATGGTTCTTTCATTTGAAATACATTCATATCCAATGTAATATTTCCATGCGCAAATATAACCACCAACCATACCCATCATTTATTACAGAGAATTATTTTATTCACCGAAAAGTTTCACAAAATATCCCCTGATAGAAAACTAAAAAACACTGCATAATATCGCTATTCTGGCACTTGCGAAAAATTATATTCTGCACTTGTTGTAGCGTTCTATTTCTCCGCCTGGCAACGAATGCACAATGTCCGCCACAGTTTCTGTTCTAATTTCTTCCTGTGTTACCGCATCCTGTACGGGTAGCGCAACACCAGCATGCTAAGCAAGGCTTTCCCATCAGATTTCACTACGACTATTTGGGAGCGAGATGGAATGCAGCAGTAAAACGTGCTGGTATTCGCCGCCGTAATCCGTACCATACGCGACATACTTTTGCCTGCTGGCTGTTGACGGCAGGAGCGAACCCGGCATTTATAGCCAGCCAGATGGGGCATGAAACTGCGCAGATGGTGTATGAAATTTACGGTATGTGGATTGATGACATGAACGACGAACAGGTAGCCATGTTGAATGCGCGGTTATCGTAGTTGCAAAGTTTGCCCTCAATATGCCCCACTTAGTACCAGAGAACTGAAATAATGCAAGAAAATCAACAAATTACAAAGAAAGAACAATACAACCTGAACAAGTAAGGGCAAAAATCACAACTATCTGACCCATAAGTATTTTATTTATTTTTCAATATGTTAAACATTATCGGCAACTACAATAAGCCACGATAACCCACTCTTTTTTTGCCCCATTTTTGCCCCTTTTGCAGTGTTTTGCCCCATTTTTGCCACCGAAAATGCGAGAATTTCTCAATCTGTAGCCTGCAAATTGCGCCCATGAGTTCTTTCCAAGAGAATCTGTTTCGGCTGGAAATCATTCAATACTCACGCTATCGAAAGTTATCCAGCCTGTTGTGGAACGTCCTTGCATGTGACGTATCGCGGGTCTCTTTACGATTTTTATCTGTATTGGTGAATTATAAGCAATCTGAATCTATGCATGACGTGTGGTGCCTGTTTTGCTTTTTTCCATCTATTTTTGCTGGGTCGAAGCCCATATCTGTGAGTCTGGCGATACGCCCCCGCCAGACTCACCGCCCCCTTTTCACCGATGCATGAGCGGCCACAACCAGAAAAAACTGAACAAGAGTACTGTAGCAATACCTACAACAATGATATTTTTGTTAATATGCGTCTAAATGAATAACAATATATAGATAAAAATACCAGTAAGAAGAAAAACCCCAAAACTTTAAACCGCAAAACAAAACCTTATCAGGTAATTTAACCACAGGGCATTAATGCAACAAAATAATAATTCAAACCTAAACAAACCATAAACAGTTAAACAATATACAATTGACTCATCAAGTTAGATATAAAAAATACATACTCAATCATTAAAACGATTGAATGGAGACCTTTTATGCGGGCGAAACTTCTGGGAATAGTCCTGACAACCCCTATTGCGATCAGCTCTTTTGCTTCTACCGAGACTTTATCGTTTACTCCTGACAACATAAATGCGGACATTAGTCTTGGAACTCTGAGCGGAAAAACAAAAGAGCGTGTTTATCTAGCCGAAGAAGGAGGCCGAAAAGTCAGTCAACTTGACTGGAAATTCAATAACGCTGCAATTATTAAAGGTGCAATTAATTGGGATTTGATGCCCCAGGTATCGGTCGGGGCTGCTGGCTGGACTACTCTCGGTCAGAAAGGGGGTAATATGATTGACCGTGACTGGCAGGACCCAGATAAACCTGGCATCTGGACAGATGAAAGCAGACATCCCGATACCCGCCTTAATTTTGCCAACGAATTTGACCTGAATATCAAAGGCTGGCTCCTCAACGAATCCAATTACCGCTTGGGGCTTATGGCCGGATATCAGGAAAGCCGTTATAGCTTTACTGCCAGAGGTGGTTCCTATATATACTCTGACGAGGGATTCAGAGATGATATCGGCTCCATCCCGAATGGAGAAAGAGCAATAGGCTATAAACAACGTTTTAAAATGCCCTATATTGGCCTGACGGGTAGTTACCGTTATGAAGATTTTGAGTTTGGTGGCACATTTAAATACAGTGGCTGGGTAGAAGCATCTGATAACGATGAACACTATGCCCGTGTAAAAAGAATCACTTATCGCAGTAATGTCAAAGACCAAAATTACTATTCTATTGCAGTCAATGCAGGTTATTACGTAACACCTAACGCAAAAGTTTATGTTGAAGGCGCATGGAATCGGGTTACGAATAAGAAAGGTGATACTTCACTTTATGACCATAATGATAATACTTCTGAATACAGCAAAAATGGTGCAGGCATAGAAAACTATAATTTCATCACTACTGCTGGTCTTAAGTACACCTTTTAACACCGTTAACTAAAATCTCCCCGGTGGTAATGCATAGCCCCGGGGAGTTTATCTGCTATTCAAAGTAAACAACATTCTCTAATTTTGTACTCATTTGACCAATATCCGTAACGTGTAGCCCCCTACCGCAACACAGGGGTCAATATATTCAAATTTTATCTTTATACTGATATTCAGAGGCACAATGCGAAAGATAATTGCTCATTTCAAGATTGTTTTAACCTTACTTCTACCCGTAACCGTATCTGCCCAGCAGATCGAGTGGCAATCCTGTATGACCAGTCAATTCAACCACTGGTTTGGTGAGGAAAAACCGTCTCCTGACTTACTATGTGGTTATTTGTCTGTTCCATTAAAATATACAGACACAGGCGGAGATGCTTCTTATGAAAAAAAATCACAAGTCAAACTAGCGTTGACAAAATTGCCGGCAAAAAGCAAGCATAAAGGAAGTATCCTGATAATAAGTGGTGGGCCCGGGTTACCAGGCATAAATCCTTATATTAACTTTGACTGGCCAGTCACAAATCTTCGTGAGTCATGGGATATTATTGGATTTGATCCTCGAGGCGTCGGTCAGTCCACTCCGACAATAAACTGCCAGCAATCAGATACAGAGATTCAGGAAAACATAACCGAAAAGCAACGAGTATTAAATAAAATTAATGCATGTATCCATAATACCGGAGCCGAAGTCATTCGCCATATAGGCTCTAACGAGGCTGTATATGATATTGATCGTATTAGGCAAGCCTTGGGTGATAAACAACTGACAGCCGTGGCGTATTCGTATGGAACACAAATTGCAGCCTTATATGCAGAACGTTTTCCTTACAACGTCAGATCTATCGTTCTGGATGGAGTCGTCGATATTGATGACCTGGAGGACAACTTCACATGGCAACTCAAACAGGCACAAAGTTATCAGGAAACGTTTGATCGCTTTGCATCCTGGTGTGCGCGTACAAAAAGTTGCCCGCTTTCTTCAGACAGAGATAAGGCAATAACTCAGTTCCACGAACTGTTATTAAAATTGCATCACAGACCTTTAATCGACAGCAAGGGAGAAAATATATCTTCAGATGAACTCATATCATTAACAACAGACCTTCTATTATGGCGTTCATCATGGCCAACCCTTGCAACTGCCATACGCCAGTTCTCACAGGGGATTGTCAGTAATGAAATTGAAACTGCGCTCAGTGCTCCAATAGCCTCAGAAGAGTCAAGCGATGCTTTGGGGGTAATCCTTTGTGTTGATCAGGGAGATGAGAAATTAACACCAGAAGAGAGAAAATCCCGAAAAGACGCTCTTGCGAATGCCTTCCCAGCTATTAACTTTGACAATGGACGCTCTGATTCACCTGATTTTTGTGAATTGTGGCCAATACATAGCGACCTGAACAAAACTCGCCTGAAAAATACAGTTCTGCCCTCGGGTTTACTGTTTGTTGCACACAAATACGACCCAACAACGCCCTGGATTAATGCTCGCAAGATGGCAGAGAAATTTTCCAGCCCGTTACTGACAATAAATGGTGATGGGCATACATTAGCTCTTACCGGAGTCAATTTATGTGTGGATAAAGCAGTTGTACATCACCTGCTCACTCCACAGAAAACAGAAGATATATCCTGTCCAGGAAATGCTGAAGTAGATATACAATAATAAAAAATAGCATCCAACCACAGCACGCTCTTGCTTACGACGTGCTGCGGTTTTATTGATAATTCCGGATTAGATCGTCAATGGAGACATTATTGCCGGAGATAATGGTGGATTCAGCATCCAGAGTAATCCCGGCGACACCGTATCAAAAGGACGGCTCAGATCATTAACACATTTTGTTAACTTGAAATCTGTAACACTTTCTCCATTCCCCAAACATTGACCATTTCCAATCGACTTGATTTGCACAGCTCCAGTTTCACTGGTTATAAATGTAAATAATGCATTGCGATTGCTTTCAGTGCACTGTTTAGCCACCGCTAATTGCCCATTTAGAATTGCAAGGCATTCATTACCATCAGGGTTTTTTATCTGAACATGCCCCCCCGGTGCCGATATCAAATCCAAATCATTAGTCTTTACTTCTGATATAACCCAATTATTTACATTGAAGTCACGACCTACAGGGTTTCTGAGTATCCCACCAGTAAGAACGTTTCTAATACTAACCAACACAGGTCTGGGTTCAGGATCTCCAGGAGCATTGTTGCCAGCAAACTGAGTGAGAAGCCCTCGTTGATTTACCACATCAGAAGAACACCCGGTCAATAATAAAACCAAAATCGTAATAATTATTCTCATCTTCTAGCTCCTCTTCCGGGAATGAAGCCAACCGGAAAGTGATCAGAGGCAATTTGCCCTCTTAACAACCCAAATAACAGCGAAGCCCTCAACAGGGGAAGCACAAAACTCACTGAGTTTCCAACTACAGCATAATCAAGCACTCCACCACTGGCCTGCGTTGGATCTGGTGGTGCAATAATATTCACGTGATTACGGATTCCCGGCTCAAGTGTTGAAAATAACATAGCAGGTGAACGGTTGAAATCTCCTGCAATCATCCAGTTAGCGGCCTGTCTTATAGGATCTGTTTGTCTGTTGAAAAACTCAAAAACACTGTTAACAATTGCTCCAGAATCTATACCTCGGTTTGCCAATGCATGAGTTGAGAAGAAAACATCATTACCTATTCTTATTCCAATGATCGGACGCGATGCCACTGTTGGAGGTGATAATACAATCACCTCATCAGCTCTTCTGTTAGATACTATCGCTAAATTTACTCTATTAGAAAGAGCATCAGTTCGCGAAAAATAAATAAAAAGCTGCTGTGGACGGCTATTCGTTCCAGTATTCCAGATATACTCATTCATTGGGATACCTGGTGTACGAAATTCACGTTCCGTTAGTGTAGCTGAAGATGGTATTGAACCAGCCTCCTGAACCATCAGGATATCAACAGCACCACTTCCCGTGACAAGTTGTCGAACATGTGTGTTCCATTTATTTTCTGTCGGTGCATTTGAGCCCTGCAAATTCCAGGTTGCAACTTTAAAGTCGCTTAAATCTGCAAAAGAAATACCCGGCAAAATCATTAACAGGAATAATAATTTTTTCATACTCCCTCCATTCCATCAGGTTTGTCATGAGGTGGAATTGGCAATGGTCTGAATGGTCTTAATTCTGGTTTAATCAGATTTGGTTTTGCCGCTCTGACAGGTGGACTTATTGCCCATAGCATTTCTTGCGTTTCTTCTTTTGCACCAGGACACTTCTCAAGGGTGATTGTAAAAGCAAACGGTGACAGTATAGTTCTGCTTAAATAGTCTGCTCTTATACACGTCTGCAAGGCACTACTTCTTATAAGCACATTACCATTAGTAGAAGGCAGTAACTGAAACTCCTGAGATAACGAATTATCATCACAGGTATTATGTATCACCCCGTTTTTAAAGGCCTCCATGCAAGTCCCCTGGGCAACATTAACAAATTTCACTGTACCGGCATCTTTACCATCCACAACCTTCCAGTTCCGATTCTCTCCAAAACTTACTGAATCAAACGGAGTATATCCCCAAAGCCAGTTACGGACAGGTCTGGCCCAAACAGTAAGCATCGCTCCCCCTGTGCTCATTATTGAAACATCAGGAAAGTCAGTACTGTTGCTCCCAAATGTTGGAGATGTGCCATTTGAAGCAACAGCGACACCTTGCCCTGGAATTCCGACTAATTCTACATTCTTTCCCGGTGGCGAAGGTGAATCACCGATCCCATCCGAGCAACCAGTAATTATAAGTGTGCACAAAAATGCAATTAGTTTTTTATCCACTATATTTCCTCCTCTGCACCACCTCTTTTTTATAAAAAAACAGAAACAACAAAGCAACAAAAATATTACTGGTAAGATTAATGAGAAAATGTGAAAGCAGCACAACAAACAAGTTTATTATAACATTCGTTATTGTTTTTCAGGTTACAAACAGCGAACTCATATATAATTCTTTATATTCCAAAACACTATGCAACATGACCATAACGTCTGCGGTTCAGTGGAGTTTGCTCAAACATATTCGCCAGTCTGTTTCATTACGTAATACACCTGTTTAGGTGTATGCATAAGACCAGTCAGGTATAAATAACTATATTGTTTTGCATAAGAAGTTGGTTGCATAATCACCAGTTAATATAAACTCCATTATTTCTCCACATTTTCATGTTAGAAGTTGCAAAGAGAAACATGATGTTTCTCTTTGAGATAATTAATCATTCCTGTTGCCCACCTCACTGGTGGGCTTTTTTATGTAAAACCAGCCCCTGCTGTGTTCCCCTGATATGATGACTTTAGCGATTAACCAACAGCCAGACCAGCAGACACGCCACCACCGGCACAGCAAAATCCATCATGCTTGCCACATCCCACACGCGCGGATCAAAACCGCCCCACCACGGCATGTTAATCCGCTTGCCATGCCCGAACATTTCAATCCAGCGATATTCTGCCTGGGTGTGTTCACGCGCAATGAAGAACGTACAACCGGCTATCGCTCCGTAAGCCCAGTTCCCGGTAAAAAGACCAATCAGTAGCTGCGCAGCCACAGCACAAAGAGCATGAAGGAAAGGTGTTATATCCATTTTCATCCTACCCAATAAAACGGGGCGCTCGGCCCCTTAATATTATTTAGACGCAAGCGCCGCCTCAATTGCAGATAATCTTTGTCTTAATTCTGCGTTTTCTTCTTCCAGTGCTGTTATTCTGTCGTCTGACTCTCTGACTACCTGAACAAGCAAGCCAGTAACACCAGAATAATCTACAGTGTAATACCGTTCACCTTCTTCTCCATCTAATCCACTCCCGCCGTCTGGATATTTCATCATAGACCCTACGGCTTCGGGGATGGCTTCCAGGGTTTCTTGTGCAATAACACCAGCGTAAGGCATACCGTTTTCTTTAAGCGTGTATGTATAGCCGTTCATTTTACGAATGCGGTCGGTTGCATTATCGATCACCTGAATATTGTCTTTCAGATCCCGGTCAGAGCCTTGATTAAATGCACTTGCATTGCACGCGCCGTTAACCGTTAATTCGTAGGTATTGCTGGTAGTTTTCTGCGCATAGAACATATAAGCGCCACCATCAACACCGACTTCATAAACAACAGGACGGCTGGAGTTGCCCCACAATTGAGCAGTAACACCAGCATAAGCGGTTCCCTGTGTGTTTAATGTCATGGTTGACCCATGATTGGCATATTTGATCTGTAATGTGTCGGTGTAATCAAATTTAATAAGCGCGTTACTTCCACGCTTACTGTATGACATAAGGCAGTTACCCATTTTGAGGTATCCGCTGTCACCGGGAAAAATCATCGTACCGCCATAAAGGTTGGTAAAGTCCCAGCAAATGTTTGTCCCGTTATCGTTCAGGTTAAGGCGCGCCATTGCGTTACCTGGACTGTCTATCCATTTTTTGAGGTATAGTTCGCAATACGCATCCTCAACACCTGCCGTCCTGTGAGTTGAGCGGAGTTTTCTCCCAAATATAGCTCCGCTAGTTGGCAATACCTGCTGATACCATGAAGCAGACCAGTCACCAACGGTTTCATCTTTGCTGTCTACATATGATTTTGTTGCGTAGCTTCCTTGATCGTTTTTTAATTTGCTAACGTCGGATTTTAGCGTTTTGATGTCTTCAGGAATTACTGTCGATGTAGCCATTTTTCTTCCTCACATCCAGCCACGAAGTTGATGCTCAACAGCAACCACGTATTCATCGAATATTGACGATTTTTTTGCATCATTAATGATGCGCACGTTTACAAAATATCCGTCTTCCTTAACACATACCGGCTCGCCATCTTCGGTAAGTTCTCCGGTTTCTTTGTACACGTTACCTATCACGTCAATAAGAATATCATCCTGCATCGACTCATCATCATAATAGCCGATACTCTCCATAAAGGCCGAAAAGTCGGCCCTGTCGACAAATTTGAGTGTTAAATCTTTCATTAGATTAACTCCCCCACCTGAGCATCAGTCAATGCCTTGTGCCATATTCTGAAATTCCTGACATGACCAAATAAATGACGTAACCCGGCTGTAGTCTGGCCTCCAATACGGATAATTGCGGTGTTCTGAATATAGGACCATGTGGCTTTTGTTTCGCTGGATATACGCCCGTTACTTACTGAGCACGTAGACTGATCTGACTTTACACGCATCCCCATAACCATTTTTTCAAGCAATGCGTTTTCGTTTACCCGTCTGTTAGCTCCTCCAATATCGCAATAAGGAAATCCGTCATAATCTGTTGAACGACCGAAGCCAAGAATAATAGCCGCTCCGGTTTGATGACCACCGGTATCAAAAACACGTGGCGCTGCATTTGGCGTTTTATACCAGTTCTTATGTACCTCACAAAGAACCGTAAAAGGAAGATTATAAAGGTTATTCTTGATTGGGACTGTCACCATATCGCTTGCGCGAGTGCTTGCAGTTATATCAGTTACAATAAATGACGAAGCACTTGATCCACCTTCCACTTGTGGAGTTGCGATATCCAGATAGTCTCCAGATGCTGTGCCTGAACCTTTTACTGGAGCATATTGAACCATCGCACCAATCATGCTCTCTGTATCTAGTGCATTAATTGTAGCCTGATAGAAAATCCAACCAGTAGCCTCATCTTTTACAGCCTTTGCAATAATACGATTTGCTGCACCACCAGTCTTATCAATTACAAGTGTTGATAAATTGAGGTAAGCATCTCCCAAAAAAGTGTAAGTAGAACCATCATGATGTTCAAATCTTAAACGACACCTTATATTTTCAACATCACTTCTGACACGGCATGAAATGGTCACATATTTTTCATCACCTGTGACATCAAATCCTTTACTGCCAGAAACCGTTACGATATTAATCGCACTTGTCTGATCAATAAGAGTATCTTTTACAGTAAATCTCCCATAAGTAAAATTAAAAGAATCCGTGGATATTTCTGTGAGTTCCAGATTGCCTGACTTATTCCATTTAGATGGATTTGTTGAATTAAGCAGAAGATTAGTTCTTTGCCCCTCAATAAGCAGGCCATCACGTTCAAATCGCGGCTCGTCAATGGCAGCCTCTGTCAGTACACCAGATTTATTAATATAGGTTGCTTTCGATGCGCGTTTAAACTTAACAACCTTGTCACCAGGCATCGTTATTTCATCATCACCAATAACAATCTTTTTATATGATGGCGAAAAGCCCGTAATCATATCCAGTGAATCGTTAAACGGTATCCACACATCTGGAAGCGGCTGCAAAACTTGTTTATACGGCTCCGCAGCCTGGCTTGCATACTCTCTGGCTGCGTCTTCACTTGCTTTTGCAGCCGTCTGGCTTGCAGCGGATGCTTTCGCCGAGTTAGCCGCCGCAGTCTCGCTCGCCTTTGCGTTGGTTTCACTGGTTTTTGCAGCTTTTTGATTGTTGGCTGATGCAGTGGCAGAAGAAGCCGCCGCACTTGCAGAACCAGCTGCGGCACTCTCGCTTTGGGCTGCAGCATCCTGACTGTTTTTCGCCGCAGTTTCACTGGCTTTGGCATTCGTTTCGCTGGTCTTCGCTGCCGTCTGGCTGGACTTTGCGTTAGTTTCACTCGTCTTCGCAGCTTTCTGGCTGTTAGCCGCAGCAGTTGCTGATCCAGCTGCTGAAGTCGCAGAACCGGCTGCCGCGCTCTCGCTTTGGGCTGCTGCAACCTGGCTGTTTTTTGCCGCAGTTTCACTGGCTTTGGCATTCGTTTCGCTGGTCTTCGCTGCCGTCTGGCTGGACTTTGCGTTGGTTTCGCTCGTCTTTGCGGCTGTCTCGCTGTTTTTCGCGTTGGTTTCTGATTTTTTGGCTGCTGTCGCGGAGTTTGCCGATGCAGTCTGTGAGGTCGCTGCCGCCTGTGCGCTGTTAGCTGCATTCGTTTCTGAGGTTTTCGCCGCGTTCTTCGATGATGCCGCTGCAGTTTCGGATTTCTTTGCCGCCGCTGCGCTCTGAGAGGCGGCTTCAGCGTTGCGTGCCGCTTCTTCCACCATTTCCTCAAAACGACGCAATGCCTCCGGCATGACATCATCTTCCGTCATGGCGCCGAGAAAATCATTCAGCGTACCTGGTCTGGAACCTTCATAGACGGTAATGGTCCCGGCATGTGAAGGCGGAAAACCTTCAACCAGCAGGGTGACGCTGTACTGGCCATACTCAACATCCATGCTGTAACGTCCGGCTTCATCCGGATTTTCAGAGGCCACCGTGTTCACCAGTACCGTGGTGCTGTTACGCTTTGCCTTCAGTTGAATAGTGCAGTTCTGTATTGGTTTTCCCGCACCATCTTTCAGCACACCTGAGATTTTTACTGCTGCCATATCCACTCCACAAAAAAGCCCGCCTGAACCGGCGGGCTGTCATAACACTGTGTTACCTGGCTAATCAGAACTTATAACCGACACCCACGATGAAACCGTCAGTGCGCCAGTCGCCACTGCCGGAGCCTTCATAAGCAATATCAATGGCCACGGATTCGGTCGGGTTAAACTGCACGCCAGCTCCCCACGCCAGAGACGTGTTGCTGTGGCGACCGTCATCACTTCCGGTCAGCACATCGTGCGTTTTCCCCTTGTTGTCAGTTACGCGGAGATAATCCCCGGAGAAAGTCGACACACGGCTGTAAGCCACACCCGCCATCGCATACGCGCTGAACCATTCATTCACGCGCACAGACGGCCCCGCCATTACGCTGAACCAGCGGTTACGAACGGAATCTTCATGCCAGCGGGTATCGCTGTAACGGGTCAGCTGGCGATTCTTGTCTCCTGCATAGCTGAATGACGTCACCAGCCCCAACGTATCCGTAAACTCATAACGGTATTTCACGTTAATCCCGTTCAGATCATCACTGCCGGGGACGTTCGTCGAGGCATGAAGATACCCCGCGCTCAGCGTGGACTGATGTTCAGACGCCCATGCAGGCGCACCGGATACGGCCAGACAAATGGCTGCGGACAAAATTGCTGCACAAACTTTACGCATAATTACCTCTCGCTTTTCTGCAATAAAAAAGGCGTCATTCCTGACGCCCTTTATTGGGGTTATAAATATTTCAACGAATACTGATGCCGGAAGCCGCTTTTTTGGTCACAATCACCGTACAGTCGGTGATATTGCCTGCCCCCTGATTGCCTTTCTGGAAAATCTTAAACTCCAGAGTGACGCTACCACCACCACTAGGCATATCAATAACTGCACTGTAACTACCGGGAATGGCCCCTTTAGTTTCTCTGGATGCGATTAATATGCCGTTTTTGCGAACTTCAAAACCATAACCCGTGTATCGCGTGCCTCCTGGGTTATTTCCGCTCCCCGGATCGTCATACGCTATACCGTTAAAAATAATGGGCGGAATAATAATCTGGCGGTCAAAGTTATGATCATCGCTGATGGTGACTGTAACCGTACCGTCTGGTGTTTCCGTGTTACCCCACGTACCGACTTTTTTCGGGAAGGCTTTTGATACAGCTTTAACGAAATCCCCTCTGACCTGGGTCGCCTCCAGCATGCCCTTAATCGTACAGTTCTGGTTAATCGTGACATTGTTGAGCGTTCCTGAGTTCGCATTCACACTGCCACTGATATCCGCATTTTTAGCGGTCAGCTTTCCGTCTGATGTCAGGGAAAATACCGGAGGACTGCCACCACTGGTAATGGTGGGGGCCGTCAGGCGCTTCAGGAACACGTCGTTCATGAATATCTGATTGCCCTGCGCCACAAACATCGGCGTTTCATTCCCGTTTGCCGGGTCAATAAATGCGATACGGTTAGCGGCAACCAGAAACTGACTCAGTTTGCCTTCCTCCGTGTCCTCCATGCTGAGGCCAATACCCGCGACATAATGTTTGCCGTCTTTGGTCTGCTCAATTTTGACAGCCCACATGGCATTCCACTTATCGTTGGCGTCCTTCCACTCTTTCGAAAACTCCTCCAGTCTGCTGGCGTTATCCTCCGTCAGCTCGACTTTTTCCAGCAGCTCCTTGCCGAGATGGGATTCGGTTATCTTGCCTTTGAAAAAATCCAGGTAACCTTCCGCATCATCGCTCGCCCGACCGACGGCCTCCACGAATGCCGATTTGCCAACGGTGTTCACACTGCGGATATAAAAGTAATAATCATGGCCCGGTTTGATATTGATACTGGCGGCTATCCAGTACAGCGCCGTACCAAGATAGCGGGCTGTGGTTTCAACCTGCCTGATATCGGTAATCCGCTTTTCCGAGAACCAGAACTCAAACTGTACCGTCGGGTCATAAACGGCAAGATGCGGCGTGGCGGTTATCTGAAAATAGCCCGGCGTCAGCTCAATCCGCGACGGCGCTGCCGGTGCGGCGATCCGGAACGATACCGATGCAGGATCGCCCTGCTGTCCCCATGCATTTACCGCCCGGACTGTCAGCCTGTAATTTCCCAGCGCCAGCTGCCTGAAGCGGTATGTGGTTTCCGTCGTCCGGGCCGTGCTGACCAGCCGCTCACTGCCGTCATCCGCTGTTACGGTCAGACGGAGCAGGAAGCTCACGCCCTTCACCACCTTCGGCGTGTCCCAGCGCGCCAGCACCTGATATTCCCCGCTGTCTGCGGTGACTTCGGCGGTCAGGTGCTGCACCGCTGGCGGCGTGACACCATTCACCGTGCCGCTCTGGTCGCCGTCAAAGTGCGCCCCGTTATCCACGATGGCTTCTTTTTCCGGTACATGCTGCACGGCGGTGATGGCATACGTGCCGTCGTCGTTCTCACGGATACTCACGCAGCGGAACAGGCGCTGGCGCAGCGTCGGCAGCTTCAGCCCCCACACGCTGTATTCAGCAACGCCGTCAGGAACACGGCTCACTTTCACCTTCACGCCGTCGGTGGCGGACTGAACCTCCACGCTGACCGGATTGCCACTTCCGTCAACCAGGCTTATCAGCGTGGTACCGGAGGATGGCAGAGTGATTTCACGGTCGAGCGTCAGCGTCCGGGTCTGGCTGTTTACCGCCAGCACGCGCCCGCCGATGCTGATACCGGCATAGTCATCATCGCAGATTTCAATGACATCGCCCGGTACATGGCGAAGCCCTTCAGCACCCACGCTGAAATCCACGGTCTGCGTCTCCAGCAGTTCCGTTTTAATCAGCCACAGCCCGGCGCGGTGTGCCTGCCCCCGGCTGGTACAGCCAAAGGCATCCATCTTCGTGACATTACGACCGTAACGGGCAATGGCCTGCGTATCTTCAACAAGCTCTGTCGCCGTCTCCCAGCCGTTATTCGGGTCAATCCAGTTCACCTCAACGGCATTATGGCGGTCCTTCAGGGCGCTGAAGCTGTAGCGGAATGGCGCGCCATCATCCGGCATCACCACATTACTGCGGTTATAGGTCCACACCTTATCCGACGGTCGGTCCTGCACGAACGTCAGCGTCTGCCCGTTCCATACCGGCATACAGCGCATCGCCGAGCAGAAATCGCTGAGAACATCCCACGCTTTACGCTGCGTAGTCAGGTAAGCGTTACAGGTGATGCGCGGCTCCGTGCCACCAAAGCCGTCCGGCACCGACTGGTCGCAATTCTGGCCGATGACGTACAGCGCCCATTTATCCACATCTGCCGCACCAAGACGTTTACCCATGCCGTAGCGCGGGTGGGTCAGCATATCCCACAGACACCAGGCCATGTTGTTGCTGTATGCTGGCTTAAACGTTCCGTCCCAGATACCGCTGTATTGCCGCGTCTGCGGGTTATAGTTCGACGGCACCTGCAGAATGCGCCCGCGAAGATGATAATTACGGCTCACCTGCTGGCTGCCGAACTGCTCCGAATCCACCTGTACGCCGACCAGTGCCGTGTTCGGGTAGCACTGTTTCACATCGATGATTTCGGTGTATGACGACCAGAGCGTTTTGTTCTGCAGCTGGTCTGTGGTGCTGTCCGGCGTCATCCTGCGCATCCGGATATTAAACGGGCGCGGCGGCAGGTTACCCACCACCACCGAGGCCAGATACTGCGAGGTGGTTTTGCCCTTAATGGTGATGTCTTTTTCCGTCACCCAGCCACCGTTACGTTGTATCTGAACCAGCAGGCGGACTTCCGACGGATTCCGGTCCCCCTTTGAGGTGGTTTCCACCAGTGCCTGCACACCGAAGGTAAAGCGCAGACGGTCGATGTTTGCCGACGTGATGGTCCGGGTGATCGGCGTGTCATATTTCACTTCCGTACCCAGCACCGTCTCGGAACCGGAGGATTCAAACCCCTCCGGCGGAGTCTGCTCCTGCTCACCTGCCCGGAACACCACCGTGACACCGGAGATATTGGTATTCCCCTCACTGTCCAGCACCGGCGTACTGTTCAGCAGCACGCTTTTTAATCCATCCCCCGGACCTTCAATCGGCCCTTCGCTGATGGCATCGATCACACTCAGCAACTGCGTGGACTTCAGGTTGTCCTTCGCTTCGCGCGGGGTATGCCCCTTACTGCTGCCTTTACCCATTCGTCATGCTCCATAAACGATAAAACCGCCCGGAGGCGGTTTCACATAAAACATTTTGCATCAGCGACCAATCACCACAACCTGACCACCATCCCCTTCGTCTGCCGTGCTGATCTCCTGAGATACCACGCGTGACCCCACGCGCATTTCACCGTACAGAACGGGCAGAACATTCCCCTGGGCAACCATGTTATCCAGTGAGGAGAAATACGTGTTCTGTTTGCCGTTATCCGTTGTCTGTGTGCGGGGAGTTCTGGCTTTCGGTGCCAGCATCTGCGCCACACCGCCCAGGATCATACTGGCCCCTGCCGCATACATACCCGATACAGCCGCGGCACCCAGCCAGCCCACAGGGTTCCACCATGCCACCGCAATCAGCGCAGCCCCCAGCACTGCCTGAAAAACACCGCCACTTTTGGCACCCGCCAGACGCGGTACGATGTGGATCACGGCACCATTTGCCAGCGGCTCATTAAGACGGGCAGATAATTCGTTTTCGCCTGCATCACGCCCGGCAATGCGCACCTGATACCAGCCCTCATTCAGTTTCTGACGAAACGCCGGGAGCTGCGTGGCCAGCGCCCGGATAGCTTCGGCTCCCGTTTTCACACGAAGGTCGATGCGGTGGCCAAATCGTTGCAAATCCCCGTAAAGGCAGATGCGTGCCATGCCCAGTGACGCCAGAGGGAGTGTGTGCGTCGCTGCCATTTGTCGGTATACCTCTCTCGTTTGCTCAGTTGTTCAGGAATATGGTGCAGCAGCTCGCCATCACCACAGTAAATGGCGGCATGATTCGGCACCGATGAACCAAAACAGCACAGCAGCACATCGCCCGGTTGTGCTGATGACAACGGCACCTGATACAGCCCTGTGGCCTCCAGATTATCCAGATAGAGATTCTGACCGTGACGCCACCAGTCATCCTCGCGATGAAAATCCGGCATCTCAATCCCCGCCAGATGATAAGCATCCCGGAACAGCGTGTAACAGTCCGTCACCCCGTGCTCAAAGCGCCGCCCGGTGAGATGCGGCACACAGCGGAACTTATGAATCGTCCCTCGGCAGACCAGCCACCACGGCAAATCACTCTGCACCTGCAGCCGCCGGTCGGCCTCACTCAGCCAGGGCAGACCACCGGGGTGGCTGTGGACCAGCGCCACAATCTCACCCTGCATTTCTGCCTGCAGCCAGTCTTCCGGCGACATACGGAAATACGCCTCCGGCTCACCGGAGATATTCACGCAGGGGAAATATCTTTCCCCCTCCGGCGTGCTTACCACGAAGCCGCACGACTCCGCTGGCGCACATCGCCGGGCGTGCGCCAGAATCGCTGATTCTGTCTGTGTCATGGGATTTACTGCGAAAGTTTGTTAATGGAAAGGAAGCCGCCAAAGTTGCCGACGTTATTGCGAAACTTACAGCCACTCAGGCATTTGCTGCATTTATCCTTCGTGATATCGGACGTCGGCTGGTCATATTCATCCGCGACCGCCGGACCGCTATAACCGCACTCATCACCGCGATAGGTCCAGGTGCAGGTGTTGGCCAGCATGATGCGCCCCGGAAAAACAGCACCATCCGTTTCCGTCGGCGTGGACAGCACAAAGGCCGCGCTAACCGCGTTCAGTTCGCTGCACTGCTCGATGCGCCAGCGGCTGATCACCTCCTGCTCCGGATCGGCTTCGCTGTTTCCGTTGACGAAGTTCACCGCATCCAGAAAACGGGCGTAAACCTTACGCCGGACCACTGTTCCGCCGACCAGACTCTGCAGATCTTCCGCCATCCCGGTGACCATGCCGTGCAGGTTTGATACCTTAAGTGTGGGACGTGCGCTGCTGCCCTTACCGTTCATCTCAAAGCCGCTTCCCTGAATGGGGTACGCCTGATACTTTCGCCCCTGCCAGGTAACCGGTTCACCTTTTTCGTTCTGCTCATTGCAGAAAAAGTAACGCTCCCCACCGACCTCTGTCAGATCAATTTCCCAGAGCACCACGCTGGCCGACTGCTCCGCACGGATACATTCATTCAGTGTTTCCTGTCGTATGTCCTGCATCAGATCACCACTTCGTCAAACTGACATGAAAAATCGGTATAGGTGATATGTTCTGTCGCTGACCACGTTCGACACACCACTCTGATTTTTCTGTTAATACCCGGCGGGCGCCAAAAAAAAGATTTATAGCCTCCATGCCGAGCCAGAAACAGTTCAAATGAATTACGTTCATTCGCCTCAACCCTGAAATCACAGGTAAAAACACGCAGAGAATGATTAAGTCCGTTTGGGCTTCGTTGTTCATAACCATCGCCAAATCTTACAGTTTTTATCGATGGCTTATTTTCTGTTTTCATTCCATCCTCTGGTAACCAGTAAAATTCTTCCGTATTAGCCACTTAACATTCCTCCATCACGTCGCATATTTAACAGAGCGCCCTGCACCCGCTGATCAACCATCCCCATAAGTGCTTTTATTGCCTGAGGACCAATCTCTCCATTCTGGCCGTCATTTTGAATAGTGATTTGGTATACAGGGGCATAAGTAATATCTCTGCCTCCATTACCACTTTTACTATTAATAGCTCTGACACCAAGAGAACCATCGGAAGTTCGCGTTAATGGCATAATAGCTTCCGGTCCAGCCTCACCAAAAACACCAGCTCCTTTTGCAAAAGCAAAAAATTGCGGGGAGTCATAAATACCGTTCGAATATGTACTCAATGACGGAGACTCATAAACACCGCCCTTTGCATTCGGAATAAATTTACTAATAGCACTCCCGATAGTTCCTAAAATACCCCCAGAAGAACTGTTACTAATGCTGTCGAAAATCCCAGTAATTGAAGCCTTTAATGCAATTCGACTAAGATCCGAAATCACGGAAGTAGCGAAAGAACGAAAATTTGCCTTGCCTGTCGTGACAAAATCACCTAGCGCATCGGTCATCCCATCAAACATCTGAGTCGTGGTTGATTTTATCTGCGCACCGATATCCTTAGTGTCATCCAGCCAGTTATTGAATCCTTGGGAGGCACCACTAATCCAGTCTCCTGCCAGAATATCGAGCTGCTCGTTTTTCTGGCTGACAATTTCTTTTTCTCGTTCCAGAGCATCATTCAGAGCCTGCATTTTCTCCTGAAAAACATGATTTGACATTCCACGGGATTTATCTGCATAGTCACGTTCAAGTTGCAGACGCTGATTGTTATATTCACGTTCAATCCGCAGTAATTCCTGCTGGCGTTGCTGATTTTTATCGCCAACCCCATAACCAGCAATCTGAATATCATACCCCTGCTGACGATTATCAATCGAAGCCTGCAATGAATCACGCCATGCGGCTATTTCGGCGGATTCTTTGATTAGCCTGTTATTTTTTTCAATCGCAACATTTTTCTCCATCAACGCGGTTATTTCTTCCCGGTGTAAGAGAAGTGATTTCTGCTCTTGGGTTAATTTCGATGACGGTCGTGACTCCAGGTCGGCAATCTGCTGACGCCACTTAACCAGTTCCTGTTCAGAGGAACTTAATTTAACGGTCAATTCAGCTTGTGAACTTAGTAACGCATTCTGTTGATTCAGATGATCAATCATTCGTTGGGCAGCATCATCCGAATAACCTTTCGCCTTTGGTTGCTTTGGATCTTCGTAACGCTCATTTATTTGAGCGATAAGATTATTATATTCTTCCTTTGAATACTGATTCTTTAGCTTTTCCAGTTTTGCAAGTTCACTAGCTCTCTGCTGCTCCCGGGTCTGATATTGTTTTGAAAAAGCATCTGCTCTCTGTCTGAGTTCAATTCCTTCCTGTTGTCGCTTGTTGTAATCGTTTATTGATGAATTTAGTACGTCCTGAGCAATTTTTTCTGCTTGAAGTACGCCCAATTGCTGCTTTAATCGTGCCAGCTTTTTATTTTGAGCTCCGCCATCTCCAATGCCACCTAACCCGAAAACTCCGGGTCGGGTATTTTTTTCTATTTCATCAATTTGACGGAGAACATCTGAGATTTTTTGATCAAGGGAGGCCTCACGGCCAATATCCAGCATGGAATCCCATGCCCATTTTGCGGAGTCTGCGACAGCTTTCCATGCAGTCTCAAGATAACCAAGATTTTCTTTAATCTGGTTGGTGCGCTGGATCATTGAGGATGAGTATGCTTCTGTCGCAATGCGGGCGGCCTCCTGCTGGTTCCCTTCATCCTGTAGCGCCTTAATTTGGTTATAAGTCGCAAGTGTCAGAAAATGGTACTGATCATTAAGTTTTGATATAGCACTGACAGGATCCTTTGCAATTTCATTGAAGTCATTAACCAGTTGTTCGGTTGATATTCCTGTTACTTCGCTCGTTTTTACTATCGCTGTCGTCACTTGCTCCAGCGAACTGCTCGCTACCTTTCCCGAACGCACAAGCTGGTTTAATACTGCCGCCGCAGCGCCAGTTGTCGAATCAGCCGCATTCCCGGCACGTTGAGCTATATCGGCCAATTGCCCGCTGGTTGTCCCCAACTGATTTCCGGTAAGAATAAGAGATTTATTAAATTCGTTCTGCTCCTGAGAGCCTTTATAGTAAGCCAGCCCTAAGACGCCAACGGCTGCTGCGGCCAGGGTAAAAGGATTAATTAATCCCAGCACATAAGAACCTACACCTTTGATTGCCGGGCCAATCCCACCGAACATATCTTTTAGCTGGCCGCCCTGCTGCATTAACACCATAAATGGCGACTGACCAGTGGACAACCCAACAACAATATCCGTCATTTGTGCAGGCAACATGCGCATAGCAAAAGCCGTTTGTTTTGCCGACATTCCGGTTTTGCTTAGTTGCGATTGAGTAGCCTCAAGCTCACTCCGCATAGCACGAAGTTTTCCTGAAAGCTCCTCATACATTTCAGGAGAAAGCATCCCCTTGGCTTTTGCTTCGCTGAGTTGCTTTTGCTGCTCTGTCAGGCGGTTAAAAGCAGTTCCGACAGGGTCAAGTTGAGCAATCAGACGTTGCAAAGCAACAACCTGTTCATCATGCGCTTTTGCTGCTTCTCGCTCTGCCTGAGCCTCTCCGGTAAGCTCTCGCCGTGTTTCCTGTATTTTTCGGCTATAATTCTCAAACTGAGAACCATTTATTTTCCCGGATGCAAACGCAGCATTAAGTTCATCCTGCTGTTGTTCAAGATTTCTTAGCGCCGCAGCCAGAGGGTCGATCTTGTCCAGCATTCTTTGAAAGGCCTGAGCCTGCGCTTCCTGCTGGGCGGCAGCAAGTTTTCCGGCCTTCTCGGCTTCTCTCTGCGCTTGCGCAACCCCGCTCAATTCCTCTGTGGTTTCATTAAGTTTACGGACAAGAAATTCATATTCTTCTTTATCAATAAGCCCTTTATCGAAAAATTTCTTTAATTCAGAATAGCGTCGACCGACAGTATCAATTGCGGCACCAACTGGATCAATAGCTGCTTTTAATTTTGCGAGCGCGTTCTTCTCATCTTCTGTTGCCTTAGTCACTTTCCCTGCGCTATTTGCAGCAGTTTTCCCAGCCTGCGTCATTTTGACTAATGAGGAGGTCAGATTGTCAGCATTATTTTTCGCTCCAGTGCTATCAATAATTATTGCGAGACGCGAGGTTTGCTCTGCCATTTATTAAAACTCCTGACAACAAAAAACCCACCGAAGTGGGTTTCAGGCGACATAATAGTAGATATAGCGATTACGAGGCCACGCAATGCTTTTCTCCAGGAGCATCATCGATTTAATTAAAGACACCATCACATCTCTGTAACAGAGTGTACGTAATTAACAACTACACACACTGCTCCTGAAAATACTGGTCATCCAGTGCAAAGATCACTGCTTCAAATTCATCGCGCTCAATCAATACCGGATGAGTGGCTAAATATTCATTTATCTCTGTCAGAGATAAAGGCAAAGGCACCCCAGTCATTCCAGCATAACGTCGGGCACGGGATATTACCGAATAGGCGTACAACAATTCCTTAAGCACCGGGTCTATTTCTGGTTCCGGTATCGGTGGCAACCTGAGTTTTTCTCGCTTCCATCTTGCCTTTTCACCCTTTTCTCCCCCGAACTCCGATAACCACCGCTGGGCGGCTATGGCTTTTTTATCGTATCCTGCTTCTGCTGCTCTTTACCCTGGGCGATGCTGGCTGCTTCTGCAAGGATCTGCCAGTACAACTCCGGATTCTGCTTAAGCAGCGCGATCCCTCGTTCTGGCGTATATTCCAGTGCAACCTCAACACCATCAACCAGTTCACCAACCCCTTTCCAGTCTTTCAGCAGATAACGAGCAGCATTATCAATGAGTAAATCATCAACAGAATCCACCTCGGAAACCTTTGCAATATCAAACTCCTTCGTTCCGACGTGCAAACTGGCATCCATTTTCTCAATGTGGCGACGGATTAATGCATTACGGGAGCGATACTGATCGTTATCGCTGCTTGCCACCAACAGTTTTAACCCGTCTACAGGTTTTAAGTCCTTCATTGGGGTAAACCAGCGTTCACCACCGATGATAATTTTCTGATTAAGAATAAACATCCATAACCTCATTCAATGCGCCCCCCTGTAGTGCAGTACCACAGGGGGAATAACGGAAAATCAACTAATCGCCTCAGCACTGGCTTTTGCGATCACGGCAGCCGGGGAGGCTTTTTTTCTGGTTATCGTAGGTGCTTCATCTGCTGCGGTAATGCTCAATTGAACCTGGATAATGTCGGTATTACCCCCATCAGGCCATTCACCTGACACCTGAACCTTCGGGAAACTGAAAGTGTATGCCCCCTCTCCATTCGAAAGCGTGAAGCTGAACGGAACTGTTTCTCCAGTCAGTGTTTTACTCCAGATTTCCCACGCAGCTTTAGACCATGAAAGCGTCACCGTACCGGACGGTGTAAAAGTAGTCGGAATATTTGCTCCTGCATAAGGCGAGCCAGTCCCGATACAACGCTGTGTCTGGAGTTTGTTATCGAACTGAATATCAAAACTGTCGATACAAAAACCGTTACCTCCGGCAACACCATTCAGGCTTACTGCTGAAACCTCCTTAAACGAATAACGTAGCTTTCCTGCACTATCCACAGGTTCGCCTTTGATAAAATTCGTATCATCGGCCTTTGATTCCCAGTCCAGCCCGGCAAAGGTTACGGTCGCTGTAATATCGCCGTCGTTAGGGATCTGCATTTTCCATGAGCCAACCTGCGCTCCTCTGACGACAGAGGCAATTCCGACATCGGACGCATAGGTCGCCAGAGAAAATGTTATTCGCTCATTCCCCATTGTCAGAGAATCGCCTGACCATTCCGCGCCGAAACAGGATGCAAGAAAATCATCATGTTGACCCCAGCGAAATTTGGTACCAACATCACCGCCGACATCCACAGTGCCAGGCGTCGCCCCCTGAGCCATCCGGGAGCCACCAATCTCATTATTTTCGCCTTTATTCTGGGTGGGTTTTACTCCCCAGCTTGTTCGTTTTAATAAACTCCAGTCACCACTTGCTGGCGTAGTGCCTGCAACTGTCTCCCGGATAAATGCCGAGATAACCTTTGCACCTGAACTCACAGGAGCCTCCTATGTCATTAATTGCGCTAGAGCGCGCGATATGGAATTTGAAGATTAAGCTGGAACCAGCCATTCTTTTCGCCAACGGCTATTGAGGAAACAGCCTGGTAACTGAGACGATCGTCATCCTGAAACTCAAACAGTTCCCGCAATTTATCGGCTGTCTCAGTAATGAGTTTTGAACCAGAACCTGCGGGGACAAATAACTGAATAATGATTATCCCCGTGCGATAAACAACCGGCCCCGCGCCAATTTCATTAACTCCAGCCTGCCCGGGAATATTACTTAACCGCGCCCAGATTAATTTACCGGAAGGATCGAACGTTGGCCCGTTCGGATACAATACGTCTTTTCCATCAATAATCGTCTGTGCCGTCATTCTGGAAATAACCGTATTTCTGATTTCAGTAAACGTCATTTGTAAGCCTGTAAAACACCATGAAAAGCGTTGGCATACACGCCAGTTGGCGCTTGTTGTGAATGACCGTTTTCAAGAGCCTCTGCATAAGGAAGGTTATTCTGGATATAAATAACTCCGTAATTTGCAGCTTTCGAAATAACCCCGATCCCACGCTGAACCGCAATCGTACCGTTCGGATCCACGTTATCAGATATACCAAAATCGGGATGCTGTAACGACACCAGGTTGTTATTTCTGAAACGTCCGGTATCAACCGGAGCAGCAATATCAATAGCAGTAAGAATCTGCATAGCGATGTAGCGAATCTTCAGCCCCACATCTTCCTCAATCATCCCGGCAAATATTGACGGTTCTATATCCCATGCCTTTGCCATTTACGCTCTCCTTAACTGGATAGAGTAAACTGATGCGGAAGGATCTACACTCGCTGTAATTACCTCGTATCGTTGTAACTGCCTTGATACAGGATCATAAATCTCAATAATATGGTCGACAGCGGGTTTATCCGTAACCTCGCATACCAGAGCGGTTAATTTAAGGTCACCATGCAAAATATTAATCCCATCAATTCTGCCCAGCTTATAACGTGTCAACACGCCTCGCCCGGTATAGATTGCGGTGGATTCGCCGCCAGTTTCCGTCACAGGATCCCAGTGCCGGTGCGTAACGTAAGAACCAGAAAAATCACTCACGGCGTCCGCTAAATCCTCATCAAAAGCAGCGGCAACCTCTGACTGAATCTCTTCACGAAGCCCCATTATCCCCCCCTCACAACCCTGACTTGTGAGCGACTAAGTCCGTACGGTTTCAGCAGTGCTATCGCAAGCTGTAAATCGGGTTCAAGCAATGCAGTGCTGTTTGCTGGCAACTCAGCAAATGATTTCGATACACTGACCCCGTCAGCCGACACGGCTTTACTGATAACAACGCCAGAATCATTTTTCTGCTGAAACAACTTACCGAATGAGGCAATTCTGGCTGCATATGCTCCCGCAAGTTTTACCTCTTCCGGAATACGGGATGGGTTAATTTTCAGGTTGAAGCCATTAAGCCAGGCATTAGCCATTAAAACAGCTTTATTTTTAGCGTTCTCACTCGTCCAGGCGTTCCCAAACGCATTATCAACGTCATCACAGGTCACGTAAGTGATCATGTGTTACTCCTGAGTTTTCCAGCCCATAGCTTTCCAGTTGTCAACTTCATCAGGATGAACATTAGCGATAGTTGGTGCGCCGGGAAACATCTGATAATCGGTCACCATAACCACTAACTCAATTTGCGTTTTTTGTGCGGCTTCACGCTGTGCTCTTTGCTCTTTAGTTAATCCGGCCATATGCCCTCCATTAAAAATGGGGCCGAAGCCCCGTTTGAATGTTTAACCAAGAATCAGACAACCATGTGCCGGCTTCACTGATGAAACACCCCATGCCAGTCCAACTTCATAGCGCACCTGGCGATACTGACGATACAGTGCAATCTGGAACGTAATCCCTGAAATCGGGTCCGTAACATTCATTACATCATCAGCATTATCGCCACCTTCCGGCATTGCCGGAGTACGGGATGCCAGCAGAAACGCGTTGCGATCAAACGCCATATTTGCAGTAAAGGAGCCAACAACTGTGATTGCAGTATCATCGGCCAGATCCTGACGCAGTCCGGGCGCTGCAAGAGTAATCAGATTGCTGGTCGCTGCTGCCACAACATACTGATTCGGATCGCCAACGAACGTAACAATCTGACCTGCAGAAATACTCCCCGAACCAGTATCAATGGAAATAAGAACATCGCCTTCTTTTTTCTCGCCATTCACGAGATAACCAGTTGCAGCAACCTTTGGCGCTCGTTTTACACCTGCCGAACTGTGAATATTGAATCCCTCCAGACGCCCCAACACGCCCTCACGCAGTAGCTGTTCAGTGCCGGATTCATTCACTTTAAACAGTACAGACTGTTTTCCGCGCAAATTAGCAATGGCAGTGGAGCCAAGCACCATCTGCAGATCGGTTGTCGGTGCGCCGTTATCCTCCAGAACCTGACGAGCCAGAGCAGCATCAGAAAGATCATCTTTAACACCAAACGGCGTTGTCCCTGCGGTTCCCACGGCGCGGGAAGCACCGAAATACAACGCACCAAGATCAGCCTCAACCTCGTTTGCAAGGGCGCGAAAAGCCTGCTTGAACTGATCAGCCAGAATGGTGTTGTAAGTCCCTGAAGGGCCAAGAGCCAGTTGTTCTTCACCATTCCATTTAACCGGTGCCATTTTGGATTTAGTAATTTTCACATCAACAGTGCCAATATTTTGATCACCGGTATTCGGAGCTGACGGCCCCGGTACGATATCTTCGGTTCTCGCCTCAGGCGCAACTGGCGCGGTTACCGTCTGATCTTTTGCTGCGGCGTCAGCTTTTGCGTTTTTTGCTACCGCAGGGATAAAACCTACCTGCTCACGGGATACAACATCCAGGGCGGTGTAAATAGTCGGGATCAACCCGGTCAGGGTATTTCCAGCCATAATTAAATATTCCTTAAAAATTTGCGTAATTGTGAATTGATTGAGTAGTGAGCTATCCAGCCCTGACACCAGTTCCCATCCGGAAGCTGGCAAATGTATTAATCAACGATTGTGATACCGTCTTTCAGTGCGTTTTGCTTACCGGCAACATCCAGTGCATCAAAAGCAGAGCGTTTCATCGTTTTCTGACCAATATCATGCTGTGTCGGACGGGAGCCGCAGCCATTGTTGCCACTGGCTTTCAGGATGTAGTCTTTCTGAGGGTAATTTTCGACGAGGAACTCCAGCGCCTCATCAAACTGCGCCAGTTCTCCTGGCTTCGCGCGGGAATAAATTTTGTTGCCGGAAGCGTCATAAGCAACGATCTTCCCTTCTTCCACTTTGAATGCCTGTCCGAAGCGGGCTTGTAATAAATCTGCCGGGATCGCAATTTTATCGGCAATATATTTTGAACCCGCAAAACTACCGCCAATCATAGAATCGTAAAGCTGCTTCTCCAGCATCTGAGAGTGTTGCTTTTCTTCATCTAATTGCTGCTGAAAATTTTTCGTAATTTCTGCCTTAACCTGGTCAACCTGTCCCGCATCGATCAGCTTTTTCTGGTCGATTTTTGACAGCATTTCCAGTGCCTCAATCGCCTTCTTCGGGTCTTCGATAGCGGCAAACTTAGCCAGTTTTTCCTCTGCAGCTTCTTTAGCCAGGCGATGATTTTTTGCCTCGCCATTAAGCTCTGTAATTTTTTTTGTCGCCAGCGGTGCATCGAAGCCGATTTCTTTACCATCGTCGTGCACATAGACTGGCAGGCCAGCAGTATCAATTTCTGCGTATTGTTTTCCGTTAATCTCGACCGTTTTCAGTTTCATATTAGTACCTGGTTTAAGTCTTCTGACAGTTACGCTGCTCACCATCCGGATCGCAGCAATAAAAAAGGCCACCCGAAGGTAGCCTGTTGTAATAAATGATTTATTTAAATCCCTGCTTTTCTGAATACCTGTGCATCACGCTCACGGAGTTGCTTCAGCGTCAGCCATTCGCCTTTATCGGTGTAAAATTCATCTGGCGACATACCACCATCCCGAATCAGCTTTGCCCGGGTTTCCCCCACAATCTGTTTTTGTCTGGTGTAAGGCTGACGCAAAAACCATTCCCTGTAGGTTGTATCTCCGGCCACCACGCCATCCATGCTGGCCCGCTCAACCGGGGAAATATCACGAACATCAATACCCAGTTCCTTCGCTGATTTCAGAATGAACGTTTCCGTTGAGCGGCAGCAGAAATGAATTTTTCCCGGCCCCTGCAAATAAGGCACGCTGTGACCTACAGGTTTATTATCCAGCGTATATTTGAGGCGATCCCTGATTCGACATTGTGGCGTAGTACGATTATCAAGCGTTGATAACCATTGCTTACCCTTAATCAAATCATTATTCGCGCGTGCAAAACTCTCACGAGCAGTAGCAGCAAGATGTCCAACCGCTGTTTTTGCAATGCTGGCCGCATTAGCCCGGCTCATCTGCAATGCACCATCCTGAAATCCCTTACTGACATGTCCCCGAATTTTTCTTGCGATCTGCTCATTGGTATCCCCCAGCAAAAAACCCTGACGCACCGTATTTGTTATGCGTCTGAGCCGATCCGCCTCAAGATCTGAGGCCCACTCACTGAGCAGTCGTCCCTGGAATGGTCGCGCCATTGCAGCGGCGTAAAGTGCATCAGAAGAGATACCAACCAGAGGGTGAACATCAGCAACAAAATCAGGTAGCAGAGAATCAAACAGACTTAACTGATAACCAGCCTCATAAATTGCCAGCTCGTTCAGCTCTCCGGAGAGACTGGTAAACATGCTGTTAATAGCAGCGCGGTTAACCTCTCTGACACTCGCCAGAAGTGACTCCAGGCGCGTAACGGTAAAACTACCAGGATCGAGGCTGTCCAGTGCTACCAGCAGGCGAGCTGTAAGCTCCGCATCGCTGTCATTCAGTATTTTCACCATTCTGGCAGCCACACCAGTGCTATAGCGGGATATCCAGACTGCATGAGCAATTGATTCATCACGCAGCCGTTCATTCACGGTTTGCATCATTGATTTCCATCAGCATTACACTCTGATTTTTTAATTCATCGATCACTTCCTCTGGACGGGAATCCTGATCGATAAATTTCAACGCCTGCAACACCCGAACCGCATCAATCTGACGTATATCACCGCCCTGACGCAATGACTGAACAGCCAGCGCGGAGGATGAGTCAAACACCTGGGCAGATACATCCAGTTCAGTGCGCACATCCACATTGCCACCGCAACTCTCTCCGCTCCATTCCGCCATTATCTGGAGAATATTATCGAGGGCATCTTCGAGGGAGTTCGCCATTGTATAAAGCGGCGAGTGTTCCTGCATCCGCTCTTCATTAGTCTGATCAACAGATTTGGTGGATGTATTTTCAGCCCGCAGAAGTTTAGCGCCGGCATGACGCATCTGATTTTCCAGCTTCTCAAGTGATGTTTCGCCAGATTCTATCGCTGCGCCACTATGTTCAACATATTCGAGGCCATTTTTTGTTCTGTCCTCAAAAATCGTAGCGGTGGATGCACCAACCGTCAGTTCTTCATTCCTGTCCAGCCCGTAGGCCACCAGCAATGGAACGCGGGCAACATGAAGAATATTGTCCTGCTCGCTCTGGCTTTGCCAGTGCTTGATATTCAGCAAGCCAAGATTAAGCAATGGCGGTGTACCACGCATAAACCCTGTTTTCTTCGTATACAGTGTTACCAGAGGAATATCATCACGGCTGGTATTCCATGACTCATGAAGCGTCCAGACAGATTCGCCATTAGTACCTTCGCTGCGTCGATAAATTTCAACTCGACGGGGCATAATATGGCGGATCTGCTCCACCTTCTTCTGCCCGAAATCATCACCATCAATAATGATGACCTCTTTTATACGCAAATCAGTGAGAACAACTTTCCCTTTTTCAACTTTCGATTTCCATCCAATAACCTGGCGTGGATTCAGCATCGTAACGTACGGGCGACCACCGGCCGCGTTTTCATCGGCTTTTGTCCGAATCTCTTTCATATCCGTTCGTGGATAGTCCACCAGCGCATGTGCCACACCATACTGAAATGCGAGACTGAAAAATTGCTGCGCCCACACATCCAGTCGGCTCCCCTCCATGTCGATATTTTCTGCATATTCCCTGATTTTTTCCGGCGTTTCCTCACTCAATACTGTCGGCTCTGCAAATATGCGCCCAATATTTTGTTTGATGCTTTCTTCATACACAGGAAGTAGCGTAGCCACAGACAGGCGTTTTTTATAAGCGTCTTCATCTTCATTAGGCCATTTGGGGAGATAATTTTCCCCCTGCCTGCGCATTTCAAGCGTACCGCCCATCAATGCGTCGTTAATATCCCACGCCTCCAGCATATCGTTATAGTCGAGGTTGGGTGTTGATATATCAGCCATAATTAAATCCGAAGTGATGTGACTCTTCCGGTCGGTTTGACAATAGGGAATTGCTTAACGATGAAATAACCTCCGGCATCATTCGGGTGATCATTGCCAGATTTTTTATCAGGCTCCCCCTTATCATCCCAGACCTGTTGCTCCAGAGATTCGGCATATACCGGACAACGCTTCACATTAACTTTATAGCGACGCTCACCATTGGCATTGCAGAACATTGCATTCATTGAGTTAACGCGATCTTTTACTGGCGGGTTCGAGCTGTTCACCACAACGTTAAAACCAGCCTGCTTAAGCTGGGCTATATCCGTCGTACTTGCGTTACTTGATTTTCTGGAATCTCCGGAAGCATCTGGATAAATATAAATCTCCCTCACTTTCCGGTAATCATTCCCGTCATACAGCCAGAAGCGTTCTTTAATGATGCGGATCATATCCGGCGTATCGTAGGCATTGATGATTTCAGTTACCGCACATGGAAGCCCCAAACGCAGCACATGGACGATCCCCGCCATCTTTCCAACGTTAAAATCCATCCCAATATAAATCGGCTCCCCTGGCTGCTCCACTTCTTCGCAATTATTCAGTTTCCGGTCAAACTGATGGTAAACAGTACCACTTGTCAGGTTAGTAAACTGTCCTCGAAGATAGGCTTTAATCAGCTCTGGAGGGTATGATTCAAGAAGCGAAGGAATGTAATCTGCTGGCAGGTTCTTTTCATTATCGAAAGTAGATGCCTGCACCAGACCATACAGTGAGGCCAGCTCTGTTTTTTCACGCACGGCTTTAACAAACTGCTCGTAGACAAATTTGAATCCTTCCGGCGTGGTTGTAACGTCAATACCGTTGCGAAGTCCATCAATCTTATAACGCATACGCGCAATTATCTTGCGCCACGCCGTTCTGGCTTTTTCCTTCGGCAAAATGTCCAGTTCATCCACCAGCGCATTACCAATTTTGAAACCGACGATCGTTTGTGGCTTCTCCATCGATCTGCAGATAGTGGTTCCCCGATACTGGCGTCCGTAATAAAAGTGAACCTCTTTATTTCCCTCATTAATTTTTACGTTCAATCCCCAGTCAGCAGCAACTTCTTCCACTGTAGGGTAAAAAATATCGCGAATTTGGGGATACGTTGGCGCAAAATATCCCTGATTTATACCTGGATGCTCCCAAATCCCCTTGCATATGCCGCCACACCCAACCCATGTTTTGCCCGAGCCAAAACCAGCAATATAGGCTTTAAATTTATGGGGCATTGAAAGAAATCGCGCCTGAGGCACATTAAGCGTCGGAGAGATCATCTTCATCACTCCTTACTCTGGCATCAACCACATTAATATTGATCGCCACAGGCTGGGGATGTTCATTATCTTCCACCGTTTCGATCTCTTTGCGCAGCTTCTGGTTTTCCATTCTGCGCCGTTCAATTTCCAGTTCCTGTAGCCGCTTATCTGCACATAAAGCCCCACCAGCAGAAAGCAAACGCAACAATTCACGCCGGGCGGCAGCCTTATCCTCCAGCAGGATCTCAACGCCGAATTTTCCGAGTTTTGCCCCTGCATATAATTGCCGCGCATCCCCATCAAGCAGAGTGGTATCAGCCATATAAAGCTGTCCCGTTCCCTCACCGCAGCACTTCGGGCAGTCCGGATTGGGTATGGCGTTATCAACAAAGCCGAGGCCTCCATATTCCGGTTCGGGTTTGCCATCTCTGGAAGCCTGCGCCGCTGCCTTGTCGAATTCTGCTATATCGCGCCACTGGTAGAGATGATTCTCGCCCCAGCAATAACGGCAGTTAACACGGCGAAATTGTGCAAGCTGATTGGGGTCGGCCAGGACAATGGCCATCAACTGACTCACCAGTAAATCCAGGTCTGCGGTATAGCGTTTCTGGTACTGATTGCGGAAGTAGCTGATAGCGCGAAAAACCCTGGCATTTCTAAGCATACGACTGGCGTTGCTGTTAGCTGTCGCACCTTGCCCCTCATAACCGGCTAGTCGGTACGCCTCTGTCGGCTTTTTCCCCTGAGCAACAAGCATCGCAAACTTAGCCTGCTGGTCAGAAATGCCGAATTCATCGGGACAGAACGAAAATTCCTCCGCGTCGCCCTCATTCAGGCCCGCATCGAATACTGGCTTTTTTTCCTGAGATTTTTCGTTCCGCTTTTGTGCAGTCTGCGCAGATTTTTTCTGCGCACTTTTTTGCGCAGTTTTGCGCATTTCTGTCTGCGCATTTTTCGGAGGTTTTTTGATGTAACGACGGGCTGTTGCGTAATTCAGTCCCCTTGCTTCACACCATGCCACCGGAGATATACCGGAGCGGGTGTATTCAGCAATATACTCCTGCTGCAACGCCCCCCAGTCCGGTCTGCTCATCAGTTAGTCCTGATTTTTATCCACCCTGAGTAGTTCGCGCAGAGCAAAGGCATCCCCTTTTCTGGCAAGCTTAAACAATGCCGCCCGTAACTCGGCTTCACCTTTCGCTCTGCCCTTACGGATGGCCGCATAAAAATCTGTCATTGCTTCCCGATTTTCTTTCAGTCGGTTCAGATCAACATCCAGAACGTCAGCGATTTGTTGTGCAGTCATCCGGCACGCTGCCAGAGACTCGACTTTCGAATACGGAATCATTTGTCACCCCTATTGATATGCAGGGTGTCTTCTTCCTGTATTTTTCGTGAAGGATTTTTACTGCAGCGTTGTTCCAGGTGACCTGATGGTGAATGCGTTTATGGCTGGCTCCCATCAGTGAGATTTTTACGCACGACGGCGCATACATGACGGAGTAAAAACTTTTAACGTAGGTTCCGGAATCCAGATACAGCTCGGTCATTCCGCCGCTGTTTTTCTGCGTCTGTTTCTGCCCTAACTGGACAGCACCGATCGTCATAAACAATTCACCACGGCGACCGAGATTCGTGTACGTATTCACATCCTCGTTAATGCGCCCCATGAATGAGAACGGTCGGTCAACCGAACAGATAAAGCTGTTCATTGCCTTGCGTTTTACCCACGAAGCATGGCCGCCATTGTCACCAAGAAAATCCCCGCCCTGCGACATAGCGATGGAAAGAGCAGGTATTGATTCGTAGTACGCCAGCATTTCAGAAAGGATCGCATCCAGTTTCCTTATCGGAAAATAGGCCTGGTCATAGTTGCGATCCACCCGAAACTGGAACTCGTGATAATCATCATCGAGCTGAATGAAGTATTTACACCCGACCAGTTTTGCCAGGTCGAAACAGGCATTACGGGCGTAAAAAATTGAGCGGCGGTCACCGAAATTATCGGCTTCGTCAAAACGACTGGCGATATCGGCTTTGGAAAACACCAGCACCTGTTCACCAAATTCAGCCATGTACTGATGCCGTGTCTTATCTTCATCATCAACAACGATAAAAATTTTCCCGGTATAGCCAGCACGACGCAACGTCCGGTAAGTCAGAACTTTGTCCGGTCGCCCGTGAGTCAGAATAAAGGCGCAAAAATCATCACGCATATTCCTCCTCCTCACCACCATGCATGATCTCCACCATGCGCTGCGTCATCCGGACAAATCCATTTTCAATAGCCTGCTGATAATCAATGATCACCAGCGCCGACTCCTCGAAAAAACACTGAATTTCAGCGGGGGCGTGAGCGTAATAGTCCGCAATTCTGCTGAAATTAAACACCGTGTGACGTTCTGCCGCACACAGGAGGAATTTCTCAATATCAGGCTCAAGAGACGCCGAACGTATCCGGCTGATCAGCTCCTGAGTTTTCGTATCGTCGTACAGTTCACTGATATCCGGTTTACCGCCCGACGGCTCATAAACAGGCGTATCAATTTTCGTCGTATACGGCTCCTCCTCATTTTCTGTACCGGGCAAAACATCCGTCAACAGTTCATCAATTTCTGTCGGGCTGAAGCCTGTCAGGGAGACATCAAAATCAGCATTGATTAGGTCCGACAGCTCCATCCGTAACAGATCTTCATCCCAGCCAGCATTCATCGGCAGGCGATTATCTGCCAGGCGGTACGCCTTTTTCTGATCATCCATCAAACCAGACAGAACGATGACCGGAATGGAATCCATTTTGAGCACTTCAGCCGCCATAACGCGACCGTGACCAGCAATAATTTCGCCCTTTTCATCAATCAGCACCGGATTAGTCCAGCCGAATTGCTTAATGCTTTCTACCAGTTGTGCCACCTGCTCAGGGCTGTGTGTCCTGGCGTTGTGTGCATACGGAGACAGTTCTTGTAAAGGGCGATAGACGATCTTCAATTTCTCGCTCATACAGCCTTGCTTTATGAATAAAACGCACCCCAGCAGCCAGTGCTACTGGGGGCGGAGGTGTTGCTGGTAAAGTTAGGTATTGGATCAATGAGTGAGTCAATATAATATTAAACTCACAATTATAAATCAGCCATATATTAGGAGCGCCAAAAAAAACCTGAAAACAATATAATAACAGGATAAATTTCAAGGCGACCAAGAATCATAGCTATGCACATTAAATATTTTGCAATGTCATTAAGCACTCCGAATGACGATGCAGTAGCCCCAAAACCTAATCCCATATTATTAATACATGCAGCCACTGTTGCAAATGATGTAAGAAAATCATATCCCATACCATTTAACACCAGTATAAAAAACACCGTGAAGAGAGTATAAAGAAAAAAGAAACTCCATACAGACCTCATTACACGATCTGTAACTATCTTCCCTCCTACATTTACACTCAACAACGCTCTGGGATGAGAAAGCTGGTTTATCTCGTGTTTGCTTTGTTTGAAAAGTATAAGAAATCGAAGTGACTTAATTCCACCACAAGTTGAACCTATACATCCCCCAAAGAAACTTGACAACAGCAAAAACACTATCGTGTGCGTGGGCCAGTTTGCATAATCCTGCGTAGCTAAACCATTATCAGTGAGCATGGAGCTGGCAAGAAAAAACGAATGAATAAAACTTCCAGGCAAGTCATACATACCTATATGCCAGACCTGGAAAGAGGTAACAATGATCACCCCTAAGGCTATTAACAGAAAGAAACGAAGTTCAATATCTCTGATTAAAGGTTTTAACGTTTTCCTGCTAATAACAATATACCAAAGGGTGAAGTTGAAAGCCGATAGCAGGGAAAAAGAACCAGCCACCAGCTCAACCAAATAGTTATTAAAATATCCGATACTCTCGCTATGAGTTGAGAAACCACCAAGCGAAACTGTGGATATCCCGTGACAAATAGCATCAAACAAAGGCATTCCTGCAAGTCTATAACAGACAATACAAGCAATACCTAATAAAGAATAAGTTATCCAAAGTGTCCGTGACGTATCGGCCAGGCGGGGAGTAAGTTTGTCATCCTTAAATGGCCCTGGCATTTCTGACTGATAAAGCTTTGCACCACCAATACCCAATAATGGCAATACAGCAACCGCCAGAACAATAACTCCTAAGCCACCTATAAAATTTAACTGTGACCGATAGTACAAATATGCCCGAGGTAATGAACTAACATCATCAATTACAGTTGCTCCTGTTGTTGTTATTCCAGAAACCCCTTCAAATAGAGCATCAATAAACGTTAAATTAAGTTCTGAGTCAATCCATAAAGGGAATGCACTAATAACAGAAAACAAAATCCAAAACATTACAATTATAATAAACCCATCACGGGTACGTAATTGAATACCAGATTTCTTAGTTGTATACCACGCTCCGCCACCAATGCAAAAAAATATAACGAAAGTTATAAAGAAAACGAACAGGCTTTTTTCTTTATAAAACAATGCTACAACCATTGGTGGCAACATTGAAAGACTATAGAGCCAAACCAGGAACCCACACATATGAGTAACAACTCTTACATGAGATGTATTCATATCTAAATATTCTTTCAATTATAACCACCTTGCTGCAACATTATGATTATACTGTATAAAATTTAACTCATCTTAGATCTTACTTCACTGTTCCTTATGAAACAATCATCAAAATGAATCATATTGTAGTTAAGATTTTACTTTAAACACTGTTCGGTTATGTATTGCTGAGCACCTTCAAGTTGGGCCTGCATCATTACCAGTCGTTCCCGGAGGGTGAAATAATCCCGTTCAGCGGTGTCTGCCAGTCTGGGGGAGACTGCATTATCCACGCTGGAGGCGATGGTGGCTTCACGCACGGACGGACAGACTGCTTTGATGTGCAACCGACGACGACCAGCGGCAACATCATCACGCAGAGCATCATTTTCAGCTTTCGCATCAGCTAACTCCTTCAGGTATTTTGCATCGAGTGCAGCAACATCACGCTGGCGTATCTGCATGTCAGTAATGATTGCGGTCGCCTGGTTGAGTTTTTCCTTCACATTATCGCGTTGCGCTTTGTAGGTAATGGCATTATCACGGTAATGATTAACAGCCCATGACAGGCAGACGATGATGCAGATAACCAGAGCGGAGATAATCGCGGTTACTCTGTTCATTGCTGACCCCACAAACAGATTTCACGCTCAATCTCACGACGAGTCATGAGACCTTTCCATTGCTTACCGCCAGCATATGTCCAGCGACGTAGCTGATCACATGCGCCTTTGATATCGCCCTGGTTTATTTTGCGAAGAAGCGTCGATGTTCTGAAATTGCCAGCGCCCACGTTGTAAACGAACGAGTAAAGAGCGCCGCGCGTTGTTTCCGGTATATCAACTTTTATGTACGGGTTAATTTGTCTGGCGACCGTGGCAAGGTCTTTATTCAGGAGGGCTTTGCATTCTGCTTTGGTATACGTTTTACCGAGCATGATGTCTTTTCCTGTATGCCCGTGACATACAGTCCATACACCAACAATATCTTTGTATGGTATGTAGCTGACACCTTCCAGACCATCGTTACCACTTGGGCCAGTGATTAACACTGATGCTATAGCAATTGCTCCGCCACCAATAGCAGCAGCAACGGCTTTTCGTAATGATGGAGGCATTATTCACCTCTCGCAGCCTTGCGCTTATCTTCTTTAATCTTGAAATAAAGGTTTGTCAGGTACGTCAGCAGGCCAAATACCAAGCTACCCAGCACACCTATTGCTGCCCACTGTGAGGGCGTGACTTTATCGAGCAGCTGTAAAAACCAGTAGCCAGCACTGCCTGCGGAGGTGCCATAGGCGACACCCGTTGTTAACTTATCCATGGATTTCATAACCCCCACCTCGCAGATGCGGGCGCTGTGTAATGGAAACAAAAAATGGCCACCAGCGGCCCGTAAAAAACACCCCGTCAAAGACACCCGCAGATGCCTTTTGTGTGGTGTTATCTGATGTGATGTGCGTCGGATGTGACGCGGAGAAAATGAAATAAACCTTATCTGAAATTAAGGTTGATCTGAGGATTTAAACCATTTTTAAAGCTTAGTAATATCAACTCGTCTCCGGAAGGAGACCGATACTTATTCTTCTTCATGGACTTTGTCCCGCGGTCTTAATCCGACGACCGCGCTACTTTTCACCCTCTCGCAAATTGCTATCCAAAGGACGTTGTCCCACGAGTATTCCTGGATGCTCGTGTATTTTTTTGTCCTGAGAAAGGAATAAAAAAAACCGCCTGATACGGCGGTTGGTCAATTAAGGGATGAATTATTTAATTGTTATAAAACCGAGGCGTCGGGTGCCTCCCGAAGTATTCCGTGCCGTATGGATACTGTGGTTTCCCGCTAAACCGACTCTTTAAACCACCCTCGCCCTGAGGAACGCCTCTGCGGTGCTTTTACAACACCAGAATGATGCATCACCGACCCTGCCAGGAAATACAAAATCTCCACCGATAATGCACCATTCTGCTGCCGTAAAAAATCAGCACTGAGGCTACACTCGGCCTCAAATCATAGCCAGAGAACAGAATGCTTTTTCAAAACAACCTGCTCCCACGTAATAAAAAAATACGCCAGTGCCGCAATACAATAAGGCTTGTTTCAAATGCTGGAGCGGGTAGCGGGAATCGAACCCGCATCATCAGCTTGGAAGGCTGAGGTAATAGCCATTATACGATACCCGCATATGGTGCCGACTACCGGAATCGAACTGGTGACCTACTGATTACAAGTCAGTTGCTCTACCTACTGAGCTAAGTCGGCATTGGTTCTTCAGGGGAGCGATATCACCGAGCAAAGAAGAGTTCCCCCTCAGAACCGTTTTCGATGATACGATTTAATATTCCAATCGCAACAACACTTTGCGTCAAGTTATGTAAATTTATTTATGTGTTTTTATTTTATGTGAATAATTCACTTTCACTTAAAATATACATGACAATGTATAAACAAATTTATTTTGAAGGCGATTATTAAATGTCGTTTCTGATATCACGCCACAGAAACAACAAAACCCGCTCAATGGCGGGTTGTATTAAAGTTCATGCGCTTAATTTGCCTCGCGATACAGCTATGCGAAGCGTACCGAAATTGAAGCAGTTTGTGGCTCATTTTGCAATGATTTTTTAAGCATAATCGAACGCTTCTCTCATAGGTGAATACAAAATGAACTCAGCAACACGCAACCACTGATCAACACGACGTCGGCATGTAATCAACGCCCACTCTGGGTACTGTTCGTTTAATAACTCGGCCATCCTTCTCTTACTCATCCCTCGCCCCACATAACGCTGACTCAGGACATTTAGTAGTCCTGGATGATCCGCCAGAACTTCACCTATAACACTATCAATTTTTAGTGCCTCTGCATCAGTACAATGCGCCAGCCAGCTCTTTTGCTTGCCGTTGATCATCTCTCGCAAAAACGCTTCCAGCTCAGCTTTCTCTATTCCCGCTTTTTTCATTCTGCGCAGGGCTTCATTGATGGCTGTTTTCGTCAATTTTTTTGACGCCAGCAACTGGTTAAACATATTCCCCGTCTTACCGCCGCCAATATACGACCAGCGCCCCCACATGCGCAGTTTTCCCTGAATCCAGACACTTTCCAGCGTGGTGAGACGAAGGTGTTCCCCGCTTTTGCCTGTATTTGTTGGGTAAATCATAAATAACCTTCCTTTCTCCAGATTTCTTGCGTGCGAAAAACACCTTCTGCATGCATCAGGCGTAATTCTTCTTTGGTGTAATCGCTGGTTTTTACCCGCCCGTCGATTAAATCGTGGCACGAGCTACAGGCAATCGCTGCCTGCATATCGTGTGGCTTTATCGCTGTTCCGCACGTTCCCGCCAGTCGGTAATGCGCCAGCACAGACGTTTCCGGATCGTGATTGCAGTAGCCAGGAATTCTGACGGTGCACATCTGCCCCCGCGCCGCTTTACGTAAATCCACCATTACGCAAACTCCAGTAGCTGCGCGGCCACATTTTCGACTTGTTCCGGAGAGGAAAATTTACGGAACAGAATCCAGTTCCACAGTACATTCAGCACAGATTTATAAACCTGCTGAAACTCGGTTTCGTCCATATTCGCAAACGAGATGGATTTCGCCCTGCGCCCACGGCTACCGTCCGGATAAATATGCTCGGTGTAAAATCCGGCCTGAATGGTTACCCACTCGCGGAAAGCCTCAAACGACTTTAGCAATGCTGTATCTCGGGTTCTGCGTGTCGCAACTGTATTCAGATATTGCTCTGCGGCTTCGCTCAGAGCTGGCGTATGTTCCCGGCCTACTGATTCACACAGATAATCAACGAAACCGGACACCAGTTTTCGTTCGCGAGGAGTGATCGCCCCACCGACCGGAGTCCAGTAATCGAATCCGAGTTGCAGGAGTTTGAAAAAACGCTTGTGGAATGCGTAGTTACGAACACGCTTAAAGTCAGCGTGTATCCACTCGCCTATTTTGATTTGATGCAGAAAATCGCAACTCTCCGGCGTCGCCGGGAGAAGTAATCCGGAAGAGGTTTGTTTGACCAGTTGTATATGCGCCATCGTAGTTCTCCGCTGGCGCAGTAGAATGGGTGTTCAGCCCGTTATGTAGTATATCAGAATTAATGCCAATACTAACAGGATGCTCTGACTCGCAATTCATCCAGCAGTTTATCATTTCCCATAATGTCACTTACCCTCATCGGTAAAAAAATTGCCTTTCGACCATTACGATACATCATTGATTTTGGGGTTTCAGGGAAGTAATCCATTTCGACTATAACTGACAGGTCATCACGACGTATGACTGCGTATTTGCTACTAAATAGTTTCTTTATTTTTTCCACGATGCCTCCAGGTTTATAAGTACAAAAGGTTATATCCACATAGAGACAAAAATATTAATCTGAAAAATATTTATTTCACGTCGTATATTTGATTGTTTAATGTGCAGGTACAATGACTTTTATTTTTGGCTGTGTATATAATCAAATATATGGTTATTTTTCACCCTGCATATTCAGCACGCAACAAAAAACCCGCCGAAGCGAGTTTTCATTAGAAGCATCTTTAGTTTTGCTGTTCTATTTTAAGCTTGATAGTTTCATACAAAACAATAGTTGCGCCTGTTTTACATAATTCCCGACTGTCATACGCACGAGACCAATAACACAACCAATTTTCAAGCTCTTCTCGTGTATAAATTTTACAGGCCAGCCCCTCAGCCATCTCCACAACTTCATCGCCTGGTGCGGTTAATTCGTATCCATTTAACAATAAAAAAACCGCACCAGCCATCATTGCTGTGCGCTTGTTTGCATTGGCAAATGGATGATTCTGAATCAGACTTTCAATCAATACCGATGCCAGTACAAACATGTCGTTGGTTTGCTCATACCATCGAACCATACTGGGACGAGACTGAGAAGAACTTAAATTATCAACACTCAGCACACCAACAGGTTCATCTGGTGTTTGAAGCTCAATTAAAAGGCGATTAATTTCAGTAAGATCATCAACCGAAAGGTAGTGCACTCCTTCAACAATCTCAGCCATAGAGCACAATACCCATCATTACACTTTTGAAAGATCTTCCATTGCCTTCTCGTAACGAGAAAAACCGAAATCGAAAGCATTTTTCACCTGCTCACGATGAGTGCAATTTTCATCGATAGCCGGGCGCGGAGCTGCCACAACGCTTTTATCGCGAGGGGGAATAGTCAATCGCGGGTGTTTTTTTAGTGCGTAGCTCATTGGTGTACCCTTACGTCTTCGTCCTGTTCTTTAACAAAAATTAAGTCAATACAAAATTAGTCAGGCTAATGTTGTTAGCATAGCCTAATACCAATCGTATTCACAACCACAGTACGTGAAAAAACCCGCCGAAGCGGGTTAAGTGCGGGTGCGTTGAGGATGCCTGACATATCAGAGGTGGCGGGAGATTACTCTCCCGCCCGGTCTCTTACTCCTCAGGTTCGTAAGCTGTGAAGACAGCGACCTCCGTCTGCCCGGTTCGGATTCGTACCTCGCAGAGGTCTTTCCTCGTTACCAGTGCCGTCACTATGACGGTTAAACCGATGACGATCAGGGCGATTAACATCGCCTTTTACTGCTTCATAGCCTGCTTCTCCTTGCCTTTCGGCACGTAAGAGGCTAACCTACATGTGTTCAGCATAGATTGAGCCTCAGATTAATGTTAAGCGTCTTGCAGAGACGCGTAATGTTAACTGGGGCTTTTCTCTATCTGCCTTTTGGTGTTCATGCCTGAGGCAGATAGCCTCAAGCACCCGCAGCAATTTTACTTAACTCCCGCTACCTCGCCAATATGAAATCAATAAGAAAGGTGCTCCATAAAATCACTCCTTCTCTTCTTTACCGTAGTGGAGTTGACCAATTTTGATAAGAGGGCGTCCCTGAGATTTGCGGTGTAGATTGGTATCGCGCAGAGAATACACACAGCCACAATATTCCTGCTGATAGAATTTTTCGCGCTTGCTGATTTCAATCATGCGGGACGAGCCGCCCTGCTTGCGCCAGTTATAATCCCAGTACACCATGCCCGGATAATGCGCGACGGCTCGCCGCCCACAGTCGTTAACCTGCTGCATATTTTTCCAGCGTGAAATGCCCAGTGAACTGCTGATCACACTGAAACCATTTTCAGCAGCGTACAGCGCTGTCCGCTCAAAACGCATGTCAAAACACATGGTACAACGGATCCCCCTCTCGGGCTCCCATTCCATTCCTTTGGCACGTTCAAACCAGTTGTCTGTGTCGTAATCAGCATCAATAAATGGCACGCCGTGTTGTTCAGCAAAGCGAATATTCTCATCCTTACGAATTAAATACTCTTTCTGAGGATGAATGTTCGGGTTGTAGAAAAAGATGGTATAGTCGATTCCCGAGGCCTGAAGCGCCTCCATCACTTCACCGGAACATGGAGCACAGCAAGAGTGCAGTAGTAGTTTGTTTGCCCCGTTTGGGAGCTCCAATTTAGGCCGTTTGAAATCAGCAATAGTCATAAATATTTTTATTGGGGTCATGAAAATAGCACAGAGTGTAGCATCAGAGCAGGGCTATCGGGAATAGATGTCTAAATCTGGTAATATCTGCTTTTGACACAAAGCAGACAACCACGCTAGCTCAATCCTGTGCCGTGAAAATGTCAATTCACATCTGAACTAATGCTCTTTAATCGAGTAACGTCTATAAATAACGAAAATTTCTCTGATAAAATGCCAGTATGCGCTGCATAACTTCGCTCTTCCGGCACTCACAGCAAATTATGTTTTGGTGCCTGTCATAACGACGTATTTCTCCGTCAGGTAATGACCAGATAAGGTCCGGATCAACCACAGATGGTTTCTTCACCTTTGCCCTAGATAGTTTTTTGCGGGCATTTTGCCAGTCCTTACGAGCCTGTTCAGACGGGAATAACCCGTAGCCAGAGTTGTATACATCGCCACTGGCAACCAGCTCTCTGGCGAGAACGCTCATCAGATATCTTGTCGCACCTGTCTTGGCTTCCAGTTGCCGTAACGTCTCGCGCCCACTCCGGCGTACTAGCTCAACAACCTGTCCCTTGATTTTTTCCCGCTCTTCTTGTGTAAATACTTTTGCCATAAGCGCCTCCGGCAATCACTTTTCCGATGCAACACAGCGAGAAGAATCAGTAATCTGTCGAACAATATCCCGGTGCTTGTTCAGCTCCCGCAGCGCGGCGCAGACACGCTCCCACTTCTGGACATGATTTTTCGCCCGACGCAGTTCGCGGTTTGCCATATGCAGCGATGGCAGAACGAGGTCATCCGCTCGCGTTTCGGTAAACGATGGCAACGACTGCACAATGTCCGCCACAGTTTCTGTTTTAATATCTTCCTGTGTTGCAGCTTCCTGTCCCGGTAACGCAACACCTGCTGGTTGAGGAAAGGCTTTACCATCAGTTTCCGTTACCGATGCAGCTTTCGGCTCTGCTGGTAAATCATCGCCCGGCATGCAGTAACGAAATTTACCGTTCTGATTAACGCGAATCAGACGGCCTTTGCTGATTGCCATTGCCAGCGTTGAAGCCACTTTGCGTGATGTGGTGCCGAAAAACGTAGCCAGTTCATCCGCCGTTTGTGGGCCACGTTGTTCAATCGTCGCGGTTAAATCGCACTCTGAGATTTTCGCTACTGTTGCCGTGGTGGTTTCTTCCGGCAGTTCTGCCTGCTCTGGCTGTTCCTGCTGAACGTTGTTATCAGCCACACGCCAGGTGTATACGCTTTTATCAACGAAGCCAGCCTTTTTAAGTTCCCACAGCTCATTCAGCACTTCTTCACGACTGATATCAAGTCGCGCAGCCAGTTCTACCGACGTGGCTTTTCCCATTGCTTTCAGTGCATCAAAAACGGTTTCCATTAAAATTTCCTCCCGGTAAAAATCACTTCGCAATTCCTGGCTGGACGACATTCGGACGCCAGCTCTCCCAGTTAAAATTCACCCATCGCCCGCCGTTCATGGTCATGCGATCCATAATCCGCTCGCCGAGCAATGTTTTCATGGCCTCATAGTTCAGGTTTGTCAGTATCCCCACGCTGCGCATCGACGCTGTCCGGCGATCAACAATCTGGTGCAGCACCACCTGCTCGTTTTTTGTCTCGCGCTGAATGCCAATTTCATCAAGAACCAGCAGATCCACTTGGCACAGTTCCCGCAAAAATTTTTCGCCTGATTGCCCGTCGTCATAGCTGGCGTGTAGAGCACTCATGACATCAGCCACGGTAACCACAATCACTGTCTGGCCATCTTTCAGCAGGCGATTCCCGATAGCCGCCGCCAGATGGTTTTTTCCGGTACCAGGTTTTCCGCTGAACGCAAAATTTGTACACCCGGTCATCAGTTCATCAGCGATAGATTTCGCCTGGCTCAACGCGTATCGCTGACCGTCGTTCTGCACCTGGTAATTCGCAAACGAGCATTTACGGTGCAACGGCTGGATGCCTGAGCGATTCAGAATTTTTTCCACCCGCAACTGGCGATTCAGGCGGTTGATCTCCTCGCTACGTTTCTGGCCTTCAGCAAGTTGCCACTCGCGCCACTCCGCTACCGTTCTGAATGGGGCGGTTACATGTGGCGGGGTCAGTCGGCGGATGCGTTCCAGAACGCCGCCTGTCGCAATATTTTTCATGGTTCGTTACCCCCTGAAGCCTGGCGGGATCGCACTGTCCGGCAACGAGACAGTGTTAACCTGTCTGAGCAACGTCTCAGGCCGAACACCTTTCGGCGCGAACAAGCCCTGGTATTCATTGGCGATGCTATGTCGAATCACCTGCTCAGGGGTAAAACCCTGCTGGCGGAATTTTTCCAGTTCCCGTATCGCCCCGTTAGCGCCCTGCTCCGTTCGAATCGGTTTTCGCAATGCCTGCCTGAACCGGACCCACTCATGCCAGAGTGTTTCCGGCAACCAATCGGGCAACTCAATAGCCTCCGGCTCGAATTTTTTAGATGCTCGTTTTTGGCGAGGGGGATTTAGGGGGAGATCAGTATTTATATCTTCCTCTTCCTCTTCCTCTGGTAACGCTTTTTGATCCGTTTGTGTAACGCTGGCAGCGTTACCTTTTCGTTTCAGTTCGCGTATTTTTGTAACCCTCTCGTTTGTAATCGCCCGTTTTTTAGAGCTTTTTCCGTTATGACGTTCAAAGTTAGGTAGAGAAAGCCCACCGTTATTTTCGACCAGCCATCCAACCTGAATTAACGCATCAGCAAAACCAGCCATAAAAGTGATGCGATCTATTGCACTTTTTGTAACGCCGCGAGCGTTACACTCTGCGTTACCGTCTATCATTTGTTGATCCGCCCATGCCCAGAAGCGAATGACTTTCCCTAATGCGGCATCTGGATCAATATTCAGAATCTCAGCAAGCCTGAATATTTCCGGCTTATCCGGCGTAATAACCTCGAGCTTTATCCAGTTTGAAGCCATATTGTTTTCACCTTGTAACGCTGTAAGCGTTACATTTAACTGATACCGAACAAAACAGTCCGGCACGATTAATTTCAATCAATGCACTACGACAGAATCGCCGGGCGACCCACCGCCGCTGAAATATGCTTTACGGTAAACGGCCTGGACTGCATCATCATGCGCATCAATTGCCGTACTCAACGCTTCCTGCGCCGCCAGTAATGCACGGCGTTCCAGGGTATCGAAGATGCAGAGTCGGTGACGCAGCTCGCGCGGAAGAATTGCCAGAACCGCAGGGATCAGTTTCTGAATTTTTTCCCTTTGCGCTTTCGTTTCACCTTTCAACCAACGGTGATAGATATTCTGCTGATTGTTCCAGTCCTTGCCTGGTACCAGGGGCAATTCGCCGCCCCCCTGGCGCAGATATTCTTCAGTAATTGCGTTAGCAACCCACGCCTGCCCTTTTTCGGCTGCCAGGGCTAACAACACTGATTCGATGTGCTCATGCCTGATTTTCATGAATCAACCGCTCCTATGCTGTTTTCGCTATGCTTACCGTCTGGGGGGAATACATCGTCAAGTCCACAATGAGCACCAAGCCGATTAAGGGTGGAAACAATTTTTCTGCACTCCTCTAGCCCAGGGGTACGAAAGTTTGCTTCGTAATTTGCTAGTCGGCTTTGTATCCACCCTAGCTGAACAGCGAGTTGTCTTTGAGACAGACCAAGTTGTTTTCGATATGTTGAAATTTTGTTCATTAAAAACCTCCGACGACAATTTTAAACACATCTTGTGTTTTACGGTCAAGCTATTTTGTGTTTTATATAAATCACGATTCGTGATACAAGGACGAAATGGAAAAAGAAAACGAAAAAATTGCCGCTAGTAGGCTCAATGACAAAATTGCAATGCGTCTTAAAGAGCGCAGGCAGAAGCTTGGTTTATCTCAAGGAAAACTTGCTGAAATCTGCGGATGGACGCAATCGCGTATAGGTAACTATGAGGCGGGCAGCAGAAATGTTGGAGTGCATGATGCTGTCGTCCTGGGAAAGGCACTGGGCATATCTCCTCCTGAGCTCCTCTTTGGGGAAAAAGACTCTTCTGAATTGTGGTTAAATGAATCCCAACGAAAACTTCTTGAGTTGTTTAACCAGCTACCGGGCTCAGAACAACAACGAATGATTGAGCTATTTGAAGTCCGGCTAAAAGAAATCGACGAGTATGTAGAAAAATATTTGAGGGGCAGGCTTAAAGATACCCCCCCACCGGAGTAATGATCTTGCTATCACAGTAATATGCCAATCAGCCCGCTATCGGCGGGCTTTTTTTGTACCATCATCATATGACACGCCACTATAAAAACACATTTTGTGTTGACACACAAAAACCAATTGTGTTTAATAAGCATATCCAAACAACGCCCCACCGGAGAACGGCAGGACAATACCTCGAGTTATCCAGCCACTGAACAGGGCTAAGTAGCCAGCCTGAGGCATACGAACATGACGGCAGTTGTTGATTGATACAAAGCGCAGTAGATAAAACGTTCCGCCCCCCGGCGTTAAGGGGAAAAAAGATGGTGCATTACGAAGTAATTCAGTATTTGATGGATTGTTGCGGTATCACTTACAACCAGGCTGTGCAGGCTTTACGCAGCAACGACTGGGATCTCTGGCAAGCAGAAGCCTCTATCCGCAACAACAAGATGTGAGAGTTCCCAAAATGCAAAAAATCGACCTCGGCAACAACTAATCCCTGGTGTGCGGCGTGTTACCCAACCAGGACGGTACGTTCACCGCGATGACGTATACAAAAAGCAAAACATTTAAAACCGAAACTGGTGCGCGCCGATGGTTGGAGAAGCACACAGTAAGCTAACGATTAAAACGTCTACTCCTGCTGTTCCAGAATAACTTCATAAAATGGGAGTATTTTTCGGTGACGAGATAATAAGAACAGTTTGCGCTATCACTCTGATGTTGAATGATGCCCTTCCGTTCTAATTTTTTCATAACCGGGTTACGGCAAGGAGAAGTGATAATAAGATTTCCTGTTTTAAGGAAATCTTTAAATACAGCGATTTCTTTCTCAGATAAACGAAGCAATACACGTTGCTCTGGTAGTAATGAATAATGCTTTTGAATATGTGCTCGCAATCTTGAGAAGGAAATGGCGACCACGAAAGAAAAGGCAAAAACGATAATCTGAAAGAGCCAAGGTATTTCAGTATAAGCATTGAATGCGACAGTAAACTCTTTCGGTATCAGCCAGAGAGTGAGACCAAAAATGATAATCGTATACATAAGTCTTTCGAGTGGCTCGTTAGCAAAAAGTTTCAACAATGGAGTAAATACATCCAACATATCAATAACTCTCAACTGTAAGGGTATTGAAATGTTAACACAAGCTCTCGCTGTAGGGGTATAGCCGAGACCACCGAAGCCCGGAGGTGGTGAAATAAAACCGGGCACAACACGAAGGCGCATTTCCGGTATCCATAAAGAGTCGGTCTTGTCTGTTAAATTTAAATGGTGGGAGTGCGCCTCCGGTTGTAAATAACGACATTGCTGTGTGTAGCCTTGGCGGCATCAGTTTTTTCTTGAAGTTCGGCTGATGTCCGCCCTTTTTAAAGTGAATTTTGTGATGCGGTGAATGCGGCTAAGCGCACGCGGAACAGTTAAAAGCATCAGAGTTATGGGTGGATTATCCGGCGTTAATTGTTAACTGGTTAACGTCACCTGGAGGCACCAGGCACCGCATCAACAAAGTTCATTTGTGAAAATGGAGATAATTATGATTGCTCATCACTTCGGAACTGATGAAATACCACGTCAGTGTGTGACTCCTGGTGATTATGTTCTTCATAACGGCCGGACATATATTGCCTCGGCAAACAATATTAAAAAGCGAAAACTTTATATTCGTAACCTGACCACAAAAACATGCATTACTGACTGCATGATTAAAGTTTTCCTCGGTCGTGATGGCTTACCTGTAAAGGCGGAATCATGGTGATGACTGAGAAAATAAAATGTGCTTACCACCTTTGCAATAAAGGAGTTGAAGAAAGCAAAAGCATTAAAAGACCACTTCATTTCATGCGTGGAGTTATACCAACGACGGAAATGAAAAAATATTGTAGTGAAATCTGTGCCGAAAAAGACCAGATGGCACACGAACTTTAATTAACTGACTATGCGAAACTGAATTCATGCCAGCAATGGCAGGGATTCGCTCAACCTTAATTAAGGAGAAAAACATGATTACTAATTATGAAACCACTATTGTAACTACTGATGACATTGTTCACGAGGTTAATCTGGAAGGAAAGCGTATTGGCTACGTGATTAAAACAGAAAATAAAGAAACCCCATTCACTGTAGTTGATATCGACGGTCCATCAGGCAACGTTAAAACACTTCACGAAGGTGTCAAAAAAATGAGCCTGGTGCATATCGGAAAGAATCTGCCCGCAGAAAAAAAAGCCGGATTTCTGGCAACTCTGATTGCAATGAAATTAAAAGGTGAAATCTGAAAGAAATAGCCTGCGTATGGCGCAGGCTATGAACAGTGTGTATCCGGCAAGATCATTCACTGAACAAAACGAATTTTAATCTGAGTTGAGGTTAAAAAACAATGAGCACAAAACCACTCTTCCTGTTACGGAAAGCGAAAAAATCATCCGGTGAACCTGACGTCGTCCTGTGGGCAAGCAACGATTTTGAATCGACCTGTGCCACTCTGGACTACCTGATCGTTAAGTCAGGTAAAAAACTGAGCAGCTATTTTAAAGCTGTTGCCACGAATTTTCCTGTCGTTAATGACCTGCCCGCTGAAGGTGAGATCGATTTTACCTGGAGTGAACGCTATCAACTCAGCAAAGACTCCATGACATGGGAACTAAAACCGGGAGCAGCACCAGACAACGCTCACTATCAAGGCAATACCAACGTCAACGGCGAAGACATGACTGAGATTGAGGAGAATATGCTACTCCCAATTTCTGGCCAAGAACTGCCCATTCGTTGGCTTGCTCAACACGGCAGCGAAAAACCGGTAACGCACGTTTCACGCGACAGACTCCAGGCATTACACATTGCTCGGGCTGAAGAACTACCGGCTGTTACTGCCCTGGCTGTTTCCCACAAAACCAGCCTGCTCGACCCGCTGGAAATTCGCGAACTCCACAAACTGGTTCGTGACACTGACAAAGTTTTCCCTAATCCTGGTAATTCAAACCTGGGACTGATAACTGCTTTTTTCGAAGCATACCTGAACGCTGACTACACCGATCGAGGACTGCTGACAAAAGAGTGGATGAAGGGTAATCGTGTTTCACACATCACTCGCACGGCTTCCGGTGCTAATGCTGGCGGCGGAAACCTCACCGATCGCGGCGAAGGTTTCGTACACGATCTGACGTCACTGGCGCGCGACGTAGCCACTGGCGTACTGGCCCGTTCAATGGATCTGGACATCTATAACCTTCATCCGGCACACGCTAAACGCATTGAGGAAATTATCGCTGAAAATAAACCGCCCTTTTCTGTTTTCCGCGACAAATTCATCACCATGCCTGGCGGGCTGGATTATTCCCGCGCCATCGTGGTTGCGTCCGTAAAAGAAGCACCAATTGGGATCGAGGTCATCCCCGCGCACGTCACTGAATATCTGAACAAAGTACTGACTGAAACCGATCATGCCAACCCTGATCCGGAAATCGTGGATATTGCCTGCGGTCGCTCCTCTGCCCCGATGCCGCAGCGAGTAACAGAAGAAGGAAAACAGGATGATGAAGAAAAACCGCAACCATCTGGAACAACGGCAGTTGAACAGGGAGAGGCTGAAACAATGGAACCGGACGCAACTGAACATCATCAGGACACGCAGCCGCTGGATGCTCAGTCACAGGTAAATTCTGTTGATGCGAAATATCAGGAACTGCGGGCAGAACTCCATGAAGCCCGGAAAAACATTCCATCAAAAAATCCTGTCGATGCCGATAAATTGCTTGCTGCATCACGTGGTGAATTTGTTGACGGAATTAGCGACCCGAACGATCCGAAATGGGTAAAGGGGATCCAGACTCGCGATTGTGTGTACCAGAACCAGCCAGAAACGGAAAAAACCAGCCCGGATATGAATCAACCTGAGCCAGTAGTGCAACAGGAACCGGAAATAGCCTGCAATGCCTGCGGCCAGACTGGCGGGGATAACTGCCCTGACTGTGGTGCGGTGATGGGCGACGCAACATACCAGGAAACATTCGATGAAGAGAGTCAGGTTGAAGCTAAGGAAAATGATCCGGAGGAAATGGAAGGCGCTGAACATCCGCACAATGAGAATGCTGGCAGCGATCCGCATCGCGATTGCAGTGATGAAACTGGCGAAGTCGCAGATCCCGTAATCGTAGAAGACATAGAGCCAGGTATTTATTACGGAATTTCGAATGAGAATTACCACGCGGGTCCCGGTGTCAGTAAGTCTCAGCTCGATGACATTGCTGATACTCCGGCACTATATTTGTGGCGTAAAAATGCCCCCGTGGACACCACAAAGACAAAAACGCTCGATTTAGGAGCCGCTTTCCACTGCCGGGTACTTGAACCGGAAGAATTCAGTAACCGCTTTATCGTAGCACCTGAATTTAACCGCCGTACAAACGCCGGAAAAGAAGAAGAGAAAGCGTTTCTGATGGAATGCGCAAGCACAGGAAAAACGGTTATCACTGCGGAAGAAGGCCGGAAAATTGAACTCATGTATCAAAGCGTTATGGCTTTGCCGCTGGGGCAATGGCTTGTTGAAAGCGCCGGACACGCTGAATCATCAATTTACTGGGAAGATCCTGAAACAGGAATTTTGTGTCGGTGCCGTCCGGACAAAATTATCCCTGAATTTCACTGGATCATGGACGTGAAAACTACGGCGGATATTCAACGATTCAAAACCGCTTATTACGACTACCGCTATCACGTTCAGGATGCATTCTACAGTGACGGTTATGAAGCACAGTTTGGAGTGCAGCCAACTTTCGTTTTTCTGGTTGCCAGCACAACTATTGAATGCGGACGTTATCCGGTTGAAATTTTCATGATGGGCGAAGAAGCAAAACTGGCAGGTCAACAGGAATATCACCGCAATCTGCGAACCCTGTCTGACTGCCTGAATACCGATGAATGGCCAGCTATTAAGACATTATCACTGCCCCGCTGGGCTAAGGAATATGCAAATGACTAAGCAACCACCAATCGCAAAAGCCGATCTGCAAAAAACTCAGGGAAACCGTGCACCAGCAGCAGTTAAAAATAGCGACGTGATTAGTTTTATTAACCAGCCATCAATGAAAGAGCAACTGGCAGCAGCTCTTCCACGCCATATGACGGCTGAACGTATGATCCGTATCGCCACCACAGAAATTCGTAAAGTTCCGGCGTTAGGAAACTGTGACACTATGAGTTTTGTCAGTGCGATCGTACAGTGTTCACAGCTCGGACTTGAGCCAGGTAGCGCCCTCGGTCATGCATATTTACTGCCTTTTGGTAATAAAAACGAAAAGAGCGGTAAAAAGAACGTTCAGCTAATCATTGGCTATCGCGGCATGATTGATCTGGCTCGCCGTTCTGGTCAAATCGCCAGCCTGTCAGCCCGTGTTGTCCGTGAAGGTGACGAGTTTAGCTTCGAATTTGGCCTTGATGAAAAGTTAATACACCGCCCGGGAGAAAACGAAGATGCCCCGGTTACCCACGTCTATGCTGTCGCAAGACTGAAAGACGGAGGTACTCAGTTTGAAGTTATGACGCGCAAACAGATTGAGCTGGTGCGCAGCCTGAGTAAAGCTGGTAATAACGGGCCGTGGGTAACTCACTGGGAAGAAATGGCAAAGAAAACGGCTATTCGTCGCCTGTTCAAATATCTGCCCGTATCAATTGAGATCCAGCGTGCAGTATCAATGGATGAAAAGGAACCACTGACAATCGATCCTGCAGATTCCTCTGTATTAACCGGGGAATACAGTGTAATCGATAATTCAGAGGAATAATTCAGCCTGGCGGTGTAATGCACCGCCAACTTGAAATATTTTTTATGAGAAAAATTATGAGATATGACAATGTTAAACCATGTCCATTTTGTGGTTGTCCATCAGTAACGGTGAAAGCCATTTCAGGATATTACCGAGCGAAGTGTAACGGATGCGAATCCCGAACCGGTTATGGTGGAAGTGAAAAAGAAGCACTCGAAAGATGGAATAAACGAACCACTGGAAATAATAATGGAGGTGTTCATGTATAAAATTACCGCCACTATTGAAAAGGAAGGTGGCACTCCTACTAACTGGACAAGATATTCAAAATCTAAACTAACGAAATCAGAATGCGAAAAAATGCTCTCAGGTAAAAAAGAAGCGGGCGTTTCCAGAGAGCAGAAAGTAAAACTGATAAATTTTAATTGCGAGAAACTTCAGTCCTCGTGAATTGCATTGTATTCAAATTAAAACTTCATAGCTGATTATTAATAATCAACATCGGGCGTCAATTTCAGCCTAACATTGGCGCCTGCCAGAGGTGATGCGATGGCACAAGTAATCTTTAATGAAGAGTGGATGGTTGAATACGGCCTGATGCTTCGCACTGGTCTGGGTGCCAGACAAATTGAAGCATACCGCCAGAACTGTTGGGTGGAAGGCTTCCACTTCAAACGAGTATCTCCTTTAGGGAAGCCAGACAGTAAGCGAGGGATTATCTGGTACAACTATCCGAAGATAAATCAGTTTATCAAAGACTCATGATATGTCTAAATTACCAACAGGTGTCGAGATTCGAGGTAAATACATTCGCATCTGGTTCATGTTTCGAGGCAAACGATGTCGGGAAACATTGAAAGGCTGGGAGATTACTAACAGTAACATTAAAAAGGCCGGGAATTTAAGAGCGTTGATAGTTCATGAAATCAGTTCCGGTGAATTTGAGTATTTAAGACGTTTTCCCCAGTCCAGCACTGGGGCAAAAATGGTGACAACGAGAGTCATAAAAACGTTCGGGGAGCTTTGTGATATCTGGACAAAAATTAAAGAGACAGAGTTAACAACAAACACAATGAAGAAAACGAAATCACAATTAAAAACACTCAGGATAATAATTTGTGAGAGTACCCCGATATCGCATATTCGTTATAGCGATATCTTAAACTACCGGAATGAACTGCTGCATGGAGAAACGCTTTACCTGGATAATCCAAGATCCAACAAAAAAGGAAGAACCGTGCGCACAGTTGATAACTATATCGCCCTGCTCTGTTCGTTGTTACGTTTTGCGTATCAGTCGGGATTTATATCAACCAAACCATTTGAAGGAGTAAAAAAATTACAGCGAAACAGAATAAAGCCTGACCCGTTATCTAAAACAGAATTCAATGCATTAATGGAAAGTGAAAAAGGACAGAGCCAAAACTTGTGGAAATTTGCCGTTTACTCCGGGCTTCGTCACGGGGAACTGGCAGCTCTGGCGTGGGAGGATGTGGATTTCGAGAAGGGAATTGTGAATGTCAGAAGAAACCTGACGATACTTGATATGTTCGGTCCCCCAAAAACAAATGCGGGGATCCGGACGGTAACACTACTACAGCCAGCTCTTGAAGCACTGAAGGAGCAATACAAACTGACCGGGCATCATCGCAAAAGCGAAATCACTTTTTATCATCGGGAGTACGGCAGAACCGAAAAGCAAAAACTGCATTTTGTTTTCATGCCCAGGATGTGTAACGGAAAACAGAAACCTTATTACTCGGTAAGCAGTTTGGGTGCGAGATGGAATGCAGCAGTAAAACGTGCTGGTATTCGCCGCCGTAATCCGTACCATACGCGACATACTTTTGCCTGCTGGCTGTTGACGGCAGGAGCGAACCCGGCATTTATAGCCAGCCAGATGGGGCATGAAACTGCGCAGATGGTGTATGAAATTTACGGTATGTGGATTGATGACATGAACGACGAACAGGTAGCTATGTTGAATGCGCGGTTATCGTAGTTGCAAAGTTTGCCCCCAATTTGCCCCATTTAGTACCAGAGAACTGAAATAATGCAAGAAAATCAAAAGAATACGAAGAAAGAGATATACAACCTGAACAAATTACAAAAACGTCTGCGTCGTAACGTGGGCGAAGCCATTGCTGACTTCAATATGATTGAAGAAGGCGATCGCATCATGGTTTGCCTCTCCGGGGGTAAAGACAGCTATACCATGCTGGAGATTCTGCGCAATTTGCAGCAAAGCGCGCCAATCAATTTTTCGCTGGTGGCTGTTAACCTCGATCAAAAGCAACCGGGCTTCCCGGAACACGTTCTGCCCGAGTATCTTGAAACGCTGGGCGTTGAGTACAAGATTGTTGAAGAGAACACTTACGGTATCGTGAAAGAGAAGATTCCGGAGGGCAAAACCACTTGCTCACTGTGTTCTCGTCTTCGTCGCGGTATCCTTTATCGCACCGCAACGGAACTGGGGGCGACGAAGATCGCGCTGGGTCACCATCGTGACGATATCCTGCAAACGCTGTTCTTAAATATGTTCTACGGTGGCAAGATGAAAGGTATGCCTCCGAAACTGATGAGCGATGATGGCAAACATATCGTGATTCGTCCGCTGGCCTACTGCCGCGAGAAAGATATTCAGCGCTTTGCCGATGCAAAAGCGTTCCCGATTATTCCGTGCAACCTGTGCGGTTCTCAGCCTAACCTGCAACGTCAGGTAATTGCTGACATGTTGCGTGACTGGGATAAACGTTATCCGGGGCGTATCGAGACGATGTTCAGCGCAATGCAGAATGTGGTGCCGTCGCATCTGTGCGATACCAACCTGTTCGATTTCAAAGGCATTACCCACGGTTCTGAAGTGGTTAACGGGGGTGATCTGGCGTTTGATCGCGAAGAGATCCCACTACAACCAGCGGGCTGGCAGCCAGAAGAAGATGAAAATCAGTTGGATGAGTTACGGCTGAATGTGGTTGAAGTGAAATAACCAGGATAGCGCCCGATACGCAAGCGTATCGGGCTACTCTTATGGAGGCCGGATAAGACGCGGCCAGCGTCGCATCCGGCAATGCCTAAGAAGATGTTTACTCTTGCACCCTGCAATTCAACATTTCATTATTTTAATAACCGCACCCGGCACGTTTTTCCTTTAATCTTCCCGCCCTGTAACTGTTTCCATGCTTTATGAGCAACAGCCTGACGCACCGCGACATAAACATGCGCCGGATGCACGGCGATTTTGCCAATATCTGCGCCATCAAGCCCGATGTCTCCTGTCAGCGCACCTAATACATCACCCGGGCGCATTTTGGCTTTTTTCCCGCCATCGATACACAACGTTGCCATTTCTGCTTCCAGCGGCACAATGGAACTATTCGCTGGCAGCGTTTGCCAGTTAAGTTTTATCTGCAACATGTCAGAAATGATATTGGCCCGCTGTGCTTCTTCCGGGGCACAGAAACTGATCGCCAGACCGCTATTTCCTGCACGAGCTGTACGACCGATGCGATGTACATGAACTTCAGGGTCCCACGCCAGCTCAAAGTTCACCACCAGCTCAAGCGATTTTATATCCAGACCACGCGCAGCAACATCAGTCGCGACCAGTACACGGGCGCTACCGTTAGCAAAACGTACCAGGGTCTGATCGCGATCGCGTTGCTCCAGATCGCCGTGTAACGACAATGCACTTTGCCCTACTTCATTCAGCGCGTCGCAGACAGACTGGCAATCTTTTTTGGTATTGCAAAACACCACGCAAGAGGATGGCTGATGCAAGCTTAATAACCGTTGCAACAGAGGAATTTTGCCTTTGCTGGATGTCTCATAAAATTGTTGTTCAATAGGTGGCAGAGCATCTGTTGAGTCAATTTCAATCGCTAAAGGATCGCGTTGCACTCTTCCGCTGATTGCGGCAATGGCTTCCGGCCAGGTTGCCGAAAACAGAAGTGTCTGCCGAGATGCTGGCGCAAAACGGATGACATCATCAATGGCGTCACTAAATCCCATATCCAGCATGCGGTCGGCCTCATCCATCACCAGCGTATTCAACGCATCCAGTGATACAGTGCCTTTTTGCAGGTGATCCAGCAAACGGCCCGGCGTTGCCACGATAATATGCGGCGCATGTTGTAACGAATCACGCTGCATACCGAACGGTTGACCACCGCACAACGTCAAAATTTTGGTATTTGACAGAAAACGCGCCAGCCGACGCAATTCACCTGCCACCTGATCCGCCAGTTCACGCGTAGGACACAGCACTAAAGCCTGGGTTTGAAATAGCGACGCATCAATTTGCTGTAACAAGCCGAGGCCAAAAGCCGCCGTTTTGCCGCTGCCGGTTTTCGCCTGCACGCGAACATCTTTTCCGGCAAGGATCGCCGGAAGCGCGGCGGCCTGCACCGGCGTCATGGTTAAATAACCCAACTCATTAAGGTTTGTGAGTTGGGCGGGAGGCAAAACATTCAGGGTAGAAAAAGCGGTCACAATCTATTCTCGTGGTCATCGACGCAAAGTCAGCAGGCGCGTATCCTCGCAGATCTACGCTCACGATGCGACAATTTAATCGGTTCTTCATCGGGTGGTGGGTCAGGCATGGGTTGCGGGCGAGGGATCGGATCAGGTACTGGAACAGGATCGCCAGGAATCGGTTCAGGGACAGGAATTTGCAAATAAATAAGTGTCGTCATATTTCCCTCCGGTCATTGGGTGGACTCTTAAAGGGTAGACGCTGATAAATAACAGGCAAAAAAAAGCCGACTCATCAAAGTCGGCGTCGTACGAATCAATTGTGCTATGCAGTAATTCAAAAAAGGAAGTAAGACAATATGGAGCGCAACGCCCATCGCTTGACGTTGCATTCACCTGCAAGAGAGATATTGCCCTGAATGGGTAGAGAGTTTATTGACTTCGCTCAAACTTTACGGCGTTTTTGTATACAGACAGCCGGAAAAATTGCTTTTGTTACAACCATTTACTACGATGCAACCATAAAGCAACACCACCAATAAGAACAACTAACAGAATACAAAAAATTGAAAATCCAAATTGCCATCCGCCGCCAGGGATCCCACCAAGGTTGACGCCAAATAACCCTGTCAGAAACGTACTGGGTAAAAAGACCATTGCCATCAACGACATTGTATAGGTACGACGAGCTAAATTTTCCTGCATCACCTGAGCGATTTCATCCGCCATCACGCCAGTCCGTGCTATACAGGCGTCGATTTCGTCAAGACCGCGCCCAAGGCGATCGGCAATATCCTGCATCCGACGGCGTTGGTCATCGCTCATCCACGGCAAACGTTCACTGGCAAGACGAGCATAAACATCACGTTGCGGTGCCATATAGCGACGCATCACAATTAATTGTTTGCGCAGCAGAGCCAGGAATCCACGCGGTGGAATTTGCTGATCAAGGAGATTATCTTCAAGGTCGATAATTTTATCGTGCAGCTGCTCGATAAATTCGCTGGAATGATCGGTCAACGCATCGCACACATCCACCAGCCATCCCCCGCAATCGGTCGGACCAGTGCCTTCTTCCAGATCGCTTACCACATCGTCCAGCGCCAGCACTTTGCGTTGTCGGGTCGAAACAATTAACCGCCCGTCCATATATACACGCATGGCGACCAGTTGATCGGGGCGTTCATCGGTGCTGCCGTTTATACAGCGCAATGTAATCAGCGTGCCTTCACCGAGACGGCTGACTCGGGGCCGTGTGCTCTCGCCCGCCAGCGCATCACGTACGTTATTGGGAAGCAGCGGTGTTGTCGCCAGCCATTGGGCGCTATCATGGTGTACATAATTAAGGTGGAGCCAGCAGGGATGCGCTTCATCAATCACATCTGTATTTTCCAGCGGTTTAACGCCGCCTCTACCATCCAGCATCCATGCAAATACTGCATCCGGGACATTAACGTCCGATCCCTTAATCGCTTCCACAGTGCCTCCATCATCAACGCATTATTTTGTAGTCTAGCCTTCTGGCCCTGTTACGCAACATCTCATCACCCCATTACCCTGAAATGATTAATAAAATTCTGTCTAAATTGAATACAAAAAGCAAAATGCTTTTCCGTATACAAACCGTGTGAAGTGTTAAATAGCGTCTATCATTATCAGAATTATCTGATCATATGACGTGGCTTTTTTGCGATCGGATAGCAACAAAAATTGATAAAAATAATGGGATCTCAATGATTACACACAACTTCAATACCCTGGACTTACTCACCAGTCCTGTCTGGATCGTTTCGCCCTTTGAGGAACAGTTAATTTATGCCAACAGCGCGGCGCGACTGTTGATGCAAGACCTCACGTTTAGTCAGCTACGAACCGGTCCCTATTCCGTCTCCTCACAAAAAGAACTGCCGAAATACCTCTCCGATCTGCAAAATCAACACGATATTATCGAAATACTCACCGTTCAGCGTAAAGAAGAGGAAACAGCATTGAGCTGTCGACTTGTTTTGCGAAAGCTGACAGAAGCAGAACCGGTGATTATTTTCGAAGGTATCGAAGCGCCGGCAACGCTGGGTTTAAAAGCCAGTCGCTCGGCAAATTATCAGCGCAAAAAACAAGGTTTTTATGCGCGCTTTTTTCTGACTAACTCTGCACCAATGTTGTTGATTGACCCCTCACGAGATGGCCAAATCGTCGATGCTAACCTCGCCGCGCTCAATTTCTATGGTTATAACCATGAAACGATGTGCCAGAAACATACCTGGGAAATTAATATGCTCGGGCGTCGCGTCATGCCTATCATGCATGAAATCTCGCATTTACCCGGTGGTCATAAACCTTTGAATTTTGTTCATAAACTGGCGGATGGTTCGACTCGTCATGTGCAGACCTATGCCGGGCCGATTGAAATTTATGGTGACAAGCTCATGTTATGTATTGTGCATGATATTACTGAGCAAAAACGGCTGGAGGAGCAGCTGGAACATGCTGCCCACCATGATGCGATGACAGGATTACTGAATCGGCGACAGTTTTATCACATTACCGAGCCAGGCCAAATGCAGCACCTCGCCATCGCTCAGGATTACAGCTTGTTGCTCATCGACACCGATCGTTTTAAACACATTAACGATCTCTATGGGCATTCTAAAGGTGATGAGGTGTTATGCGCCCTTGCCCGCACTCTCGAAAGTTGCGCTCGCAAAGGCGATTTGGTGTTTCGTTGGGGAGGCGAAGAGTTTGTCTTATTGCTACCAAGAACCCCACTGGATACCGCGCTTTCGCTGGCTGAAACTATCCGCGTAAGCGTGGCAAAAGTGAGTATTTCGAGCTTACCACGCTTTACCGTCAGCATTGGTGTGGCGCATCACGAAGGAAATGAAAGCATCGATGAACTGTTTAAACGCGTTGATGATGCTTTGTATCGGGCGAAAAATGATGGACGCAACCGCGTGCTGGCGGCATAAGCCGCGGATGCGTCTCGAGATCAACGACTGCGCTTAGCGTGGCGCTCCCAGTTTTCTTGCTTCGCCTGCGCCGTTTTACGTAGTGCGACGTAACAAGCCCCGCTGCCGCCATGATGCGGTAGCGCGGTGCAATATGCCTGAACATCATCAAATTCGGTCAGCCAGCGCGCCACATAGCTGCGGACAATATTGGCATGCGATTTATCTTCCCGCCCTTTACCATGAATAATCAGCACGTTACGCAAACCATCCGCCATGGCTTGTTGAATGAAACTGAACATCATTTTGCGGCACTCTTCCACCGGCTGGCGCAAAAGATTCAGGCTCGCCTGTTGCGGATATTTACCACTGCGCAGCTTATCCAGCACCCCGTGTTGCAACCCTTCCCGCCGAAACTCCAGCGGCTGACTTAGCGGGATGATGTCGAGAAATCCGGTGGTGAGGAAATTATCAAGTTGCAGCGTGTCGATACGCTGCGGCGCACGTTGGTTACGCGTTGGATGCCAGTGGACATCTGTAGCACGTTTCAGCGGCTGGACATCTTCCATGGCGTCAAGAAACAGCGATTTGTCGTCAAGGTTCATGTAACCTCCTATGCACCTTCACACGTCGTGATTCAGACGGGTTAATTGTTCATACTTACTGCATCGTTCCCTTCACAGATTGAAACAATACTCTACTTCATACCTGTGAGTATCTGCGCAGGCGGGGCATTTTATACTAGCCTGTTAGCAGTATCGAACAGTTTAGCCCGAGTTTAATTCAGCACAGGCTCCGATCAGGATGATTTATTCATAGCAGGAACCAACAAAAATGCGATAAATAACAGACCACTGATTAGCAGAAAGGTATCCGAAAATGCCATAGTTTGCGCCTCCCTCAGCATCAATTGACTCAATAATTTGGTTGAAGCCAGTATTTCCGATGTCTGGTCACTTCCACTGCGATTAAAAAACAAAGCACTTCTGGAAATGAAGTCATTCACCATATGGGGAACAGAAACCATTTTTTCACCCATTCTCGAAAAATGAAAATTAGTTCGATTATTGAGAATAGAGCCACACAGGGCAATACCAATTGCGCCCCCAAGATTACGTGTTAAATTAAATACACCAGAGGCTAACTTCAGCCGTTCTTTTGGAATTCCCCCCAGCGTTAATGTTACGATGGGGGCCATCGCAAACTGCTGCGAAATCCCTCTAATCTGGCGACATTTGCACGATAATCCCGATCATCGAGACGCAGGATAATATCGCCTTTTTTTACACTCTGATTATCGCGCACCTCTATAGCAGAAATATAACCAGAAACTTTACTTGCCACCGTGGTGATATTACCACCAATGTAAGCATCATCCGTCGTCTGTATAAATCTTCCTTTGCTTACCCACCAGATAAAAAAGACAACGCCAGCCAAAAGAATACCGATCGCTACCACCCCAATAAGCTGTTTTTTAGAAATTATCATCACTCTTTACACCGTATATATCCGGAAACTTGCATACGTCATATTTAAAATTTAACATGGCTTATTTGATGATTTCTGACAAAATACCTACTGTAAATGACAATCACACTGCAACCTAAAGCATCACCAGGGCATCACATTATCGGACTGGATTCGGAACATCTGAATGGAGGCACAGTTCCCTGGCATAAACATCTCTATGCCCAGTTGCTTTACCCGGCTGAAGGAGTCGTTCGTATATGGGCTGGAGAAAGCGTCTGGCTAGTGCATGCCAGCAGCGCGCTTTGGCTGCCCCCACAAATGCCGCATAAGTTTGTTGCGACAGGCAACGTACTTTTAAAAACCGTACTGGTTTCAGAAGCGGAAAGTGAAACGCTGGGAAAAGTTTGCTTCATGACGGGTATTTCACCCCTGTTAAGGGAATTACTAATTGCAATTAACCAACTTCCACCGTCGCAAAGTACCACAGATAAACAACAGTTACGTTTTTCAGCCCTCGAGACGCTGATACTTCAGGAAATAAAAATGGGGGTGAAAATGTCACTTGAACTCCCTTGGCCAAATGATGAGCGGCTACAGCAGCTTTGTGAGAATTTGCTAAACAACCAAGGGTATCTGCCAACACTGGATAATCTAGCGGATAAAATTAACGTCAGTAGCCGTACACTCATGCGCTTATTTGTTAAAGAGACGGGATTAACATTTCGCCACTGGGTTCAGCAAATGCACGTTATTTCTGCAGTGACGCTTCTTGATGATGGATATTCGTTGACCAAAATTGCCCATCGTCTGGGCTATGCCTCAGCTGAATCGTTCGGCAATATGTTTAAGCGTCGAACGGGCTACTCGCCCGGTAAATTTACTCGTCGATTAACGATGCATGATTATGCAATCACAAGGCAAATGATTTAACTTATATTTTCGTGAAATCTGTCACTGAAGAAAATTGGCAACGGATGGGTAAAACCGTTATAACACTGTCACCGGTCACCAGGACCCCAGGCCGGATTTAAGACGAGGATGCACTGCTGTGTGTACTGTAGAGTCTGGCGGATGTCGACAGGCTCTATTTTTTTATTCATTTTTTAGCTCTGTAAATAACCACATTCTCGCCGGGATTGGGGAATGAGTGACGAGATCAGTGGTGTCTGGCGGCTATCACGCCACAGAATCAAATAACGGATAGCCTACGGTAAAATTTCGCTGACTGGAATTTGATGGCTTGCCCTCATTTCTTCAGGCAGAAAAATCAAAAAATCGCTTTATGCTTAAATACTGCGACAAACCAGACGCGAAACCTGGTACTTACTTTTTGTTAGTATTAATCTTTTTGGTGGTATGGCTGCTGATGTTGCTGGCGTGGTATCTTGTTGGCTTGCCGACAGGTCCGGGTATTTACCCACGTTTGTCTTAAGAGAGAACGGATGCTGAGATTACTTGAAGAAAAAATTGCCACGCCACTGGGTCCACTGTGGGTGATTTGCGATGAGCAATTTCGCCTGCGGGCGGTTGAATGGGAAGAGTACAGCGAACGCATGGTGCAGCTGCTGGACATCCATTATCGCAAAGAAAGCTATGAGCGCATTTCTGCCACCAACCCAGGTGGTTTAAGCGACAAGCTTCGTGAATATTTTGCCGGTAATCTTAGCATTATTGATACGCTTCCCACTGCCACGGGGGGGACGCCATTTCAGCGCGAAGTCTGGAAAACACTGCGCACTATCCCCTGCGGGCAGGTAATGCATTATGGCCAACTGGCTGAACAATTAGGCCGCCCTGGCGCGGCGCGTGCCGTTGGTGCGGCAAACGGATCGAATCCCATCAGCATCGTCGTACCTTGCCATCGGGTTATTGGCCGAAACGGCACCATGACCGGATATGCAGGCGGAGTTCTGCGAAAAGAGTGGTTATTGCGCCACGAAGGTTATCTTTTGCTGTAAACATTAAACAATTTGTGCCAGCTTGTTCACACTTTTATGTAAAGTCACCCTTAACAACTTAAGGGTTTTCAAATAGATAGACATATATTTACATCTAATATCGGAATTCTCTGCTGTTAAGGTTTGCTTAGACTTACTTGCTCCCTAAAAAGATGTTAAAATTGACAAATATCAATTACGGCTTGAGCAGACCTATGATCCCGGAAAAGCGAATTATACGGCGCATTCAGTCTGGCGGTTGTGCTATCCATTGCCAGGATTGCAGCATCAGCCAGCTTTGCATCCCGTTCACACTCAACGAACATGAGCTTGATCAGCTTGATAATATCATTGAGCGGAAGAAGCCTATTCAGAAAGGCCAGACGCTGTTTAAGGCTGGAGATGAACTTAAATCGCTTTATGCCATCCGCTCCGGTACGATTAAAAGTTATACCATCACTGAGCAAGGCGACGAGCAAATCACTGGTTTCCATTTAGCAGGCGATCTGGTGGGATTTGATGCCATCGGCAGCGGTCATCACCCGAGTTTCGCGCAGGCGCTGGAAACCTCGATGGTATGTGAAATCCCGTTCGAAACGCTGGACGATTTGTCTGGTAAAATGCCGAATCTGCGTCAGCAGATGATGCGTCTGATGAGCGGTGAAATCAAAGGCGATCAGGACATGATCCTGCTGTTGTCGAAGAAAAATGCCGAGGAACGTCTGGCTGCATTCATCTACAACCTGTCCCGTCGTTTTGCCCAACGCGGCTTCTCCCCTCGTGAATTCCGCCTGACGATGACTCGTGGTGATATCGGTAACTATCTGGGCCTGACGGTTGAAACCATCAGCCGTCTGCTGGGTCGCTTCCAGAAAAGCGGTATGCTGGCAGTCAAAGGTAAATACATCACTATCGAAAATAACGATGCGCTGGCCCAGCTTGCTGGTCATACGCGTAACGTTGCCTGATTCTTCCGCATAACTCACTATCCTTCTGTCATATCATTAAATTTTTCTGATTTATTGATCTGACAGAAGGTTCATCACTGTTTCATTCACCAGATATGGGTTAATCTTTTAATTACAAACTGCGTTGACAGTTGTTGTAAGGAGACCCTGTATGGCTATGTATCAGAACATGCTCGTTGTTATCGATCCTAACCAGGACGACCAACCAGCATTGCGGCGAGCTGTTTATTTACATCAACGGATTGGTGGCAAAATTAAAGCCTTTTTGCCGATCTATGACTTCTCATACGAAATGACCACCCTGCTCTCTCCGGACGAACGTACCGCTATGCGTCAGGGCGTCATCAGCCAGCGTACAGCCTGGATCCACGAGCAGGCAAAATATTATCTCAATGCTGGCGTTCCCATTGAAATTAAAGTGGTCTGGCATAACCGTCCTTTCGAAGCCATCATTCAGGAAGTGATCAGCGGCGGGCACGATTTGGTGCTAAAAATGGCGCACCAACATGACCGTCTGGAAGCGGTGATTTTTACGCCAACGGACTGGCATCTGTTACGCAAATGCCCAAGCCCCGTGTGGATGGTGAAAGACCAGCCGTGGCCGGAAGGGGGTAAGGCGCTGGTGGCGGTGAATCTCGCCAGTGAAGAGCCGTACCATAATGCGCTCAATGAAAAACTGGTCAAAGAGACGATCGAACTGGCAGAACAAGTCAACCATACCGAAGTTCATCTGGTTGGCGCTTATCCGGTAACGCCAATTAATATCGCGATTGAACTGCCGGAATTTGACCCGAGCGTTTATAACGATGCCATTCGTGGGCAACATTTGCTGGCAATGAAAGCTCTGCGACAGAAATTCGGCATTAATGAAAACATGACGCACGTAGAAAAAGGTCTGCCCGAAGAGGTGATTCCTGATTTGGCGGAGCACTTACAGGCGGGGATTGTGGTTCTGGGCACGGTCGGACGCACCGGTATTTCAGCAGCATTCCTTGGCAACACGGCGGAACAGGTGATTGATCATCTTCGCTGCGACCTGCTGGTCATTAAACCTGACCAGTATCAGACACCCGTTGAACTGGATGACGAAGAAGACGATTAACGACTCTTCAATAACTGACAAGGCCCGAGTTATCGGGCCTATTTTTTACTTACTGCTCTTCGCCGCCAAGGAAATAAATTCCCAACGGGATTGCCAGCAACACAGTAAAGACCAGGCTATAAACAAAAATCATCGATGACTGAATCACATACATTGATGTCGTCCACTCAGACAGCGGAATATTGTACTGTTCTATAACGCCGCCGATGGTCGCGCGAGTCACAACCGACGCCGCAATAATGAAAACCGCCAACAAACCAAAGAGAAATTTCTTCCCTTTCGCTGACTTCAGTTTCGCCATAATCATGATGTAATCCTTGTGCAGACAAATTTCTTGTTACCTAAACGTAACAATACCATGACATTTTACCGTTGTCTGCTCTGAAAATCTCACCTCTTAGCTGGATTTACAATCAACGCATTGATTAGTTAGCTAATGTTGCTACTTCCTTCCCTGACTATTGATGATCTGAATGAATTGTCGCGGTAAAATAGTCCCGCCAGGGGTTTCCGGCATGACGACAATTATCTGGAGGAGCCTGATAAAACAATGATCGCTGAACTGTTTACAAATAATGCGCTTAATCTGGTCATTATTTTCGGTAGCTGCGCAGCATTGATTCTGATGAGCTTTTGGTTTCGCCGTGGAAATCGTAAAAGAAAAGGATTTTTATTCCATGCGGTGCAATTTTTAATCTACACCATAATTATTAGTGCTGTTGGTAGCATCATTAACTATGTTATAGAAAACTATAAACTCAAATTTATCACCCCAGGCGTTATCGATTTTATCTGTACGTCCCTGATTGCGGTTATTCTGACGATTAAGCTATTTCTGCTGATTAATCAGTTTGAAAAACAGCAGATTAAAAAAGGTCGCGATATCACCAGTGCGCGGATCATGTCGCGCATTATCAAAATCACCATTATTGTGGTGCTTGTTCTGCTTTATGGCGAACATTTCGGCATGAGCCTTTCTGGCTTGTTGACCTTTGGTGGTATTGGTGGTCTGGCTGTCGGTATGGCCGGTAAAGATATTCTGAGTAACTTCTTTTCCGGGATTATGCTCTATTTCGACCGTCCTTTCAGTATTGGCGACTGGATCCGTTCACCGGACAGAAATATCGAAGGTACAGTAGCGGAAATTGGCTGGCGAATTACCAAAATTAAGACCTTTGATAATCGTCCATTGTACGTACCGAACTCGCTGTTTTCGTCGATCAGCGTAGAAAATCCTGGACGAATGACCAACCGGCGCATTACCACGACCATTGGTTTACGTTATGAGGATGCGGCAAAAGTGGGCGTTATTGTCGAAGCCGTACGTGAGATGCTGAAAAATCACCCGGCCATCGACCAGCGACAAACCTTACTGGTTTATTTCAACCAGTTTGCTGATTCGTCATTAAATATTATGGTTTATTGCTTTACCAAAACCACGGTATGGGCTGAGTGGCTTGCTGCACAGCAAGACGTTTATTTGAAGATTATCGATATTGTACAGTCACACGGCGCGGACTTTGCCTTCCCCAGCCAGACGCTGTATATGGATAACATTACACCGCCGGACCAGGGTCGCTAAATCAGACATCACTGGCGTTATCCACAAGGGTAACGCCAGTTCCCATCACATTAATGCTTCACAATATACATAGTCCGACTGTACGCCACATCTTCAGGGTTATTAATGGGATAACCTTTCAGCCACGGCTTGATTAATCGTCCATTGGTATATTGATAAATTGGTGCAATCGGTGCTTGCTCCATGAGGATTTTTTCTGCCGCGTTGTAATCGGCATTACGCGCTTTAACGGTATTTTCCGTCGATGCCTGGGCCAGAACTTTGTCATATGCCGGATTGTTAAAGCGTGAAATATTCCCGGAATGCGTTGACGTTAATAATGTCAGGAAAGTGGAGGGTTCATTATAATCCCCTACCCACGAGGCGCGGATAACATCAAAATTGCCGGTATTACGGCTATCGATATAGGTTTTCCATTCCTGGTTTTGCAATTTAACATCTACGCCCAGGTTCTTTTTCCACATCGATGCTACAGCAATCGCAATTTTTTGATGGTTTTCTGAAGTGTTATACAAAAGCGTCAGCTTCAGCGGTTTTTGCGGACCATAACCAGCGGCGCTCAACAAAGTTTTTGCCTGCGCATTCAGTTCTTCCTGACTCATTTGTTCAAACGGCGAAGGTTCCGGCGTAAATCCCGCGGTAACATCTGGTGTAAAATGCCACGCTGGCTTTTCGCCCGTCCCCAACACTTTTTCGGTCATCAGGCGGCGATCTATCGTCATACTTAATGCCAGGCGAACGCGCTGATCTGCCGTCGGCCCTTTTTGCGTGTTAAACGCATAATAATAGGTCCCGAGCTGCGGCGGCGTATAAACCTGCCCCGGAATATCCTTCAACAGCTTCTGATACATATTTTTCGGGAAGGATTCGGTGATATCAATATCCCCCGCGAGAAAACGCTTAGTGGCTGCGGATTCCTGATTAATTGGCAGGAAGGTCACTTTTTGCAGTACCGTTTTGGCGTTATCCCAATAATGGGTATTCGGCACCACGACCAGTTTTTCATTGACTACGCGCTCTTTAAGAACATAAGCGCCATTGCCGATCAGATTTCCGGGTTTCGTCCACTCTTTACTGCTTTCTACGTTGGCTTTTTGCACCGGGAAGAAGGCAAAGTTAGCGGTTAAATTCACAAACCACGGCAATGGTTTATCAAGCTGGATTTTCAAAGTATGGGCATCAACTGCGGTGACGCCAAGCTGGTCAGGCGCGGCTTTACCATCAATAATCGCCTGTGCGTTGTTGATTCCCGCCAGCGCGGCAAACCATGCAAATGGCGATAGCGTTTTCGGGTCCACCAGACGTTGCCAGCTGTAGACAAAATCTTGCGCCGTTACCGGTGTGCCATCCGCCCATTTTGCGTTATCGCGCAGGGTAAAAGTCCAGATACGGTTGTCATTACTTTTCCACTGAGTCGCAACGCCGGGGACAATCTCCCCTTTCTCGTTCTGATTCACCAGTCCTTCAAACAGATCGCGAATGACCTGAATCTCCGGCAGGCCCACGGCTTTAGCGGGATCCAGCGACGCTGGCTCATCTTTAATGTGGCGCACCAGCTCCTGCTTCTCTGCCAGTACTGTGCCGCTCGGAACTTCAGCAGCATACGAAAGAGAAATGCTGCTGACCAACAGCGCACAACACGTGACTGAAACAGAGTGCTTCATAAGTTTCCCTCTAACCGACATTAAAATTGATGCGTAATTATTTGTTTCGCCTTAAAGAAATGCAAACAACTTCCATCAAAAAAGTGACAAAGGAAGCATCAAATGTTTTAAGTATCAATATATCAAATCAGATTTAGTGTAAATAATAGTCTCCAAAATGCGGTAAAGCACATAGAACTCCGAACACTACGTTCGGGCTTCGCACGTTCAAACCCGTTTTCGGTATCATAATCAGCATCTGTCGCCATTGTGCGAAGAATAAAAAATAACCAAAACGTTGAAAGGAACTGAGAATACGTTAAGAGAAGAATTAAATTAATGTATCAGCAAGTAGTGCTAAACAGCACCTTTATACTTCAGCCTATCTATAAATAATGAGAATGCCGAGCCAGCATGTCGACGGTGTGGATAGTACAGGTGATAACCGGGTAAATCTGGTGTGAATTTATCCAAAACACGTATCAGTTTTTTTTCTTTAATAGCCCGCTCAACCTGATCATAAGGTAGATACGCCAATCCATGCCCATCAATTGCAGCATCAATGATCAGGTCTATCGTATTCAGTAAAAGCTGACCTTCCATGCGAACACGAACTTCACGTCCACCGCGTATTAATCTCCAGCGATTTGCTGTACCCGATGTGGGAAGATACAAATTAATTGCCTGATGATCTATTAATTGTGACACTGACGTTGGAGCACTTCGACGAGAAAAATAATCCGGTGAGCCAACAATAGCCATTGGTATGTCTGGCCCGATTCGAATGGCGATCATATCTTTATCCATCTCCCCACCCAGACGGACGCCTGCATCAAAACGTTCAGAAACGACATCGGTCAAACCATAATCAATGGTAAGCTGAATATCAATTTCAGGATGCGATTTCAGGAATGTGCGCATAGCTGGTAACAATATCGTTTTTGCTGCATGTTCTACAGTAGTAATACGTATTGTCCCGGATGGGCGGTTCTGCAGATCGCTCAGGGATGTCAGGGCAGAATCTATGTCATGCAACATAGGGCCAAGAACAGACAAAAGATGCTCGCCCGCTTCAGTGGGTACAACGCTGCGCGTGGTTCGCGTCAGAAGCCGCAATCCCAATCGTTCTTCTATACGGCGCACTATCTGGCTTAAAGCTGACTGCGCCATGCTCAGGCGGGCTGCTGCGCGAGTGAAGCTACGCTCCTCTGCAACGACGACAAACGCCATCAGATCAGCGATTTCTTCACGCTTCATTCAGTATCTCCATACAATCTATTAATCATTTAAATGATAGGTCTAATCATGATTTTGGGTCTAATCAACTTAATGATCAATATCTATAGTGATATCACCAACCGTTAAAACGAACCGACAACTCCATGAGGAACGGAATGATGAATAATAAAGTCAGCGTCACTAACAGCAATAATCCAACCATCTCTTTGTCTGCAGTGATCTATTTCCCTCCAAAATTTGATGAAACCCGTCAGTATCCGGCAATTGTGGTATCTCACCCAGGTGGGGGCGTTAAAGAGCAAACGGCCGGAACCTATGCCGAAAAACTGGCGGAAAAGGGATTTGTCACTATTGCTTATGACGCATCTTATCAAGGTGAAAGCGGCGGCGAGCCGCGTCAGTTAGAAAACCCATACATTCGTACTGAAGACGTCAGTGCCGTGATTGATTACCTGACAACGCTTTCTTATGTCGACAATACCCGAATTGGTGCGATGGGAATTTGTGCCGGAGCAGGATATACAGCCAATGCTGCAATTCAGGATCGCCGCATCAAGGCCATCGGTACTGTTAGTGCGGTCAATATTGGTTCGATGTTCCGTAATGGTTGGGAAAACAATGTGAAATCTATTGATGCCCTACCATACGTTGACGCGGGTTCAAACGCCCGAACCAGCGATATTAGCAGCGGAGAATACGCCACTATGCCACTGGCACCAATGAAGGAGTCCGATGCGCCGAACGAAGAACTGCGTCAGGCCTGGGAGTATTACCACACCCCTCGCGCGCAGTATCCAACAGCACCGGGTTACGCTACTTTGCGCAGCCTTAACCAGATTATTACCTATGATGCTTACCATATGGCGGAAGTGTACCTGACTCAGCCGATACAGATTGTGGCGGGCAGCCAGGCTGGGAGCAAATGGATGAGTGACGACCTGTACGATCGAGCATCAAGCCAGGATAAACGCTATCACATTGTTGAAGGCGCAAACCATATGGATCTTTATGATGGCAAAGTCTATGTGGCTGAAGCAATTTCAGTATTAGCTCCGTTCTTTGAGGAAACTCTGTAATGAAACATATTCAAATCCGTAATAGTGATATGGCCTGGCATATTGCTGCCAATAATCTGGGAAAAGTTTCATGAAAAATGTACTGATTCTTGGTGCTGGCGGTCAGATAGCCCGCCATGTGATTAATCAACTGGCAGATAAACAAACCATTAAACAAACTTTATTTGCCCGTCAGCCAGCAAAAATCCACAAACCCTATCCAACTAATAGCAAGATTATTATGGGGGATGTACTGAATCATGCAGCACTGAAGCAGGCCATGCAGGGACAGGATGTTGTGTATGCCAACCTTACGGGGGAAGATTTAGATATTCAGGCAAATTCAGTGATCGCTGCGATGAAAGCCTGTGATGTTAAACGTCTGATCTTTGTTCTTTCCCTCGGTATTTATAATGAAGTTCCAGGAAAATTTGGCGAATGGAATAATGCAGTTATTGGTGAACCCCTAAAACCATTCCGCAGGGCTGCGGATGCAATTGAGGCTTCTGGACTGGAATATACAATTCTTCGCCCTGCCTGGCTGACTGATGAAGATATTATTGATTATGAGCTTACCTCACGCAATGAACCATTCAAAGGTACGATCGTATCACGTAAGAGTGTCGCAGCATTAATCACAGATATCATCAATAAACCTGAGAAACACATTGGTGAGAATATAGGCATCAATCAACCCGGGACTGATGGTGATAAGCCCTTCTTCATGTAAATCAATTATATAGCTACCATCGTACTGTACTATGTGCAGTACGATTTATTAAACTTATTAAGGTGAACTGATCAATCAGATGCGATTAACATGTGTAGAACCAGTAAGAATAAAATACGCCATGTATATAACATTACGACAATTCTAATATCTGCACATCAATGAAAATACAAACAACTTCCGGCAAAAAAGTGATACAAGATCGATGGCATAGCGTTGAAGAAAAGGATTTGATAATCCGCAAAATTTGCACAACACTGCCTGTAATACTTCCTGAACCAGAGACGATCATGACCGTAACTCGCCCACGCGCCGAACGCGGCGCATTTCCGCCCGGAACAGAACATTACGGACGTTCATTATTGGGCGCGCCGTTAATCTGGTTTCCGGCCCCAGCCGCCAGTCACGAAAGTGGTTTGATTCTGGCTGGCACTCACGGTGATGAAAACTCTTCGATCGTCACGCTCTCCTGTGCTCTGCGGACTTTGACACCGTCTTTGCGCCGCCATCATGTGGTGCTGTGTGTGAATCCTGACGGCTGCCAGTTAGGGTTACGGGCCAATGCTAATGGTGTGGATTTAAACCGAAACTTTCCGGCAGCGAACTGGAAGGAAGGTGAAACAGTTTATCGCTGGAACAGCGCCGCTGAAGAACGTGATGTCGTTTTACTGACAGGTGACAAACCTGGCTCCGAACCTGAAACCCAGGCGCTGTGCCAACTTATACACCGCATTCAACCTGCCTGGGTGGTCTCATTCCACGATCCGCTGGCCTGTATTGAAGATCCCAGACACAGCGAATTAGGTGAATGGCTGGCCCAGGCGTTTGAATTGCCTCTGGTAACCAGCGTCGGTTATGAAACGCCTGGCTCTTTCGGCAGTTGGTGTGCAGATCTCAACTTGCATTGCATCACCGCAGAGTTTCCACCCATCTCCTCCGACGAAGCCAGCGAAAAATATCTCTTTGCGATGGCAAACTTGCTGCGCTGGCATCCTAAAGATGCAATTCGCCCGTCGTGAACTGAAGCGCCGGTTCCACATCTACCGCCAGCCAGGTCGGTCCGTCAAGATCGGCGAAACTGACCTGCGGCACCAGCGGTAAAGCGGCGCTAATGGCCCGAGAGGTACACAACATGCAGCCCAGCATCAGACGAAAACCTTGTGCACGCGCTTCAGTCGCCAGCGCCAGCGCTTCCGTCAGACCACCGGTTTTATCAAGCTTAATGTTAACCATCTCATAGCGCCCTTTCAGCGCCTTCAGATTGCTACGAGTATGACAACTTTCATCAGCACAAATCGGTAACGGATGAATAAAATTCTCCAGCGCCGCATCGTCCTGCGCAGGAAGCGGTTGTTCAAGCATCGCAACGCCTAAATCTGCCAATAGCTGGCAACGCGCCGCCAACCCTTCTGCACGCCAGGATTCATTTGCATCAACGATCAGCGTCGCATCGGGCACAGCTGTGCGAATTGCCACCATCCGCTCACTGATAAGATGGTTATCCAGCTTCACTTTCAGTAATTTCGCGCCTGCCTGCCAGAGTGTTGATGCACTATTGGCCATCTGATCAGGCGTACCGATGACTATCGTCTGTGCCGTGGTGACTGTCTCGGGAAGCGTTATGCCGATCAAATCAGCCAGCGATTGCTGCTGTTTTCGCGCCGCCAGATCCCACAATGCACAATCCAGCGCATTACGTGCTGCGCCGGCAGGGAGGATTTTTTGCAACTCCTCCCGTGTCAGCCCTTTCTCTAATTGCGGCACGACGCTCATAATTTGCGCCATTACCGAGGCATCACTTTCCCCATAACGCGGATACGGCGTGCATTCGCCGGTGCCTTTAATACCTTCTTCTTCCAGTTCAACCACCACCACGCGCACTTCACTGCGACTTCCCCGAGCAATCACAAACGGGGTATGTAAGGGCCAGGCCTCCTCAAATACCTTAACGGTTCTCATCTTTACTCCTTGTTGTCGCGGTGGTCTGCGGGTTAAGCGCAAATAGCGTTTGCTGTGTTATTGACAGTTAGCATAAACTAGGTGTGACGTTAACTATATGTAAACAGGAAAGATAATCATGTCACAAACCGTTCATTTCCAGGGCAACCCGGTTACAGTCGCCAATTCCATCCCGCAGGCGGGTAGCAAAGCGCAGACTTTTACTCTCGTGGCAAAAGATCTGTCTGACGTCACCCTCGGTCAGTTTGCGGGTAAACGCAAAGTGCTGAACATTTTCCCGAGTATTGATACCGGTGTTTGCGCCGCATCAGTACGTAAGTTTAACCAACTGGCAACCGAGATCGACAACACCGTTGTGCTGTGTATCTCTGCCGATCTGCCGTTCGCCCAGTCTCGTTTCTGCGGCGCAGAAGGTCTGAACAACGTTATCACCCTCTCCACTTTCCGTAACGCTGAATTCCTGCAAGCCTACGGTGTGGCAATTGCTGATGGCCCACTGAAAGGTCTGGCAGCGCGTGCCGTTGTGGTTATTGATGAAAATGACAATGTGATTTTCAGCCAGCTGGTGGATGAAATCACCACCGAGCCGGATTACGAAGCAGCTCTGGCTGTACTGAAAGCATAAGTTAATATGCCTGATGGTGTTGCACCATCAGGCATATTCACGCTTACTCTTCGTTCTTCTTCTGACTCAGACCATATTCCCGCAACTTATTGGCAATCGCGGTATGTGAAACGCCGAGACGTTTTGCCAGTTTGCGCGTGCTGGGATAATTGCGATAAAGCTGGGTTAATACCGAGCGTTCAAAACGGCTGGTGATTTCGTCCAGCGAACCTTCCATCGCATCTTCGCCCACGGCTACCGTTGCGGCGTCATAATCCGGCAACAAAATATCCTGTGGACGCAGCTCATAACCGTCCAGTTGTGTCAGTGCGCGATAGATAGCGTTCTTTAACTGCCGCACATTTCCCGGCCACGCATAACGCGTAAGTACAGTATTCAGATCAGCGGCCAGTTTCGGACGCGGCACGCCCTGCTCGTCGGCAAAGCGGGCGACGAACAACTCGGTTAACGGCATGATGTCCTGCGGACAGTCACGTAGCGGCGGCAGATTGAGCGTCAACACGTTCAGACGATAATAGAGATCTTCACGGAACACGCCTTTTTGCACCAGTTCGACCAGATTCTTCTGCGTAGCACAAATCACCCGCACATCGACATGCACCTCATGGTCTTCGCCAACCCGACGGAAGGTGCCATCATTAAGGAAACGCAGTAATTTCGCCTGCATCCGTGGTGACATCTCACCTATTTCATCCAACAGCACCGAACCACCGTTCGCCTGCTCAAAGAACCCTTTCTTCCCTTCCGGAGCATGACCAAACAGTTCACTCTCGACCGCATCTTCCGGTATAGACGCACAGTTCAGCGCCAGGTAAGGTTTGCTCGCTCTGGGGCTTGCCTGATGACAGGCATACGCAAAGAGATCTTTTCCGGTGCCGGTATCACCCGTAATCAGCAGCGGCGCGCTTAGCATCGCCAGTTTCTGCGCCTGTTCGACAACATGCTTCATTTTCGGGCTGACAGCGACAATTTGACTGAAGGCGCTGACATCCTGGGCGGCGACATTTTGCAACTGACGGCCCATACGAATCGTTGATCGCAGCATCACCACCGCACCGGTCAGGACGTGTTGATCATTTTCATCCTGAAGATAAACAGGCGTAATCTCCATCAGGAAATTCTGCCCATTAATAACGACATGCTCGTTATGCGAATCTTGCGGTTCGCTTTCCAGCCAGCGTAAAAAATTAAAGCCGTTAATCAATTGCGCGGCGGTATGGTTGCGCAGGCGATCCAATTTTTGCCCAAAAAGCTGACAGCTCGCCGGGTTCGCCATATCCACTTTGCTTTTCATATCGACAGAGAGCACAGGTTCAGGCAACGCCTCCAGTAACGCGCTCAACGCCAGATGCTCACGTTCGGAAGGCATCCACGGGACAGTACGCACATCGGTAACACCTGCAATACGGCGTATTTCGGCCATCAGAGTGCTGAAACTCTCAAACTCCAGTTCAGCAAAATTGAGGTAGATTCGCCCAATGGGGTCAATCTCAATACCGCGTAAATCAATGCCTCTTAGCACGAGTAGATCGAGTAATTCGCGGGTCAGACCGAGTCGGTCTTCACAAAAGACTTCCAGACGCATGGGAACCTTCACCTGAAAAAAGAACAATTAATATGATGATATGACACTATTTGGATAGCAGGAAGGTTTCTGTCAACAATCATTGACACAAAGACGGAAAAACGGGCACTTCGGCGTAAAGATATCCGGTCAGCACCCGATATTGCATTATTTTTCGCTGGGCGTTTTGCCTTTTTGCAGAGTTTCTTTCACCTGACCGATAAGCTGACGACGGAAATCCCCGAGGCGAGGTTTGTCATCGTCAATCCACGGCAGCGGGCGGCAAAGCTCCATAGCTTTAATCCCCAGTCGTGCCGTCAGAAGTCCAGCACCAATCCCCTGAGCTGCGCGGGTAGACAAACGCGCAGCGAGATCTTGCGACATCCAGTCCATCCCCACTTCGCGCACCAGTTCGCTGGCTCCGGCAAAAGCAATATTCAGCAATACCAGCTTAAACAGGCGCAAACGGCTGTAATATCCCAGTTCAATGCCATACAGCGTGGCGATGCGATTAATCAAACGCAGATTGCGCCAGGCGATAAACGCCATATCCACCAGCGCCAGTGGGCTAACGGCAATCATTAACGTTGATTCCGCCGCTGAGCGGCTGATTTCGCGCCGCGCCTGGGCATCTAAAACTGGCTGGACCAGGTGAGCATACAGGCTGACCACTTCACGATCGTTCTGCGTTTCATGGATTGAGGCATACCAGCGCTGCAGCGCCGGATGTGACTGATCGATGCCCGCCTGCTGCGCCAGTTTTTCGCAGAATGCACGGCCTTTACCCGTGCCGTGACTGTGCAACAAATCGCGCGCTTCGTCGCGTTCATGGGCGCGCTGTCGCAAGCGCCATAAGCGCCGCCACTCTGTTACCACAGAACCTACGCCAGCGCCGATAATCAATGCCCCAGCGGCACATCCACCCAGCGCCACCCAGTCCTGGGTTTGCCAGGCGTTCATTGTCCACTGCACGCCCTGCCCGACAACGCTTGCGCCAAACAGAGCCAGCCCGCCCATCACCATTTTGCGCCACAGGCTGCGTTTCGGACGTAACGCTGCGTCCATCACCGCTTCAACTTGCCCCTCTTCTTCCTGCGCTTCATCGAGCGTGGCTGGGGCAAAATTTTGCGCCTGATTTTCGTCAAAGGTCTGCTGCGCCCTGAATTTTGGATTCTGATCGACCTCCAGTGGACCGTCGAAATCAATACGTGGTTTTAACGGTTCGGTCATCGCAATTTATCTCCTATTAAAAATTCCAGCGCAGCATCAAGACGAATATGCGGTAGCGGTTTGTCGACATCCATCACCTGCGGACGAAACGCCTCAAACTGGAAGCCTTGCTTATCCCAGAACGCCTGACCTGGCAAACGTGCGGGAACTTCGCCAGGATAAACAGTGAGCGGTGCGCCATCGCTGAGTCGATTACCGCGCAGCGCCGGGATTTTCTCACCGTTAACATCAATAATTCCGCCGGTGGTCGCCTGAACAGACGCCAGCCCCAGGCAGTCCATACTGATCCCTTCGAACGCCGCATTTTGCCAGGCATCCTGAATCAGTTGTTGCAGCAATGAAACCATATTGGCGTGCTGATCGATGGTCACATGGTCCGCTTTAGTGGCAGCAAACAATAGCTTATCGATAACCGGCGAAAACAAACGCCGGAACAGGGTACGCTGCCCGTAGTGGAAACTTTGCATCAGCTGCGTCAGCGCCAGACGCATATCATTAAATGCCTGTGGTCCACTGTTGAGCGGTTGCAGGCAGTCCACCAGCACAATCTGGCGGTCAAAACGCAGGAAGTGATTCTTATAGAACCCCTTCACCACTTTCTCGCAGTAATAATTAAAACGCTCGCGCAACATTCCGGCATTGGTGTGCTTATCGGCCTGCGCCAGTTTGGACTCGCCCCAGGCATCGACATCTGGCCATGGGAAGAATTGCAGCGCGGGCGCTCCTGCCATATCGCCAGGCAAAACAAAGCGTCCTGGCTGAATAAAGTGCAGCCCCTGCTGTTTGCAGTGGTGGAGATAATCGGTCCACGCGGCGGCAATGTCTGCCAGTCGGTTTTCGTCGGCAGGCGCTAGCGGGTCCAGCCCTTCGCACATCATTCGCCATTTCGCCGACCATTCGCCGCGCTGACCATTGAGTAAGCCCGTCATCTGGCGCGACCAGCTTAAATAGTCCTGCGCCAGCATCGGCAGGTCGAGCAACCATTCGCCGGGGTAATCCACAATCTCCAGATACAGCGTGGAGGTGTCCTTAAAGTGGCGCAGCAGCGAATCGTTCGATTTATAGCGTAGCGCCAGGCGAATTTCGCTGACGCCGCGCGTTGGCGTCGGCCAGGCGGGAGGATCGCCATATAACTGCGCCAGTCCTTCATCATAGGTGAAGCGCGGAATGCCAAAGTCACGCTGAGGAATGCGTTTTACGCCCAGCAGGCGCTCTTCACGCACCGCACTTAAAAGCGGCAAACGTGCTCCGGCATGAATATTGAGCAACTGATTAACCATCGCGGTGATAAACGCTGTTTTGCCGCTGCGGCTAAGTCCGGTTACAGCGAGGCGCAGATGTCTGTCGACACCCCGATTCACCAGCGCATTGAGTTCATTTTTAAGTCGCTTCATTGCTGTCCTGTGCTGCTCTGAAGACCAGAAAAAAAATCGTTCGTAAGAATATGAATGTGGGGGCCAGGCCATTGATTATCAACTACCCGTGTTGTCATCGACGGGCGAACTCCATAAGATGTGCAGCATTCACGTTCGGACGGAGTTCCTGACCTATGTCCCCTACTATTTATGATATTGCCAGGGTTGCAGGCGTATCAAAATCCACCGTATCACGCGTGCTGAATAAGCAAACCAATATCTCCCCGGAAGCGCGCGAAAAAGTGTTACGGGCCATTGAAGAATTACAGTATCAACCAAACAAGCTGGCCCGCGCGCTGACCTCTTCGGGTTTTGATGCCATTATGGTGATTTCTACCCGTTCGACCAAAACTACGGCGGGTAATCCGTTTTTCTCTGAAGTTTTGCATGCCATCACCGCCAAAGCGGAAGAAGAAGGTTTCGACGTGATATTACAAACGTCGCACAATCCAGCAGAAGATCTGCAAAAATGCGAAAGCAAAATTAAGCAGAAAATGATTAAAGGCATTATTATGCTAAGTTCGCCTGCCGATGAATCCTTCTTTGCACAACTCGACAAATACGAGATCCCGGTGGTGGTGATCGGTAAAGTTGAAGGTCAATACAGCCATGTTTATTCCGTCGATACCGATAATTATGGCGACAGTATTGCGCTAACCGATGCGTTAATTGAAAGCGGGCATAAGAATATTGCATGCCTGCATGCGCCGCTTGATGTTCATGTTTCAGTGGATCGGGTAAATGGTTATAAGCAAAGCCTGGCTACGCATAATATTGCAGTGCGTGATGAATGGATTGTTGACGGCGGTTATACCCATGAGACAGCATTAAAAGCAGCACGGGAATTATTAAGCCAGTCACCGTTGCCTGAGGCAGTGTTTGCTACTGACAGCCTGAAATTAATGAGTATTTATCGTGCGGCGGCAGAGAAAAACATTGCTATTCCGCAGCAGTTAGCGGTGGTGGGTTATAGTAATGAAACGCTGTCGTTTATATTAACGCCTGCACCAGGCGGCATCGATGTTCCGACGCAGGAGTTAGGTCAACAAAGCTGCGAGTTATTATTCCAGCTAATTGCCGGAAAACCGTCACCACAAAATATTACCGTTGCTACGCATATGTCGTTGAAATAAATGTATGCCGGATTTGGCGCTCGCCCCGCATCCGGCAATTTAGCACATTATCAGAACGAGTAATTCACCCCAACACCCGCATAATGGAATTTATCGCTGTCGCCTTCGTCGTGATCCTGCCACTCAAACGCGTATTCCAGCGAAACGGAAAGACCATTCTGGAAATCATAACCGTAAAATAAACCCACACGGTTAAAATCATGGCCTTCACGTTCAATATCATCCTGCCAGTCCCAGTTACTCCAGCGATCCAGCCCAATGCGCGTATACGGCGTCACCGAGTGGTTGCCGAGCGTCAGCAGCAAATAGGCGCGAATTTCTTGCGTGGAAAACTCACCGTTATTGCGGCTATCATCCATATTGAAACCGCGCTCGAGATAATAGTTCACTCGCAAGGCAACCGTTTCGTTGAAGGTATATTGCAGACCCGTTTCCGTTTCGACACGGGTATCAGCGTAACCGGTCGTGTTCAAATCGTTGGCAAATTTATACATCGACAGCCAACCGTTGAAACGTAAATCGTCAGTCAGTTTCACATCCCAGTCTGGCGCAATTTTCCAGCGCTGCATATTCGCCGTGTCTTTACCCGGTTCATCAACGTAGTGATAACCATAATTACGGAAACCACCAGTCAGACCGAAACTGAAATCATCGCTTTCGAGGAACTGATAATGTACCTCCAGCTCCGGGCGATCAAACCACGTTCCACGTTTACCCGCGCTATAATCTACCGGCCCTTCCTGATAATAGGCCAGAGAAATTCTCCACGGCCCGTTGGCGGCATTAAAATAGACAGAAGGCTCCGCCAGCCCATCCATATCTTCGCCATAACCTTCGACGTTTTCTATTTCGTACATCGCGCCGATATTAAAGTGCCAGTCGTTCTTTTCCTCGGCCTGTGCGCAGGCCATTCCCGCACACATCACCAGTGCGGTACAGAGTAATAACTTTTTCATTATTGTTCCTTGTATTATCCTGGGAGAATGCCTTCCCCCTGTATTTAGCAAATTGCTATTTCCGTTTCTGCATCAAAGAAATGACATTTAGTCATATCAAAATGAATAGTGATATTTTCTCCTGCATGATAATCATTTAACGCACCAGCACGGACCACTAACTCGTGCCCCCCAACCGTGGTGTAGAGCATAAATTCCGCACCGGTTAATTCCGCCACGCTAATTTTGGCGGAAATGTTATTTTCCTCTTGCGCGTCCGGATGAATATCTTCCGGGCGTATTCCCATTACGATGGGCTTATGCAAACTTTCCTGTGTTTTCAGAACCGCTAATTTCTCTTCGGGTATGGTTAATTTAAGCGTTTCCGTAACGAATTTATTGCCATCGATCGTGCCGCGAATAAAATTCATCGCTGGTGATCCAATAAATCCGGCAACAAACATATTCGCAGGTTGGTTATAAACCGTTTTCGGCGCACCGACCTGCTGAACAATCCCATCCTTCATAATGACAATCCGCGTCGCCATGGTCATCGCTTCGGTCTGATCGTGGGTCACGTAGATCATGGTGGTGTTCAGTTTCTGATGCAGCTTGCTGATCTCTGCGCGCATTTGCACGCGCAGCTTGGCATCCAGGTTAGAGAGCGGCTCATCCATTAAAAACACGCCCGCTTCGCGCACAATCGCCCGCCCAAGCGCCACTCGCTGACGTTGCCCGCCGGAAAGCGCGCCCGGCTTGCGTTTCAGGTACTCACGCAGGCCGAGAATTTGCGCCGCCCAGTTCACCCGCTCATCAATCACCTCTCTGGCGATTTTTTGCATCTTCAGGCCAAACGCCATGTTGTCGTAGACCGTCATATGCGGATACAGCGCGTAGTTCTGGAACACCATCGCGATATTGCGTGCTTTGGCTGGAACGTCATTCATTCGTTTGCCGTCGATCAACAGATCACCGCCGCTGATCTCCTCAAGCCCGGCAATCATACGCAGGGTGGTCGATTTACCGCAGCCCGACGGACCGACAAACACGATGAACTCTTTATCGGCAATCTCCAGGTTGAAGTCCTTCACCACATGCACCTGGTTATCGTAGATCTTTTGAATATGTTGTAACGAAAGCTGTGCCATGTTGATTCCTTTGCTATACGTTTTGCCAGAAGGCCGATAACCGCGGCCAGGTCAGGGAGTCCGTTGAGGGCAACAATAATTGCGCCCCGGTTAAGCCCGCGCCGATCCCCACCGAGCGCATACCGCTGGCGTTAATGGCTTCAATGCCCGCCTGCGCATCTTCAATGCCGATACATGCCTGTGGCGGCACGCCCAGCCCTGCACAGGCGGCGAGAAAGATTTCCGGGTCCGGTTTCGAATTTTTGAGTTGGGAAGCGTCCGCGCAGAAGGTGAAAAACTCGCGCAGCTCCAGCGCTGCTAAAATCGTCGGCGCATTCAGGGAGACAGAAGCCAGCCCAACCGGAATCTGCTGTGCTCGGAGATCTACCAGCAAATTGTGAATGCCAGGCAGCACAGCATTAACCGTCAGTTCGCGCAGTGAGTGGACGTAAAGCAGATTTTTGCGATACGCCAGTTGCGCCCGTTCCTGTGGGTTAAAATCGCCCTCTTTACCCCCGTGCTGCAGAATTCGCCGCAGGGACTCATCGCGGCTGATCCCTTTTAGGAATTCGTTAAACTGCGCATCAATGCTGATGCCAATTTCAGCGGCAATCTGCTGCCACGCCTGGAAATGCAGATGCGCGGTATCTGTGATTACTCCATCCAGATCGAAAATTACCCCCTGCAGTTTCATTCACCCTCCAGATGCGTGGTAGCGGTCCCATTGAAGGGCAAAATAAAATCCCCCAAACAGAAAACAGATTCTTCAGCCACAGATATAAGCTGACCGTTCAAGCGCAGTGAAACGGGCGCAGAAGTTCGAATCGCAATACGCTGCGCGTCGAGAGTGACCTGTAATTCGCAGCCCTGCCAGAACAGAGGGAAAGACAACTGTTGCCACTGCTCAGGTAACGCCGGATTGAGATGTAATTCACCGTCACGCACGCTCACCCCGGCAAAACCCTGAATCGCCCCCAGCCAGATAGCGCCAGTTGCGGCAGCGTGGATACCGTCATCACAGCTATGTGGATCAGCACCAAGATCGATTTCAGTCCCCTCGCGCCAGAACTGATAACTTTGGGTCAGCAGGCCACAGCGTGCGGCAACAATGCCGTGGATTGCTTTACTTAATGACGAGTCGTGAATAGTGCGCGGTTCATAAAATTGCAGATTGGCAAGACACGATGCCGCTGAGAACTGCTCCGGCAGCATGTAATTGAGCATCACCACATCAGCTTGTTTGAGGATCTGCATCTCGTTCACTTCTGCGCGTGAATAATCCAGCAGAATGGTTTGCTTCCCCGCCGCCGCTTTGTATTTCGCCAGATTAATCACCGGCTTAGCCATAAACGAATCATCCTGCGGCAAAACGCCGTCGGGCTGAATTTCTGGCAGCAGCAGTTCTTTGAGGTACATTTCTGCACGATGAATAAACGCGTCGTCGCTACAGCCAAACTGACGAGCGATATTCAGCGCCTGCTGGACGTTGTAATACGCCATATAGCTGGTGAAGGCGTTATTATTGACATGTTCGGTATATTCGTCTGGCCCAATAACATCATGAATTTCCAGACGGTCGTTAACCCTCACCGCGCGGCTAATCCAGAACTTTGCCGTCTCCAGAAGTAGCGCCATGCCTTCATGAGCAATGAAACTTTCATCCCCCGTGGTCCGCCAGTATTGAATAACCGCCCAGGCGATATCGGCCACCAGATGATGTTCCGCCTGCGCAGAGGCCACTTTTTGCCGCAACCCGGTACGAATGTTAATGGCGGCAAATTCCGGCGTCTCTTCTTCGCCACTACGCGCGCTTTCCCACGGAAACAGAGCGCCCTGCCAGCCGTTGCGTCGCGCTTTCTCCTGCGCGCCAGGCAAGTTGTGCCAGCGATAACGCAGTAAACTTCGGGCAACCGTCGGATCGCTAAACAGATGGAACGGTAGCAAAAATACTTCTGTATCCCAGAAAACGTGGCCTTTGTAGCCTTCGCCGGTTAAACCTTTCGCCGCAATGCTGCTGCGCTCATCGTGGGCAGGCGTCATGATGCGCAGGTGATAAAGCGCATAATCTAACGCTTGCTGATCGTGCGCATCGCCGCCGTTTACCGTGATACGACGTTTCTGCCACCATTGACGCCAGTTTTCTGTTGATGCTGCAAGAAGTTGGTCGTAACTCTGCTGCGCGCACATTTCAAGCTGACGAAGCGACGCACTGCCCCATTCGTCTAAAGCGGCTTGTCTGTCGTCCCGCCAGTCGATCCACACCCGTTTTTGCAGCGTCAGCGTCTCACCTGCGTGAAGCTGCGCGCAGGTATGTTGCAGTAAACGGCGCTCTTTGGCGGTATAGCATTGCTGCACATCACCGCTCACCTTACAGCAACAGCTGATGGCCACATCACTGCGCCCATCCTGGGTGGTGTAGATCCCCTGCATCAGATGCTGACCAAATACCCGCACCTGGGTTTCGTCGAGATGTTGGCGACCGTGGTTGGTTTGCGTGGCGTCAATGCCTGTTGAAATCAGCACTAACGCGTCGGCGTCCAGTGGCGTAATAGTGATTTCCAGCGCAATGAGCGGCAGTTGGTCTGCCGAAACAAAGCGACGGCTGGTGATGGTGTAACCTGCGCCGTTGCTGGTACGCCAGACAACGTTGCGGCGTAATTCGCCACTGGCAAAGTTAAGCTCACGCTGCCATGCTTCGCGGGATAACGAGAAAATCTCACCATTTATGGCAATCTCCATCCCCACGACATCAGGCAGGTTCACCAGTTCGTTGATTTCACCTTTACCCGCCCGATGATAAAGCCCTGCCAGATACATCCCACGGGTCTGGCGCGTGTAATCTTCTTCATGGCTGGCGCGAAGCCCAAGATAGCCGTTCCCCTGCGCCATCAGCGAAGCATACTTGTTCAGGGTATGCTGGCTGAAATGGGGTTCCGTTAACGTTACTGGCCTGATCATAATTCCACACGCGTCCCTGTTTCTGCGGATTGATAAAGCGTCGCCACCAGTTGCTGGATGATGTATCCCTGCTCGGCGTCGGCTATCATCACGGGCTTACCTTGTACGTGGTTGATAAAGGCTTCCATACTGCGCAGATGACGGTTGTCGTCTGCCATTTCCCGTTGCATCAGCGTCATTAATTCACCGTTGTTATCGGTGTAGATATGTGCCGGAAACAGCGTCGCCCCGGCTTTATCACCACAAAAGCTGACGTTCATAATCGACTGTTCGCGGATGTTGAGTGCAAATGACGTTTCCAGCCACAGAATGCCGCCGTTATGAAATTCAATGGTGCCAAACAGCGAATCTTCGACGCTGTAGGTTGCCGGGTCCCACTCGCCAAATTGACCGCAGCTCTTTTGCGTGCCGATCTTTTGAAAGCTATGCGCAGTCACGCTTTTCACCGCTGGAAAACCCAGCACATACATCGCCGCATCCAGCATATGAATGCCGATGTCGATCAGCGGGCCTCCGCCCTGCAATTCTTTATTAGTAAAGACACCCCAGCCGGGAACACCGCAACGACGCAGGGCGCGGGCGGTGGTAACGTAAATCTCTCCCAAAACGCCGTTGGTCACCTGTTCACGCAGCTGTTGCGTATCGAGTGCAAAACGATGGTGAAAGTCGTAGGCCAGCACCTTGCCCTGTTTGCGCGCGGTATCGCACATTTCCCGCGCCTGTTCTGGCGTCATGGCGGGCGGTTTTTCGCACATCACATGGCAGCCCGCTTCCAGCGCCATCAGGGTATGTTCGTAATGAAAACGGTTAGGTGAGCAGACGCTAACCACATCAGGTTTCACCGCCAGCAGCATGGCCTGCGGATCGTCCCACACGGATGCATTCCCGTATTTTTCTGCCAGCGCCTGCGCCTGGGAAAGGCGGCTGCCACAGACAGCCACCAGTTCCAGATCGTTGCGGGTGCAGTAGTACGAAGCATGAACTTTATCCGCCACCTGGCCCGCGCCTATGATCGCGACTCGCAGCGGAGAGCTTGTCATTGCACTTTTCACAAAGACCTCTTAGCAGGTACGCACCCAGGCCAAAGAATCACGGTACGCCTGGGCAGGATCTTCTGCCCGGATACGCCCTTCATACACCACATAACCCTGATAGTTATCGGCGCGCAGCTGTTCAAACAGCGCGTGGAAATCGAGGGTGCCGCTGCCCGGCTGGTAACGATGGTTATCGGCAATATGCACATGACCGAGCAAGTCGCGGTTGTCGTGCAACGCCTGCGCCAGGTTATCTTCTTCGATATTCATGTGATAGAAATCGCCGATAATCTGTACATGTTTAAGATCGTTTTCGACGATGTAACGACGAGCATCGGCGAGGGTGTTGATCATGTGATCCTGATAGCGGTTTAACGGTTCGAGGTACACCACGGTTCCGGTACGTGCGGCCGCCTGTTCCAGTACGCGCAGGGAATCACTCACCATTTTGCGGTCGCCGTCCAGGCTACGCGGCGAGGTCATCGGCGGTAAGCGGAAGGTAAACATGCCCCATGCAGCCGGAACGACGATACCTTTACCGCCCACTTCTGCCAGCGCTTCAAGAATGCGTTCGATCTGCTTTAAGCCATTAAGTCGACGCTCTTCGATAAAGTCGCCAATCCAACCGTCATAGCCACCACAGGCGGTGGTCACCGGTAAACCGGTTTCTTTGATTGCTGCTTTGACTTCTTCGAGATTGTTGACCAGCAGTTTGCCGTCGATCTCAAAACCATCGAAACCCATCTCTTTGATATAACGAAATTTCTCCAGAATGTTTTCCGGAAAGAACGCCTGATTCTGTGTGCCGATTTTCATTTTTTTCATTCCTTTGAATTAAAACGTAACGCCCATTTTGATGCTCTGTTCCGGATGCTGGTCGACATACTGCATGTAACTTTCCGGGCTATTGGCAAAGGTCACCACCGGGTCGATTAAATCTTCACAATTGAGATAACCGTTCATCAGCAGTTCCCAACAGGTTTCTTCGATACGTTTGCGGCTCCAGCGCGGATAATCCGGGTTCGGCTCGCTGCACGCACGGGAGAAAACAATTTTGGCGTTATTGAAATGCGCTTCGCGTCCGAGGTTAAAACCTTCAGCAAATGGTTTGGCAAACGCGACATAGGAGATGGTGCCGCCGTAGGCCAGACCGCGGAGCGCCGATTGCAGCGCGTCGGCGTAACCGCTGGTTTCGATAATCACATCGGCACCCTGCTTGCCGGTCAGCGTTTTGATCTCTTTACCTACGTCAGCGCCAATGGGGTTAAGACAGAAATCCGCACCGTGGCGACGGGCAATATCACAACGACGGGTAATAGGATCGACGCCAATTACCACCGACGCGCCAGCGCGTTTTGCCAGTTGAATGGCAATTTGACCAATCGCGCCAAGCCCGACCACCACGACAAAATCCCCTACGCGTACGTTGGCATCGCGCACGCCGCTCATGGCAAACTGCGCCGGGTCGTAGCAGACGGCGTTTTTCCAGGAGCTGCCTTGCGGCATTTTGCGCAGCTTGTAGTTATTCACTGCGTTAATGATGACCGTCTCGGAGAGCGGGCCGTAGCCGCATACGCTGTCGCCCACCGCGTAGTCGTTAACGTCGCTGCCGCACTCGATAATGTCGCCAACCACCATGTTGCCAAGCTGGAACTTGCCAAACTCAATGCCGCGCGGCGCATCTGCCGGACGCGGGGTGAACATCTGCCATTCGCCATTAAAGTCGTCATTAATAAACGGGCTGGCGGCGCGGAAATCAACCACTTCCGTCCCGTGTTTCGGCGCGCCGAATCGCACGCGGATCTTCACTTCATTGGCTGAAATCGCCCGATCTTCATACTCAACCAGCGCAGCAACGCGCGGTGCTGTGGCTACTAACTTTTTCATGTAAAACTCCTTGTAAAGAAACTGGCCGCTTTAGCCCTTCACGCCACCGGCGGTCAAACCACTCTTAATAAAACGTTCAGAAAGCGCGTACATAATCACCACCGGCAATGCGGTCACCAGCGAGGCCGCCATCATCCGTCCCCAGATGTAATCTGGCGTACTGAACAGCGCGTTCAGGCCTACCGGTAAAGTGAAATTGCTGGCGCTGGAGAGGAAAATCGACGCAAAGAGATAGTCGTTCCACGCCACCATAAAGCAGTAGACGAACACGGAGATCAGCCCCGACATCGCCAACGGCACGGTGATACGGAAGATAATTTGCAGACGATTGAGGCCATCCATCATTGCCGCTTCTTCGATTTCATCGGGGATGGTGTCGAAGTAGCTTTTCAGCATAAACACGGCGGTAGGCAGAGTTTGCGTCACCATGGTGATGATCAGCGCCATCTCAGTGTCGTAAATGCCAAGCGCGGTGATGATTTTGAACAGCGGCACCACCAGCAAAATGCCGGAGAACATGTACACCGTGTAAAAGCTGGCGTTGATGGTCATCCGCCCTTTAAAGCGCAGGCGGGAAAGCGCGTAAGCCCCAAGAATGCCGAGAAATACCGCCACCACGGATGAAACCACCGACACCACCATGCTGTTACGGAAGTAGTCGACAAACGGGAAAATCACCGGATTAAAAATGTCGACGTAATGCTCCAGCGTCCACTGCTGTGGCAGCAGCGTAGGATGCAGCGAGATCGCCTCTTTTGCGCTCTTGAACGAGGTCATCAGCATCACAAAAAATGGAAACAGCGTGATGATGAGAAACAGCGCCAGCCCGCAGTAAAAACCGATTCGACTGAGTGTGCGTTTATTTGTTGCCATTGAGGTTCACCCGTTTCCTGGTCAGCAGAATGACAGCGAAAATAATGATGAAAAGCACCACCGAGATCGCCGCCGCTTTCCCTAAGTCATTAAAGGCAAAGGCGGTTTTGTAGAGATAGACACCGAGAATATCGACCTTGGTCGTCAGCAGATAAACATCCGCGAACATGTAGAACATCCAGATAGTGCGCAGGGTCACCACCGTCGCCAGGACCGGCATAATCGCGGGCAGCGTGACGATGCGAAACCGCTGCCAGGCATTCGCGCCATCCATCTCTGCCGCTTCGTACAGCGATTTGTCGATGGTCTGCAAAATCGCCAGAAACGAAATAAAGGCATAGGGGAAGTAGCGCCAGATGGCGAACAGCACCACCAGCACAAAGCTACTGCCCGGATTATCGAACCACAGCGGTGCCTGCTCATAGAGATGCAGAAGATCGACGCCGAGGTAGTTCACAATGCCGTAACCGTTGTTGAACATGTATTTCCAGGCGAACACCAGCGAAATAGACGGCGTTACGTAGGAGAGGAGCACCAGCGAACGCGCGGTTTTGCGCAGGCGGAACTCGCGGTTGAAAAACATCGCCACGGCCAGCCCGAGCACGGTGCTGCCCGCCACCACCAGTGTGGTATACCAGACCGTCATCCACAGCGAGTGCCAGAAGCCGGGATCGGAGAGAATACGCACGTAGTTGCTTACCCCAACAAACGTTGACTCGATGTTGGGATTGAGCGGCAGACGTAAAAAACTGATTTCGATATTCGACAGCATCGGCCACGCCACCAGACCGCCCAGCAGTAATAAGCTGGGCGCGAGAAGCAGCAGTGCAAAAGGCATATCGGAACGACCTGAAAAAAGCCTGTTCATTGCGGATTCCTGTCCTGGGTTTAGTGCTGTTCGATCAGTTCATCCAGCTTTTTCTGGCTCGCTTGCAGCGTGCCAGGGAGATCGGCTTTCCCCACGGTGACGTTATGCACCATTGAACTCACCACGCCAGACCCCGTCACATCGCCCATGCGGGTAAAGTTTTTATCCCCTACTGCGCCAAAGACCTGAATATTTGGCAGTTCGCTGATTAGCTGATTCGGCAATTCTCCCAGCGCCTTAATAACGTCGTTGTCTTTCCAGGTGGCGGTAGTCACCACCGCTTTGTTCACCGGCAGCGCCGCGCCTGGCGACATCATCACCCAGTCGGCAATGTTGTCCGCCTGCTCCATAAAGGTGACAAATTTTTCTGCTGCTTCCGTCTCTTCGGCCTTTTGCCCGGCGGTAATGGTCAGCGAGGTCAACATGCCGTAGACCGCAGAATTTTTCTCGGTTGGCACCACGAAACCGACGTTTTTCGGATCGCCTTCTTTAATCACAGCCGGAAGGATATAGGTGGAGTAAATCGCCATCGGCGCGGTGCCGTTCATAAAAGCGTCTTTCACTTCCATGATGTCGTTAGAACCTGGCATGGTGTTGGCAGCAAGGTTGCGGTAATAGGTCAGCGCCTGCATCATCTCTGGTGTATCAAGGGTGATTTTGCCTTCGGCGTTAAAGACGTTAGCCTGATTGGATAACGCAAACTGGGAGAAAGACTGTTCCGTCAACACGCTTTCTGCTGTAGGCAGCGCAATACCGTATTTTTTATTCGCCGGGTCATTCAGTTTCTGTGCAACGTCCAGCAATTGCTGCCAGTTTTTTGGCTCCTCCAGCCCAGCTTTTGCCAGCACATCTTTGCGATACCAGATCCCGCCAATCCATGCGCTGACAGGAACACCGGTCCAGGCGCTGCCATCTTCGGTGCGCACAATCCGCAGTACGCCATCGTAGAACGCGCCTTCACCGACGTTGCTGATGACCGTGGCAACCGCCTGGCGATCGATAAGCTGCTCTTTGTCCATCACTTTGGCGTAGTCATGGCTGGTTTCGATCACTTCCGGCAGCGAACCGCTACGTGAAAGGGTAATGACTTTGGTGTTATAGGCGTCTTCTTCCACGGGCACTTGTTTTACGGTGATACCTGGGTTTTCTTTTTCAAAACGGGCAATCAATTTGCTGATGACGGCCTGGCGCTCCTGCTCCACCGAAGAATGCATAAATTCGATGGATACATTATTTTTATTTTCTTCTTTACAGCCTGAAATCAGGGCGCAGGAAACCAGTGCTGATAACAGCACGATTTTTGATTTAATCATGAAATGTTCCTTTTTATTTAATCCACATAACCTGCCAGGGATGCAGTGTTATTTCATTACCCAATATATCAACTTCACTAATCAGATCCCGACCGTGCAGGTCAGTAATATTTATATGCTGAATATTTTCACTGACATTAAACAATCCCGTCAGGCAATCGCCATCCGCATTGCTTCTTTGAATTCGCATTACAAATGAATTAATCGCATCAATGGTGAAATTATTATCCGGATGAAACTCTTTATGACTGCGACGAAGTGTAATTAAATGCGACAACTTATAATATATCGAATACCTTAATGTCGCTTTATTGTTCAGTTCTGTCGTTATCTCTTTACTAGAGTATTTTTTACGGTTAATCGCGCGATTATATCCAAGTTTTTCGACACCTGCGTAATCATTACGCGACCCCAGAATGCTTTGAATATATATCGCTGGCACACCGGGAAAACTTAACAAAATCGCATGGGCGAGAATAAACCTGGCACACCGTTCTTCGTCGCTACACTCACGGCGGCTCAACGCATCCATATAGGTGACATTCATTTCATAGGGGCTACGCGTACCGTCGGGATTATTTTTCCAGTTTACTAATGCCCCTTCCTGCTGTAACACCTCGACCAGCGCTAATATTTCGTTTTCGGGCAACAACCCCCGCAGTGGGTTAAGCCCGATGCCATCGTGAGAGGCAAGGAAGTTAAACCAGGTGGTGTTGCTGGAAGGTAGTGTCAGGTTTTGCGCCCACGCACAAAGTGCCTCAACGTTCTGTTTTTGCACCGCATGCAGCACCAGCGGCGGCATCGAGAACTGGTACACCATATGCGCTTCGTCATCGCCTTCGCCAAAGTAAGCAATGTTGTCTTTATGCGGAACATTGGTCTCGGTAATGATCACTGTGCCTGGCGCGACGTTATCAATAATCGACCGTAACAGTTTGATAATCAGATGTGTTTTTTCCAGATGGATGCAGCTTGTTCCCGGCTCTTTCCACATAAAGCCAACGGCATCCAGACGGACATACTCTGCGCCCTTTTCCAGGTAGCACAGCAATACATCCACCATCGCCAGCAACACTTCAGGGCTACGGTAATTGAGGTCAATTTGATCGTCGCTAAAGGTGGTCCATAAATGGCGCATTGAATGATCGCGCATCTGGAATGGCGTTAATAACGGTAACGCACGCGGGCGAGTGACGGCGCTGAGATCGGTTTTCGGATCAATGGCAATAAAAAAATCTTCAAAACCTGGCTGCTGTTGTAAATAGTTTTTAAACCATTCACTTTTTGCCGACATATGGTTGCAGACAAAATCAAACATTAAATGGCTGCATTCACCGAGTTGCTGAATATCCTGCCACTCCCCCGCTTCACTGGCGACCTGATGATAATCAATTACCGAAAATCCATCATCAGATGACCATGGATAAAAAGGTAATAAATGAACATGTGAAAAAATTCTTTGCAGCCATTGAGGGTAAAACTGATTAAATGTGGGTAGTGGCTTTAAATCATTACTGTGAAATTGATCGGCATAGGTAATTAACACGACATCACTTTCATCCCAGTGTTTTTTACGTCGCTGTGTAATTAATCGTTTCGCACTCTCAAGACGCGTTACAAGTTTCTGTAAATGAGTCGCGGTAAATGTTCCACCGTAGATTTCGTCCAGGTAATCCGTAATTTTCTGTTTCATGTTGCCTTTCCGTGGTAGCGGTCCCATGAAACGAGAGACTACTCCGCATAAAATAAACTGTCAATTGAGCTCAAGGGGTTTAGTCACGCAGGAAATCTTTTTTTACCTGGGAAAAAGCGTATTTGTGAGCTGACGCAAATAATCTATGGGGATGTAAATAAGGTGTGACAGAAAAAGTAAACGGCGCATAAGCGCCGCTTAGGGTGGATTCTTTTAACCTTTGACCTTCGGCATTGCGATGTCTTTCAGGCCGCCGGCGTTCTCAACGTGGGTATATCCCATCTCGCTAAGGATGTCTTTTGCCTGCCCTGACTGGCGTCCGGCATTGCAATACACTTTCACGGTGTCGTTTTTATCCGGAACGGCGGTGGCAATGCGCTCTTTCACTTCCTTCAGGGGAATATTGATGGCTCCCTGAACGTGCTCTTGCTGATACTGCTCTGGAACACGAACATCGATCCAGTGTTCAGCGGCGAAAACGGGCAGTGAAAACACCAGTGTCAGAGCAAGTAAGCCTTTTTTAAACATGTAAGCGTCCTTCTATGGATGAAAATTGCCATCCATAATACGCCTTAGCTTTAACAATTTTTGCGAAATTCCCCTCACCTTTTATAACGCCGCGCCAGTTTATTGGCAGCCCGACTTAACAGCGGTTCCAGCGCCACAGCCAGCAACATTTTCAGTGGTCGGCGAGCAACTGATTTTATCGCCCAGCCAGCTACACCCGCCGGGCCATAGCGCAGCGCGGTAAGAAGTACCAGCTTGCCTGCTAATTTGAAACCAGGCTTCACCTTTTGCCCGGCCTGTTGCCAGCGAGTATTCATAACTTTCCTCACAGTTGACGGAAACGGCTACGTAACGTGAAAGTATCGGAAGTGACATAACGTTCCATCTCGCGTAAACGCGTTTCACTTGCCGCCAGTTCACGGTCGACTTCATCCAGCAATTCACTGCTGGAAGGTAGCTGCTCACCAAAGGCCATGTTGTCCGGCATTGGATCAAGCGCAAATGACAAAATGATGTAAGCAACCAGGGTAAACAGCGCCAGACCGAAGAAAATCGACAGCACCACCAGGATACGCACCAGTTTTACTGGTACATCAAAATAGTTGGCAATCCCGGCGCAGACGCCACGGACCATGCCCTGCTGTGGAATACGCCATAATTTTTTATTGAGATTAATGCCCGCCATTAGCGATCCCTCCAGTTCGGATGTTCTGCATCAAGAATGGATTCCAGCGCCTGAATACGTTCGCGCATCCGTTTTGCTTCATCAGCCAGTTGCGCTAATCGCTGCTGCTCACTTTGCGACAATTCACTGCGACCAGAACGATTGCTGTAATGCAGCCATAACCAGATCGGTAAAACAAACAGCACAAAAATGGTTAACGGAATAGCCAGAAATAGCGCGCTCATAAGTACTCCTTAGACGATGAGCGGCGGCGCGTTCGGACGCCGCCTGGATGTTATTATTGATTGTCTTGCTTCATTTTGGCTTTTAATTGTGCCAGTTGCTCGCTGATTGCATCATCGGCTTTCAGTTCGGCAAACTGATCGTCCAGCGATTTTTGTTTACCGAAGCTGTGGCTTTCTGCTTCCGCTTCCATCTGGTCGATACGGCGTTCGAAAGATTCGAAACGAGCCATTGCTTCATCCAGTTTGCCACTGTCCAGCTGACGACGCACATCGCGCGACGAGTTTGCCGCCTGATGGCGTAACATCAATGCCTGCTGGCGAGCGCGTGTTTCGCTCAATTTGTTTTCCAGCTCGCCGATCTCTTTCTTCATACGCACTAGCGTATCGTCCACCAGCGTCACTTCATGTTCCAGGCTCTTAATCAGATCGGTCAGTTTCTGTTTTTCAATTAACGCCGCACGCGCCAGATCCTCTCTATCTTTCAGCAGTGCCAGTTCCGCTTTTTCCTGCCATTCAATTTCACGCGCCGACGCTTGTTCAATACGACGAGTCAGCTGTTTCTTTTCTGCCAGCGCACGCGCCGAAGTAGAACGTACTTCAACCAATGTATCTTCCATCTCCTGGATCATCAGACGCACCAGTTTCTGTGGATCTTCCGCTTTCTCTAACAGAGCGTTGATGTTGGCATTCACGATGTCGGCAAAGCGAGAAAAAATACCCATAATGTTGTCCTCTTGATTTCTGCGTTCAGGATTGTCCTGCTGAACTGTTAATACAATTTGCGTGCCAATTTTTATCTTTTTGATTTATAAAGATCTGATTGAAGAATCAACAGCAACATGCCAGGATGAATTAGCGAATAACACTAACAAGTGGCGAATTTCATCATGGCAGAATACAAAGATAATTTACTCGGTGAGGCGAACAGCTTTCTCGAAGTGCTGGAACAGGTTTCGCATCTCGCACCGCTGGACAAACCGGTGCTCATCATCGGCGAGCGCGGCACCGGTAAAGAGCTGATCGCCAGCCGCCTGCATTATCTCTCCTCCCGTTGGCAAGGGCCGTTTATTTCCCTTAACTGCGCGGCGTTAAATGAAAATCTGTTGGATTCCGAACTGTTTGGTCACGAAGCGGGGGCGTTTACCGGTGCGCAAAAACGTCATCCAGGGAGATTTGAACGTGCCGACGGCGGTACGCTATTTCTTGATGAACTCGCTACGGCACCGATGATGGTGCAGGAAAAATTATTGCGTGTGATTGAGTACGGTGAACTGGAGCGCGTCGGCGGCAGCCAGCCATTGCAGGTGAATGTGCGGTTGGTATGCGCGACGAATGCCGATCTCCCGGCGATGGTCAATGAAGGTACTTTTCGAGCTGACCTGCTCGACCGGCTGGCTTTCGATGTAGTGCAACTGCCACCACTGCGCGAGCGTGAAAGCGACATTATGTTGATGGCAGAACACTTTGCCATCCAGATGTGTCGGGAAATCAAGCTGCCTCTGTTCCCGGGTTTTACAGAGCACGCCAGAGAAACATTGCTGAATTATCGCTGGCCGGGAAATATACGTGAATTGAAAAACGTGGTGGAACGTTCAGTGTATCGTCACGGCACCAGCGATTATCCGCTTGATGACATCATTATTGATCCCTTTAAACGCCGTCCATCTGAAGAAGCCATCGCCGTTTCAGAAAACACCTCGCTTCCGACGCTGCCACTGGATTTACGCGAGTTTCAGATGCAGCAGGAAAAAGAGTTGCTGCAACTCAGTTTGCAACAGGGGAAATATAACCAGAAGCGCGCCGCTGAATTGCTGGGGTTAACCTATCATCAGTTCCGCGCGTTGTTGAAAAAGCACCAGATTTAGCGAAGTTGGGCAATACAACTTGCCGGATGCAGCGTGAACGCTTTATCCGGCATACATAATCAATACGTCGTTTGCAGGCCTGATAAGCGCTGCGCATCAGGCATTATTGCGTTAACCCTGCTTCTGCGTATTAATCTCTCAGCGCATCCTGCAAAATTTTCATTGCCGCATCGAATTGCGCAACCGGGATGGTATGGGCTTCGTTAGGCGGCGCATATTTGTGGTATTTGATCCGCCGCTATCGCAAAGTGCCGTTGTATGATGGCGACAGAACGCCGGTGAGCGAAACGTAATAGTCGAATGCGCGGCGCATTATCCTGCCTGAGGGTAATGCACCGCGCCATTAACTATAAAAATATGTATGACCCGGATCACGAGTGCTATCATCCGCCTTTATGCTTAGCGCATTAACCCCAGGGGCAAATAATGAACCACGATATCCCGCTAAAATATTTTGATATTGCCGATGAGTACGCGACCGAATGCGCAGAGCCTGTCGCAGACGCTGAACGCACACCGCTGGCCCACTACTTCCAGTTACTGCTCACCCGTTTGATGAATAATGAAGAGATCAGTGAAGAAGCCCAACATGAAATGGCTGCTGAAGCGGGGATTAATCCCGTACGCATTGATGAGATCGCAGAGTTTTTGAATCAATGGGGTAATGAGTAATTATTTAATTGCAGACTATCGGTCAGTATCGTTGCCCGGATAAAGCGTTCGCGCCGCATCCGGCTAAAAATGACACGCACTGCAGCATGCTTTAATGGGTTTCTCACGATCGTACCGCTATGCTCCTCGCTAAGTTGTTCTGTGAGTTATAGTTATAAAGAAATCACGGGTACGAATGTTGAACTGATGGCGACGCCACCTGTTCAATGACCAACCACACGGCCCTCATTACGACCTCTGAACACAAACGGTAATGGCAAATGTCATTAAATATTAGTAAGATAGCCTCTTTACATAAAATCCCTTAATATTATGCGCCAGGTATTATCGTCTCTTTTGGTGATTGCTGGACTTGTGAGTGGTCAGGCAATCGCCGCGCCTGAATCCCCCCCGCATGCTGATATCCGCGACAGCGGTTTTGTCTATTGCGTCAGCGGGCAAGTCAACACCTTTAACCCATCCAAAGCGAGCAGTGGGTTAATTGTCGATACCCTTGCCGCCCAGTTTTATGATCGACTGCTGGATGTCGATCCCTATACCTATCGCCTGATGCCGGAACTTGCCGAAAGCTGGGAAGTACTCGACAACGGCGCGACCTATCGCTTCCACCTGCGTCGCGATGTTCCGTTTCAAAAAACCGACTGGTTTACTCCCACTCGTAAAATGAATGCCGATGATGTGGTGTTTACCTTCCAACGGATTTTTGACCGCAACAACCCGTGGCATAACGTCAACGGCAGTAACTTCCCCTATTTCGACAGTCTGCAATTTGCCGATAACGTGAAAAGCGTCCGCAAGCTGGATAATCATACCGTTGAGTTCCGTCTCGCCCAGCCGGATGCTTCTTTTTTGTGGCACCTGGCGACCCATTATGCTTCGGTCATGTCGGCAGAATATGCAGGGAAGTTAGAGAAAGAAGATCGCCAGGAGCAACTCGACCGTCAACCGGTCGGCACCGGTCCGTATCAGTTGTCGGAATACCGCGCCGGGCAATATATTCGCTTACAACGTCATGATGATTTCTGGCGTGGTAAGCCGTTGATGCCACAAGTGGTGGTGGATTTAGGCTCTGGCGGTACAGGACGATTGTCGAAACTCCTGACCGGGGAGTGCGACGTTCTGGCCTGGCCTGCTGCCAGTCAGCTATCCATTTTGCGTGACGACCCACGCTTGCGTTTAACGCTGCGTCCTGGGATGAATGTCGCCTATCTGGCATTCAACACCGCCAAACCGCCGCTAAATAATCCGGCGGTCCGCCATGCGCTGGCACTGGCGATTAATAACCAGCGCCTGATGCAATCCATCTATTATGGTACGGCTGAAACGGCGGCCTCTATTTTACCGCGAGCCTCGTGGGCCTATGACAACGAGGCTAAAATTACTGAATACAATCCGGCAAAATCGCGCGAACAGTTGAAGGCGTTGGGGCTGGAAAACTTAACGCTGAAACTGTGGGTGCCCACACGTTCGCAGGCGTGGAACCCCAGTCCACTGAAAACCGCCGAACTGATTCAGGCGGATATGGCACAGGTTGGCGTAAAAGTGGTGATTGTGCCGGTAGAAGGTCGTTTTCAGGAGGCGCGGTTGATGGATATGAGCCATGATCTGACGTTATCCGGTTGGGCGACGGACAGTAACGACCCGGACAGTTTCTTCCGTCCGTTACTGAGCTGCGCAGCAATTCATTCGCAGACCAACCTCGCCCACTGGTGCGATCCGAAATTCGACAGCGTATTGCGTAAGGCGCTCTCTTCGCAGCAGCTGGCGGCGCGTATTGAAGCCTATGACGAAGCGCAAAGTATTCTGGCGCAGGAATTACCTATTCTGCCGCTGGCGTCGTCATTGCGTTTGCAGGCCTATCGGTACGATATCAAAGGTCTGGTACTTAGCCCGTTTGGTAACGCCTCCTTTGCTGGGGTGTATCGCGAGAAACAGGATGAGGTGAAAAAGCCATGATTATCTTCACCTTACGCCGTATTTTGTTATTGATTGTGACCTTGTTCCTGCTGACCTTTGTTGGCTTCAGCTTGAGCTATTTCACCCCACATGCGCCGTTACAAGGCGCGTCACTGTGGAATGCCTGGGTGTTCTGGTTTAACGGCCTGATCCACTGGGATTTTGGTGTTTCCAGCATTAACGGTCAACCGATTGCCGAACAGTTAAAAGAGGTCTTCCCGGCGACGATGGAACTGTGCATCCTCGCCTTCGGTTTTGCGCTGATTGTTGGCATCCCCGTAGGAATGATTGCCGGGATTACGCGCCATAAGTGGCAGGATAACTTGATCAACGCCATCGCCTTACTGGGCTTTTCAATCCCGGTGTTCTGGCTGGCGCTTCTGCTGACGCTGTTTTGTTCACTCACGCTAGGTTGGTTGCCCGTTTCTGGGCGTTTCGATTTGCTCTACGAAGTGAAACCGATTACCGGTTTTGCGTTGATTGATGCCTGGCTTTCGAACTCACCGTGGCGGGATGAAATGGTCATGAGCGCAATCCGCCATATGATATTGCCCGTGATCACCCTGTCGGTTGCGCCAACAACTGAAGTGATCCGACTGATGCGTATCAGCACTATCGAAGTGTATGACCAGAACTATGTTAAAGCAGCGGCAACCCGCGGTTTGTCGCGCTTTACTATTTTGCGTCGCCACGTTCTGCATAACGCGTTACCTCCGGTTATTCCTCGCCTGGGCTTACAGTTTTCCACCATGCTGACGCTGGCGATGATCACCGAAATGGTTTTTAGCTGGCCGGGTTTAGGGCGCTGGTTAATTAACGCCATCCGCCAGCAGGATTACGCAGCCATTTCCGCCGGAGTGATGGTGTGTGGCTCACTGGTCATTATTGTTAACGTGATTTCTGATATTTTGGGTGCCATGGCTAACCCTCTGAAACATAAGGAATGGTATGCCTTACGATAGCGTATACAGCGAAAAGCGCCCGCCGGGCACGCTGCGTACCGCCTGGCGCAAATTTTATAGTGACGCCTCTGCGATGGTCGGCCTGTACGGCTGCGCGGGGCTGGCTGTACTGTGTATTTTTGGCGGCTGGTTTGCGCCTTACGGCATCGACCAGCAATTTCTCGGTTATCAATTATTGCCGCCGTCATGGTCGCGCTATGGCGAAGTTTCTTTCTTCCTGGGGACTGACGACCTCGGACGCGATGTTTTAAGCCGTTTACTGAGCGGAGCTGCGCCAACCGTAGGTGGCGCATTTGTGGTGACGCTCGCCGCGACGATCTGTGGCCTGGTACTGGGCACCTTCGCCGGGGCGACCCACGGCCTACGCTCAGCGGTGCTTAACCATATTCTGGATACCTTACTGGCGATCCCTTCGCTGCTGCTGGCAATTATCGTTGTAGCGTTTGCCGGACCGAGTTTGTCTCACGCCATGTTTGCTGTCTGGCTGGCATTGCTGCCGCGTATGGTACGTTCGATTTACAGCATGGTGCATGACGAACTGGAAAAAGAGTACGTTATCGCCGCCCGTCTGGATGGCGCATCAACGCTGAATATTCTCTGGTTTGCTGTGATGCCCAACATCACCGCCGGACTGGTCACCGAGATCACTCGCGCATTGTCGATGGCAATTCTCGATATCGCCGCGCTGGGCTTCCTTGACCTCGGCGCACAACTGCCCTCGCCTGAATGGGGCGCGATGCTCGGTGATGCGCTGGAACTGATTTATGTCGCCCCATGGACTGTCATGCTGCCAGGTGCGGCAATTATGATTAGCGTGCTGTTGGTTAACCTCCTTGGCGACGGTGTCCGTCGTGCAATTATTGCGGGGGTGGAATAATGCCATTACTCGATATTCGTAACCTGACCATTGAATTTAAAACCGGTGATGAGTGGGTTAAAGCCGTCGACCGCGTAAGTATGACCTTAACCGAAGGTGAAATCCGCGGTCTTGTTGGCGAATCAGGTTCCGGCAAAAGTTTGATTGCGAAAGCGATTTGTGGGGTGAATAAAGATAACTGGCGTGTTACTGCTGACCGTATGCGTTTTGATGATATCGATTTGCTGCGTCTCTCCGCACGCGAACGGCGCAAGCTGGTTGGTCACAACGTGTCGATGATTTTCCAGGAACCGCAGTCGTGTCTTGACCCTTCAGAACGTGTGGGTCGCCAGTTGATGCAAAACATCCCTGCCTGGACCTATAAAGGCCGTTGGTGGCAGCGTTTTGGCTGGCGCAAACGCCGTGCCATTGAACTGCTGCACCGCGTGGGGATTAAAGATCACAAAGATGCGATGCGCAGTTTTCCCTATGAGTTGACCGAAGGTGAATGTCAGAAAGTGATGATAGCCATTGCACTGGCGAATCAACCACGTCTGCTAATTGCTGACGAACCGACCAACTCAATGGAGCCAACAACCCAGGCGCAAATCTTTCGCCTGCTGACGCGTCTCAACCAAAACAGCAATACCACTATTTTGCTTATCAGCCATGACTTACAAATGCTTAGCCAATGGGCGGATAAAATTAACGTGCTTTACTGCGGTCAAACGGTGGAAACCGCGCCGAGTAAGGAGTTGGTGACGATGCCACACCATCCTTATACCCAGGCGCTGATCCGCGCGATACCAGACTTCGGCAGCGCGATGCCGCATAAAAGTCGCCTCAATACGCTGCCCGGCGCTATCCCGCTGCTGGAACAGTTACCGATTGGTTGTCGTCTGGGGCCACGTTGCCCGTATGCACAACGAGAATGCATTGTGACGCCACGTTTGACGGGGGCGAAAAATCATCTCTATGCCTGTCATTTCCCGCTGAACATGGAGAAAGAGTGAGATGATCGAAACGCTACTTGAAGTGCGCAATTTAAGTAAAACGTTCCGCTACCGGACCGGCTGGTTTCGTCGTCAGACCGTAGAAGCGGTAAAACCCTTGAGCTTTACGCTACGTGAAGGCCAGACACTGGCGATTATCGGCGAGAATGGTTCGGGTAAATCCACGCTGGCAAAAATGCTGGCGGGAATGATAGAACCTACCAGCGGCGAGTTATTGATTGACGATCATCCGCTGCATTTTGGCGATTATTCCTTCCGCAGTCAGCGTATTCGCATGATTTTTCAGGATCCTTCCACCTCGTTGAATCCCCGTCAACGTATCTCGCAAATTCTGGATTTTCCACTGCGCCTGAACACCGACCTGGAACCGGAACAGCGTCGCAAACAGATTATTGAAACGATGCGTATGGTTGGGCTGCTACCGGATCACGTCAGTTACTATCCGCATATGTTAGCACCCGGGCAAAAACAGCGTCTGGGTCTGGCGCGCGCGCTGATATTGCGCCCAAAAGTCATTATTGCCGATGAAGCCCTCGCCTCACTGGATATGTCGATGCGTTCGCAGTTGATTAATCTGATGCTGGAGTTACAGGAAAAACAGGGCATTTCGTATATTTATGTTACCCAGCATATCGGAATGATGAAGCACATTAGCGACCAGGTGCTGGTGATGCATCAGGGCGAGGTTGTCGAGCGAGGCAGCACCGCAGATGTGCTGGCATCGCCGCTGCATGAACTCACCAAACGGCTGATCGCCGGTCATTTTGGCGAAGCATTGACGGCGGATGCGTGGCGTAAGGACCGTTAGTGTTTTGCACCTCATCCTGACAGGCCCCCCTCAGGATGAGGTGTTCATTACTTTTGATTGTCGATTCTGGTGAGAGCAACCAGCAATGCCAGCGTATAACACACCGTAATTGCCAGACTCATTTTTAACAGTGTTTCTCCGCCAATTCCCGACAATGGCGCGGCTATACCGCCGAAGACAAACATGCTCATCCCCATCAACGCAGACGCCGTTCCAGATTCCTGCGTCCCTACTGCACTCATAGCCTCTGCCCCGCCAACAGTGCCGATGCCGCTACAAAATGCGATGGTGAAAAATAATGCCACCAGTGCCGGAATGGGCAATTGTATCCATGCGCATAAGACCGTGAGCAATGCACACAAAATTGCCGCTATCAGGCCACCTCGCAACAATGTCATCGCGTTAATCCGTCGCGCCAGGCGCGAGAAGATCCATGAAGCAATGATAAGTCCGATGCCGTTAAGGCCAAACACCAGGCTAAATTGCATTGGACTAAAGCCAAATTCCTTCTGCAACACGAACGACGAAGAGCCGATATATGCAAACAAACCAGCCAGCATAAAGCTTTGAATCAGGCAAAAGCGCATAAAACGGCGGTTCTGCACCACGCTTCGTCCGGTTAATAGCAATGATGAGCCCCTTTTATTTTCTGGCAAGGTCTCATTAATAAATAACAGGCAGCCCAGCAACAGTACGGTGCTAATTTCAGCCATTACCCAGAATAAAGTGCGCCAGTCAAAAGTGCTAACAATGTACCCGCCCAGCACTGGCGACAACACCGGTGCCAGGCCATTCACCGTCATTAACAGCGCAAAAAACTGGGTCAACGTTACTCCCTGATATTTGTCACGAGCAATAGAACGAGAGAGCACCGAACCACCCGCCCCCGCGATCCCTTGAATAAAACGCCAGACCACCAGCCAGTAAATATTGTTCGTTGTCGCGCATAAAATGGAAGAAACAATAAACAATAGCAACGACAAGATTAACGGACGTTTACGCCCTATTTTGTCGCTCAGAGGGCCAAATAACAGTTGTCCGACGCCAAGACCAATCAGTGATGCGGTCAGGGTTAATTGCGTTATGGTCGTGGTTGCCGCCAGTTGCTCAGACATCTCCGGCAAAGCCGGCAAATAAAGATCGGTACACATCGGGCCGATACCGGCTAAAAGACCAAGAATCAATGCCCATGAAAGAGAGACTCTAGCCATATTATTCCTTACTTGAGTGATGACATACCGCCGCCCAGCGACTGCCAGAGCGTGATTCGGTTTGTAAAATCAGTCAGTTGCAGTGCCAGCAGCTCCTGCTGTGCGCTCCACAAGCTGCGCTGCGCCGTCAACACGGTCAGGTAATCACCAACACCCGCCTGATAGCGACGCAAGCCAACATCGACCGTTTGTTGCTCAGCTTTAACATACTGGCGCTGTGCATCCAGTTGCTCTTCAAGCGTGGTCCGCCGCGCCAGTGCGTTAGCGACATCTTTAAATGCGCTCTGAACGTTTTTTTCATAGGTGGCAATGAGCCCACGCTTTTGTGCTTCTGCGTAACGAAGCTGCGCCAGATTACTTCCGCCAGTGAACAGCGGTAATGTGACCGATGGCGCAAATGACCAGATCTGCATTCCGTGGCTGAACAACGACGACAATGCGTCACTGCCAACACCGGCACTGGCAGTCAGCGAAATCGTCGGGAAAAAGTTAGCCCGCGCCGCGCCAATATCTGCATTGGCGCTCTTCAAATTATGTTCAGCTTCCTGGATATCCGGGCGACGCAGCAGAACATCAGATGATACTCCCGCAGGAACCAGACTTATCATTTGTTCCGGCAGGCTTTCCAGTGTTCCCGGTAGCAGATTTTCCGCAAGCGTTGTACCTGCCAGTAAGTTCAGCGCATTTTTATCCTGCATCACTTGTGTCTGATAGCTGGCAACGCTGGCGCGCGCTTGCTGATAAACACTCATCGCCTCACTGACATCTGTCGCTGCCGCCGTGCCAACCTGTTGCTGGCGCTGGATAATTTTCAATGAGTTTTCTGCACTGGCCATCGTTTCTTTTGCCAGGGCCAGGTTGCTGTTATCGGCCGCCAGTGTCAGCCAGGCGGTGCTGATTTCAGCAATCAGCGTTAAACGAGTGTTCTGGGCTGTAAATTCACTGGCAAGCCAGGTTTCCCGCGCCGCCCGAGATAAACTCTGATTACGACCAAACAGATCTAGCGTATAACTGGACACCGTGCCGTCAGCCTCGGCAGTTGTTCCCGTACCATTCGCCAGCGAACGACTGCGAGTCGAACTTAAGGCCGCATTCACCGTCGGAAATAACGACGCATTAGTTTGCCCATAGAGCGCCCGTGCTGAGTCAATATCAGCAATCGCTTTTTGCACATCGCGGTTACGGTTCAGTGCAATGGTTACTACCTGCTGCAATCGGGGATCGTGGATCACCTGCTGCCAATCATGGCTGATTGCCTTCCCCTGGCCCTGTGCTCCCGGCAAGGTCGCCGGGATTGGGGATTCAGGCGTACTGTAGTGAGGATCGAGCGAGACACATCCCGCACTCAACAACACCAGAAAAATAAGAGAACGACGCAACATAACTTACTCCTGACGGCGCGGTTTACCGGCAAACAAACGTTTCACCAGTACAAAAAACAGAGGAACGAAGAAAATGGCCAGTAATGTAGCGGTCAGCGTGCCGCCAATAATGCCCGTACCAATGGCGATGCGGCTGTTCGCCCCTGCGCCGGTTGCTATCGCCAGCGGCATTACCCCCGCAATAAACGCCAGCGAGGTCATGATGATTGGGCGTAAACGAGTCTGCGCCGCGCGTAATGCCGCACGACTCAAGGAATAGCCCTCTGCAACCGCCGCTTCAGCAAATTCCACAATCAGAATGGCGTTTTTCGACGACAAGCCGATAGTAGTTAATAGCGCTACCTGGAAGTAAACGTCGTTGTTTAAATCACGCATCCAGGCCGCCAGCGCCGCGCCAAGAAGCCCCAGAGGGATCACCAGAATGACCGAGAACGGGACTGACCAGCTTTCGTACAGTGCTGCAAGGCAGAGGAAAACCACCAGAATAGAAACTGCATACAGACTTAATGCCTGACCGCTGGCCAGTTTCTCCTGCAATGACAAACCACTCCAGGCCCAGGTTGTTCCCGCAGGAAGACTGTTTGCCAGTTCCTCCATTTTTGTCATTGCATCGCCGGAACTAAAGCCAGTCGCGTTTTCGCCCTGAATTTCATAGGCTGCCGAGCCGTTGTAGCGCACCAGTCTTTCCGGTCCATACAGCCAGCGGGTGGTCGCAAAAGCAGAGAATGGTGTCATGGCGTTATCGCTACCGCGCACAAACCATTTACCTAAGTCTGACGGCGCGGAACGAAATTCGCTGTCGCCCTGAATGTAGACTTTTTTCACACGACCACGGTCAATAAAGTCATTCACATAAGTACCGCCCCACGCACTGGACAGGGTGTCGGTGACATCATTCAAACTCAACCCTAATGACACCGCTTTATTACTATCAATATCTACCTGCAATTGCGGCATTTGTGGCAAATCATTGGCGCGTACAGAATGTAACTCCGGACTTTGATTCGCTTTTTCTATCAACTGATTACGCATTTGCAGCAGTGTTTCACGATCGGTTCCACCGTTAGCTAACAATTCAAACGTAAAACCATTGCTTTGCCCCAGCCCATCAACGGCTGGCGGCGTCATCGCAAATACCGTGGCATCACGAATTGTGCCCAGCTCTTTGGTAGCCCGTAGGGCGATAGCCTGGGCGGTGTTTTCTGCCCCTTTACGTTGAGACCAGTTTTTCAACGAAACAAACGCCATCCCGGTGTTCTGTCCGCTGCCGCTAAAACTGAAACCATCAACGGTAAAGATGACATCGGTATTTGCTTTCTCGTTAATCAGGAACCAGTCAACAATCTGGCGATTCACTTCTGCTGTACGGGCAGCGGTCGCCCCGGCCGGCAGCGTGTACTGCACCATGATTTCGCCCTGGTCTTCAGTGGGTAAGAAACTGCCCGGCAGCTTCCACATCATCAGGGCCATTCCACCACCCAGCACGACATAAAGCCCCATCGTTCGGGCTGCACGGCGCAGGACATAAATTACGCCTCGCTGATATTTATCTTCAGTACGGCGGTAAAAGCGGTTAAATGCGCCGAAAAAGCCTTTTTTATGTGGCGGAACATGCTGGAGGACGGAACCGCACAGGGCGGGAGTCAAGGTCAATGCCACCACCACGGAAAGCAGCATTGCGGAGATGATGGTGATGGAGAACTGACGATAAATTACGCCCGTAGATCCCCCAAAGAAGGCCATCGGCAGGAATACGGCTGACAACACCAGCGCAATGGCAACCAGTGCGCCAGAAATCTCGCCCATTGATTTTTCCGTGGCTTCACGCGCGGGCAACCCTTCGTCACGCATAATGCGTTCGACGTTCTCTACCACCACAATGGCATCGTCCACCAGCAAGCCGATCGCCAGCACCATTGCAAACAACGTCAGGGTATTAATCGAATAGCCAAACAACGCAAGAACGCCGAATGTGCCCAGCAAAACGACGGGGACAGCTAACGCCGGAATCAGTGTGGCACGCAGGTTTTGCAGGAATAAATACATCACGCAAACCACCAATACGATGGCTTCAAACAGCGTCTGAATTACGTCCTCTACGGAGATTTTAATAAATTCAGTGCTGTCTTTCGGGTATGCGATGTCGTATCCCTGCGGCATGTTCCGCTGGAATTCGGCAATCTTATCCTTGACCAGCGTCGCCGTATTCAGCGCATTCGCACCGGGCGAAAGCATTACAGCAACCCCGGCAGACGGGTGACCGTTAAGTTTGCCAATAGCGGTATAATCTTCACTGCCCATCTCAACGCGAGCCACATCTTTTATACGAACAACTGCGCCGTCTGACTGGCTTTTCACGATAATATTTTTGAACTGATCCACCGTCTGCAAGCGAGACTGCGCACGTACCGTTGCGGTCAGTTGCTGAGTATTCGGTGAAGGCAATGCCCCTATTTTCCCGGCAGTAACCTGCACGTTTTGCGCTTCAATAGCACTTTGCACGTCTGAAGGCATCAGCGAGTAAGACGCCAGTTTGGCCGGGTCGAGCCAGATGCGCATGGCGTATTCCGCGCCAAAGACTTGCAGACTCCCCACACCTTCAACACGCGCCAGGGGGTCCTGAACGTTACTGACCAGCCAGTCGGCGATATCCGAACTGGAGGCTTTGTCAGTGGTGTCATACACGGCAGCAATCAGCAAAAAGTTGCTTTGTGATTTCTCCACCGTAACACCCGTTTGCTGCACTTCGCTGGGTAGGCGCGACTCCGCCTGCTGAATTTTATTCTGCACCTGAACCTGTGCAGTATCTGGATCGGTACCTTGTTCAAAGGTCACATTAATACTGACCGAACCATCAGAGCTACTGGTTGAGCTGAAATAGAGTAAATTATCAAGCCCAGTGAGTTGTTGCTCGATAACCTGAGTCACGCTGTTCTCCAGCGTTTCGGCAGAAGCACCAGTATAAGTGGCTGAAATTTTAATGGTCGGCGGTGCAACGTCAGGATATTGCGCGACGGGCAATGTGCGAATAGCCAGAATCCCCGCCAACATAATCAAAATGGCGATAACCCAGGCAAAGACCGGGCGGCGAACAAAAAAGCGCGAAAACATCAGGCGTTGCCTCCATTAGCCTGAACTTCAACAGCCTTGACGGTCTGCCCTGAAGTGACTTTGGCAGAACCTTCAACAATCAGTCGGTCGCCGTTGTGCAGGCCGTTCAGCACCAGCCATTTATCACCATACGTTTCTCCCGTTTCGAGCGTTCGCTGCTCTACTTTATTGTCTTTATTCACCACCAGCGCAGTTGCATTGCCTTTAGCATCGCGCGTAACGCCCTGTTGAGGCGCGAGAATAGCGTCTTCCATCACGCCTTCATCGACACGAGCGCGAACAAACATTCCCGGTAATAACTGCTGTTGTGGATTGGGGAAAATTGCCCGTAATGTCACCGAACCGGTAGACTCATCCACCGCGACTTCGGTGAGTTCCAGACGCCCTTTTTCGCTGTAGGTTGTGCCATCTTCCAGAATAAGTGAGACGCTCATGGTGTCACTGTTGGTCGCCAGTGACTGTTTACGCAGACGTAATAAATCGACACTGGAGCGAGTGAGGTCGACATACATTGTATCCAGACCACGAATAGTCGTTAACGCTGTATCCTGCGACGCGGTCACCAGTGCGCCAGGGGTTACCGACGAAATGCCAATACGCCCCGAAATCGGTGCGGTTACCGTGGTCCAGTCAAGATTAATGCGCGCAGTTTCCAGTGCGGCTTTTTTCGCCTCTACACTGGCTTTATCTTGTGCACAGGTAGACTGAGCATCATCAGCATCCTGTTGTGAAACACCGTTCTCTTTCACCAGTCGGGTATAACGCTGCGCTTTCTGGCAATCGGCTTTTACCAGTGCCTGTGCTTGTTGTAATGCTGCCCGGGCTTCATTCCATGCAGCCTGATAACTGGCCGCATCAATCTGGTAGAGAGGCTGTCCAGCCTTGACCAGATCACCTTCCTTAAATAAGCGTTTCTGGATAATTCCCCCAACCTGCGGACGTACTTCAGCACTGAGCGCAGCACTGGTACGTCCGGTTAATTCACTGACTACCGAAACCGGTTGAGATTTGAGCGTAACAACGCCGACTTCTGTTTCTGACGGGGATGAATTGTTACTTTGCGTATTATCACAACCCGATAAGAGCAGCATTGCCACTACAGATGTTGCTATATACTTCATTATTTTCTCCAGGGTGAGAAATACCCTCCTCATTGAAATTAATGAGGATATGTCAGGGATATTCAGTTATAACGAACCCGCATCGCGAAATGAATTTCGCAATGAAATAAGGGGGATTAATATCCCCCGCTATTGGTTAATTCTGTTCTTATTTATTTATCAACATACTAACAATATCCTGATATATTTCCTGCAGATGTTGTGGATCGCTTTTTTGCGGTGTTAAACGACGATAAACCGTACCTTCCATCATGGTAGCAAACACTTCAACGCAGCAACGAATGTGCTCGTCGCTAAGATGGGGATGCATTCTTTTCATATGTGCACAACCGTTAGCGAACATTCTGGCGTCAGCTTCTTCAAGCATTGCCATAACCCGCGGGTTGCGTGTGGCTTCTGCAGCCACTTCCAGCATCAGCGCGTCGTCGTCCTCATTTAAGGATTTACGCAAGGCAAGGACTTCCGGGAAGTGATCGGTACGCGCGTCAATGTCCATTTGGGCAATACGAAAGTCGATGATACGACGAACCATCTCTTCAATAATGGCGTCTTTGTTGGCGAAGTAACGATATATCTGACCCACGCTAAGCTGAGCTTCGCTGGCAATTTGCGACATACTGGCGGCATGAAATCCGCAGCGACGAAAACACCGACGGGCGGCGTTAATGATTTCATCCTGGCGCTGTTTGTGGCGTATCTCCAGCTTGCTGGTCATTTCTGTCTCCTGGCCTATCACTTGATGAGAATGATCGTTCTCATTTTTGCTAATTATACGTTTCTCCAAAGTAATGGAAAGTATTTTTATCTTATTCATGATGCATATTCTGATAATGAAGAGATTGTGGAGATTCTGTGAAGATAGTTGACAATATTAAGTTGGGGTCAATTCATCAGAAAGACAGCGACTTGTTGTCGCCAGTTCTGTTTTCATCATCAAATTTATCGGAGCTAATACGAATAGTTTCATAGTCAGATTCTATAAGATATTTCCCCAACCTCCCCCTTGCAGGCGTCAGGAGTAGATAACGCAAAATGCTCTGTACCGCAGCTTCTCTCCGCTACAGAAAGCGCAACTATAGCCACCCACAGCCAGGTTGATTATAATAACCGTTTATCTGTTCGTACTGTTTACTAAAACGACGAATCGCCTGATTTTCAGGCACAACAAGCATCAACAATAAGGATTAAAGCTATGGGTTTTCTTTCCGGTAAGCGCATTCTGGTAACCGGTGTTGCCAGCAAACTGTCCATCGCCTACGGTATCGCTCAGGCGATGCACCGCGAAGGAGCTGAACTGGCATTCACCTACCAGAACGACAAACTGAAAGGCCGCGTAGAAGAATTTGCCGCTCAATTGGGTTCTGACATCGTTCTGCAGTGCGATGTTGCCGAAGATACCAGCATCGACACCATGTTCGCTGAACTGGGGAAAGTTTGGCCGAAATTTGACGGTTTCGTACACTCTATTGGTTTTGCACCTGGCGATCAGCTGGATGGTGACTATGTTAACGCCGTTACTCGTGAAGGCTTCAAAATTGCCCACGACATCAGCTCCTACAGCTTCGTTGCAATGGCAAAAGCTTGCCGCTCCATGCTGAATCCGGGTTCTGCCCTGCTGACCCTTTCCTACCTTGGCGCTGAGCGCGCTATCCCGAATTACAACGTTATGGGTCTGGCAAAAGCGTCTCTGGAAGCGAACGTGCGCTATATGGCGAACGCGATGGGTCCGGAAGGTGTGCGTGTTAACGCCATCTCTGCTGGTCCGATCCGTACTCTGGCGGCTTCCGGTATCAAAGACTTCCGCAAAATGCTGGCTCATTGCGAAGCCGTTACCCCGATTCGCCGTACCGTTACTATTGAAGATGTGGGTAACTCCGCGGCATTCCTGTGCTCCGATCTCTCTGCCGGTATCTCCGGTGAAGTGGTCCACGTTGACGGCGGTTTCAGCATCGCTGCAATGAACGAACTCGAACTGAAATAATCGTTCTGTTGGTAAATATTGGGCGGCGTTCTGCCGCCCGTTATCTCTGTTATACCTTTCTGATATTTGTTATCGCCGATCCGTCTTTCTCCCCTTCCCGCCTTGCGTCAGGATAACGATTTCCTTTACGACCAAGGAGCGCCCATGGAACAACGCCACATCACCGGCAAAAGCCACTGGTATCATGAAACGCAATCCAGTACTGCGGAGTATGACGTTCTGCCTCTGGTCCCGGAAGCCGCAAAGGTCAGCGATCCCTTTCTGCTCGACGTGATCCTTGATGAAGAAACGCTGGCACCCTTCCTTTCATGGCTGGTCCCTGCGCGCGTTCTTGCAGTAGAGTTGTTCCCTGACCCGCTTACCGTGACCCGTTCACAGACCTTCACCGCTTATGAACGCTTGTCGACGGCCCTGACGGTTGCTCAGGTTTGCGGCGTCCAACGGTTATGTAACTACTATTCGGCGCGACTTACGCCGCTCCCCGGGCCTGATTCCTCCAGGGAAAGTAATCATCGGTTGGCACAAATCACGCAATATGCCCGCCAACTGGCTAGCTCGCCTTCTATTATCGACAACCGATCGCGCCAGCATCTGAATGACGTTGGTCTTACTGTCTGTGACTGTGTGATCATTAACCAAATCATTGGTTTTATTGGCTTTCAGGCGCGGACAATTGCGACATTTCAGGCTTATCTCGGGTATCCGGTACGCTGGTTACCCGGGCTGGAGATACAAAACTACGCCGACGCGTCACTGTTTGCTGATGAATCATTACGCTGGCGAAGCAGCTATGAGGTGGAAAAACTCCCTGAAGAGCACACAAAAAGTTCAACTGCAGAACTTTGCCAACTGGCCGAAACACTCTCTCTCCACCCTATTTCACTTTCCCTTCTCGAAAAGTTGTTAAACAGCACACGGGTCAATACACAGCCGGATAATCAGCTTGCGGCGTTGTTATGCGCGCGGATAAATGGCAGTCCTGCTTGTTTTGCCGCCTGTATGAATTCATCAAATGAATATAAAAAAATCAGCCCCTTTCTGCGCAAGGGCGAAAATGAAATTAACCGATGGGCTGACCGTCATTCTGTTGAGCGCGCTACCGTTCAGGCGATACAATGGCTGACCCGAGCACCCGATCGCTTTAGCGCCGCCCAGTTCAGCCCATTACTCGAACACGAAAAATCATCAACGCAGATTATTAATCTGCTGGTATGGAGCGGGCTGTGTGGCTGGATAAATCGCTTAAAAATCGCGTTGGGTGAGACATATTAACCTTGCCGCGTCAGACAGATTCGCGTAAAACTGTCAGCCGCTCTAATGGCCACCAAAATAGACAATTATGTTTCAGGACAACCCGCTGCTAGCGCAGCTTAAACAGCAACTGCATTCCCAGACGCCACGCGCTGAAGGGGTGGTAAAAGCCACAGAAAAAGGCTTTGGCTTCCTGGAAGTCGACGCGCAAAAAAGTTATTTCATTCCGCCGCCGCAGATGAAAAAAGTCATGCATGGCGACCGAATTATCGCGGTGATCCACAGTGAAAAAGAACGTGAATCCGCGGAGCCAGAAGAACTGGTTGAACCGTTCCTGACTCGTTTCGTGGGTAAAGTTCAGGGCAAAAATGACCGTCTGGCCATCGTTCCTGATCATCCACTCTTAAAAGACGCCATTCCTTGCCGCGCAGCCCGTGGCCTGAACCACGAGTTTAAAGAAGGCGACTGGGCGGTTGCCGAAATGCGCCGTCATCCGCTGAAAGGCGATCGTTCTTTCTATGCTGAACTGACACAATACATCACTTTTGGTGACGATCACTTTGTACCGTGGTGGGTTACCCTTGCGCGTCATAATCTGGAAAAAGAAGCACCAGACGGCGTCGCTACCGAAATGCTCGATGAAGGTCTGGTTCGTGAAGATCTGACTGCGCTGGATTTTGTCACCATCGACAGTGCCAGCACAGAAGATATGGATGACGCCCTTTTCGCCAAGGCGTTACCGGATGGCAAACTTCAGCTGATTGTGGCGATTGCCGATCCAACCGCGTGGATTGCTGAAGGCAGCAAGCTGGACAAAGCCGCGAAAATTCGCGCATTCACCAACTATCTGCCTGGCTTCAACATCCCTATGCTGCCTCGCGAGCTTTCTGACGATCTCTGCTCACTGCGCGCCAATGAAGTCCGCCCGGTACTGGCATGCCGCATGACGCTCTCCACTGATGGCACCATTGAAGATAATATCGAATTCTTTGCCGCCACCATCGAATCCAAAGCGAAGCTGGTGTATGACCAGGTTTCTGACTGGCTGGAAAATACCGGTGACTGGCAGCCTGAAAGCGAAGCAATTGCCGAACAAGTCCGTTTGCTAGCACAAATTTGCCAACGCCGCGGCGAGTGGCGTCATAACCACGCACTGGTGTTTAAAGATCGCCCGGATTACCGCTTTATTCTCGGTGAAAAAGGTGAAGTGCTGGATATCGTCGCCGAGCCTCGTCGCATTGCCAACCGTATCGTCGAAGAAGCGATGATTGCCGCTAACATTTGTGCGGCCCGCGTACTGCGCGATAAGCTCGGTTTTGGCATCTATAACGTGCATATGGGCTTTGATCCGGCGAATGCCGACGCGTTGGCAGCGTTGCTGAAAACGCACGGTCTGCATGTCGATGCTGAAGAAGTGCTCACGCTGGACGGTTTCTGCAAACTGCGTCGTGAACTGGATGCGCAACCAACTGGTTTCCTCGACAGCCGCATTCGTCGCTTCCAGTCATTTGCTGAAATTAGCACTGAACCCGGTCCTCACTTTGGCCTCGGTCTGGAAGCATACGCCACCTGGACTTCGCCGATCCGTAAATATGGCGACATGATCAACCACCGTCTGCTGAAAGCGGTTATCAAAGGCGAAACTGCGACGCGTCCACAGGATGAAATCACTGTCCAAATGGCCGAGCGTCGCCGTCTCAACCGGATGGCAGAACGTGATGTTGGCGACTGGTTATACGCACGCTTCCTGAAAGACAAAGCCGGGACCGACACCCGTTTCGCGGCGGAAATTGTCGATATCAGCCGTGGCGGCATGCGTGTTCGTTTGGTTGATAACGGCGCTATCGCCTTTATTCCAGCACCTTTCTTACACGCTGTGCGCGATGAACTGGTTTGCAGCCAGGAAAACGGCACTGTACAAATTAAAGGTGAAACGGCTTACAAAGTGACTGACGTTATTGACGTCACCATTGCCGAAGTCCGCATGGAAACCCGCAGCATTATTGCGCGCCCAGTCGCGTAATCTCCTTTCACGGCCCATTCCTCATGGATGGGCCGTTTATTTCCCCGCTCAACCTTCGTCATATCCCGGCAGATTTTTAACTGACTTTCGTTTGAAAACTGGCGTTTTTCCAAAACTGGATTACAAATAAATATATAAAAAAACAATGTGTTTAGCCGCCGTTAATTTCATGTAAGTCATGTTGTTCCTTTTATTTAACTGCGGACTCCGCTGTTAACCGGAGGATATGCATCATGAAAACCGTTAGGGAGTCCACAACGTTGTACAACTTTCTCGGATCGCACAATCCATACTGGCGGTTGACGGAAAGCAGCGATGTTTTGCGCTTTTCTACCACCGAAATCACAGAACCCGATCGTATTTTGCAACTATCTGCCGAACAGGCTGCTCGCATCAGGGAAATGACGGTCATCACCTCCAGCCTGATGATGAGTCTGACCGTCGATGAAAGCGATCTTTCTGTGCATCTGGTAGGACGAAAAATCAATAAACGAGAATGGGGAGGCAACGCGTCTGCATGGCATGACACACCGGCGGTTGCTCGTGATTTATCACATGGGCTTTCCTTTGCTGAGCAGGTAGTTTCTGAAGCACATTCCGCAATAGTGATTCTCGACAGCCGGGGGAATATCCAGCGCTTCAATCGGTTATGTGAAGATTACACAGGGTTGAAAGAACACGACGTCATTGGGCAAAGCGTGTTTAAACTGTTTATGAGTCGTCGTGAAGCTGCGGCATCCAGGCGCAATAACCGTGTATTTTTTCGAAGCGGCAATGCATATGAAGTCGAACTATGGATACCAACACGTAAAGGCCAGCGGCTGTTTCTGTTTCGCAATAAATTTGTCCACAGCGGCAGTGGCAAAAACGAGATTTTTTTAATCTGTTCCGGCACCGACATTACCGAAGAGCGCCGCGCTCAGGAGCGACTGCGTATTCTGGCAAATACCGACAGTATCACCGGACTGCCGAATCGTAACGCGATGCAGGAGTTAATCGATCACGCTATTAATCAGGCAGATAACAATAAAGTTGGGGTTGTGTATCTTGATTTGGATAATTTTAAAAAGGTCAACGACGCCTATGGGCATTTGTTTGGTGACCAGTTATTACGCGACGTGTCATTGGCTATTTTAAGCTGTCTCGAACATGACCAGGTATTGGCGCGTCCAGGTGGCGATGAGTTTCTGGTACTGGCATCCAATACCTCACAAAGCGCGCTGGAAGCATTGGCATCACGAATTTTGACCCGCTTACGACTCCCCTTTCGCATTGGTTTAATTGAAGTTTATACCAGCTGTTCAGTAGGTATTTCACTCTCTCCCGAACATGGTTCGGACAGCGCGGCTATTATTCGTCACGCCGACACAGCAATGTACACAGCGAAGGAAGGCGGACGAGGACAATTTTGCGTTTTTACCCCAGAAATGAATCAGCGGGTATTTGAATATCTCTGGCTGGATACCAACTTGCGTAAAGCACTGGAAAACGATCAGTTGGTTATTCACTATCAACCGAAAATCACCTGGCGTGGCGAAGTGCGCAGTCTGGAAGCACTAGTACGTTGGCAGTCACCTGAACGTGGGTTGATTCCACCGTTGGACTTCATTTCCTACGCCGAAGAATCAGGGCTAATTGTGCCTTTAGGCCGTTGGGTGATTCTCGATGTCGTACGCCAGGTAGCGAAGTGGCGGGATAAAGGCATTAACCTGCGAGTGGCGGTAAATATTTCTGCACGTCAGCTCGCCGATCAAACCATTTTCACCGCCCTGAAACAGGTTCTCCAGGAACTCAATTTTGAATACTGCCCTATAGATGTTGAACTGACGGAGAGCTGCCTGATTGAGAATGATGAACTGGCACTGTCTGTTATTCAACAATTTAGCCGATTAGGTGCGCAAGTTCATCTGGACGATTTTGGTACCGGCTACTCTTCACTTTCGCAACTGGCGCGCTTTCCGATCGATGCCATCAAACTTGACCAGGTTTTTGTTCGGGATATTCACAAACAGCCTGTCTCGCAATCACTGGTCCGGGCGATCGTCGCTGTGGCCCAGGCATTGAATCTTCAGGTGATCGCCGAAGGTGTAGAAAGTTCAAAGGAAGATGCTTTTTTAACCAAGAACGGGATCAATGAGCGACAAGGATTTTTGTTTGCCAAACCGATGCCCGCCGTTGCCTTCGAACGCTGGTATAAACGCTATCTGAAGCGCGCATAAGTAGATGAATATATATACTTAGCGCTATATTCCGTCATTATATATCGTATTCCCGGATGATAATTAGCCGTTGCTGTTAAACACTTCTCTTTTAGCGGCAATTTTTGCATTATTCATTTTTCCCCTTTTGCTATAAGGATGTCCTTGATGTCTGAATTTGATGCCCAGCGCGTTGCCGAACGTATTGATATTGTGTTAGATATCCTTGTGGCAGGCGATTACCACTCTGCGATCCATAATCTCGAGATACTTAAAGCAGAACTCTTGCGCCAGGTTGCTGAATCTACGCCAGACATCCCGAAGGCACCGTGGGAGATCTAACAATCGTGCCTTCAGGTTTTCCTATTTGAGGATGCCCGGCGCGTCAGTATTTTTTATTTAGTATTATAACGTTATAAGAATTACAGCGATGAATTCCCGACAACAAACTATTCTACAGATGGTCATTGACCAGGGTCAGGTTAGCGTAACCGATCTGGCAAAAGCCACTGGAGTTTCTGAAGTTACCATTCGCCAGGATCTCAACACCCTCGAAAAACTGAGTTACCTCCGACGTGCACATGGTTTTGCAGTTTCGCTTGATAGTGATGACGTCGAAACCCGTATGATGAGCAACTATACGCTGAAGCGTGAACTCGCCGAGTTTGCCGCGTCACTGGTTCAACCGGGCGAAACCATCTTTATCGAAAATGGTAGCAGCAATGCCCTGCTCGCCAGGACTCTGGGCGAGCAGAAGAAAAATGCCACTATCATCACGGTCAGCAGCTACATCGCGCATTTGCTGAAAGACGCGCCTTGTGAAGTCATTTTGCTCGGTGGCGTGTACCAGAAAAAAAGCGAAAGTATGGTTGGCCCTTTGACACGCCAGTGCATCCAACAGGTGCATTTCAGCAAAGCATTTATTGGTATTGATGGCTGGCAACCTGAAACTGGGTTTACCGGTCGCGATATGATGCGTACCGATGTGGTCAATGCCGTGCTGGAAAAAGAGTGCGAGGCGATAGTCCTGACCGACAGCTCGAAATTTGGTGCTGTACATTCATACTCCATCGGCCCCGTTGAGCGATTCAATCGCGTGATTACCGATTCGAAAATACGCGCCAGCGATCTGATGCATCTTGAGCACAGTAAACTCACCGTTCACGTCGTTGACATTTAACCATTTCCCTTCTCTACGGATGATTTGCAGTTTGGCAAATCATCCGCTCTAAGATGATTCCTGGTTGATAATTAAGACTATTTACCTGTTATTAACACTCTCAAGATATAAAATTATTATCAGCGATATAACAGGAAGTCATTATCACCTGCGTGATATAACCCTGCGCGCGAGCGGATTTCACGGAATAATTTCACCTGGCTTATTCTTAGCTATTATAGTTATAGAGAGCTTACTTCCGTGAATCATAAATTCAGGAGAGAGTATTATGTTTGTAACGAGCAAAAAAATGACCGCGGCTGTTCTGGCAATTACCCTGGCAATGTCTCTGAGTGCCTGTTCTAACTGGTCTAAACGGGACCGCAACACCGCAATCGGTGCAGGTGCAGGGGCATTAGGCGGTGCAGTACTGACCGATGGCAGTACGTTGGGTACATTAGGTGGTGCAGCCGTCGGTGGTGTTATTGGTCACCAGGTCGGTAAATAATCGTAAATAAATGTCGATTATCGACTCGCAATTATAATACGCTTGATTCTGTTCAGTACGAAATAACTGAATAATACACACAGTAAAATATTCGAAAGCCACGGATATATCCGTGGCTTTTTATGTTAGCCGCCTGCGAGTTTTACCTTCATCCCTTTCGCTTCAAGCATTGATTTTAATAAATCACGCTTATCACCCTGAATTTCAATAATTCCATCTTTAACTGCTCCGCCGCAGCCGCATTTTTTCTTCAGTTCAGCTGCCAGTTTCGTCAGTTCGGCATCATCGAGATCGACACCGGTAATCAGGCAAACGCCCTTACCTTTGCGTCCACTGGTCTGACGCTGAATACGCACCACACCGTCGCCTTTAGGGCGTACAGGGGCCGCTTTTGGCTCATCAATACGTCCGGTTTCCGTTGAGTAGACCAGACGACTGTTGGAATCACTCATCATGCACTCCGCTGTAAAGAGGCGTTGATCGCTTTCAGCGTCTGCGCTGGATCTACCGATTGCGTTACCGGGCGACCAATCACCATATAATCAACACCAGCCGACAACGCCTGTTCTGGCGTCATAATGCGGCGCTGGTCACCAGCATCACTCCCCTGCGGACGAATGCCCGGCGTAACCAGTTTGAACTCCTGACCGAATACCTGTTTAAAGCGCACAGCTTCCTGAGCAGAACACACCACACCATCAAGGCCACATTTTTGCGTCAGTGCCGCCAGACGTTCTGCATAATCTGCAGGTGACAGTGTCACGCCAAGATCGGCCAGGTCGCTGGCTTCCATGCTGGTCAACACTGTCACAGCAATCAAAAGCGGTGCATCTTTGCCAAACGGAACCAGTGCCTCACGCGCTGCGGCCATCATACGCGCCCCACCGGAGGCATGAACATTCACCATCCACACGCCTAAGTCAGCCGCAGCAGCGACAGCGTGTGCTGCAGTGTTGGGAATATCGTGGAATTTCAGGTCAAGAAAGATATCAAAACCACGCTGTTGAAGTTCGCTCACAAACTGTGGCCCAAACAATGTAAACATCTCTTTGCCGACCTTCAGACGACAATCGCGTGGGTCGATCTTGTCGACAAAGGCCATCGCGGCATCGCGATTATGATAATCAAGGGCAACAACTACAGGAGAATTCGTAACAGCGCGGGAAGAAGATGAAGCAGTTAACGTCATGACCAGACCTTCTTGATGATGGGCACCGGAAGTGGCGCGAAACAGGTAAACGGCGAGCATTCTACCCGTGGAAATAAAAAATTAACAGTTGCGATTTCTCCTCTGGCAGGCTTTTCCGCGCCGTCGGTGCCGGAGCACAATAGAACATCAATAATTAGTATGTTGTAACTAAAGTCGGATTTTTTTAAAATTACAGGCCATCAAGACCGCGAATTGGTTTAATGGTTGACCAGGCCCGACAAGACGGACAATGCCAGTAGAGGGTGTATGCGGTAAAACCACATTTCTGGCAGCGATAACGGGGCTTACTACGTACCTTCTCGCCAACCATGTCACGCAGCACCATCAGACTCTCTTTGGCACGCCCTTCTTCTGCTTCATTTAAGTGGTAATCCATTAACTTATGGAACACACGCATGGTCGGATGACGCTGAAGCTGGCGAGTAATATAGACCTGTGCGGCCTCACTACCGTCGCGCGCTTCGATGATATCCGCAAGCATCAATTCAGCATCGGCACCGGTGTTCTCTTCCACCGCGCGCTGCAGGAATTCTGCCCATTCGGCAGTTTTACCCAACTGCTGATAGCATGTTTGCAGCATTTCCAGCGTTTCGCTGACCAGTTCTCTGTCCTGGGATATGACACGTTGCAAACTTTCGACGGCTTTGGCGTATTCTCCTTTCGCCATAAACACGCGTCCCATCATGATGGATACGCGGGCGCTGTTTTTATCTGCCGCCGCACCTTTTTTTAGCAAAGTCATGGCACGATCGAGATCGTCGCTGGCCATATGCTGCAGAGCTAACTCACAGTAGAAATGGGCAATTTCGACGCGCTGTTTATCTTTACCCAGCTTCACCAGGCGTTCGGCAACATCAATTGCTTTCTGCCACTCGCTGGTAGCCTGGTAAATTTGTAGCAGTTGTTGCAGCGCGCCAATGCGGAAGTCAGTTTCATCGGTCAGCTGATTGAACATGTCTTCCGCGCGGTCGTATAACCCGGCAGCCATGTAATCACGCCCCAGTTGTTGAATCGCCAAAAGCCGCTGTTCATAGGTCAGCGAGGCGCTTTCCATTAGGGTCTGATGGATGCGAATAGCGCGATCAACTTCGCCACGCGAACGGAACAGGTTTCCGAGCGTAAGGTGGGCTTCAACGGTACCTGTATCCTCTTTAAGCATATCGAGAAACAGGTCTACCGCTTTATCCTGTTGATTACTAAGCAGGAAGTTAACCCCCGCTACGTAATCACGCGACAAGCGGTTGGCTTCATCTTGCTTGTTTTGTTGCGCACTTCTGCGGCCCATATACCAGCCATAGGCAGCGGCTACAGGCAAAAGCAGAAACAACAACTCCAGCATAGAAAGTTATTCCTTCGACGCAGACGAGTGCGGCGCTACAGCCACGTCAGTCGCGGGTGAAAGCTGGTTTTCCAGTCGCTTTATTTTACGTTCAGCGCGCGCCAGGGAAACACGAACTCGCAGCCAGAACAGGCCACAAATCAACCAACCGATAGCAAACCCCGCAGCAAACAATACCGCCAGCAATGTGGAAATACGGTACTCCCCTTGCGCTAACAGATAATTAAACGTCACCTGTTGATCGTTCTGCGCACCCAACGTGACCGAAATCACGAAGATCGCTAACACCAGTAAGAAAATGAGTAAATATTTCACATTACTTCCCGTTATGTGGTTAGAGCGAATAAATTATGGTCAACTTACCGCAATAGCCCTTTAAAGTACCATTTTCGCGCCGTCTGCGAAATGGCATCCACGCGCATTGTTGATGATTTAAGGGCTAAATTCGGAAAATCAACCAGCGTTAACTTTCTTGTTCTCGTTGTGCAATTTCGCGATTTTCTTCCGCAGGTGGTGTTAATGGCCCACAAATTCGTTGCGCAAGCCACGTTGCCACCGCCACCAGCGCCCAGGAAATCAACGTAGCTACAACCAGATCGCGTGGCCAATGCATCCCGAGCAGCAGGCGGCTTCCCATGACTCCCGTTGCCCAGACCAACAAGATAGCAATGGTTAACGTTCGCCGACGCGGCCACAGCAAACCAACGGCCAGCAGTGCCCAACTGGCAGCAAACATCGTGTGACCGGAAGGAAAGGCAAACCCCGTCTCTTTCTGCCAGTGTGAACGCAAATATTGTGGGATATTTTTCTCTTCAGCCAACTGTTCTTTCACCAGATTTCCGCGTTCTGCTCGCTTTAAAGTGTAGAACTCATCAACCGGAATATGATGTGTTTTTTCCAGCCACATAACAAAAGGTCGTGGTTCCTGGACTTTGTCTTTGATCCAGGATTTAACGCCTTGTCCCATAAGGATTGCCGCCGCCAGAATGGCAAATAACATAATGGCAGCCTTAATGCGAAAACGCAGACACCAGAGAAACCAGCCGAATAAAATCAAATGTGTAATGACGCCCCAGGGCTGGGTGACAGTTTCAGTAACCCAAAAAGCCGCTTTTAGTAACCAACTTTGTTCTCCAGGTTGCCAACGCCAGCCAGAAATCCATACGGCTACTGGCATGACAAGCAATAGTGCAGCTCCCACTGCGGTACGTCTGGCAATCGAACGCATGGCCTCTCCTTTTTGATAAGTCCCACAATCATAACTGAAAATGCCAGTTCCAGGAAAAATTGACAGATTTGTGCCATTCCGTGAACGATCGACGCGTCGTGATTAGGTGAACCCCTTCTCGTTATGGCAAAATAAGCCAATACAGAACCAGCATTATCTGGAGAATTTCATGCAGCTTAAACGTGTGGCAGAAGCCAAACTGCCAACCCCATGGGGCGATTTCCTGATGGTGGGATTTGAAGAACTGGCAACCGGACACGATCATGTCGCGCTAGTCTATGGCGATATTTCCGGGCATACCCCGGTACTTGCGCGCGTCCATTCCGAATGTCTGACCGGTGACGCCCTGTTCAGCTTGCGCTGCGATTGTGGCTTCCAGCTCGAAGCGGCATTGACGCAAATTGCCGAGGAAGGCCGTGGTATTTTGCTGTATCACCGTCAGGAAGGTCGTAACATTGGTCTGCTGAATAAAATCCGCGCTTACGCACTGCAGGATCAAGGTTACGATACTGTAGAGGCTAACCACCAGTTAGGCTTCGCCGCTGATGAGCGCGACTTCACTCTTTGCGCTGATATGTTCAAACTCCTTGGCGTCAATGAAGTCCGCTTGTTAACCAATAACCCGAAAAAAGTCGAAATTCTGACCGAAGCAGGGATTAATATTATTGAACGCGTACCGTTGATTGTAGGTCGTAACCCCAATAACGAACATTATCTCGATACCAAAGCCGAGAAAATGGGTCATTTGCTGAACAAATAACCCTCTTGCATTGTGTAATTAATTTGCTTGCCGGAAGCAAAATAACCGGCAAGCAAATACTCGTTACTTCAACATATTACGAATGACATAATGCAAAATGCCGTCGTTCTGGTAGTAGGTCAACTCCGTCGCGGTGTCGATACGACAACGGCAGGGTACGACTTCCTGGCTACCATCCGCGCGCGTAAGCGTCACCGGAACCGTCGCGCCGGGTTGTAGATTTTGCAGATCACCAATATCAATCTTCTCTTCCCCGGTAAGCTCTAACGTTTTACGCGTCACACCTTGTGGAAATTCCAGCGGCAGGATGCCCATGCCAATTAAATTCGAACGGTGAATTCGTTCAAACGATTCGGCAATCACAACACGAATACCAAGCAGACGCGGACCTTTTGCCGCCCAGTCACGGCTGGAGCCTGATCCATACTCTTTCCCGGCAATCACCGCCAGCGGCGTTTGCTCCTGCTTATAGCGCATTGCGGCATCATAAATAGAGACGACATCGCTGTCAGGTAAATGGCGCGTCATCCCCCCTTCAACGCCAGGCACCATTTCATTACGGATGCGAATATTGGCGAAGGTGCCGCGCATCATCACTTCATGGTTACCACGCCGCGAACCATAGGAGTTAAAGTCTTTCCGCTCAACACCCCGACCTTGTAGATATCGACCCGCCGGGCTGTCGGGCTTAATACTGCCCGCCGGAGAGATATGGTCAGTGGTGACTGAATCCCCCAGCATTGCGAGGATCCGCGCACCGTGAATATCTTCCACAGGTGCTGGTGTTGCCTGCATTTCATCAAAGAAAGGCGATAAGCGAATATAGGTTGAATCCTCCTGCCAACCGTAGGTATCGGATCGTGTGACGTTAATTTCCTTCCACTCAGATGTGCCTTCAAAAACTTCTGCGTACTCTTTGCGGAACATTTCTGTGGAGACTTGGTCTACCGCACGGGCAATTTCTTGTGCCGATGGCCAGATATCTTTCAGATATACCGGCTCGCCTTTGCGATCATGGCCGATAGGCTCAGAAGCCAGGTTGATATTCATATTTCCCGCCAGCGCATAGGCAACCACCAGCGGCGGCGAGGCCAGCCAGTTGGTTTTAACCAGCGGATGGATACGGCCTTCAAAGTTACGGTTGCCGGACAGCACTGCACCGACGGTTAAATCGCCTTTTTTGATTGCCGTTTCGATAGGATCGGGCAACGGTCCAGAGTTACCAATACAGGTGGTACAACCGTATCCCACAAGGTTAAATCCCAGTTCATCGAGATACGGTGTCAGTTTCGCTTTTGCCAGATAATCAGAAACGACTTTCGAACCCGGTGCCAGCGACGCTTTGACCCACGGTTGCCGCTTGAGGCCCAGCGTTACGGCTTTTTTCGCCAGCAAGCCTGCGGCCATCAACACACTTGGGTTAGAGGTGTTGGTGCACGACGTTATCGCAGCAATGACCACAGCGCCATCAGGTAACTGATACTGATGTCCGTTCATAACATAATCGACCGGCAGGCGATCTTTATGCGTGGCATTCACTTCCAGTTCGCTACTGGCAGCAAATGCTTTTGGTACATCGGGCAGTGCAACGCGATCCTGTGGGCGTTTTGGCCCTGCCAGGCTCGCTTCAACGTCATTCATATCCAGTTCTAACACACTGGTAAAAATTGGTTCATCGCCCGGATTACGCCACATGCCCTGCGCTTTGGCATATTTTTCGACCAACTCGACCTGATCTTCACTGCGCCCGCTTAAACGCATGTAATCGAGGGTGACAGCATCGATTGGGAAGAAGCCACAGGTGGCACCATATTCTGGCGACATATTGGCAATGGTGGCGCGATCCGCCAGCGGTAGTGAATCCAGCCCATCACCATAAAATTCGACGAATTTCCCCACCACGCCATGTTTGCGCAACATTTGGGTAACAGTGAGAACCAGGTCTGTGGCGGTAATACCTTCACGTAATTTTCCGGTAAGTTTAAAGCCCACTACGTCCGGGATAAGCATGGAAACCGGCTGGCCTAACATTGCGGCTTCTGCTTCGATGCCACCAACGCCCCACCCCAGCACGCCAAGGCCGTTGATCATGGTGGTGTGCGAGTCAGTACCAACGAGTGTATCCGGATAAGCAATCCATTCACCGTCCTGCAATTCGCTCCACACTGCTTTGCCGAGATATTCGAGGTTAACCTGATGGCAAATGCCTGTGCCTGGCGGCACGACGCTAAACCGACTGAACGCCTGCTTTCCCCATTTCAGGAACACATAACGTTCGTGGTTGCGCTCCATTTCCAGGCGTACGTTTTCTTCAAATGCCTCATCATCACCAAAACGATCGACGGTCACCGAGTGGTCAATGACCAGGTCGACCGGTGAGAGTGGGTTAACCTTTGCAGTATCGCCGCCGAGGCGTTTAACCGCTTCGCGCATTGCCGCCAGATCAACAACGGCAGGTACGCCGGTAAAGTCCTGCATCAGCACTCTTGCCGGGCGGTAGGCAATTTCACGGTCAGCATGGGCATTTTTCAGCCATCCCGCCAGCGCGTGGATATCCTCTTCGGTAACCGATTTACCATCCTGCCAACGCAGCAGGTTTTCGAGCAAAACTTTGAGTGACTTGGGTAGACGGGTGATATCGCCCAGTGATTTGGCAGCAAGCGGCAGGCTGTAGTAGTGGTAAGTTTTATCTTTGGCCTGCAACGTGTCTTTACTGGCTTCTCGTAGGGTTGACGACATAGCTCCTCCTTAATGACAGGGTTGCGAAGCCCTGATTCTCTTCAGGGTGAATATTAAAGATAACACAAACATCGCGTAACAATTTGATAACAACCCAAATTGATAAAAGAGGAGAAACCTTGAGGCAAAGCAAACAGCGGGGTCAGGGATCAGTGAGTAATGATCCAGAGGAGTTCGGCCCAGAAGAGCATCGACAGAGAAAATGCGCCCATCCAGGACCAATATTTCATATTTGTGTTGATCATAGGCTACACCCTTAACGGTTATTACTTTGTGTTGAGATAACTCAACCTGTTATTGCTGCGGTGTATTAAAAGCCCTGTAATTCATTAAAAATGGGTAATAAGAATGATGATAATTATTGTTTCGGCTGATCATCTTCAGCAAACAGTTCTATAAAGGCTTGTTGCTGCGATGTTAGTTGCCAGTCGTCTGGAATAACGACGGAACATTCCCGTTTTGCTTCTGGTTCATTGTCACTATGCTGACATAATGGTGACGACTCCAGTTGCTCCTGACCGACCATAGTTATCCCCACAATTTCCAAATAAGCAGTGCGACAACCACCCAGAAAAGTGCAGAACCAAGAAAAACCGCCAGCCAGGCTTTACGTTTTAATTCAGGATTGCGGCGGGGTTCCTGATTTCCAGAAGGCATTGCTAACCTCATATAATCGCCATCACTTATCAGCAAGACGTTGAACGATTGGTGTAATTAATCATACGATGAGACAAATCCTAAAGAAACTTTAGTCAAAAATCCAGCGAATTTACGAATCGTCTCCAGTGAATAATTCAATCTTTTGACCTGAAATAGATATTTGAAAACTGGAGTTTGCGAGGTGTGTAATTAGACACTACTTTACAGGTAATTTACCCTATAAATATGAGGGATAAAAATATTGTGCACCGGATACAAATAAGTAACAAAGGAGAATATATTCCGGCACCTTCGCTACATAAAAGGTGCCGAAAATAACGCAAGAAATTATTTTTCCGGCAGTTTTATATCTTTAAACATGACCTCAATTTCTTCATTAGAGCGCAATGCGACAGCCGCATCAACGACATCACGCGTTAAATGCGGTGCAAAACGCTGAATGAAATCATACATATAACTACGCAAAAAAGTACTACGGCGAAAACCAATTTTGGTTGTACTGTGGCTGAAGATGTCGTGAGCATCAACACGCACAAGGTCGGGATCGGCGACCGGATCCACCGCCATGCTGGCAATGACCCCTACCCCCAGCCCTAACCGGACGTAAGTTTTAATGACGTCAGCATCCGTTGCCGTGAAGACGATACGCGGCGTTAACCCTGCGCGGTTAAAGGCAGTATCCAGTTCTGAACGTCCGGTAAAGCCGAAGGTATATGTCACCAACGGATATTGCGCCAGTTCTTCAATGGTAATGGCTTTTTTACCTGCCAGCGGGTGATCCGGAGTGACTACTATAGCCCGATTCCAGTGGTAGCACGGTAGCATCACTAAATCTTCATACAGATGCAGCGCTTCCGTGGCGATAGCGAAATCGGCATTGCCTTTAGAGACGGCATCAGCAATTTGTGTCGGCGAGCCCTGGTGCATATGCAAAGAAACGCGAGGATAACGCTCAATAAAGCCTTTGATAACGTTTGGTAACGCATAGCGTGCCTGAGTATGCGTGGTGGCGATATACAACGAGCCTTTATCCGGCCAGGTGTGCTCTCCGGCGACCGATTTTATGGCATCGACTTTCGACAGAACTTCACGAGCGATACGAATTATTTCTTGTCCTGCTGGCGTTACCTGCGTCAGGTGCTTGCCGCTTCGGGAAAAAATTTGAATGCCCAGCTCGTCTTCCAGCATTCTGACTTGTTTACTGATCCCGGGTTGTGATGTGTAAAGTCCTTCCGCCGTTGATGAGACATTCAGGTTATGATTGACCACCTCAACAATATAGCGAAGTTGTTGTAATTTCATGTTAAACCATCCACTTAGACGCCATCAGAACATCGTTTTTTCGTCACACCAGGCGGGTGACTAATACGATTTAATAATAAAAAAGGTGCTAACTATAACCACTATATCATTTATAGCCTTAGTGTATAGGTGTGAAGAAAAAATAATATGCAATAAAAAAGGGCCGCTTTCGCGGCCCTTTGTTTATAAAAACCCGACAGAATTAAAGGTTATTTTTTCCCTTCAACCCATTTGCCATCAACATAAAATGCTGACCAGCCAGTCGCCTTTCCGTCTTTTTCCGAAGAGACATATTGCTGTTTGGTTTTACGGCTAAAGCGAACCATGGTCTTATTACCTTCCGGATCCTGCTGTGGCGCATCGGCCAGATAACGCAGTTTTTCCGGCAGACGGTCGCGGAAGCGATAAAGCTCCTCCACCAGCGGCGCACGCGTTTCACGCGATTTCGGGAAGGTATTGGCCGCCAGGAACACACCGGCAGCACCGTCACGCAACACGAAATAGGCATCTGATTTTTCGCACGGCAGCTCCGGTAATGGCACCGGATCTTCTTTCGGTGGTGCCACTTCGCCGTTACGTAAAATCTTACGTGTGTTTTTACACTCTTCGTTGGTGCAGGCCATGTATTTACCGAAACGCCCCATTTTCAGGTGCATTTCAGAGCCACATTTTTCACACTCAACGATCGGGCCGTCATAACCTTTAATGCGGAATTCACCCTCTTCGATCTCGTAACCGTCGCAGGTTGGGTTATTACCACAGACATGCAACTTACGTTTCGGATCGATGAGATAGCTGTCCATCGCCGTGCCGCATTTCGGGCAACGACGTTTTGCGCGCAACGCATTGGTTTCAGCGTCTTCACCTTCCAGCACGTTCAGCACTTCGTTTTCCGGCACCAGGTTAATGGTGGTTTTGCAACGCTCTTTCGGCGGCAGCGCATAGCCAGAACAGCCAAGGAATACCCCGGTGCTCGCTGTGCGAATCCCCATTTTGCGACCACAAGTCGGGCAGTCAATGCTGGTCAGAACCATCTGGTTCGGGCGCATACCACCCTCTTCCGGATCTTTTTCAGCTTTATCTAACTGCTGGGTGAAATCCGAGAAGAAGTGATCCAGTACAGCTTTCCACTCTGCTTCGTGATTTGCCACCTGGTCGAGGCTGTTTTCCATCTGCGCGGTGAAATCGTAGTTCATTAACTCGCGGAAATTCTCTTCCAGGCGATCGGTGACGATTTCGCCCATTTTTTCCGCATAGAAACGACGATTTTCTACTCGCACATAGCCACGATCCTGAATAGTCGAAATGATCGACGCATAGGTAGAAGGACGACCGATACCGCGTTTTTCCAGCTCTTTGACCAGCGATGCTTCACTGAAACGGGCTGGAGGCTTGGTAAAGTGCTGGGCTGGTGTCAGTTCAACGAGCGTCAGAGCATCGCCTTTATCGACTGCCGGTAAGATACGATCTTCATCGCCTTTACGCAGTGCAGGCATCACTTTCGTCCAGCCATCAAAGCGCAAAATACGACCGCGTGCTTTCAGGCGGAAATCGCCCGCACCAACGGTCAGCGTCGTGGAGTCATATTTCGCTGGGGTCATCTGGCAGGCTACGAACTGACGCCAGATTAACTGGTACAGTTTCTGCGCATCTGCTTCCATATCCTTCAACGATTCCGCCATCACATTGACGTCAGAAGGACGAATCGCTTCGTGCGCTTCCTGTGAGTTTTCTTTGCTGGCGTACTGATTCGGACTTTCCGGCAGATATTTCTTACCAAAATTATCGCTGATATAACCGCGAACCATATTTACCGCGTCCTGACTCAGGTTGGTAGAGTCGGTACGCATGTAAGTGATATAGCCTGCTTCATACAAACGCTGCGCCATCATCATGGTTTTTTTCACGCCAAAACCAAGACGGGTGCTGGCAGCTTGTTGCAGCGTAGAGGTAATAAAAGGAGCGCCAGGTTTACTGGTTGTCGGTTTGTCTTCACGTTCCAGCACGCTGTAGCGCGCTTTTTCCAGCAGACTTACCGCAGCCTGAGTTTGTTCTTTGTTGACCGGACGGAACGGTTTGTCGTTCTGATGAGTCACCTGCAACGCCAACGCTTCACCAGATGGCGTGGTCGTGCTGGCATCGACTTCCCAGAACTCTTCCGGTACGAACGCTTTAATTTCACGCTCACGCTCGACCACCAGGCGGACCGCCACCGACTGCACACGACCGGCAGACAGACCACGAGCGATCTTTTTCCATAGAAGCGGCGAAACCATATACCCCACCACGCGGTCCATAAAGCGACGCGCCTGCTGGGCATTAACACGATCAATATTCAGTTCACCCGGTTTGTTAAATGCCTGGCGGATCGCGTTTTTAGTAATTTCGTTAAACACCACTCGGCTATAGCGCGCATCATCACCACCAATCACTTCCCGCAGGTGCCATGCAATGGCTTCCCCTTCGCGGTCAAGGTCGGTTGCGAGATAGATGTGGTCGGCTTTTTCAGCCAGTTGTTTCAGTTCAGAGACGACCTTCTCTTTACCAGGCAACACTTCATAGTGCGCCTCCCAATTGTGCCACGGGTCAACCCCCATACGGTTGACGAGAGCGCCACGTTCATCCTTTTTAGGCTTTTTAGCCGTCTTGGTGGAGGTAGAGTCGGCACTCTTTTTGGCAGTTGAGCCACTGGTCGGCAAATCGCGGATGTGACCGACGCTGGATTTCACCACGTAGTCACTACCCAGATACTTGTTGATCGTTTTGGCTTTTGCCGGGGACTCAACGATGACAAGAGCTTTACCCATATTCACCTTACCTAATTTGATTCTTCCAGGAATGCGTCGCACGTTGATAAACCTTCCACTGGCAACGAGTTACCGATATGGACTCGCTCTCTGCGGATATCAACCCCTTGTCGTGACTCTGCTCACGAAAATTCAGGTGACTGAGTTAACAGGTCTTGGCCTACAGGCGCTATAGCACGACGGAATTTTGGTCGAATGTCAAGCAAATCTATTGCCAGATTGACGAAAGCGTCACACTGTACCTGATAAAATCCGATACGCAACTTTATTAGCATGCAAAATCCAAAGTTGCCAGTAAGGCGCTCTTGCCACCAGCGTGGTATATTTGTCTGCAAGCCATGCCTGGCGTAGACTAATGTCCTTGTTTAAGGAGTAAATAATGAACAAAGAGACTCAACCCATCGACCGCGAAACGCTGTTGAAAGAGGCCAACAAAATCATTCGTGAGCATGAGGATACGCTCGCAGGGATTGAAGCCACCGGCGTCACGCAGCGTAATGGCGTGCTGGTATTTACCGGCGACTACTTTTTAGATGAACAAGGATTACCAACTGCCAAAAGCACCGCGGTGTTTAATATGTTCAAACACCTGGCCCATGTGCTTTCAGAAAAATATCACCTGGTTGATTAAAGCAAAACGCGAGGTCTTATCCTCGCGTTTGTCTTTTACATCAACGGCTTTTGCCCACGCTGCCACCAGCGTAACAACAATCGATCGGCGCTCTCTGCCGCGCTGCCGGTGAATCGGTCAATGAGTCGTTTACGCTGCATATAGCGTACATTGACCACTTCCCGGCCTTCCATCAGGCTAAGAATAACTTCATCACTGGTGTTGATTTCATCAACCAGGCCTTTCTCTACTGCCTGTTGTCCGTACCAGTGTTCACCCGTTGCCACCTGTTCAATATCCAGAGACGGACGCATACGCTTCACAAAATCTTTAAATAACTGATGCGTTTCGTTCAACTCTTCGCGGAATTTCTCCCGCCCTTCTTCGGTATTTTCACCCAGCAACGTCAGCGTGCGCTTATACTGCCCGGCGGTGTGCAGTTCGATATCAATATCTTTGCTTTTCAGGAAGCGGTTAAAGTTGGGCATTTGCGCCACCACCCCAATGGAACCCACAATAGCAAACGGTGCGGAAACAATTTTGTCCGCCACACAGGCCATCATGTAACCGCCGCTGGCAGCGACTTTGTCTACCGTAACAGTTAAAGGAATGTTTTTATCACGCAGACGCTGCAACTGCGAAGCCGCCAACCCGTAACCATGCACCATGCCACCTGGGCTTTCCAGACGGAGCACAACCTGATCCTGCGGTTTGAATGCTGCGAGTACCGCCGTTATCTCTTCACGTAGCGAGTTCACTTCATGGGCGTCCATGCTGCCTTTAAAATCCAGCACCCAGACGCGAGGTTTACTGTCAGTTGCCACCTCGCCCAGTTTAGCTTTCGCTTTTGCGGCTTTCGCTTCTTGCTTGTGCTTTTTCTTCTGCGCTTTGTGCCACTGTTTTTGCTGATGAGTATCCATCAGCGCCGCGGCCAGTTCTTCTTTCATCTCCTTATACTGTTCGCTGAGATTGTTGACCTGTAACTCGCCACGCTGGCGTTTATTACGTTGAGCAACATTGACAATAATGGCGGCAATCGCCGCAATCGCTAGCACAACGGTAACGATTTTCGCCAAAAACAAACCATATTCAGACAACAATTCCACGAGTCCCCACCTTGGTTAAACAACGCTTTGGCTCACAGTTTACAACAGGCATGTTTAGCCGTCTCGCAGAGATGTTATTGCAGCGAAAGTATGACAAAGTATCCATTTTGCGGTGTTATCGCCCCAGGCTGATTGAAATGCCCTTCTGTTTCAGGCATAAAGCCCCAAAGTCATAAAGTACACTGGCAGCGCGACAGACAACGTCGTTGAGGAGTAGCCATGCATTACCAGCCAAAACAAGATTTACTCAATGATCGCATTATCCTGGTGACGGGAGCCAGCGATGGAATTGGTCGTGAAGCAGCGATGACGTATGCACGCTATGGTGCGACAGTGATTCTTTTGGGCCGTAATGAAGAAAAATTACGTCAGGTAGCCAGCCACATAAACGAAGAAACTGGACGTCAGCCACAGTGGTTTATTCTCGATTTGCTAACCTGCACGTCCGAAGATTGCCAACAACTGGCACAGCGCATTGCCGTTAATTATCCGCGTCTGGATGGTGTTTTGCATAATGCCGGATTGCTCGGCGATGTTTGCCCAATGAGCGAACAAGATCCGCAGGTCTGGCAGGACGTCATGCAGGTCAACGTTAATGCCACCTTTATGCTCACACAGGCACTGCTTCCTTTATTACTCAAATCGGATGCCGGTTCACTGGTCTTTACCTCATCAAGCGTTGGACGTCAGGGGCGTGCAAACTGGGGCGCATATGCAGCGTCGAAATTTGCCACCGAAGGGATGATGCAGGTACTGGCCGATGAATATCAGCAGCGCCTGCGTGTCAACTGCATTAACCCAGGCGGTACGCGCACCGCAATGCGGGCCAGCGCCTTCCCGACCGAAGATCCACAGAAACTTAAAACCCCCGCTGATATCATGCCGCTCTACCTCTGGCTGATGGGCGATGACAGCCGCCGTAAAACCGGCATGACCTTTGACGCCCAACCGGGCCGTAAACCAGGAATTTCCCAATGAGTGATGAACGCTACCAACAGCGTCAGCAGCGAGTGAAAGAAAAAGTAGATGCTCGTGTGGCCCAGGCCCAGGATGAACGCGGTATTATCATCGTCTTTACCGGCAATGGAAAAGGCAAAACCACCGCGGCATTTGGTACGGCAACACGCGCAGTTGGTCACGGAAAAAAAGTGGGCGTCGTGCAGTTTATTAAAGGCACCTGGCCTAATGGTGAACGAAATCTGCTGGAGCCACACGGCGTTGAGTTTCAGGTAATGGCAACGGGCTTTACCTGGGATACACAAAACCGAGAGTCTGATACCGCCGCCTGCCGCGAAGTCTGGCAACATGCAAAGCGGATGCTGGCTGATTCCTCACTGGATATGGTTTTGCTCGATGAACTGACGTATATGGTGGCGTATGACTATTTGCCACTGGAAGAAGTGGTGCAGGCGTTAAATGAACGTCCACATCAACAGACGGTGATTATCACAGGTCGTGGTTGTCATCGGGATATTCTTGAACTGGCGGATACGGTAAGTGAATTACGCCCCGTCAAACATGCGTTTGATGCCGGTGTAAAAGCGCAGATAGGGATTGATTACTAATCTGTAAAAATGCCGGATATGACGTCCGGCATACTTTGATTAACCGTTATTATTACGTCCACCAGAACGACGACCGCCGCTCACCTGACTGTGACGTTTCACCGCACGACGAATCTGATTCGCCTTCATACGACGACGGTCTTTTTCTACAGCGACTTTAGAGCTGGTTTCTGGCGGTAGTTCCACCAGTTCGCGCAGATAGTTAGTCTGGGCGAGGTCCAGCTCCGTCCAGCCACCGCGTGGCAGACCTTTTGGCAGTGGGATATCACCGTAACGAACACGAATCAGGCGGCTCACCTGCACACCAACCGCTTCCCAAAGACGACGAACTTCACGGTTACGGCCTTCGGTCAGAGTAACGTTGTACCACTGGTTGATCCCTTCGCCGCCGCTGAACTTGATGGTTTTAAAGGCTGCCGGACCATCTTCCAGCTGCACGCCACGACTCAAATCACGCAGTTTCGCGTCGTCAACCTGACCAAATACACGCACGGCATATTCACGTTCAACTTCACGGCTTGGATGCATTAAACGGTTTGCCAGTTCACCGTCGGTGGTGAACAACAACAGACCACAGGTGTTAACGTCCAGACGACCTACGGCAATCCAGCGTGCGCCACGCAGCTTTGGCAGACGGTCAAACACCGTTGGACGCCCTTCCGGATCGTTACGGGTACACAACTCACCTTCCGGTTTGTAATAGGCCAGAACGCGACAAATTTGTTCAGCGGACTCACGTACCGAAATCAGGTGACCATCGATACGGATTTTCAGTCCAGGGGTAATTTCAACGCGATCGCCGAGTTTAGCAATTTTGCCATCAACACTCACACGACCGGCTTCAATAATAGATTCGATTTCACGGCGAGAACCGTGGCCGGCACGCGCCAGCACTTTCTGTAGCTTTTCGCTCATAGAGCTTCCTTTTGGTGTCGCCTTCCCAGGCGTCTGATATGCTTTTGTGCAACAATGAGTCAGAACTTACATCTGACTCACTGATAGTAAAGTCTGTTTGAACTCTTCAGGCCTTAAGTCAACGACTCGACGTTTTAACTGGCCTGGCTTTGAGGCGCAACATACTACACTATCTTTATGGTTAAAGCTTGTTTCGATTAACGTCGATTTGGTTACCAACCACCACCGCCTCCGCCACCAGCGCCAGAACCACCACCAGAATAGCTCCGCCCCAACAAACTGGTATAGGCCCCGCAACTCAGGTGCGTCTGTAATGAGAATAAAACGCCGTTACGGGCAATCTCTGGAGCGCAAATCGCCGAAGAAAGCGAAGGGGCGATGCGTAACGCCCATTCCCTCCCCAAATTTGCCGATATAGCCCAACCTAACAACGCGTAATCCAGTTTCCGTGTTTCCCCTTTCCGCCGCCGCCCACTGTGTGTTGCCGCCTCTTTACGCGCAAGATAGTTAACGATAGCTTCACCGTGGGCATAACGTTGCTGCCCGGTTTGGGTAAACTTTGGCAGAAAAATATACCCCATGCCAGTGAGATAACCGGTCAGGAAAACAGCGCTAAAATAACCCGCTGGCATATACCAGTAAAAGAATACATCTCCGACATTGATGTAGAGAGAATAGAAGGCCACGCCTGAACAAATCAGTGGTAAAAACAAAGTGATGATGACACGATTAACGCAAGGCTTGTCATCATCGCGGGCAAACAAAAGCTCAAGGGAACAAAATAAAAAAGGAAGAAGCCAGCAGATCATAATAAACATATCGCCCACCAGACTCATTCCTTCCCAGCCTACGGGACTCAGGTTACCGTAGAGAATGACCGCCAATATTGCCATTCCGCCCCATTGCAAAAACGCATCAGGTCGGTAAAACGAAGACTTTTTACGCGGCAGATAAAATTTCTGCATCCGTAAAAATGCCTTGCGTAAGACTCTGTTGCGTCTCCCCGTAAGAACGACCTTATCGCCTTTACGAAATAACGCTTCCAGTAATAACTGCTCTGCGGGCAGTAATACCGCATTATTTCTGGTCGCGCCTTCATTAACACGAATCAGGATTTGCTGGTTCTTGTCATAATGATCTTCCAGATGAATTTTTCCTTTCACAATCAGATTTACGATATCGGCGCAAAAACCTTTATCGTCGTAAACCAGTTTCGCATCAAGACGTAACATGCCGGGCGTGTAATCTGGCGGAATGACATCGGTTTCAATCACATCTACCGGCGTAAATTGCGGCCTGCGCTTCCAGAGATATAACCATCCACACGCCAGGAACAGACTCGGAAAGCAAATTAACAACGATGACGTAGAGGGTAAAAGAAGATGACTGAAAATATTCGTCGTTTGTGGAGCCGGGGCATTACCAAGTAATGCGTGAGGCCAGCGGTAGAGGACCGTGAAATCTTCACGATAAAACGGATCGCGAGATTCAATTCTTCCGTCCTCAAGGATGCGGCCATTTCGATATGTGTCGCCCTCTTCTCCAGTAAAGAGAGCGATTTCGCTAAATGGATTACCCGCAATATCAGGCAACTTGAGTGAAAATAGGGTCTTATAAATTTCAAACGGCCAGTGGTTACCGGTCACGTTCCAGATTAGCAGATCAGAATCCCCCTCACGCAGGAAAGCATTTTTAACCTGATAATGAATTTGATAATGATAGTCGCCTTGAGGCAAGAAACGTTGTTTATCGCCCACGACAATACTCATTAACCCGATATGCCAGTCAAGATGCCAGGGTTCAGGAATACCATCACGGGTGACGCCAACAATATGATAGTTCAGCAGTGCAGCGTCCCCATCAGGCTGCATCCAGAGTCGCGGTAAATCACGATAAAATCCGTGCTTAATCTGCTGATTTCGCGCCTGAAAATGAATGTTCTCTTTGATGTCGAGCACCCCATTCGGTTGCAGAGTGGCTTCAACATCAAAGAGCGAGATCCCTTCTTCATAAGAAGGGATCTCCGTGTTTTTCGCATAACTCAACGAAGAGAAAAAAAGCCCAACTATCAACAGCAAAATGCAGCGATATATCCCTGCCATCATTTTCCATCCGTGGAACGCAATTTGTTATAAGAAAGGCTTCACATCACCTACGCCTTCACGCACCACGACCGGCGTATCATCGGTGAGATCAATAACCGTTGTTGGTTTCTGCCCGAGATAGCCGCCGTGAATAATCAAATCCACCTGTTTTTCCAGACGGTCTTTAATTTCTTCCGGATCGGATTCGGTAAATTCACTGCCTGGCAGCATTAGCGAAGTGGAAAGCATCGGTTCGCCCAGTGCTTCAAGCAGCGCCTGCGCAATCGGGTTAGACGGCACGCGCATACCGATGGTTTTGCGTTTTTCCTGCAACAGACGGCGTGGCACCTCCTTCGTCCCCTTCAGGATGAAGGTATAGTTGCCTGGCGTGTTGTTTTTCATCAAACGAAACGCAACGTTATCGACAAATGAATAGGTCGAGAGTTCAGAAAGATCGCGACACATCAGGGTAAAGTTGTGACCGTCCGGCAGCTGGCGAATACGACAAATACGCTCCATCGCGTTTTTATCTTCAATTTTACAGCCGAGCGCATAGCCGGAATCAGTTGGATAAACAATCACCCCGCCTTTACGCACGATCTCCACCGCCTGGTTGATCAGGCGTTGCTGCGGGTTATCAGGATGAATATAAAAAAACTGGCTCATAATTCCCTCTCTGTGGTGTTCTGCGGCTGTTCCCATAGCTGCCAGACGCCTTCAACTCCTGCGGGCAGCCAGAGTTTACGACCCAGTTCGATCCACGGGCATGGCTGATGAAAATCAGATCCTTGTGATGCCCATAAATGATGCTGACGCGCAAGTGTCGCCAGCTGGGTGCGTTCATTGGGCGATTGCTGGCACTGCGCGACTTCCATCGCGTCGCCGTGGTGTTCGGCAAAATGCGCAACCAATCTTTTCAGCCATTTAGCACTAAGATTGTACCGCCCAGGATGGGCTAGCACCGCCTTACCGCCAGAATGATGAATGACATCAATAGATTGCTCTATTGTACACCACTGTGGCGGAACGTATCCGGTTTTCCCGCGCGCCAGATACTTTTTAAAGACATCCGCCATTGAACTGGCTTTTCCGCACTCCACAAGGAAACGCGCAAAATGACCGCGCGTCACCGCACCGCCCTGCGCCAGTCGTTGCGCGCCTTCCAGTGCCCCAGGTATTTGCGCTTTTTCAAGTCTTTCGGCAATCAGCTGCGCCCGCTGATTGCGCCGTTCTGTCTGCTGCGCGAGGAACTCACACATTAGCGGATGAGTAATATCAATATTCAGCCCGACAATATGAATTTCATGATTTTCCCAGACCGTGGAAATTTCCACACCAGGAATAAGATTCAGCGCCAGTCCCGAACGTGAAATTTCCTCTCTTGCTGGTGCAATTGCAGCTGTGGTGTCATGGTCGGTGATCGCCAGGGTGCCGACGCGCATCTCGACTGCACGGTGCACCAATGCTTCTGGCGTCAGGCAGCCATCGGAAGCTGTGGTATGGCTGTGCAGGTCGTAAATCACTGCGTAATTCGTGTCGCTCAAGGCGCACTCCCGTTCTGGATAATATTTTTTGCGCAGACATCATAACGGTTCTGGCAAATATTCTGAAATGAGCTGTTGACAATTAATCATCGAACTAGTTAACTAGTACGCAAGTTCACGTAAAAAGGGTATCGACAATGAAAGCAATTTTCGTACTGAAAGGTTGGTGGCGCACTTCCTGAAACGGGCAGTGTATTCACCATGCGTAAAGCAATCAGATACCCAGCCCGCCTAATGAGCGGGCTTTTTTTTGAACAAAATTAGAGAATAACAATGCAAACACAAAAACCGACTCTCGAACTGCTAACCTGCGAAGGCGCTTATCGCGACAACCCGACTGCGCTTTTTCACCAGTTGTGTGGGGATCGTCCGGCAACGCTGCTGCTGGAATCCGCAGATATCGACAGCAAAGATGATTTAAAAAGCCTGCTGCTGGTAGACAGTGCGCTGCGCATTACAGCATTAAGTGACACTGTCACAATCCAGGCGCTTTCCGGCAATGGAGAAGCCCTGTTGACACTACTGGATAACGCCTTGCCTGCGGGTGTGGAAAATGAACAATCACCAAACTGCCGCGTACTGCGCTTCCCGCCTGTCAGTCCACTGCTGGATGAAGACGCCCGCTTATGCTCCCTTTCGGTTTTTGACGCTTTCCGCTTATTACAGAATCTGTTGAATGTACCGAAGGAAGAACGAGAAGCAATGTTCTTCGGCGGCCTGTTCTCTTATGACCTTGTGGCGGGATTTGAAAATTTACCGCAACTGTCAGCGGAAAATAGCTGCCCTGATTTCTGTTTTTATCTCGCTGAAACGCTGATGGTGATTGACCATCAGAAAAAAAGCACTCGTATTCAGGCCAGCCTGTTTGCTCCGAATGAAGAAGAAAAACAACGTCTCACTGCTCGCCTGAACGAACTACGTCAGCAACTGACCGAAGCCGCGCCGCCGCTGCCGGTGGTTTCCGTGCCGCATATGCGTTGTGAATGTAACCAGAGCGATGAAGAGTTCGGTGGCGTAGTGCGTTTGTTGCAAAAAGCGATTCGCGCCGGAGAAATTTTCCAGGTGGTGCCATCTCGCCGTTTCTCTCTGCCCTGCCCGTCACCGCTGGCAGCCTATTACGTGCTGAAAAAGAGTAATCCCAGCCCGTACATGTTTTTTATGCAGGATAATGATTTCACCCTGTTTGGCGCGTCGCCGGAAAGTTCGCTCAAGTATGACGCCACCAGCCGCCAGATTGAGATTTACCCGATTGCCGGAACACGTCCACGCGGTCGTCGTGCCGATGGTTCGCTGGACAGAGACCTCGACAGCCGCATCGAACTGGAGATGCGTACCGATCATAAAGAGCTTTCTGAACATCTGATGCTGGTGGATCTCGCCCGTAATGACCTGGCACGCATTTGCACACCCGGCAGCCGCTACGTCGCCGATCTCACCAAAGTTGACCGTTACTCTTACGTGATGCACCTAGTCTCCCGCGTTGTTGGTGAGCTGCGCCACGATCTCGACGCCCTGCACGCTTACCGCGCCTGTATGAATATGGGGACGTTAAGCGGTGCACCGAAAGTACGCGCTATGCAGTTAATTGCCGAAGCAGAAGGTCGTCGACGCGGCAGCTACGGCGGCGCGGTAGGTTATTTTACCGCGCATGGCGATCTCGACACCTGCATTGTGATCCGCTCGGCGCTGGTGGAAAACGGTATCGCCACCGTGCAAGCCGGTGCTGGCGTAGTCCTTGATTCTGTTCCGCAGTCGGAAGCCGACGAAACTCGTAATAAAGCCCGCGCTGTACTGCGCGCTATTGCCACCGCGCATCATGCACAGGAGACGTTCTAATGGCTGACATTCTGCTGCTCGATAATATCGACTCTTTTACGTACAACCTGGCAGATCAGTTGCGCAGCAATGGTCATAACGTGGTGATTTACCGCAACCATATTCCGGCGCAGACCTTAATTGAACGCCTGGCGACGATGAGCAATCCGGTGCTGATGCTTTCTCCTGGCCCCGGTGTGCCGAGCGAAGCCGGTTGTATGCCGGAACTCCTCACCCGCTTGCGTGGCAAGCTGCCAATTATTGGCATTTGCCTCGGACATCAGGCGATTGTCGAAGCTTACGGGGGCTATGTCGGTCAGGCGGGCGAAATTCTTCACGGTAAAGCGTCGAGCATTGAACATGACGGTCAGGCGATGTTTGCCGGATTAACAAACCCGCTGCCAGTGGCGCGTTATCACTCGCTGGTTGGCAGTAACATTCCGGCCGGTTTAACCATCAACGCCCATTTTAATGGCATGGTGATGGCGGTGCGTCACGATGCAGATCGCGTTTGTGGATTCCAGTTCCATCCGGAATCCATTCTTACTACCCAGGGCGCTCGCCTGCTGGAACAAACGCTGGCCTGGGCGCAGCAGAAACTAGAGCCAACCAACACGCTGCAACCGATTCTGGAAAAACTGTATCAGGCACAGACGCTTAGCCAACAAGAAAGCCACCAGCTGTTTTCAGCGGTGGTACGTGGCGAGCTGAAGCCGGAACAACTGGCGGCGGCGCTGGTGAGCATGAAAATTCGCGGTGAACACCCGAACGAGATCGCCGGGGCAGCAACCGCGCTACTGGAAAACGCCGCGCCATTCCCGCGCCCGGATTATCTGTTTGCCGATATCGTCGGTACTGGCGGTGACGGCAGCAACAGCATCAATATTTCTACCGCCAGTGCGTTTGTCGCCGCGGCCTGCGGGCTGAAAGTGGCGAAACACGGCAACCGTAGCGTCTCCAGTAAATCCGGCTCGTCGGATCTGCTGGCGGCGTTCGGTATTAATCTTGATATGAACGCCGATAAATCGCGCCAGGCGCTGGATGAGTTAGGCGTCTGTTTCCTCTTTGCGCCGAAGTATCACACCGGATTCCGCCATGCGATGCCGGTTCGCCAGCAACTGAAAACCCGCACTCTGTTCAACGTGCTGGGACCATTGATTAACCCGGCGCATCCGCCGCTGGCGCTAATTGGTGTTTATAGTCCGGAACTGGTGCTGCCGATTGCCGAAACCTTGCGCGTGCTGGGGTATCAACGCGCGGCAGTGGTGCACAGCGGCGGGATGGATGAAGTTTCATTACACGCGCCGACAATCGTTGCCGAACTACATGACGGCGAAATTAAGAGCTATCAATTGACCGCTGAAGATTTTGGCCTGACACCCTACCACCAGGAGCAATTGGCAGGCGGAACACCGGAAGAAAACCGTGACATTTTAACACGCTTGTTACAAGGTAAAGGCGACGCCGCCCATGAAGCAGCCGTCGCGGCGAATGTCGCCATGTTAATGCGCCTGCATGGCCATGAAGATCTGCAAGCCAATGCGCAAACCGTTCTTGAGGTACTGCGCAGTGGTTCCGCTTACGACAGAGTCACCGCACTGGCGGCACGAGGGTAAATGATGCAAACCGTTTTAGCGAAAATCGTCGCAGACAAGGCGATTTGGGTAGAAACCCGCAAAGAGCAGCAACCGCTGGCCAGTTTTCAGAATGAGGTTCAGCCGAGCACGCGACATTTTTATGATGCACTTCAGGGCGCACGCACGGCGTTTATTCTGGAGTGTAAAAAAGCGTCGCCGTCAAAAGGCGTGATCCGTGATGATTTCGATCCGGCACGCATTGCCGCCATTTATAAACATTACGCTTCGGCAATTTCAGTGCTGACTGATGAGAAATATTTTCAGGGGAGCTTTGATTTCCTCCCCATCGTCAGCCAAATCGCCCCGCAGCCGATTTTATGTAAAGACTTCATTATCGATCCTTACCAGATCTATCTGGCGCGCTATTACCAGGCCGATGCCTGCTTATTAATGCTTTCAGTACTGGATGACGAACAATATCGCCAGCTTGCAGCCGTCGCCCACAGTCTGGAGATGGGTGTGCTGACCGAAGTCAGTAATGAAGAGGAACTGGAGCGCGCCATTGCATTGGGGGCAAAGGTCGTTGGCATCAACAACCGCGATCTGCGCGATTTGTCGATTGATCTCAACCGTACCCGCGAGCTTGCGCCGAAACTGGGGCACAACGTGACGGTAATCAGCGAATCCGGCATCAATACTTACGCTCAGGTGCGCGAGTTAAGCCACTTCGCTAACGGCTTTCTGATTGGTTCGGCGTTGATGGCCCATGACGATTTGAACGCCGCCGTGCGTCGGGTGTTGCTGGGTGAGAATAAAGTATGTGGCCTGACACGTGGGCAAGATGCTAAAGCAGCTTATGACGCGGGCGCGATTTACGGTGGGTTGATTTTTGTTGCGACATCACCGCGTTGCGTCAACGTTGAACAGGCGCAGGAAGTGATGGCTGCAGCACCGTTGCAGTATGTTGGCGTGTTCCGCAATCACGATATTGCCGATGTGGCGGACAAAGCTAAGGTGTTATCGCTGGCGGCAGTGCAACTGCATGGTAATGAAGATCAGCTGTATATCGACAATCTGCGTGAGGCTCTGCCAGCACACGTCGCCATCTGGAAGGCTTTAAGTGTCGGTGAAACTCTTCCCGCGCGCGATTTTCAGCACATCGATAAATATGTATTCGACAACGGTCAGGGCGGGAGCGGACAACGTTTCGACTGGTCACTATTAAATGGTCAATCGCTTGGCAACGTTCTGCTGGCGGGGGGCTTAGGCGCAGATAACTGCGTGGAAGCGGCACAAACCGGCTGCGCCGGGCTTGATTTTAATTCTGCTGTAGAGTCGCAACCGGGTATCAAAGACGCACGTCTTTTGGCCTCGGTTTTCCAGACGCTGCGCGCATATTAAGGAAAGGAACAATGACAACATTACTTAACCCCTATTTTGGTGAGTTTGGCGGCATGTACGTGCCACAAATCCTGATGCCTGCTCTGCGCCAGCTGGAAGAAGCTTTTGTCAGCGCGCAAAAAGATCCTGAATTTCAGGCTCAGTTCAACGGCCTGCTGAAAAACTATGCCGGGCGTCCAACCGCGCTGACCAAATGCCAGAACATTACAGCCGGGACGAACACCACGCTGTATCTGAAGCGCGAAGATTTGCTGCACGGCGGCGCGCATAAAACTAACCAGGTGCTCGGTCAGGCTTTACTGGCGAAGCGGATGGGTAAAACTGAAATTATTGCCGAAACCGGTGCCGGTCAGCATGGCGTGGCGTCGGCCCTTGCCAGCGCCCTGCTCGGCCTGAAATGCCGAATTTATATGGGTGCCAAAGACGTTGAACGCCAGTCGCCCAACGTTTTCCGGATGCGCTTAATGGGTGCGGAAGTGATCCCGGTACATAGCGGTTCCGCGACCCTGAAAGATGCCTGTAATGAGGCGCTACGCGACTGGTCCGGCAGTTATGAAACCGCGCACTATATGCTGGGTACCGCAGCTGGCCCGCATCCTTACCCGACCATTGTGCGTGAGTTTCAGCGGATGATTGGCGAAGAAACGAAAGCGCAGATTCTGGAAAGAGAAGGTCGCCTGCCGGATGCCGTTATCGCCTGTGTTGGCGGTGGTTCGAATGCCATCGGTATGTTTGCAGATTTCATCAACGAAACCGACGTCGGCCTGATTGGTGTGGAGCCTGGCGGCCACGGTATCGAAACTGGCGAGCACGGCGCACCGTTAAAACATGGTCGCGTGGGCATCTATTTCGGTATGAAAGCGCCGATGATGCAAACCGAAGACGGGCAAATTGAAGAGTCTTACTCCATTTCTGCCGGGCTGGATTTCCCGTCCGTCGGCCCGCAACATGCGTATCTCAACAGCACTGGACGCGCTGATTACGTGTCTATTACCGACGATGAAGCCCTGGAAGCCTTTAAAACGCTTTGCCTGCATGAAGGGATCATCCCGGCGCTGGAATCCTCCCACGCCCTGGCCCATGCGCTGAAAATGATGCGCGAAAATCCGGAAAAAGAGCAGCTACTGGTGGTTAACCTTTCCGGTCGCGGCGATAAAGACATCTTCACCGTTCACGATATTTTGAAAGCACGAGGGGAAATCTGATGGAACGCTACGAATCTCTGTTTGCCCAGTTGAAGGAGCGCAAAGAAGGCGCATTCGTTCCTTTCGTCACCCTCGGTGATCCGGGCATTGAGCAGTCGTTGAAAATTATCGATACGCTAATTGAAGCCGGTGCTGACGCGCTGGAGTTAGGCATCCCCTTCTCCGACCCACTGGCGGATGGCCCGACGATTCAAAACGCCACACTGCGTGCTTTTGCGGCGGGAGTAACCCCGGCGCAGTGCTTTGAGATGCTGGCACTCATTCGCCAGAAGCACCCGACCATTCCCATCGGCCTTTTGATGTATGCCAACCTGGTGTTTAACAAAGGCATTGATGAGTTTTATGCCGAGTGCGAGAAAGTCGGCGTCGATTCGGTGCTGGTTGCCGATGTGCCCGTGGAAGAGTCCGCGCCCTTCCGCCAGGCCGCGTTGCGTCATAATGTCGCACCTATCTTTATTTGCCCGCCGAATGCCGACGATGATTTGCTGCGCCAGATAGCCTCTTACGGTCGTGGTTACACCTATTTGCTGTCGCGAGCGGGCGTGACCGGCGCAGAAAACCGCGCCGCGTTACCCCTCAATCATCTGGTTGCGAAGCTGAAAGAGTACAACGCTGCGCCTCCATTGCAGGGATTTGGTATTTCCGCCCCGGATCAGGTAAAAGCCGCGATTGATGCAGGAGCTGCGGGCGCGATTTCTGGTTCGGCCATCGTTAAAATCATCGAGCAACATATTAATGAGCCAGAGAAAATGCTGGCGGCACTGAAAGCTTTTGTACAACCGATGAAAGCGGCGACGCGCAGTTAATTCCGCAGCCGCCAGTTCCGCTGGCGGCATTTTAACTTTCTTTAACGAAGCCGGAAAAATCCTAAATTCATTTATTATTTATCTTTTTACCGTTTCGCTTACCCCTGTCGAACGTCAACTTACGTCTTTTTTCCGCCCAACAGTAATATAATCAAACAAATTAATCTCGCAACATAACACCAGTAAAATCAATAATTTTCTCTAAGTCACTTATTCCTCAGGCAATTGTTAATACATCCAGAACGTTCCTCAAAATATATTTTTCCACTTTCTTCTCGTTACGCTTAATTTGACTAATTCTCATTAACAACTAATTTTAATGAGTGTCGACACACAACACTCATATTAATGAAACTATTCACCTGCTTTCAGATACATACAGCGCAGAAAAACAATTAACCCGGGCGCTGGCAAAACTCGCAAGAGCAACATCAAACGAAAAATTAAGTCAGGCTTTTCATGCGCACCTCGAGGAAACACATGGACAGATTGAACGTATTGATCAAATTGTGGAATCAGAATCGAATCTGAAAATTAAGCGCATGAAATGTGTGGCAATGGAAGGTCTTATTGAAGAAGCTGATGAGGTCATCGAAAGTACCGAGAAAAACGAAGTGCGTGATGCCGCACTGATTGCCGCAGCACAGAAAGTCGAGCATTATGAGATTGCCAGTTACGGGACATTAGCGACGCTGGCTGAACAATTAGGTTATCGTAAAGCAGCGAAGCTTCTGAAAGATACCCTGGAAGAAGAAAAGGCCACCGACATCAAATTGACTGATCTGGCCCTTAATAACGTAAATAAGAAAGCCGAAAATAAAGCCTGAAATATGAACTTTAACTTTTAGTCATTTTATAAAGAGGACATTTTCATGAATCGTATTGAACATTATCATGACTGGTTACGTGACGCCCACGCAATGGAAAAGCAAGCCGAATCAATGCTTGAATCCATGGCCAGTCGTATAGATAATTATCCTGAACTACGCGCTCGTATTGAACAACATCTTAGTGAAACCAAAAACCAGATTGTTCAACTGGAAACTATTCTTGATCGTAATGACATTTCACGTTCAGTCATTAAAGATTCCATGAGTAAAATGGCTGCACTTGGGCAGTCAATCGGTGGTATATTCCCTTCTGATGAAATAGTCAAAGGCTCTATTAGCGGATATGTCTTCGAGCAATTTGAAATCGCCTGTTATACCTCACTCTTAGCAGCAGCAAAAAATGCCGGTGATACAGCTTCAATTCCAACCATCGAAGCGATTTTAAATGAGGAAAAGCACATGGCCGACTGGCTAATTCAGCATATTCCGCAAACAACTGAGAAATTCTTAATTCGCTCTGAAACTGATGGCGTAGAAGCGAAGAAATAATACCCTTTATACCATGTCTTTATTGACCCCGTAATTACGGGGTCATTTTTGTGCGGAATTAAAAACGATATCCTGCTGAGAACATAAACACCCACGGATCGAGGCGTACGCTATCGTGTTGCTGTGCACCGCCCAGTTTATAATTGGCAGTGGTATCAATATCCATGTACCAGACTGACATGTTAACCAACCAGTCACGGTTAATCAGATAATCAACCCCCACCTGCCCGGCAGCTCCCCAGGAGTCTTTCAGACTGAGATCGGAAAGCCCCGCCTCTTTGCCATGATCGTTAAATCCATTATCAAAGAAGGTGGTGTAGTTAATACCTGCACCAACGTAAGGACGGAATTTGCTGCTGGCATCACCAAAATACCACTGCGCCATCAGTGTTGGCGGCAGATGATGAACGGTTGCAATATCGCCGGTCGCCCGGGTGCCGATTTTATGGCGGAACGGCGTTGCTGCCAGTAATTCCACACCAATGTTGTCGGTCGCCATATAAGTAAACGTCAGGCCCAGTTGAGTGTTATTGGTCACGCTGAATCCACCCAGACTTCCTAACGTACCACCAGCACCTTCTGTTGGACGTACGGTTGCAGAACCTGCACGCATAAAAAATTCGCCGGCTTCATGCGCAAAGGCACTGCCAGAGAGAAGAGTTGCTACTGCCAAAGCCGCCACTGTTAACTTTTTCATATCCGCTCCGTCGTTATGGTTATAAAAACGTGACGAATATACCCACATTGGGGTAACAAATGATCCTACACAGATCACATTACATATGGTAATTCACCATTTATTGATCTGGATTAATTTAGAAGTTGCATTGAAAATCCTGGTTAATGTGATTTAAATCAATTTTTAAATATTTTCGCTACGCAAATATTAACTCGCTCGCCACTTGCAGCGGTTTACCCACGCCTGAAGGCCAGCAATTACCTCCGCTTTACAAAGATATGCTTTTCCATACAAGACCTGATGCTGCCACCCGGGGCTTAACCAGGGTACAATTGCCCGCTAATTAACACCTGCATAAAACTCAAGGAGAGTGCATGTCTATCACGGCGCAGTCCGTATACCGTGACACCGGAAATTTCTTCCGTAATCAATTTATGACCATTCTGTTGATATCGTTGCTATGTGCGTTTATCACAGTGGTGTTAGGGCATGTTTTCTCACCCAGTGATGCACAGCTTGCGCAGCTCAATGACGGCGTACCCGTTAGCGGCAGTAGTGGGTTGTTCGACCTGGTTCAGAATATGTCACCGGAACAGCAACAAATTTTGCTGCAGGCTTCAGCGGCGTCCACTTTTTCAGGATTAATCGGTAACGCCATTCTCGCCGGGGGCGTAATATTAATTATCCAGCTGGTGTCTGCGGGTCAGAGAGTCAGTGCGCTGCGAGCTATTGGTGCCAGTGCGCCGATATTGCCAAAGTTATTTATTCTGATTTTTCTGACTACCCTTTTAGTACAGATTGGCATCATGCTGGTGGTCGTTCCGGGAATTATCATGGCCATTTTACTGGCTCTGGCACCGGTGATGCTGGTACAGGACAAAATGGGCGTTTTTGCCTCGATGCGTAGCAGTATGCGGCTGACATGGGCGAATATGCGTCTGGTGGCACCCGCAGTACTGAGCTGGTTGCTGGCAAAAACACTGTTGCTGCTTTTTGCCTCTTCTTTTGCCGCATTAACCCCGGAAATTGGTGCCGTACTGGCGAACACCTTGAGCAACCTGATTTCAGCCGTATTGCTCATCTATCTGTTCCGCCTGTATATGTTGATTCGCCAATAACCTTAAGCATTTGATTACGGAATCGTAAAATGAAGCAGTTTCTTGATTTTTTACCGCTGGTTGTCTTTTTCGCGTTTTACAAGATTTATGACATCTATGCGGCTACTGCGGCGCTCATCGTCGCCACGGCGATTGTGCTTATATATAGCTGGGTTCGCTTTCGTAAGGTTGAGAAGATGGCCCTGATCACTTTTGTTCTGGTGGTCGTCTTCGGTGGCTTAACGCTGTTCTTCCACAATGATGAGTTTATTAAATGGAAGGTTACTGTCATTTATGCCCTGTTTGCGGGTGCCCTGTTAGTCAGCCAATGGGTGATGAAAAAGCCGCTAATTCAGCGGATGCTGGGTAAAGAACTCACCCTGCCGCAATCGGTATGGTCGAAGCTGAATCTGGCCTGGGCTGTTTTCTTTATCCTTTGCGGCCTGGCAAACATCTACATCGCATTCTGGCTGCCGCAAAATATTTGGGTCAACTTTAAAGTCTTTGGCCTGACCGCCCTTACCTTAATCTTCACATTGTTAAGCGGTATCTATATCTACCGCCACATGCCGCAGGAAGATAAATCCTAACCAGACTGCCAGTCCCTCGGGGCTGGCGCTGTATCTCCTCTGTTCTCCTCAGGAAAATCATAGTAGCATCGCGCCTGTGATTTTCCTTTTAAGTCGGTTTTACCATGTCTACAACACATAACGTCCCTCAGGGCGATCTTGTTTTACGTACTTTAGCCATGCCCGCCGATACCAATGCCAATGGTGACATCTTTGGTGGTTGGTTAATGTCACAAATGGATATTGGCGGCGCTATTCTGGCGAAAGAAATTGCCCATGGTCGTGTAGTGACCGTGCGGGTTGAAGGAATGACTTTCTTACGGCCGGTTGCGGTCGGCGATGTGGTGTGCTGCTATGCACGCTGTGTCCAGAAAGGGACGACATCAGTCAGCATTAATATTGAAGTGTGGGTGAAAAAAGTGGCGTCTGAACCAATCGGGCAACGCTATAAAGCAACAGAAGCATTATTTAAGTATGTCGCGGTTGATCCCGAAGGAAAACCTCGCGCCTTACCCGTTGAGTAATAATCAAAAGCCTCCGGTCGGAGGCTTTTGACTTTATGCTTACTGAATTTCGGTAGTGCCGTTAATTTTAAACAGGATATTCACCACAATCCCACTGCCTGGCTTACCCGGCTCATAACGCCATCTGCGCATCGCATTTTTCACCTCACGCTCAAACATGTTTGCAGGCTTGGCTGAGAGGATTTGTACGTTATCCACGCGACCATCTGGCGTGACATCAAATTTAACTTTAACCTGCCCTTCAATGCGCAATGCCTGTGCTCGTGCCGGATACTGCGGCTGATTACGGCTTAATGCGCGTGGTCCTGAAGCCACACTGGTAACCGGCTTGCTGGTTGCAGCCGTTGCCGTACTTGATGTCGGGCGCGCGGGTGCCGTATTTTCAAACGGTGATGCCGGACGCGACTCTACGGGTTTGACATCGCGTTTTGGCTGCTCCACCTTTTTCACCGGCTTCGGTTTTGGCTTAGGTTTCGGCTTCGGCTTTTCAATGACCACCGGAGCTTCTTTTGGCGGTTCAGGGATCGGCTCAGGTTCCGGTTCTGGCTCTACCACCGGCTCCGGTGGTGGCTGAACGGCTTGTGGCGGTTCAAGATCAGCAGGCGCAACCATCGTGACAGAAATCGGCTGCGCAGGCGCAGGTAGTTCAATAACCTGATGTACCGAGGTATAGAGCAAACCCGCCACAACAGCACCATGAATGCAGACCGAAAGTAACGTCGGCCAGGGGAAGCGGCGAGGTAAATCAAGGGTCATTGAAGTCATAATCATTTCAGTAGAAAAACCAGGCCCCGATTTTAAATGCAAATAGCAATCATATTCAATAAGGCAAGACGATCAGGATCAGTGAAAATGTCATTTTTGGCGTAATTGACCTTACTTTATGCATGGTCTTAACAAAGACATCATCTTTCCGTTGCAGATCTTCGCCCTTTCAAATAACGTACTTTACAACTTTCCCGAACAAGGAGTTGTGCCTGTGTTGTATGTTATTTACGCTCAAGACAAAGCTGATAGCCTCGAAAAACGCCTTTCCGTTCGTCCGGCACATTTAGCACGTTTACAGTTACTGCATGATGAAGGTCGTTTGTTGACCGCCGGTCCAATGCCAGCGGTAGACAGTAACGATCCAGGGGCTGCGGGATTTACTGGCTCAACCGTTATTGCTGAATTTGAGTCGCTGGAAGCAGCTCAGGCTTGGGCCGATGCTGACCCGTACGTAGCGGCAGGAGTCTATGAACACGTTTCAGTGAAACCATTTAAGAAAGTGTTCTGAATAGAAATTCAATATTTAAGGGCACGGTTTTTGCAACCGTGTTCTTGTTTGGCCTTTCCTTATAGGTCGGTCAGTGCATTCACCACCACAAGCAGATAATAACTTTATCTGTATTTCTTTATATGATGTGAACATATTCAGGAAAATGCCCTTTCCTGACGCAGAGTTGCTCACTCAAAACCTTTGATTACTGCGGATAAAGTCATCTACTATTGTTTAACACATTCACGCGCTGCATGTATGTTCAGAAAATGTGCACGTTGAGATAATTAAACAAAATTGTGGTTACAGAGGTATCAGTGAGTCACTGGACTACATTCAAACAAACAGCAACAAAGTTATGGGTGACCCTACGGCACGACATTCTCGCGCTGGCCGTCTTTTTAAATGGATTGCTTATTTTTAAAACAATCTATGGTATGTCGGTCAATTTGCTTGATATTTTCCATATCAAAGCATTTTCAGAGCTGGATCTCTCCTTGCTGGCAAACGCCCCACTATTTATGCTCGGCGTATTTCTTGTCCTGAACTCCATTGGCTTACTGTTCCGGGCAAAGCTCGCATGGGCAATCAGTATCATTTTGTTGTTGATAGCGCTAATTTACACTCTGCATTTTTATCCCTGGCTGAAATTTAGTATTGGATTTTGCATTTTTACGCTGGTGTTTTTGCTGATACTGCGCAAAGACTTCTCCCACAGTAGCGCAGCAGCCGGGACAATTTTCGCATTTATTAGTTTCACGACGTTACTGTTTTACTCCACTTACGGTGCGCTTTATTTAAGCGAAGGTTTTAATCCGCGAATAGAAAGTTTGATGACCGCGTTCTATTTTTCGATAGAAACCATGTCAACCGTCGGCTATGGCGATATTGTCCCTGTTTCTGAATCAGCACGATTGTTCACTATTTCGGTCATTATTTCCGGCATTACCGTTTTTGCCACATCTATGACCTCAATTTTTGGTCCGCTTATCCGCGGGGGATTCAACAAACTTGTAAAAGGAAACAATCATACAATGCATCGTAAAGATCATTTTATTGTTTGCGGACATTCGATTCTCGCCATCAATACGATTCTGCAACTGAATCAACGCGGACAAAACGTAACGGTTATCAGCAACTTGCCTGAAGATGATATCAAGCAACTTGAGCAACGCTTAGGCGATAACGCCGATGTTATCCCCGGTGACAGTAATGACAGTTCAGTGTTAAAGAAAGCGGGAATCGATCGTTGCCGGGCCATTCTGGCGCTGAGTGATAACGATGCAGATAACGCGTTTGTTGTACTCTCGGCAAAAGATATGAGCAGTGATGTCAAAACAGTTCTCGCCGTCAGTGATAGCAAAAACCTGAATAAGATTAAGATGGTACATCCGGATATCATCCTCTCACCACAACTGTTTGGCAGCGAAATTCTGGCGCGAGTTTTAAATGGTGAAGAGATTAATAATGATATGCTCGTTTCAATGTTGTTGAACTCCGGTCATGGCATTTTCAGCGATAACGATGAACAAGAAACGAAAGCTGACAGTAAAGAATCGGCGCAAAAATAGAGTTTAAAGACGGAAGAGTAAACTTATTGGGCACCGCAATGGTGCCCAGTACATTTAGATATTGTAGATCGCAAACAATAACGAGTTACGCTGTTTGTTTAGAATGCACTTCCTGATGCTGTGGATACGCATATTTCGGCGCGACTGCCCCTCAAGCCAACGCGATTTACGTCGGCTAGCCTGACGCTGCATGCGCCAGCGCCCCACTTCCGTTCTACTCCGCTTCATGTTAACTACTCTATGCAACAACAGAATGGTCATTATACCCCCGCCCCTGACGCTGACCAGTGCTTTTCCCGCGTTTTTATTTGCCAGATGAATCCATATGCGTAAACTCATAACAATGCGCTTTCAAAAGGATTTCTAATCTATGACAACCGTTTATACGTTGGTGAGTTGGTTGGCCATTCTGGGATACTGGTTGCTCATTGCAGGCGTAACTTTACGCATTCTAATGAAACGACGCGCAGTTCCCTCCGCGATGGCCTGGCTGTTGATTATTTACATTCTGCCGTTAGTCGGAATTATTGCCTATCTTGCCGTTGGCGAGCTCCATTTAGGCAAACGCCGCGCTGAGCGCGCCAGAGCGATGTGGCCTTCCACCGCAAAATGGCTTAACGACCTTAAAGCCTGTAAGCATATCTTCGCCGAAGAAAATAGCAGTGTCGCTGCGCCATTATTCAAGCTTTGCGAGCGTCGTCAGGGGATCGCTGGGGTCAAAGGGAATCAGCTACAACTGATGACCGAGTCAGATGATGTGATGCAGGCGTTAATCCGCGACATCCAGCTCGCGCGCCATAATATTGAGATGGTGTTTTATATCTGGCAGCCCGGCGGCATGGCGGACCAGGTGGCTGAATCATTAATGGCCGCTGCACGGCGTGGTATTCATTGCCGATTGATGCTCGACTCCGCCGGGAGTGTGGCTTTTTTCCGCAGCCCGTGGCCCGAGCTAATGCGTAATGCCGGTATTGAAGTTGTCGAAGCCTTAAAGGTCAATCTGATGCGTGTGTTTTTACGCCGTATGGACCTGCGCCAACATCGCAAGATGATCATGATCGATAATTACATCGCGTACACCGGCAGCATGAATATGGTCGACCCTCGCTACTTCAAACAAGATGCGGGCGTAGGGCAATGGATTGATCTGATGGCGCGTATGGAAGGCCCCATCGCCACCGCGATGGGGATTATTTATTCCTGCGACTGGGAGATTGAAACCGGGAAACGTATTCTGCCGCCGCCACCAGATGTCAATATTATGCCGTTTGAGCAGGCCAGCGGTCACACCATTCACACAATTGCTTCTGGCCCCGGCTTTCCGGAAGATCTCATTCACCAGGCATTATTGACTGCTGCTTATTCGGCTCGTGAATATTTGATCATGACAACGCCCTATTTTGTGCCAAGCGATGATTTACTTCATGCGATTTGCACGGCGGCGCAGCGCGGGGTGGATGTCAGTATTATCCTTCCGCGAAAAAATGACTCGATGCTGGTCGGCTGGGCCAGTCGCGCATTCTTTACAGAACTGCTGGCTGCTGGGGTTAAAATTTATCAGTTTGAAGGCGGGTTACTGCATACCAAGAGCGTGCTGGTCGATGGTGAACTAAGTCTGGTTGGCACCGTTAACCTTGATATGCGTAGTCTGTGGCTAAATTTCGAGATTACCCTGGCAATCGACGATAAAGGTTTTGGTGCAGACCTCGCCGCCGTTCAGGACGATTATATTTCGCGTTCTCGTCTGCTCGATGCCCGTTTATGGCTAAAACGTCCATTATGGCAACGTGTCGCCGAGCGACTGTTTTACTTCTTCAGCCCGTTGCTGTAAAACGTCGCCAACAGAGGTTAAACAGGTAGTGACTATGGATATGGATCTAAACAATCGCCTGACTGAAGATGAAACGCTTGAGCAGGCCTACGATATTTTTCTCGAACTGGCTGCCGACAATCTCGATCCAGCTGATGTTCTGCTGTTCAATCTTCAGTTTGAAGAGCGCGGCGGCGCGGAGTTATTCGATCCGGCGGAAGACTGGCAGGAACATGTTGATTTCGATTTGAACCCGGACTTTTTTGCCGAAGTGGTGATTGGTCTGGCGGACAGTGAAGATGGTGAAATCAACGATGTTTTCGCGCGCATTCTGTTATGCCGCGAAAAAGATCACAAACTTTGCCATATCATCTGGCGGGAATAAATAATCGCTTTTGGCGTGAATAAGGGCTGACAACTGTCAGCCCTTATTGCTTTTAAAGCGGATCGACTTTCAGGCAAGAAACGGCGTGTCTGAAACTCCCTTCCAGCACAGGACGTGTTTTGGCGCACTCCGGACCGGCAATCGGACAACGGGTACGGAAAACACAACCGGAAGGCGGGTTGATCGGCGACGGTAATTCCCCTTCCAGTAACTGGATGGTTTTGTTCTTCTCCAGATCCGGATCAGGTATGGGGACTGCCGACATCAATGCCCTGGTGTAAGGATGTAGCGGATTGTGGTAGACCTCATCATAGGTCCCCAGTTCTACCGCATGGCCGAGATACATCACCAGCACACGATCGGAAATGTGTTTTACCACGGCCAGGTCGTGAGCGATAAAAATTAATGACAATCCCATCTCACGTTGCAACTGCTGGAGCAGGTTGACCACCTGCGCCTGAATTGACACGTCCAGCGCCGACACCGGCTCATCACAGATAATCAGCTTCGGTTCAAGAATAAGAGCACGAGCAATCCCGATACGCTGGCACTGCCCACCGGAGAACTCATGCGGATAGCGGTTAATCAGATTAGGCAACAAACCGACTTTCAGCATCATCGCCTTCACGCGCTCACGAACTTCCTGGCGTGACATTTTCGGATGATAAGTACGCAGTGGTTCAGCGATGATCTCGCCGATGGTCATACGCGGGTTCAGTGATGCCAACGGATCCTGGAAAATCATCTGAATATCACTGCGTACGGCACGCCATTCATCGGGCTTCATGCCCAGCAACTCTTTACCTAACCAGGCCACATGACCGTCGGTCGCTTTAACCAAGCCAATGATGGCGCGAGCAAAGGTGGACTTCCCGCATCCCGATTCCCCTACCACACCTAATGTTTCCCCTTCATACAGGCGAAGAGTTACACCATCGACGGCTTTGAGCGTTTTCGGCGGTTGCCAGAACCACTGTTTGCCATCTTTGATTTCAAAGTGCACTTTCAGATCGGCGATTTCGAGGAGGACTTTTCTTCCTTCGGTTACAGCATTCATAACAGTTCCTCCACTGGTTTAAAGCAAGCACGCAGACGGCCAGGCGTAAACTCTTCCAGCGGCGGTGCGCTACTACAAATTTCCATCGCATGCGGACAACGTGGCTGGAACGGGCAACCTTTCGGTAATCGCAGCAGGTTTGGCGGATTACCCGGAATAGTCAACATTGTTTCACCTTCCGCATCGAGACGCGGCACCGCGTTGAGCAAACCGATAGAATAAGGATGTACGGGTTGATAAAAGACATCGCGCGCGTTGCCATATTCCATCGTGCGCCCGGCGTACATTACCAGCACTTTGTCGCAGATCCCCGCCACCACGCCAAGATCGTGGGTAATCATAATGATGGCGGTATTAAATTCCCGCTTCAGTTCATTCAATAGCGTCATGATCTGCGCCTGTACGGTGACGTCCAGCGCAGTAGTGGGTTCATCCGCAATCAGCAGCTTAGGTCGACATAGCAATGCCATCGCAATCATGACTCGCTGACGCATGCCGCCAGAAAATTCGTGCGGGTACATTTTCATGCGTTTACGCGCTTCCGGCATTTTTACCGCATCGAGCATCCGCACCGATTCTTCAAACGCCTCAGCTTTGCTCATATTCTTATGCAGCATCAGCACTTCCATCAACTGCTCACCGACGCGCATATAGGGATTCAACGAAGTCATTGGGTCCTGAAAAATCATTGAGATTTGTTCAGCTCGCAGTTTATTGAGTTCACGCTCTGGCAAATTGAGGATTTCACGCCCATTGAAGGTTGCCGATCCGCCAATACGTCCGTTGGCAGCCAACAGGCCCATCAACGCAAATGCGGTTTGCGATTTGCCCGAACCAGACTCACCTACGATGCCCAGCGTTTCTCCGGCACGTAGCGAAAAATTCAAATCATTGACCGCCGTGACGTCGCCATCCGGGGTACTAAAGGTGACACGCAAATCTTTCACGTTCAGCAGTGCGTCAGCCTGTTGTTGTGCGAGCGGCACAGTTGCAGTTTCAATTACGCTCATGGCTGCACTCCTTAACGATCTTTCGGGTCGAGGGCATCACGCAAGCCATCGCCGATAAAGTTGAAACAAAACAGCGTTACCACGAGGAATCCCGCAGGGAACAACAGTAACCATGGAGAGACTTCCATCGAGTTCGCGCCATCACTCAGCAATGCACCCCAGCTGCTTAACGGCTCTTGCGTACCTAATCCCAGGAAGCTAAGGAAAGATTCAAAGAGGATCATGCTGGGCACCAGAAGCGACGCATAGACCACCACCACACCGAGTACGTTCGGCACAATGTGGCGAATAACAATGCCCGGCGTCGATACACCGCCAACTTGTGCCGCCTCAATAAACTCTTTGCGCTTCAGACTCAGGGTTTGCCCACGCACAATACGAGCCATATCCAGCCAGGAAACCATGCCAATCGCCACGAAAATCAGCAGGATGTTTTGACCGAAAAAGGTCACCAGCAAAATGACGAAGAACATGAATGGGAAGGAGTTGAGGATTTCCAGCAGACGCATCATTACCGAATCCACTTTACCGCCCAGATAACCGGAAAGCGAACCATAAAGTGTCCCCACGACCACTGCCACCAGTGCCGCAGCAACACCGACCATGAGTGAGATACGCCCGCCAATCGCAACGCGCACAAGCAGGTCGCGACCGGATGAGTCAGTACCAAAGTAGTGACCGGACTCCATATCCGGGGCGCTGGACATCATCGCCCAGTCAGTATCGTCATAGGCAAACTGCGAAAGCATCGGTGCCAGGATTACAAATAACGCGATCAGCACCAGCACTATCAGACTGGCAACCGCCGCACGGTTATGCATAAAACGTCGACGTGCGTCCTGCCACAAGCTGCGCCCTTCGACCTCCAGCTTTTCACTGAAATTTTCCAGCGTCTCGCTGTTTTTCTTACTTAACATCATCGCGAGCTCCAGTATCAGTAACGGATTTTCGGGTCGATAACCGCATATAGCACATCGACAATGGCATTAAACAAAATGGTTAACGCGCCAACCAGAATGGTCAGACTTAACACTAAGGAATAGTCACGGTTCAATGCGCCATTAACGAACAATTGCCCAATCCCCGGTAAACCATAAATGGTTTCGATGACCATCGAACCGGTAATAATGCCGACAAATGCGGGCCCCATATAGGAGAGCACGGGTAACAGAGCAGGTTTTAATGCGTGGCGTAAAATGATCCGCCGCATAGGTAACCCTTTCGCCCGGGCAGTACGAATAAAGTTGGAGTGTAAAACCTCAATCATAGAGCCACGGGTAATACGCGCAATACTGGCGATATAGGCGAGTGATAACGCCACCATTGGCAATATCATGAATTTAAGCGCTCCACCATTCCAGCCACCGCCCGGCAGCCAATGCAAAATGATCGCAAATATCATGACTAATAATGGCGCAACCACAAAACTGGGGATAACAACCCCGGTCATTGCCAGCCCCATCACGGTATAGTCCCATTTGGTGTTTTGCTTTAATGCGGCAATAACGCCAGCACTAACACCCAGTATTACCGCAAGAAAAAATGCTGCGGCTCCCAGTTTGGCAGAAACGGGAAAACTGGATGCAACCAGGTCATTGACCGAATAATCTTTATACTTAAACGATGGACCGAAATCGCCATGCGCCAGTTGTTTCAGGTAGCTGAAATACTGTGTCATGATCGGATCATTAAGATGATATTTCGCTTCGATATTGGCCATCACTTCCGGTGGTAAAGTACGTTCGCCGGTAAAAGGACTGCCCGGCGCGAGGCGCATCATAAAGAACGAAATAGTAATAAGAATAAATAGCGTCGGAATCGCTTCCAGACAGCGACGTAGAATAAATTTTAACATTGCCCTACCTTCTGGCCTGTGCCTTCTGTAATGCGATAAAAATCAGACACCGTGGAGCAGGACACTCCTGCCCCACGTATTGCCATTAGTGCTTCACAATGTACATATTCCGGGTGTAGATATTATCCAGCGGATCTTTGCCGGTATAGCCACCAACCCACGGTTTCACCAAACGCGCATTCACGTAGTAATAAACAGGAACAATGGCCGAATCCTTATCCAGCTGTTGTTCTGCTTTAGTGTACAGAGCTGTACGCTGCGCCTCGTCAGTCACTTTCAGCGTTTCCGCCATAATGCTGTCAAAGGCCGGGCTCTTATAATGCGCGGTATTCATTGAGCTGTTCGACAGCATGGTGTTCAGGAAGGAAGTTGGTTCGTTGTAGTCTGCACACCAGCCTGCACGGGCCACATCAAAAGTGCCCTGGTGACGGGTGTCGAGGAACGTTTTCCACTCCTGGTTAACCAGTTTGACGTTTACACCAATGTTTTTCTTCCACAATGAAGAGGCAGCAATCGCCAGCTTTTTATGCAGATCGGAGGTGTTATACAACAGGTTGATGGTCAACGGTTTGTCTGCGGTATAACCCGCTTCAGCCAGCAGTTTTTTCGCTTCTTCGTTACGTTTTTCCTGGCTCCAGCCAAACCATTCCGGCTGAGTCAATTTTGCGCCATCAGTATATGGTGGAGTGTAACCATAGGCGGGCATGTCGCCCTGCGCTTTCACTTTATTAACAATGATATCGCGGTCCATACCCAGTTTCAGTGCGGTACGCACACGCACGTCATTAAATGGCGGTTTCTGGTTGTTAATTTCGTAATAGTAAGTGCACAGGTATGGATCAACGTGAACTTCGTCCGAGATCTCTTTTTTCAGCTTCTGGAACAATTCGATCGGCATGTTGTTATAAGTCATGTCGATTTCACCACTACGGTAGCGGTTGACATCGGTAACTTCAGAAGCAATAGGCAAATAGGTTACCTGGTTAATAACGGTTTTCGCGTTGTTCCAGTAGGTCGGGCTGCGTTCAAGAACGATTCGTTCGTTTACGACCCAATCTTTTAAGGTATAGGCACCGTTGGTGACGATATTACCAGGCTGGGTCCATTTTTCGCCGAATTTCTCGATAGCGGCTTTTGGCACCGGTGAAGTTGATGGGTGAACAAGTAATTTATAGAAGTACGGAACAGGTTCACTTAAGGTGACTTCTAATGTGTGATCATCAATAGCTTTCACGCCGAGATCGGTAATCGGTTTTTTCCCTTCAAGAATTTCATCAATACCGGCGATATGCCCATATTGCAGATAACTGGCATACGGAGAAGCAGTGTTTGGATCAACAGAACGTTGCCAGCTATACACAAAGTCTTGTGCTGTGACTGGCGTGCCATCAGACCATTTCGCATCTTTACGCAAATGGAAGGTCCAGACTTTCGCGTCTTTATTATCCCAGGATTCAGCGACGCCAGGTGCCGGATGGCCGTCAAGATCGCTAACCAGTAAGCCTTCAAACAGGTCTCGGCTGATATTAGACTCCGGAACACCTTCAATTTTGTGCGGATCTAATGACTGAACTTCTGAACCATTGTTACGTACCAGCGTTTGTTTTTCCGCCAGTGTGACACCTGCGGGTACATCAGCTGCCAGCGCGACATTCCCTGCCATAAGCGCAGCCAAAACGCCAGCTGCTACTAAACTTCTCTTGGTGATGTTGGTCATTGTTTTTTGGACTCCCTCATTATAATTACTGGTATTAACCAGCATGTGTAATCCCGGATTGGGACCCTGCACAGGCTCGGAGACTTTCTGCTGTCAGGTTACTTTATCGTTACGTATTACTATCACCGACTTTATTTATTCTGGTGATTCAGACGATCACCTTATGTCGATTCGTACTGTGTCTCCCCTGTCGAGACACATTATTCTTTCGCGACGATCTTTAATTGTTAATTATTCTCATTACCAATAAAGAATCGCCTGGCGGTTGCCCGGAAAGTACCAAATGCGGTTCTTACTCGCCAATACATTTTGCAAAATTGTTAAGCAACTCTCTTTTATTGACCGAACCAGAATCTATAGCTTGCATCCATGCCTTAACAAACATCTTTCAATTCAATCAAATAGAGGTTGGTTAAGCATGTCTCTCTTTTCTGATTACAGTTCCAGTAGTGAAATGCACAATAATTTAACAATTGATTATTATTTAGCACTTTCCTCTACCAAAGGCAGTGGAATTACTAATATCATTTCAATTATTCTTCAGCAAGCCCAGGATTATGATGTGGCGAAAATAACATGATGGTGAGGAGAAGCAGTTAAGGAAATCCTTATAACTAACTGTAATTTGAGAAGAATATTTTTACCTATTCCTTTTGCTTTTGATAACTGCGCAGGAACAAAGTAAAAATAATGACGAAGTAAACGGAGCATGACAGCTCCGTTTCATTTGAAAGGAATTAATTAAGCAGGCCGGGGAAAATCCCCTTAATACCAGTAACGATAAATTCAATCCCCAATGCCATCAGCAATAGCCCCATAATACGCGTAATCACGTTGATGCCGGTCTGGCGTAAAACTCGTACCAGCCACGGTGCCATGCGGAACAATCCCCAGCAACATAAAGCGAACAATGCAATAGCCACAAAGAAACCAAACAGATAGCTAATGCTGTGATAACGCGTACCCCAGACGATGGTAGAACTGATCGCCCCTGGCCCCGCCATCAACGGCAACGCCAATGGCACCACACCAATGCTTTCACGTACCGCGGTTTCTGATTTTTCTTGCTTGTTCTGTTTATCCTCACCAAGCTTGCCGCTGATCATCGACATCGCTATTGTCACCACCAGGATGCCACCGGCGATACGGAATGAATCAATTGATATACCAAAAAGTTGTAGAATCGTGTCGCCGAGAAAAAGCGAGATCCACAAGATAATGGCCACAGACAGGTTGGCTGTAAGGTTAGTTTTGTTTCGCGCTGCCGCTGTCTGATAACTGGTCATGCTGATAAAGACGGGAATAATCCCTACCGGGTTGACCAGCGCAAATAACCCGATGAAAAATTTGAAGTAAACGGGAAAATCAAAAAGGGTCTGAATCACGGTTAGCTCCGAAGCAAAAGCCGGATAATGTTAGCCATAAATAAGGTTGAAAAGACGCGCTGACAATACGCCTTTTGACAGCATTTTTCACCTCCTAACTACTTAAAATTGCTATCATTCGTTATTGTTATCTAGTTGTGCAAAACATGCTAATGTAGCCAACAAATCATACTACAATTTATTAACTGTTAGCTATAATGGCGAAAAGCCATGCTGAAAGGTGTCAGCTTTGCAAAAATTTGATTTGGATCACGTAATCAGTACCCAGAAGTGAGTAATCTTGCTTACGCCACCTGGAAGTGACGCATTAGAGATAATAACTCTAATGTTTAAACTCTTTTAGTAAATCACAGTGAGTGTGAGCGCGAGTAATCTTTTGATTTCCATCGGTTAAGCAAATCATCACCGCACTGACTATACTCTCGTATTCGAGCAGATGATTTACTAAAAAAGTTTAACATTATCAGGAGAGCATTATGGCTGTTACTAATGTCGCTGAACTTAACGCACTCGTAGAGCGTGTAAAAAAAGCCCAGCGTGAATATGCCAGTTTCACTCAAGAGCAAGTAGACAAAATCTTCCGCGCCGCCGCTCTGGCTGCTGCAGATGCTCGAATCCCACTCGCGAAAATGGCCGTTGCCGAATCCGGCATGGGTATCGTCGAAGATAAAGTGATCAAAAACCACTTTGCTTCTGAATATATCTACAACGCTTATAAAGATGAAAAAACCTGTGGTGTTCTGTCTGAAGACGACACTTTTGGTACCATCACTATCGCTGAACCCATCGGTATTATTTGCGGTATCGTTCCGACCACTAACCCGACTTCAACTGCTATCTTCAAATCGCTGATCAGCCTGAAGACCCGTAACGCCATTATCTTCTCCCCGCACCCGCGTGCAAAAGATGCAACCAACAAAGCGGCTGATATCGTTCTACAGGCTGCTATCGCTGCCGGTGCTCCGAAAGATCTGATCGGCTGGATCGATCAACCTTCTGTTGAGCTGTCTAACGCACTGATGCACCACCCAGACATCAACCTGATCCTCGCGACTGGTGGTCCGGGCATGGTTAAAGCCGCATACAGCTCCGGTAAACCAGCTATCGGCGTAGGCGCGGGCAACACTCCGGTTGTTATCGATGAAACTGCTGATATCAAACGTGCAGTTGCATCTGTACTGATGTCCAAAACCTTCGACAACGGTGTAATCTGTGCTTCTGAACAGTCTGTTGTTGTTGTTGACTCTGTTTATGACGCAGTACGTGAACGTTTCGCAACCCACGGCGGCTATCTGTTGCAGGGTAAAGAGCTGAAAGCTGTTCAGGACGTTATCCTGAAAAACGGTGCGCTGAACGCGGCTATCGTTGGTCAGCCAGCCTATAAAATTGCTGAACTGGCAGGCTTCTCTGTACCAGAAAACACCAAGATTCTGATCGGTGAAGTGACCGTTGTTGATGAAAGCGAACCGTTCGCACATGAAAAACTGTCCCCGACTCTGGCAATGTACCGTGCTAAAGATTTCGAAGACGCGGTAGAAAAAGCAGAGAAACTGGTTGCTATGGGCGGTATCGGTCATACCTCTTGCCTGTACACTGACCAGGATAACCAACCGGCTCGCGTTTCTTACTTCGGTCAGAAAATGAAAACGGCTCGTATCCTGATTAACACCCCGGCTTCTCAGGGTGGTATCGGTGACCTGTATAACTTCAAACTCGCACCTTCCCTGACTCTGGGTTGTGGTTCCTGGGGTGGTAACTCCATCTCTGAAAACGTTGGTCCAAAACATCTGATCAACAAGAAAACCGTTGCTAAGCGAGCTGAAAACATGTTGTGGCACAAACTTCCGAAATCTATCTACTTCCGCCGTGGCTCTCTGCCAATCGCGCTGGATGAAGTGATTACTGATGGCCACAAACGTGCGCTCATCGTGACTGACCGCTTCCTGTTCAACAATGGTTATGCTGATCAGATCACTTCCGTATTGAAAGCAGCAGGCGTTGAAACTGAAGTCTTCTTCGAAGTAGAAGCTGACCCGACCCTGAGCATCGTTCGTAAAGGTGCAGAACTGGCAAACTCCTTCAAACCAGACGTGATTATCGCGCTGGGTGGAGGTTCCCCGATGGACGCTGCGAAGATCATGTGGGTTATGTACGAACATCCGGAAACTCACTTCGAAGAACTGGCGCTGCGCTTTATGGATATCCGTAAACGTATCTACAAGTTCCCGAAAATGGGTGTGAAAGCGAAAATGATCGCTGTCACCACCACTTCTGGTACAGGTTCTGAAGTCACTCCGTTTGCGGTTGTAACTGACGACACTACTGGTCAGAAATATCCGCTGGCAGACTATGCACTGACCCCGGATATGGCGATTGTCGACGCCAACCTGGTTATGGACATGCCGAAGTCCCTGTGTGCTTTCGGTGGTCTGGACGCAGTAACTCACGCCATGGAAGCTTATGTTTCTGTACTGGCATCTGAGTTCTCTGATGGTCAGGCTCTGCAGGCACTGAAACTGCTGAAAGAATATCTGCCAGCGTCCTACCACGAAGGGTCTAAAAATCCGGTAGCGCGTGAACGTGTTCACAGTGCAGCGACTATCGCGGGTATCGCGTTTGCGAACGCCTTCCTGGGTGTATGTCACTCAATGGCGCACAAACTGGGTTCCCAGTTCCATATTCCGCACGGTCTGGCAAACGCCCTGCTGATTTGTAACGTTATTCGCTACAACGCGAATGACAACCCGACCAAGCAGACTGCATTCAGCCAGTATGACCGTCCGCAGGCTCGCCGTCGTTATGCTGAAATTGCTGACCACCTGGGTCTGAGCGCACCGGGCGACCGTACTGCAGCTAAGATCGAGAAACTGCTGGCATGGCTGGAAACGCTGAAAGCTGAACTGGGTATTCCGAAATCTATCCGTGAAGCTGGCGTTCAGGAAGCAGACTTCCTGGCGAACGTGGATAAACTGTCTGAAGATGCATTCGATGACCAGTGCACCGGCGCTAACCCGCGTTACCCGCTGATCTCCGAGCTGAAACAGATTCTGCTGGATACCTACTACGGTCGTGATTATGTAGAAGGCGAAACTGCAGCGAAGAAAGAAGCTGCTCCGGCTAAAGCTGAGAAAAAAGCGAAAAAATCCGCTTAATCAGTAGCGCTGTCTGGCAACATAAACGGCCCCAGAAGGGGTAATGCCAGTCAGTTAAGGATCAGTTGACCGATCCAGTGGCTGTGTAAGAATCCGGAAACGCTCACTCGTTTCCGGATTTTTTTATGCTCATTGGACAGGCCCTTGATTTGGTATCCCGTTACGATTCTCTGCGTAACCCACTGACTTCTCTGGGGGATTACCTCGCCCCCGAACTCATCTCTCGTTGCCTTGCCGAATCAGGTACTGTAACGCTACACAAGCGCCGTCTTCCCCTCGAAATGATGGTCTGGTGTATTGTTGGCATGGCGCTTGAGCGTAAAGAACCTCTTCACCAGATTGCGAATCGCCTGGACATCATGCTGCCGGGCAATCGCCCCTTCGTTGCCCCCAGTGCCGTTATTCAGACCCGCCAGCGTCTGGGAATTGAGGCTGTCCGCCGCGTGTTCACGAAAACAGCGCAGCTCTGGCATAACGCCACGCCGCATCCGCACTGGTGCGGCCTGACCCTGCTGGCCATCGATGGTGTGTTCTGGCGCACACCGGATACACCAGAGAACGATGCAGCCTTCCCCCGCCAGACACATGCCGGGAACTCGGCGCTCTACCCGCAGGTCAAAATGGTCTGCCAGATGGAACTGACCAGCCATCTGCTGACGACTGCAGCCTTCGGCACGATGAAGAACAGCGAAAATGAGCTTGCTGAGCAACTTATAGAACAAACCGGCGATAACACTCTGACGTTAATGGATAAAGGTTATTACTCACCAGGACTGTTAAATACCTGGAGCCTGGCGGGAGAACACCGCCACTGGATGATCCCTCTCAGAAAGGGAGCGCAATATGAAGAGATCAGAAAACTGGGTAAAGGCGATCATCTGGTGAAGCTGAACATCAGCCCGCAGGCACGAAAAAAGTGGCCGGGACTGGGAAATGAGGTGACAGCCCGCCTGCTGACCGTGACGCGCAAAGGAAAAGTCTGCCATCTGCTGACGTCGATGACGGACGCCATACGCTTCCCCGGGACGTATACCGGAGCTGATGCGCGATCTTGCAAGTATGGGACAACCAGTGAAATTACCGACAAGAAGGGAAAGGGCCTTCCCGAGAGTGGTAAAGGAGAGGCCCTGGAAATACCCCACAGCCCCGAAAAAGAGCCAGTCAGTTGCTTAACTGACTGGCATTACCCCTTCTGGGGCCGTTTTTTGTTTTCCCAAAACAACTTTTCCATAAACCGGCAGCATTGTCCTTCATCATATTTGCGACGATGTATAACGCCTACACACAGCGATATTGTACTTTACAGGTTACAAGTCAATGTCGGTGTATAAGCGCTCTGTGAGGCGTATAGCGGCGTTAAAAAACTGCCGAGAAGGGTGTATAGCCCGGAAGAAGTGCGTAAAACGAACTGACAGGATAAAAGCGCCCTGCTCACCCTGTCAGTAAAGAAATTCTTATTAATCGTGGCGATGCCTTTCCTGAATAGCCGTTAATGAGCCGACTTCTAACGCTTCTTTATAGTGTTTACGGCATACAGAAACGTAGCGTTCATTACCACCAATAACCACCTGCTCACCTTCGTTATAAGGTCTGCCTGCTTGATCAAGACGCAGCACCATGCTTGCTTTACGGCCACAAAAACAGATGGTTTTTAATTCAACCAGTTTGTCGGACCACGCCAGTAAGTATTGACTGCCAATAAATAATTCACCTCGAAAATCGGTACGTAAACCATAACAAAGTACGGGTATATCGAGTTGATCGACAACCTCCGATAATTCATATACTTGTTGTCTGGTTAAAAACTGGCATTCATCAACCAGTACGCAATGAATTGCCTGCTGTTCATGTTCCGCACGAATCTCATCAAATAATGATGAATTTTGGTTAAATAATTTTGCAGGCGATGACAAACCTATACGCGAACTGACTTTCCCGGCACCAAAGCGATCATCAATTTCTGCCGTATATACGACAGTGCGCATGCCGCGTTCCTGGTAATTGTATGAAGATTGCAACAATGCTGTAGACTTACCCGCATTCATTGCGGAATAGTAGAAATATAGCTGTGCCATCAGCCACAGGCCCTCAATGATATGAAATAAAGTTGGCTGGAGTTTATCATAATTCGTCAGTTTTTCAGCTCAACAGTATGCACAGAAGTGGTATATGCGTTCTCCCTTACGAAGCCTTGCATAATCCTTCTGAGCTATCATTACAACTGCCTCGCTTGTTATAAGCGGGTAAATGACTGCCGGTAACTATTCACAATCTTTAACCTGTTGCGCATGTAATAGCCCTCTGTTGACCTCCAGGAGATAGTGCAATACTAAGTCCCTGCTCTTATTGCGACTGTTCTACTTTTCATCATTCGCTTAATAGGGAATTCTCGTAAACACGACTAATACAGAAGACTGAAAGGTCGTCAGCCTACGATTATCTCCCCATAAAATGTGACATGAATCAGGAAGTTTTAACCTCACGTGCTGCGAAATCATCGGTGCAAATAGGGCTATATGCCGCGTCTTTTCTGGCTAATTTTATGAAAAGATATTTATTGGCGGCACAAAATAAAGAACAATTTTGAATTCCTTACATTCCTGGCTATTGCACAACTGAATTTAAGGCTCTATTATTACCTCAACAAACCACCCCAATATAAGTTTGAGATTACTACAATGAGCGAAGCACTTAAAATTCTGAACAACATCCGTACTCTTCGTGCGCAGGCAAGAGAATGTACACTTGAAACGCTGGAAGAAATGCTGGAAAAATTAGAAGTTGTTGTTAACGAACGTCGCGAAGAAGAAAGCGCGGCTGCTGCTGAAGTTGAAGAGCGCACTCGTAAACTGCAGCAATATCGCGAAATGCTGATCGCTGACGGTATTGACCCGAACGAACTGCTGAATAGCCTTGCTGCCGTTAAATCTGGCACCAAAGCTAAGCGTGCTCAGCGTCCGGCAAAATATAGCTACGTTGACGAAAACGGCGAAACTAAAACCTGGACTGGCCAGGGCCGTACTCCAGCTGTAATCAAAAAAGCAATGGATGAGCAAGGTAAATCCCTCGACGATTTCCTGATCAAGCAATAATCTTTTGTAGATTGCACATGCTAAAAATCCCGCCATCGGCGGGATTTTTTATTGTCCGGTTTAAGACAATATAATAAGAATAAGCTATAAAAAAACGGCGTCGATTGCTCAACACCGTTTCGTGGAAAACACCGATACGGATGTTACTTCTTAATGCCCATCTCTTCTTCAAGCCAGGCTTTAAATTCCGTGCCAAGGGTGTTATGACGAATACCGTATTCAACGAAGGCCTGCATGTAACCTAATTTATTACCGCAGTCATGGCTCTTCCCTTTCATATGATAGGCTTCAACCGTTTCTTTTTCGATCAGCATATCAATTGCGTCGGTGAGCTGAATTTCATCACCAGCTCCAGGAGGGGTTTTTGCCAGCAACGGCCAAATATCCGCGCTAAGTACGTAACGACCCACAATAGCGAGATTAGACGGCGCAACATCCGCTTTTGGTTTTTCAACCACGCCAACCATCGGTACGCTTTCACCCGGCGCTAATTCAACGCCTTTGCAATCCACAACGCCATATGCGGTCACATCAGCAACCGGTTCAACCATGATCTGGCTATGACCCGTTTCATCAAAGCGGCGGATCATCTCTGCCAGGTTATCCTGTGATAAATCGGATTCATATTCATCCAGAATAACGTCAGGCAAAATAACAGCTACCGGTTCATCACCCACTACCGGGTGAGCACACAATACCGCGTGTCCCAGGCCTTTCGCCAGCCCCTGACGAACTTGCATAATAGTCACGTGCGGCGGACAAATAGACTGCACTTCATCAAGCAGTTGACGTTTTACACGTTTTTCCAGCATTGCTTCCAGTTCAAAACTGGTATCAAAGTGGTTTTCAATAGAGTTTTTAGATGAGTGAGTAACCAGCACAATTTCAGTAATGCCAGCCGCAATACATTCATTCACGACGTATTGAATTAATGGCTTATCGACAAGTGGCAGCATCTCTTTCGGGATGGCTTTCGTCGCCGGCAACATCCTGGTTCCTAATCCCGCTACGGGGATAACGGCTTTTTTGACTTTCGTATTAATGGCAGCCATTTAAATTCTCCTGGACTGTTCGTGTTTTGAACGTGTTCATATTTCTGTATCGCATCCCAGTATATCAGCACCCCGAAGGGGCTAAGTTCTGAAAAGGAGGCGAGTTAGCATAATTAAGACAATTACTTATACGAATAGCGACGATAGTACCACCAGCCGACATTAGCAGGTAATGCAAATTTAGCCCGTGTTATCGTTTGCTCATTCTGCAGACAACATCAAGCGCAGCCGACCACCGGTTCCCCATATTTGGCATTGCCAGGCATCGCATCGCTGGCTCAATTGATTCAAATAAGCGTTACCTAAAGTGCCTAACGGAACACCATTACTGATTTGCACCTGATGTTCGCCGGTATTTAACGTCGCATTCAGACCCGCAGAAACCAGAATGAGATTTTTCAGTTCGCGATGATAATAGCCAACTAATAGCGGAAACTGCCCCGGCAGATTGGCCTGACGGAGTAAATGGTTTACCTGCTTCAATAACGCGCCCAACTCTGGCAACCGTTGATTTTGGTGTGCAAGCTGTTCCTGTAATAATCCGTTAAACAATGCGCGTAATAACAAGGCAGCAAGTACGCCATTATGTCCAGCTCGGGTGACATCAAGGCAATAAAATGCCAGATCGTTTTCCGAAAGTGCGGCAATATCAAGCACCAGGCCGGGTTTGTCCGCGGCAACTAATTGACGATAATTAACCCGGCATTGGGAAATCACCTGCTGAACCGGCGGTTGTAGTTCCTGTAATAATTTCGCCGCTGCAGCAGGGTTATCAACCATTGCATCCCAGTCGCGAAAAAGCCTTTCCTCTTCCTCAACGCGGGAATTAAACATGCTGGGATAGAGACAGGCAAAAACCATCTCGCGCAAGCGATTCAGATCTTTAACCGGTTTCAGCAAAACATCTTCAACACCCAGACGTAACGCTTTGGCAATATCTGCCATATTTTCAGTGGCAGATATCACCAGAACTGGTGTCTGGTCACCTCTGTTGCGTATATGTTCCAGCAGTTTAAGCCCGTTCATTCGTGGCATCGCGATATCACATATCATCAGGTCTGGAGTGAAACCTCCCAGCAACTCAAGGGCATCCACCCCATCAGCCGCCAGTACCGTTGTCGCTCCCAATGAGGAAAACCACGAATCCAGAAGCGAGCGAAATACCTGCTCATCTTCAACAATGAGAATCTGTTTTCCGACCAATGGCTGCGTCATGTTCTCTCCCCTGACTGGCTTTACTCAATAGTGGCACGCTATTGCCACCTACGCCTGTCAGAATTAACTTAAGTGTAGATAAAAATTCTGGTCAAATGTTGGTGCGTACCAACGGCAAAAGTTCGTCCATTTTCTTTTCCACTGCCAGTTGTCCGGCCGCAATGGCAGCGTGCGCGCGATGGAAATCAAGCGTAGATATTTGCGGGCAAACAGGTTGAATCAGAATATCGGGCGGATCACCTGCCATGCGGTTCCTTTTAAGGCGGTTCTCCAGCACCTGGATAGAAGTGGTCATAATCTCTGTTGCCGTTGGCGCTGTCACCGCCCGACGTGTCGTTATGCTGCCTAACCTTTCTTTCAGACGCGCATGCCACGGCAGAGAATCACCATTCTCGCTATTTTCTTCACTGACATTAAAGGAGAGCAAATCTTGTTGCATCAAATGAGCATCGTGCTGCAGGTCGACCGCTATCACAATATCAGCCCCCAATGCACGCGTGAGGGAAATAGGAATTGGGTTAACTACAGCGCCATCAACCAGCCAGTAGCCGTTATGCGCAACGGGTGCCATTAGTCCTGGAATACTGCATGATGCACGAATAGCAAGATGGAGATCGCCTTCAGTAAACCATAATTCACGCCCAGTACTTAAATTGGTGGCAACAGCCGCGAAGCGACGGGAACAATTTTCGATCTCTGTTTCCGGCATTATTTCGCGATATTGATTGAAGACACGCTCGCCGCGCAGTAACCCACCGCGCTGCCAGGAGAGATCCATCAGGCGTAAAACATCCCAATAACTGAAAGAGGTCACCCAATCTTCCAGCGCAGATAATCGATCGCATGCATAGGCAGCGCCCACCAGCGAACCAATTGAACATCCTGCAACGATATCAATTTCAATACCCACTTTTTTTAGCGCATTAATTACGCCAATATGCGACCAACCTCTTGCCGCGCCAGATCCCAGCGCCAGCCCTATTTTTATCTTTCTCATTATTCCCGCAAGATTCCCCTGGAATGCAATCGTAGCCACATCGCTACTGCTCGGTTAACATAGTGCTACTCAGGCGGTTAATACGCCGTTATTGTTTCCAGGGAGATTATTTGTGTCTCAGCTTTGTCCCTGTGGTAGTGCTGTCGAGTATAGCCTATGTTGCCACCCTTATGTGTCTGGTGAAAAGGTTGCACCTGATCCAGAACATCTCATGCGTTCGCGTTACTGCGCTTTTGTGATGCAAGACGCAGATTATTTAATAAAGACCTGGCATCCATCTTGTGGAGCAGCGGCGTTACGAGCCGAATTGATTGCCGGATTTGCGCATACTGAATGGTTGGGATTGACCGTATTTGAACATTGCTGGCAGGACGGCGGCAATATCGGATTTGTCAGTTTTGTTGCTCGATTTACCGAGGGTGGCAAAACAGGTGCAATAATTGAACGTTCGCGATTTTTGAAAGAAAACGGTCAATGGTACTATATTGACGGTACACGTCCGCAGTTTGGCCGCAACGATCCCTGCCCTTGTGGTTCAGGTAAAAAATTTAAAAAGTGCTGCGGCCAATAATGGTTGACGGTACGGTTTAGCAAACACTCTCAACAAGGTTTTTCCAGCAATGCATTCACTCCAACGTAAAGTTCTGCGTACTATTTGTCCGGACCAAAAAGGTCTGATCGCACGTATTACCAATATTTGCTACAAGCACGAGTTAAATATCGTGCAGAACAATGAATTTGTAGATCATCGTACCGGGCGCTTTTTTATGCGCACGGAACTGGAAGGGATTTTTAATGATTCCACCCTGCTGGCGGATCTCGATAGCGCATTGCCAGAAGGCTCCGTGCGCGAGCTGAATCCTGCCGGTCGTCGCCGGATAGTGATTCTGGTCACTAAAGAAGCGCATTGCCTTGGCGATTTGTTGATGAAAGCCAATTACGGCGGCCTGGATGTCGAAATCGCGGCAGTTATTGGTAACCACGATACTTTACGTTCTCTGGTTGAGCGGTTTGATATTCCGTTTGAGCTGGTAAGCCATGAAGGGTTAAGCCGCAACGAGCACGATCAAAAGATGGCGGATGCCATTGATGCTTATCAACCTGACTATGTGGTGCTGGCGAAGTATATGCGGGTATTAACGCCGGAATTTGTGGCACGCTTCCCGAATAAGATCATCAATATTCACCATTCATTCCTGCCAGCGTTTATCGGCGCACGTCCTTATCACCAGGCCTATGAGCGTGGCGTGAAGATTATTGGCGCAACCGCTCACTATGTGAATGACAATCTGGACGAAGGCCCAATCATCATGCAGGACGTTATTCATGTCGATCATACCTACACAGCTGAAGATATGATGCGCGCAGGTCGTGACGTCGAGAAAAACGTCTTAAGTCGTGCGCTATACAAAGTACTGGCGCAGCGCGTCTTTGTTTACGGTAATCGGACGATTATTCTTTAATCGCCAGCAAAAATAACTGGTTAGCTTTAATCCGTTACGGATGAAAATTACGCAACCAGTTCATTTTTCTCAACGTAACACTTTACAGCGGCGCGTCATTTGATATGATGCGCCCCGCTTCCCGATAAGGGAGCAGGCCAGTAAAAAGCATTACCCCGTGGTGGGGTTCCCGAGCGGCCAAAGGGAGCAGACTGTAAATCTGCCGTCATCGACTTCGAAGGTTCGAATCCTTCCCCCACCACCATCGCTTTCAAAAGCCCCTGAATTCTCAAACGAATCCGCAATTAAATATTCTGCCCATGCGGGGAAGGATGAGAAGCTTCGACCAAGGTTCGACTCGAGTGCCAGCGAGAGAGCGTTGCCGCAGGCAACGACCCGTAGGGCGAAGCGCGCAGCGCTGAGTAATCCTTCCCCCACCACCATCACTTGATTCCATTATCAAGCCTTCGGCTTCTCCCCCATTCGCCGTAAAAACTGCTGCTGTAGCCTCAACAAATCCGCTAACGTCAACAACTGATAATCCAGACCTTGCTGGCTGGCAATTTGTGCAATAATGCGGCTTAGCGCCGGATAATGGCGATGATGCCAGTGAGGAAACAGATGATGGGTAAGGTGCAGATTAATCCCGCCCAGCCAGTAGCCAAGCCATGCAGGTTGCGGCGTCCAGTCAAAGGTGGTAACAAAGGTATGCGCCAGTCTGCCCACGGGCATTTTGCCCTCTTCTGGTGGTAACTGCGTATGTCCCTTCGCCCAGTGCGTTCCAATAATCAACGTCACAAAAATCAATGACGCCAGCAGCTGGCTGAGCAGATAAGTCAGCAGGATGGTCATAAAACTAAAATCAGACAAAAGCCAGGGAAGTATCAGACACAGCGCACAATGCGCCAGTTTCCCGGCTAAGAAATATCCCCAGCCAGCAAAGCCTCGCAGGGCCAGATGTCGCGTGACCGGCGTAAACCCTGCGCGATCGAGCCAGTCCACTACCCAGATATACCAGGGAAAGGTGAGCGCGGCGACCAGTGGCCAATAGTGATGTTGCTGGCGCATAAAAGGTCGCCACCGTTGCCACGGCGTCTGGCGAAGAATGCCATTTTCTGCTGTGTCTGGATCGTAAAATTCAATATTGGTAAAACCGTGATGAAAGCGAACGTGGCGCACCCGCCAGCAGTCCGGATCTAGCCCCATAGGAAAAGCAACCCACCGGTTAAGTCGGGCATTGGTCTTTTTACCACGCAAAAACGCATCATGCGAAGCATCATGCACCACATTGACCGCTAACAACATGGCGCAAAACATCATCGCGAGATACCACAACAGATACAGCCCCCACAGGCTTTGAGACAACGCCAGTGCATAGCAGCATAAACAGGCAATAATCAACGCCGCCATTTTGGCGAATGCCCAGCCGTCGGCATACCGATGATCGCCTGATTTCGCCAGATAAACTTTCGTACCGCTTTGCAGTTGTTTCACCAGTTGTGGATCATCGGCAGGAAAAGTGATTAACCTGTCGGGATTAAACAGGTTCATACTGTTTCCTTAGCGATTTACGTCCTACGCCGATTACAAATAACAGGCAATGGGCCAGCAGAATACCCACTAATCCCTTCCAGAGCAGAGTACTCCATGAACACATATAGACAATAAAATAGAGCAGTGACAACGTCACAGAGCACCACAAAATCATACCCCAATGCTGCCCGTCGCTCATGCCCCCCAGCGCAACGGAGCCTGCCGCCAGCAGAACAAATAATACGGCTTGCTCGCTGGTAATAAACTCAATGCCATAGCCATATTGTTGAATGTAGCCAAGCACCAGCATAAACAGCAGGATCACCCCTGCCCCTACCGCCCATGGAGAACTCTGGTAGCGACCTTCAATCGCTTTGCCAAATGAGCGAAAGCCCATTAAGCGTAAAAATGGCAGATTACTCTCGCGCATCGGGTTACAGGACAAGCGACTATTTTTTACGCCGTAGCCTACGTCGTATTCCGGCCCGGCACTATACGAACCGAAAAGTTTATCCCACAACAAAAAGGTGCCACCGTAATTGGTATCGGCATATTGCTTTTGATTCAGATGATGGACGCGATGATGCGAAGGCGTGATCAGCACTTTTTCCAGCCAGCCCAGTTTCGGCGTTAGTGCGTTATGGTTAAAAAATTGCCAACTATAGTGAATAATAGAAACCGCCAAAAAGATCTGCAACGGCACACCAAGCATCGCCAGCAGCATAAAAAACGGGATTGAGGTTAACGAGGAGTACCACGAATTCCGCACGCCTAATGACAGGTTGTAGTGTTCCCCCTGATGATGCACCACATGTACCGCCCACAGCGGGCGCATTTCGTGATGCCAGCGATGTAGCCAGTAAAAGCCGAAATCCCACGCCAGGATAGTAAACAACCACAGCAGGATCACCGGTGCATTATCAAACAGTCCAAGGCTGAAGTGATTGATCACCAGGCCATAGCAGAGCACTTCCAGGCAGCGAAATAACCACAGCATCATATGACCGGAGTTGATATTAAAAATAACGTCCAGCCAGTCCACTTTTTGCCGCCCGGTGAATTGCAACACGCCTGCTTCGGCTAACACCAACAGCACCATCGATATGATGGGGAATAATAAATCACTCATATTGTGTCTTCCTTTTCTCGCATGTTGCGCATATCCAACCGCAAATCGACGCCAGCAACGCGCCGCCTACTAAATCGATAAATAAATGTCTGCGTAATTGCAGAATCGAAAAGGCGATTGCTATCGCCCAGACCACGCTCATTAGCGTCAGCCAACGGTTCCCCTTTTTGGCAATCGCCCATACCGCCAACAGCGTTAGCGCGGCGTGTAAGGAGGGGAAACAGTTCTGGCTTGAGTCAATGGCGATCAGCCTGTTGAGTGCGCCCGCGGATATCCCCATCTGATCAAACGAGGGATAATGCATGGTTGTGGGCCAGAGAAGATAAAATACGCCTGCCACCAGTGCGGAAATTTGCATTGAACGGGCCAGCCAGCGCAGGTGGCAAAGTGGCGTGGATAAATAACCTAACGGCACAATGAAAAAAAACGAGAGATACAGCCACACAGCGGAGGGGGAAAACGAAATCCAATTATCAATTATTGACGGTGTTAATTGATATCCCTCACCTTGCAGGTAGTCGCTAAAGTTGTAGATAACCCCAACAGTTCCCCAGCCCAGCAGCATCTGTTTCAGGCGTAGCAGTGAATTGCTCATTCCCGCCCCCACTGACGCACAATGCGCCGCCGCTTGGCTGTAAAAGAGACTGGCACAGTTTGCGGTTCCAGCGACCAAATTAATTGCCCGACAGCGATATCCTGGCGTATAAACAAGGCATTCAACGCCTCCCGGCAATGCTCCAGCATCCACAGCTCGCAATCGGCGATTAACGTCAATTGTGCTGACCCGGTTTGTAGCAGGCGATAATCGACTGTTAGCGGCAGTGTCATTGCCAGCACACGACTACAGGCATCGGCAAAAACGGTCTGAATATCGCCGGATCTTGTTGGTAGTTGCAGTTGGTCATCCTGCCGCCCTTCGATACGCGCAATCGCCATTGTTGCACTGCCACAGGAGCATGGTTGTTCGCTTGCCACCAGCACATCATCCAGTCGATAACGCACTATCGGCTGTGTGGTGCGGGTAAAGTCTGTGACGATCGGCACGAAACGGTGCTCATCCAGCCATTGCGGTTCAATGTGAACAAACTCTTCGTTGAGATGTAACGTTCCACACCGGCAGGTGGAAGCGAGAAAGCCTTCTGTCGCCTGATAAATTTCCCCCACATTGTGGAACACGTTGCGCAGTAATTCCCGATCCTGCGGCTCCAGAACTTCCGCCACCGAAATCACTTTTTTGACCTTTAGCGTCAATTCGCCGGCCATCACCTCCAGCGCCAGTGCGCGTAATACCTGAGCTGGCGCGACAATAATCGTGGGCGCTCGCTGTTGGAGAAGTTTGAGTTGCGCCTGAAATGGCGCTAGCAGATCGTAAAAATCGAGACTTAACCAGCGATTATTCACGCTTTGATACAGGTTGTTGTCCGCGCGCAGAAACAGCGCCACCCGCTCTTTGGCAAATAAACCGTCGGGCAACACTTTTGCCAGCACACCGGCGGCCCACATCTGTTGCTCGTGCGGGCTAACAACAAAAAGCCCACGACGACCCGATGTACCTGATGAAAGCCCAACACTGAACCTGCCAACGCAGGGTTTGAAATCACGACTCTGCTCACTGCGCATTGCACAATCGAGAAGTTCGTCGCGCTTTAAACCTGCGGTATTCATCTCATCGAAGTGCGTCATCATTAACGCTTTATCCATCATTGGCCACTGATTAAAGGGCAACGTCAGATAACGCTGAAACCACGGGCTATGAGATAAGACATTTTGCCGGAACTGATGCAGCCTTTTTGCCTGCCAGTTTTCCAGTGCCTCGCGATCGGTGAAATGCAGCTTGCGGGTACGAAAGTAGCGCCAGAGTAAAGCCAACGGGATCATAAATCCCCCTCATGGCACAAACGAATCTCCACTACACCGTTTTGCCAAAGCTGATGGAGTTGCCCAAGCGTGTGGTAGTAGGCGTGGCTGTCGGACATAACCAGATGCGCCAGTGGTGAAGGCCCTCGCAGCTCCCGGTAGTTAGCTGGCGCCCATGCCGCATCGCCAGCCAGTAAAGTCCAGCCGTTGTCGGTTAACACAAACGCGCCAATATGTCCGGCAGCATGTCCGGGAAGCGGCACGAGAATAATTTCGCCATTGCTTTCTGGCAGCAAATAGCCGCACTCAAACGGTGCCAGTTGCGCGGGCAAATTCACCGATGCGAAACTTTCAATAAAGCGCAGTGAGGAGTCAAAATTCTCCGGGATTAGCCCTGGCACAAAGGCCTGGCGCAGCGCAGTGACACCACGCAGAGTTCTTACTTGCCGCCAGCCTTCACCAGAACAGATGCAGGAAACATCAGGAAAATCACGCAGACCAGCAATATGATCAGCGTGAAAATGCGACAGAATAATCGCATCAACATCTTTCGCTGCGAGGCCGGTGGCAGAAAGTTGCCGCACCAGCGCCTGTTGCGGATCGAAATAAACCGGCGTGACCTGACGATAAAGACGAAACACACCAGATTGCGTGTAGTGTTCGAACCACGATGAATAGCCTGTGTCCCACAGCCACCGTTTGTCGCCCACCTCCAGCAGCCAGGCGCGGGCGGGGAATTTGCACACTTTCAGCCCTGCCCCTTTCAGCGCAATACAGCTAATATGGGTACACCAGCCCGTTTCAAATGCGGTTATTTTTGCCATGTTCCCTCAGCCATTGTCCCGTGATTGCAATACCTTGTTCCATCGAAAAGCGCGGTCGATATCCCAGCTCTGTAATGGCCTTTTGCGCACTCAGCGTCATATCGAAACAGAGTGTTCCGGCGCTGTATCGTGTGATAACAGGTTCCTGATTAACGCACTTCCCGTACAGTTCCAGGCCACGCGCGACCAGAGAAAGCAGCGACCAGGGAACAGCAGCAATGCGGTAACTCAAGCCCAGTTGCTGGTGCAGCAAGGCGTCAAGCATCACCGATAGCTGCTGCGGCTGGTGATTGCTGATGTTGTAAATACTGCCCGAGCGTAAGCCTTCAACGTTCGTTGCCAGCCGCATGGCATACACCACGTTTTGCACGAACGTGAGATCCAATAACGCGTCGCCCCCGCGCGGCAAACGTAAGCAACCACCGCCCTGTTGCAATTGCTGCATCAGACGAGGAACAATTACCTGGTCATGGGGGCCAAACAAACCACGGGGACGCAAAAGAATAAATCTCGTGGCAGAATATCGAGAAACAGCGCCAGCAATAACCTGCTCAGCGGCATATTTACTGCTGGCATAATGGCTGGAGAATGCTCGCGCAAGATACGTTTCTGGCAGGTCATTGTGATGTTGAAAATCAAAGTAAACCGCAGGCGTGGAGATATGGATAAACCGGGGAATATTCAGCCTGCCTGCCGCCTGTGCCAGAGTGTGGGTCACTTTGACATTGGCAAGCCAGAACGCCGTTTTGTCGCCCCAGGGCGAGGACTTTGCCGCACAGTGCCAGACGGCATCGCAGCCGTCCATCAGGCGGGCGCAGTCATCCTCGGATGCCTCGGTTAAATCGAGAGCCACAAACTGTGCGCCTGCGTTTGTCAGGCTTCTGCCAACCTCACAATTTCGCCCTGTTGCCACAACCGACTCACCCGATTGCAACAAATATTGCACGGCATTTCGCCCAAGGCCGCTGGTCGCCCCTGTTACGAGGATCTTCACGGTAAAAGCACCATGCCAGCCAGCGTTAGTCCCGCTGCCGTGCCAATCAACATTACAGGTTTATCCGCTGTGAAACGACCGCTAATCACTGCTTCATGCAGCGCCGTGGGGATAGAGGCCGCGACCTGATTGCCGTAAAAACGATACACATCGATGAGCGCAGATTCCGGCACTCGCAGCCGTTTACGCATATGTTCAAGGGAAAGATGACTGGCCTGATGTGGAACGACCGTGCCGATATCATCCAGTTGCAGGCTGCTTTTTTGCAGCAACCGAGAAAAATAATCTTCAATAAGCGAAGAAGCAAAACGAAACAGCGGTTTCCCCTGCATATGAAAAAGAAAGTCGCTATCACTCACACCAGAACGAGGATTACGCCGCGTACCGCCGGCGCGTATTTCACACAGTTCGCTGCCTTCGGGATACATTTCGATCAGGCTAGCGATAATCCCGCTGCGCCCATCGCCCCGCTCAACAATCGCGCACGCCGCGCCATCACCAAAAATTAATGAAGACTCTTCATGATCCCAGTCGATACCTCGTGAAGCAATATCTGCCGAAACGATGGCAATGCGCCGATATGCTCCACAGTTTAATAATCCGGCAGCGACTTCAAGAGCGGAAATAAAGCTCACACAGCTACTGTTGATATCAAACCCGGCAACGCCTGCGGGCATGGCTGCGGCTTTAAGAATATGAATTGCGCTACAGGGTAATGCCTGTACGGCAATGGCCGATGCACAAATTAGCAGATCAATATCAGTAGGATTTAAGGCTGCCGCTACTAACGCATTATGTAAAGCCTCTGCCGCCAGTTCGGCCTGGCTGGCGTCGTTGCGGGCAAAATAGCGCCAGCAAATACCGGAACGTCGCTCAACATAGCCAACTGGCTTATTTAACTGAACATCCAGTTGTTGAGAAGTGATTTGATCAGGGGGTAAGGCGATCCCCGTGGCGATTATTTTTAACGCCGCGGAGATCGTCGGTTGATTAGGTCGAGCCACGGTCAGTGCTCCTTCACTGCTCCATAGGTGGACCAATCATATAGATGAAGTACGTTTCCCTACAATCCGAAAAATCGGCAGTGTGTAACCACCGATGTTTGGTTTAGATAATTAGTGACGGGCGCGCACCAGCTGATACTTACGCGTCAGATACTCCACCGGGACGCTCCAGATGTGTACCAGACGCGAGAACGGGAACAGCAGGAATAACGTCATCCCCAACACCAGGTGCAGACGGAAGATAAACGCCACGCCATCAAGATGTTGAGAAGCGCCACCGTGGAAGGTCACTACCGACTGCGCCCAGCCAACCAGTTTCATCATCTCGCTACCGTCCATATGCTGGGCGGAGAACGGAATGGTCAGCAGGCCCAGCGCGCACTGGATAACGAGCAGCGACAGGATCAGGATATCCGCTCCGGTAGTCGTTGCACGCACGCGTGGGCTGAACAGACGACGTTTCAACAACAGCACGCCGCCAATCAGACACAGTACGCCGCTGGCACCACCAGCAAACATCGCCATTTTCTGTTTTACTTCAATCGGCAGCCAGGCTTCATACATCCAGTGCGGCGTCAGCATACCGAAGAAGTGACCGACAAAAATCCCCAGAATACCGATATGGAACAGGTTCGACGCCAGATTCATCCCTTTGCGATCCAGCATCTGGCTGGACGCCGCACGCCATGTGTACTGCCCGTAGTCATAACGCAGCCAGCTACCAATCAGGAAGACCGCCCCGGCTATGTACGGGTAGATATCAAAGAAGAACATATTCAGGAATTGCATTAGTGCTGTCCTCCGGTGGTGATATTCAGATATTGCGGCGCGACGGCACCGGCAAAGCGACGCTGATGAGCAGTGATTGCTGAATCACCGCAGCCTTTTTCAGCAAAGAATTTAACCTGCTCTTCTTCCCAGACTGCATCCAGCGCCTGCGGCGTATCGTCGCGCGCTTCATCGGCAATTTTTTCCGCCACTTTGTCGCTGTCGATTGCGGTATTCGCCAGTTTCAGCAGCAGATCAAACAGCACGGCATAACGGCTTTCACGCTGTTGCAGACGCGCGCTCAGCAATGCCAGAATCGGCGCAATATCTTTCAAACCCTCCACGGCTTCGCTTTGCGGCAGCTGCGCCAGGTACTCCAGATACAGCGGCAGATGGTCGGGCAATTCGCGGCTGTTTAACTGCAAGCCGTGCTGCTCGTACTGCGCCAGCAGATCCACCATCGCCTGGCCGCGGTCACGGGATTCACCGTGAACATGTTCAAATAGCAACAGTGACGTGGCGCGGCCACGGTCGAACAGTTCGCTGTACTGCGCCTGGGCATCGAGCGGATCCATCGTCGTTAAATCGCGCAGGAAAATGCCCAGCGCATGGGCATCCTCTTTTGGCAGATTTTTCGACGCGGCAATCGCCTCAAACATCTCTTGTTGATGCTGCCATAAGGCAGCATCCGGATATTCAAGGAGACGCGATACAATCACGAGTTCGATCATGGGTGCGGCTCCGTTTTGCTGGTTACATCGATGGCATCGATACGGCGGCTGTTGAACAGATTGAATTTGGTATCTGAACCGTGGCAGCCATCACCAAAGGTAAAGCCGCAGCCATTTTTCTCCGGGAAGGCTTCCCGCGCCAGTTCACGATGACTGCTCGGCACCACAAAGCGATCTTCGTAGTTGGCAATAGCCAGATAACGATACATCTCCTGTGCCTGGGCTTCGGTCAGACCGACCTCTTCCAGCGCACGGGTATCGACTTTACCGTCAACGGTTTCAGCACGTTTGTAATGACGCATCGCCAGCATACGTTTCAGCGCGCGCAGTACCGGTTTGGTATCACCGGCGGTCAGCAGATTCGCCAGATACTGTACCGGAATACGCAGGCTTTCGACGTCTGGCAGAATGCCGTTGCTGCCCAGTTCACCCGCGTCTGCCGCAGACTGAATCGGCGACAGAGGCGGCACGTACCAGACCATCGGCAGTGTGCGATATTCCGGATGCAGCGGCAGCGCCAGTTTCCATTCCATCGCCATTTTATAAACTGGCGACTGCTGCGCAGCCTCAATAACGCTCAGCGGAATACCGTCTTTAATCGCCTGCTCGATGACTTTCGGATCGTTCGGATCGAGGAACACATCCAGCTGACGCTGGTAGAGATCTTTCTCGTTCTCGGTACTTGCCGCACGTTCAATCGCGTCGGCATCGTACAGCAGCACGCCAAGATAACGGATACGACCGACACAGGTTTCTGAACATATTGTCGGCTGGCCGGCTTCAATACGCGGATAGCAGAAGATGCACTTCTCAGACTTACCGCTCTTCCAGTTGAAGTAGATTTTTTTGTACGGGCATCCGGTGATGCACATACGCCAGCCACGGCATTTATCCTGGTCGATCAGGACGATGCCATCTTCTTCACGCTTGTAAATCGCACCGCTCGGGCAGGTCGCCACACATGCCGGGTTCAGACAGTGTTCGCACAGGCGCGGCAAATACATCATGAAGGTGTTTTCGAACTGGCTATACATCGCCTTCTGGATGTTGTCGAAGTTCTTGTCTTTCGCCAGCTTGTCAAACTCACCGCCCAGGTCATCTTCCCAGTTCGGCCCTTTTTCGATTTTCGCCATCCGTTCGCCGGTAATCAGTGAACGCGGACGGGCAATCGGCTGTGATTTGCTGCCTTCCGGCGCGGTATGCAGGTTCTGATAATCAAAATCGAACGGCTCGTAATAATCGTCGATCCCCGGCAGATGCGGGTTAGCGAAGATTTTACCCAGCAGCATGGCACGGTTACCCATGCGCGGCTGCAGTTTGCCGTTGATTTTACGGATCCAGCCGCCTTTGTATTTTTCCTGGTTTTCCCAGTCAGTCGGGAAGCCCTGGCCCGGCTTGGTTTCCACGTTGTTGAACCACGCGTATTCCACGCCTTCACGGCTGGTCCAGACGTTTTTACAGGTCACTGAACAGGTGTGGCAGCCGATGCACTTATCGAGATTCAGCACCATGCCGACTTGTGAACGAATTTTCATTTTACGCTCTCCTGTACCTGGTCATTGCCTTCGCCATCTAACCAGTCAATGTTCTTCATCTTACGCACTACAACAAACTCATCGCGGTTAGAACCTACGGTGCCGTAGTAGTTAAAGCCATATGCCAGATGGGCATAGCCGCCGATCATATGCGTCGGTTTCGGCGTGATACGGGTGACCGAGTTATGGATACCACCACGCTGTTGGGTAATTTCCGAACCAGGCAGGTTAACGATACGTTCCTGCGCGTGGTACATCATGGTCATCCCTGCCGGAACACGCTGGCTGACAACCGCACGGGCAGTCAGTGCACCGTTGCTGTTGAAGACTTCAATCCAGTCGTTATCGGCGATACCCAGCTCTTTGGCATCGGCTTCACTCAGCCAGACCACCGGACCACCGCGACCTAAAGTCAGCATCAGCAGGTTGTCGCTGTAGGTGGAGTGGATACCCCACTTCTGGTGTGGCGTCAGGAAGTTGAGCGCTTTTTCCGGGTTGCCATTGGATTTCTGGCCCATCACTTCTTTCACCGAACGGGTGTCGATCGGCGGACGATAAACCAGCAGGCTTTCACCGAAATCACGCATCCATTGGTGATCCTGATACAGCTGCTGACGGCCAGAGAGCGTACGCCACGGGATCAGCTCGTGAACGTTGGTGTAACCGGCGTTGTAAGAAACGTGTTCATCTTCAAGGCCAGACCATGTCGGGCTGGAGATGATTTTGCGCGGCTGTGCCTGAATATCGCGGAAGCGAATCTTCTCGTCTTCTTTATTCAGCGCCAGATGCGTATGGTCACGGCCGGTAAACTCGCTCAGGGCAGCCCAGGCTTTTACAGCTACCTGACCATTGGTTTCCGGTGCCAGCGTCAGGATCATCTCTGCCGCATCAATTGCGGTATTGAGCATCGGCTGGCCTTTTGCCGGACCTTCCGCTTTGGTGTAGTTGAGCTTACGCAGGAGATCCATCTCGCTCTGGGTGTTCCAGGCAATCCCTTTACCGCCGTTACCGATTTTCTCCATCAGCGGGCCGATAGAGGTAAAGCGTTCGTAAGTTGCTGGATAATCGCGCTCTACGACCATAATGTGCGGTGCAGTTTTACCTGGGATCAGGTCGCATTCGCCTTTTTTCCAGTCTTTCACATCCAGCGGTTGCGCCAGTTCAGCGGCAGAGTCGTGCTGGATAGGCAGCGTGACGATGTCAGTTTCTTTACCCAGATGACCAACGCACACTTCGGAGAATTTCTTCGCGATGGCTTTGTAGATTTCCCAGTCGCTTTTCGCTTCCCAGGCCGGATCGACCGCCGCAGACAGCGGGTGAATAAACGGATGCATATCCGAAGTATTCATGTCGTCTTTTTCGTACCAGGTCGCCGTCGGCAAAATGATGTCGGAATAGAGACAGGTGCTCGACAGACGGAAGTCCAGCGTCACCACCAGATCCAGCTTGCCTTCCAGACCGTTGTCCTGCCAGTCCACTTCTTCCGGCTTCACGCCGCCCTGCTGACCCAGGTCTTTGCCCTGGATACCGTGCTCCGTCCCCAGCAGGTACTTGAGCATAAACTCATGACCTTTACCGGAAGAACCGAGCAGGTTAGAACGCCAGATGAACAGGTTACGCGGGTGGTTTTTACCGTTTTCCGGCTGTTCCGCAGCGAAACGGATAGAACCCTCTTTCAGGGATTTCACCGTATAGTCCACCGGATTCATCCCGGCTTTTTCTGCTTCGCGAGCGATAGTCAGCGGGTTAGTGCCTAACTGCGGCGCAGACGGCAGCCAGCCCATGCGTTCTGCACGGACGTTAAAGTCGATCAAGTGTCCGGTATAGCGAGATTTATCCGCCATCGGCGACAGCAGTTCTTCCGCAGTCACGGTTTCATAACGCCACTGGCTGGAGTGGTTATAGAAATAAGAGGTACTGTTCATGTGACGCGCCGGACGCTGCCAGTCGAGGGCAAACGCCAGCGGCTGCCAGCCGGTTTGCGGACGCAGTTTTTCCTGACCTACATAGTGCGCCCAGCCACCGCCGCTCTGACCGACACAGCCGCAGAAAATCAGCATGTTGATCAGACCACGATAGTTCATGTCCAGGTGATACCAGTGGTTCAGCCCAGCGCCGACGATAATCATCGAACGACCGTGCGTTTTATCAGCGTTATCGGCAAATTCACGGGCGATGCGAATAATCTGGCTGCGAGAAACGCCGGTAATCTGCTCTGCCCAGGCAGGGGTGTAAGCTTTCACATCGTCATAGCTGGTTGCACAGTTAACGTCGTTCAGGCCACGTTCCAGACCGTAGTTTGCCAGCGTCAGATCATAAACGGTGGTCACCAGGGCGGTGCTGCCATCAGCCAGTTGCAGGCGTTTCACCGGCAGCTTATGCAGCAGCACGTTTTCCAGTTCCACTTTGTTGAAGTGTTCCGTGCCATCGCCACCAAAGTACGGGAAGCCCACCTCAGCGATCTCATCCTGGCTACCCAGCAGGCTCAGTTGCAGCTCGGTTTCTTCGCCAGTTTTGCCGTCGCGCTGCTCAAGATTCCATTTGCCCTTCTCGCCCCAGCGGAAGCCAATAGAACCGTTCGGCGCAACCATTTCACCATTGGTATTAAAGGCGACAGTTTTCCATTCCGGATTGTTTTCCTGGCCCAGTGCATCCACCAGATCAGCAGCGCGCAGCATACGACCCGCAGCGTAGTAACCGTCGCGCTCTTCCAGCATCACCAGCATCGGCATGTCGGTGTAGCGGCGCACATAGTCGGTGAAATACTGGCTTGGGTTGTCGAGGTGGAATTCACGCAGCATTACGTGACCCATTGCCAGCGCCATTGCCGCATCGGTGCCCTGTTTCGGTGCCAGCCACAGATCGCACAGTTTGGCGATTTCAGCGTAGTCTGGTGTGACGGCAACAGTTTTGGTTCCTTTGTAACGCACTTCAGTAAAGAAGTGAGCATCCGGGGTACGCGTCTGCGGCACGTTTGAACCCCAGGCGATGATGTAGCTGGAGTTGTACCAGTCAGCAGATTCCGGTACGTCAGTTTGCTCACCCCAGGTTTGCGGAGACGCAGGAGGCAGGTCGCAGTACCAGTCGTAGAAGCTTAAGCAAGTACCGCCAATCAGCGAGAGATAGCGCGCACCCGATGCGTAAGAAACCATCGACATTGCCGGAATTGGCGAGAAGCCAGCGACACGGTCCGGGCCGTAATTTTTGATGGTGTAAACGTTAGATGCGGCGATCAGTTCGTTCACTTCCTGCCAGGAAGAACGAACAAAACCACCGCGTCCACGCGCCTGCTTAAAGCTTTTCGCTTTATCGGCGTCTTCAATGATAGAAGCCCATGCCTCAACCGGATCGCTATGCAGCGCCTTCGCTTCACGCCACATTTTCATCAGGCGTTTGCGCATCATCGGGTATTTCAGGCGGTTAGCGCTGTATAGATACCAGGAGTAGCTGGCACCGCGCGGGCAGCCGCGAGGTTCATGGTTTGGCAGGTCCGGGCGAGTACGCGGATAGTCAGTCTGCTGGGTTTCCCAGGTGACCAGACCGTTTTTGACGTAGATTTTCCAGCTGCAGGAGCCGGTGCAGTTTACCCCGTGGGTAGAGCGGACGATTTTGTCATGCTGCCAACGCTGGCGATATCCATCCTCCCAGTCACGGTTGGTATTGAGAAGCTGGCCATGCCCATCGGCAAAGGTTTCACCCTTCTGTTTGAAGTAGCGAAACCGGTCCAGGAATTTACTCATCGGTTTTCTCCTGTGGGAGCCTGTCGGCCCTCTGATAAATCGACATTGCTAATGTTTAAGGGCAAGGTAACGCTCTGAAACAGCGTGGGAATTGATAACGATCAAGAGTGATGGGGATGAAAAATAAAGTAAATTCCTGGAATACCCCTTTAGGATAATTAACATTTATAGCATAACAGACTGTAAATTAAGACGTTTTACACCTGTAGTTATTTAAACCATTAAGATTTTTATGCAGATGGGTATTAAGGAGTATTCCCCATGGGTAACATATTAATGACTCTTAATGAAATCCAGCGAAATAAGCCATACAACATTAGTATGTTGTAACTAAATGACGCATAAAAAAAGCGCGACATCATGCCGCGCAAAGGATAATCAAATATTACGATTTATTTTTTAGAATGCCGACCATATACCGCCCAGGTAATCACCACGCAGGCGATATAGAAAATCAAAAATACTTTCATTGCGCCGACTGGCGAACCCGTTAATGCCAGCGAGCTACCAAACGCTTTCGGGATAAAGAAGCCACCAATCGCGCCAATCGCAGAGATGAAACCCAGCGCCGCTGCCGTGTCGGTTGCCGCTTCACGCATCGCACGTTCGTCAGAACCCCCTTCTGCTTTCACGCGATCCATTGTCAGTTTACGGAAGATCACGGAAATCATCTGGAAAGTGGAACCACTACCCAGCCCAGCGGTCAGGAACAGCGCCAGGAAGACTGCGAAGAACGCCATGAAGCTTCCGCCCTGTCCGTCAGTCGGTAAGGTCAGGAACAGCAGGCCGCTGAAAATCGCCATCAGGATAAAGTTCACCAGCGTGACACGAGTTCCGCCCAGACGGTCAGATAATGCACCACCTGCAGAACGCGCCAGCGCACCAATAAACGGCCCGAAGAAAGCGTATTGCAGAATCTGAACATCCGGGAACTGCGTTTTTGACAGCATCGCAAAGCCCGCGGAGAAGCCGATGAAGGAGCCGAAGGTTGCCAGATACAGCAGGCTCATAATCCACAGATGACCCCGTTTGAGTACCGGCAACTGCTCCTTGATGGAGGCTTTCGAGGTGGCAAGATCGTTCATGCCAAACCACGCCGCAATGGTGAAGATGGCAAGTAACGGCACCCATATCCAGGACGCATTCGCCAGATACAGCTCAGTCCCATCCGGCTGTTTGACGCCCTGGCTACCAAATACTGCGAAAATCGACAGTGATACCACCAGCGGAGCAACCAACTGCATGACGCTGACGCCCATGTTGCCCAGACCCCCATTCAGACCCAGCGCGCCACCCTGCTTCTGTTTCGGAAAGAAGAAGCTGATGTTTGCCATACTGGATGCGAAGTTCGCGCCAGCAAAGCCGCACAGCAGAGAAATGATGATGAAGACGCTATAAGGCGTGGAGGTATCCTGCACGGCAAAACCCAGCCAGACGCAAGGAATAATCAGAATACCGGTGCTGAACGCCGTCCAGCGACGACCACCGAAGATAGGAACCATAAAGGAGTATGGAACACGTAATAACGCGCCAGAAACCGAAGGCAGCGCAGTCAACATAAATAGCTGATCGGTCGTAAAATTAAAACCGACTTTCGGTAAGTTCACCGCAACAGCGCTGAACAACATCCATACGCAAAACGCCAGCAGCAGACAGGGAACGGAAATCCACAGGTTGCGGCTGGCAATACGTTGACCGCGTTGTTGCCAGAACGCAGGATCTTCCGGTCGCCAATCTGTAATGACAGCTCCAGTAGCCCTTTCGGGGGCGGATGAGTGACTCATAGACACCTCTGATACTCGTTTCGATGTCTGCCACCTTAGTGTCTGTAGCTAAAGGCAATTTGATGTAAATCAAACGATAAGATAACTTTATCTATCATTGATATTTATCATTATCCATAGTGAGTACAGTGATTTCATAAAAATTATGAGATTTTTCACGGTACTGTAAAATCCCTACCCTTACCGATGTAAAGCGACTAACCACACGGCAAATAAGGAGTAACTCTTTCCGGGTATGGGTATACTTCAGCCAATAGCCGAGAATACTGCCATTCCAGAATGTATCGTCACATTCATTAAGGTTATTGCTCATTTAAAGCCTGAAGGAAGAGGTTTACATGCTTAAACGTTGTCTCTCTCCGCTCACCCTGGTTAATCAGGTTGCGCTTATTGTGTTGCTTTCTACTGCTATTGGACTGGCAGGGATGGCGGTTTCTGGCTGGCTGGTGCAAGGCGTTCAGGGCAGCGCCCATGCGATCAACAAAGCGGGATCGCTGCGCATGCAAAGTTACCGTCTGTTGGCAGCAGTGCCATTAAGCGAGAAAGACAAGCCCTTAATTAAAGAGATGGAACAAACAGCATTTAGCGCCGAGTTGACTCGAGCAGCAGAACGAGACGGGCAACTGGCGCAATTACAGGGTTTACAAGATTACTGGCGTAATGAACTGATCCCTGCACTGATACGTGCACAAAACCGCGAAACGGTGTCAGCGGATGTCAGCCAGTTTGTTGCCGGGCTTGATCAGCTGGTATCTGGTTTTGATCGCACCACGGAAATGCGCATTGAGACAGTGGTGCTGGTCCATCGGGTAATGGCGGTATTTATGGCACTTTTACTGGTATTCACTATTATCTGGTTGCGGGCGAGATTGCTACAACCGTGGCGGCAACTGCTGGCAATGGCGAGTGCCGTCAGCCATCGCGATTTTACCCAACGCGCAAACATCAGCGGGCGCAACGAAATGGCGATGCTTGGAACTGCGTTGAACAATATGTCTGCAGAACTGGCCGAAAGTTATGCCGTACTTGAGCAGCGGGTTCAGGAGAAAACCGCCGGGCTGGAGCATAAAAATCAGATCCTCTCTTTTTTATGGCAGGCTAACCGCCGTTTGCATTCCCGCGCCCCGCTGTGTGAACGCCTGTCACCTGTACTCAACGGATTACAGAATTTAACCCTGCTACGTGATATCGAACTGCGGGTGTATGACACTGATGATGAAGAGAATCATCAGGAGTTTACCTGCCAGCCAGATATGACTTGTGATGATAAAGGCTGCCAGCTCTGCCCGCGCGGCGTATTACCCGTTGGCGATCGCGGCACAACCCTGAAGTGGCGGCTGGCTGACACTCATACGCAGTACGGTATTTTGCTGGCGACCCTGCCGCAGGGGCGTCATCTTAGCCATGATCAACAACAACTGGTGGATACCCTGGTTGAACAACTCACCGCCACGCTGGCGCTGGATCGCCATCAGGAACGTCAGCAACAGTTGATCGTGATGGAAGAGCGTGCCACCATTGCGCGCGAACTGCATGATTCTATTGCCCAATCTCTCTCTTGCATGAAGATGCAGGTGAGTTGCTTACAGATGCAGGGCGATGCGCTGCCAGAAAGCAGCCGCGAACTGTTAAGTCAGATCCGTAACGAACTGAATGCATCCTGGGTGCAGTTGCGTGAATTGCTCACCACATTCCGTTTGCAGCTCACCGAGCCTGGATTACGTCCGGCGCTGGAGGCGAGTTGCGAAGAGTACAGCGCCAAATTTGGCTTCCCGGTGAAGCTGGATTATCAATTGCCGCCTCGTCTGGTGCCTTCGCATCAGGCAATCCACTTGTTGCAAATTGCCCGTGAGGCATTAAGTAACGCCCTCAAACATTCGCAAGCGAGTGAGGTCGTGGTGACGGTGGCGCAAAACGATAATCAGGTCAAACTGACCGTCCAGGATAACGGCTGCGGCGTGCCTGAAAATGCCATCCGCAGCAATCACTACGGCATGATAATAATGCGCGACCGTGCGCAAAGTTTACGAGGCGATTGCCGCGTCCGCCGTCGTGAATCAGGTGGCACCGAAGTGGTGGTCACCTTTATTCCCGAAAAAACTTTCACAGACGTCCAAGGAGATACCCATGAGTAATCAGGAACCGGCTACTATCCTGCTGATCGACGATCACCCGATGTTGCGAACTGGCGTAAAACAGCTTATCAGTATGGCACCAGATATCACCGTGGTTGGCGAAGCGAGTAATGGCGAACAGGGTATTGAACTGGCGGAGTCTCTTGATCCCGATCTGATCCTGTTAGATCTCAATATGCCCGGCATGAACGGTCTGGAAACGCTGGATAAACTGCGCGAAAAGTCCCTCTCCGGGCGCATTGTGGTATTCAGCGTCTCTAACCATGAAGAAGATGTGGTCACCGCACTGAAACGCGGCGCGGATGGCTATCTGTTAAAAGATATGGAACCGGAAGATCTGCTGAAAGCGTTACATCAGGCAGCTGCTGGCGAAATGGTATTAAGCGAAGCATTAACGCCTGTTCTGGCCGCCAGCTTGCGCGCTAACCGTGCCACTACTGAGCGCGATGTTAACCAGTTAACCCCACGCGAGCGCGATATTCTCAAGCTAATTGCCCAGGGTTTGCCGAACAAGATGATTGCCCGCCGCCTGGACATCACCGAAAGCACAGTAAAAGTTCACGTCAAGCACATGCTGAAGAAAATGAAGCTAAAGTCTCGCGTGGAAGCTGCGGTATGGGTGCATCAGGAGCGCATTTTCTGATTACGGTTCCCAGCGCAGTTCGTCGTTTGACAATGCGTCGAACGGTTCGACAAGCGTTAGCGTGATCTCATTGGAGGAGACACGCTGCCCCTGGTTATCTTCCACCACCACTGACAATCGCCAGTGATTGCTTGCGCCTTCCCCGTTTTGCCAGTCAGGCATGATCAGCGTCCAGCCCTCCTCACTGTTGGCTTGTGCGCCCGGCGTCAAACTTAATATCTGCGTATCGCCCTGCCAAATCAGTTGCCGAATACCGTAACGACTGCGGATTTGTAATTTCAGCGGCACTGTTTCGCCAGGTTTTAGATCCCACGGCGGTGTCGCCAGAAACACCGTCAACGTTTTTCGCTGTCGGTACTCAAGAGTCGGAAGATTATTTCGCTGCGGATTGTCATAGCGACTACCACGTAACGACTGACTTTCGGCAACCTCGCCCGCAGAAAGTTGTTTTTTGAGCGGTACACCAAAGCGGTAGTTAAGATTCAGCCCGAGGTTATTTTGATTCTCGCCACTTTCACCCTGTTTATGCTGGGCCGTCACAGTGACTAAGGGCACAGGGGTGTAATTTAATCCCAGACTCAACGCGACGGGATTGTGATAACCCGTACCAGAGTTAAACAAATCGACACGATCACCAAAATACTGTTCTACGCTGACACTGGTATTGAGGTGTTGATAGAACGGCATGCGCATCCGGGCTGTCAGGTCGTACCCGCGCGCCATCCGTTGTTCCTGCGTGGCTGTCTGTTCATGCCATGCAGCAAACGGCTGATAAAAGTTTGCCGATAGTCGCAAATATTCGCCCCACGCTTCAGCGCCAAAGCCCGCTCGCTGAAGATTTTCGTCCAGCAAGTTGTCATAAAAAGTGTTATAACCCACCAGCCAGCTGCCGCGCGCCCAGCGTTGCCCAACGCCCACATTGCTCACCAGCCCATCATCCTGCTGAGTAAGACTAAGCTGGCTCCAGGTGAGATAACGATCATTATCTTGTAACGGCACAAACCAGCTTCCACGACTGCCGGTGAAATGTCCTTCGTTATCCACTTTGACGTCAACACTGGCATTTCCCCACGGTGATAGCCAGGACTCTACGTGCTGATTAACCTGTTGACTAAGCGCGTCGCGGACCTTTCCCAATGCGAAAGCTTTTGCCTGCTCGCCAGTATCCAGCCCGTTATCATTCATACTGGTTTCGCCGAAATCTTTCACAATTTCAGCAAAGTGTTTTTCCCCATCATGATTTTCAGGTGCCATGCCTAAATCCGGCAGACCATCATTGTTATTATCAAAGGGATTTGCCGCTTTTTGCTCGAAGGTAGATTGTGCGTTAGCTGTACCGCCTGCCGCCAGCAAGAGTAAATAAAACGGAATAATGCGAGGAACGAAACGGCTCAAAACGTCGGTAACTTCCGGTAAAAATGAAAAACCATAGCCTTAAAGAATAACGATTACTGGCACCTTTTGTCGTATTTTCTCGCGCTTTCAGGAAAATCCTTAAAAATGTGACCGATTGGTCAGACGCTGCAGAAGCAGTAAGATAGAAGATGAGTGTCTAATTCCCTGAATACAGGAGTAAATAATGCAAAAAATCGTGATCGTTGCCAATGGCGCACCTTACGGGAGCGAATCCTTGTTTAACAGCTTGCGGCTGGCCATTGCGTTACGAGAGCAGGAGAACAATCTGGATCTGCGTCTGTTCCTGATGTCTGATGCGGTAACAGCCGGGTTGCGCGGGCAAAAACCAGGGGAAGGCCACAACATTCAGCAAATGCTGGAGATCCTTACCGCTCAGAATGTACCGGTGAAATTGTGCAAAACCTGTACCGACGGGCGCGGGATTAGTACACTTCCTCTGATTGATGGGGTGGAAATCGGTACTCTTGTTGAACTGGCGCAATGGACGCTGTCAGCCGATAAAGTGCTCACATTTTAATGTTTGAGGGGGCGTCTGACGCCCCACTATGAGGAAAGTTTACTCAGGCGAATCCCGGCCGTAACACACCATCCGGATAATTCTCCGCCAGCAGTTTTTTTACCGATACCAGCAATTCATTCAGCCCATCGTCCTGCATTCCCAGTTTGATAAGCTCCTGTTCCAGTGAAAACAGGTATTGTGCATTGGTTCCCAGCGGACCGCTCGCCGCCGCAATCAACGGCGCTATGACCTGAGCGCGAGTGTCAGATTCATATTCTGGATGTCGCGGGTCCATAATAAACACAATGGCGTTTACTGTGCGTCCATCATCAAGATCAAGCTGACACCAGGTTGGCAGATAACAGCCGGTAATCATCTCGCGCTTCCACAGCAGGGTTAGTTCCTGCTCCAGCGTCTCTTCTGGCAGTCGATAGGCGACGCCTGTGGTGCGTCCGCCCTCTTTCAGTGCAAGCATTCGTCCCGGCTGGTGCGCAGTCCCGCGCCCGGCGGTCAGGCGCAGGCAAAACGCGCGATGCCATCCAACCAGTGTACCGGTGCACGACTCGGTAAACTCCAGTGCCGGATTCCACATCAACGATCCATAACCGAAGATCCACACCGGTCCCTCATCAGGTCGACAAGCCAGCGTCGCCGCCAGCGAAGCCGCCCGTTGTTCTGCTGACCATAAGAGTGATTCTTCAATGGCACCAAATGCCGTTTTACAATCGGCATTCATCAAGAAATCACGCGTTATCACCTTACACCTCCGCCACTGCATACTTCCCTGCGACAACTTTTTGGTGTCTTCCGGACATTTTTACTGCTCATTTTGAAACCACTAACGGGACAATATGCAATCCACGGACCACTTGCAACGAATAGCTTTAACTAAGCTACCGGTTTTACGATTTTTTATGCCATTTATCATCATCCCCTTTGGCATATTCATGCTTCACAGCAGCCCAGGCCACTTTATGCGCTGTTTCTTCGCGACTGGCGTCATCACGCCGATCTTCTTTATCTTTATATTGATCCCATGCGCTGTTGAACGCTTCTTTATAGATATCCTGGGCATGAGACGGAAGCACGTGCTTTACGCTTTCCGGCAGATCGCTTTTCGTTTTATACGGCATCGTTGACTCCTTTTACAAAGTTGAACATTAAGTGTGGTCAACAATATCTACTCTTGCCAAAACATAAGAATTTTCATGTCAGACTCTTCTTAAGAAGTGCTAAAACAAACATTGTCTAAACGTATTACTTATTTTTATGCCCAAATGAGTAAAAAATCGACAGCGGGGTAAAAATTCGTAAAATGTTACCGATATCCAGACACTTTCTGTTATTTTTCCTACCTATTTTTTACATTTTCGATAAATTCATCTGCAAAGGGATAACCATAATGTCAAATGCTCAAGAGGCGGTAAAAACCCGCCACAAGGAGACTTCGCTTATTTTCCCGGTTCTGGCGCTGGTAGTGCTGTTCCTGTGGGGAAGCAGCCAGACACTACCAGTGGTCATTGCCATCAATCTTCTTGCGCTTATTGGTATTTTAAGTAGCGCCTTTAGTGTTGTCCGTCATGCGGACGTATTAGCCCATCGCCTGGGAGAACCTTACGGTTCGCTTATTCTTAGCCTTTCAGTGGTTATTCTTGAAGTCAGTTTGATTTCAGCTTTAATGGCAACCGGCGACGCCGCGCCAACGCTAATGCGTGATACGCTCTATTCAATCATTATGATTGTTACAGGTGGGCTGGTTGGCTTTTCATTATTGTTGGGCGGACGTAAGTTTGCCACCCAATATATGAATCTGTTTGGTATCAAGCAGTATTTAATTGCGCTGTTCCCCCTGGCGATAATCGTACTGGTATTTCCAATGGCTCTGCCTGCGGCGAATTTTTCAACAGGTCAGGCGTTACTGGTAGCATTAATTTCTGCGGCAATGTATGGCGTATTTTTGCTGATCCAGACCAAAACACATCAAAGTTTGTTTGTCTACGAGCACGAAGATGACAGTGATGATGACGACCCGCACCACGGTAAACCGTCTGCCCATAGCAGCCTGTGGCATGCCATCTGGTTGATTGTCCATCTGATTGCCGTTATTGCAGTCACCAAAATGAACGCCAGCCCGCTGGAGACATTGCTCGACAGCATGAATGCGCCTGTCGCCTTTACTGGCTTCCTGGTGGCTCTGTTGATTCTGTCGCCGGAAGGTTTAGGTGCGTTAAAAGCAGTGTTGAATAACCAGGTCCAGCGCGCGATGAATCTGTTCTTTGGTTCAGTGTTGGCAACCATTTCGCTTACCGTACCTGTCGTCACGCTAATTGCCTTTATGACGGGTAACGAATTGCAGTTTGCACTTGGTGCGCCAGAAATGGTGGTGATGGTGGCCTCTTTAGTACTGTGCCATATCTCCTTCTCCACCGGACGAACTAACGTGCTCAATGGCGCGGCGCATCTGGCACTGTTTGCAGCTTATTTAATGACAATATTTGCCTGACATTTATATCTCCTCCGATGGCGGAAATCGGAGGAGATAATAAAAATTATCTGCTTATAGTATTTCTTCATACTACCTGAACAGATTGTTAATCAGATTTGCGAGCCTGTACCACAACCTGCACGAAACCACTGCAACAGCTGATGAAAAGCCGGAACGCGTACAGCATTGCGCACATTTCAGGGATGAAGTGAATATAAATTGAGACGTAGTATCGACACCAAGCCGGCGTTATCCGGTGAGGCGCAATGTTGTGGGGGCTTTATCCCTGGCGGCATTGGTTGCTGGAAAGAGAAAACCCCCGCACGTTGAGAGGTCAAACCTGACAACAGAACGGGGGCTAATCTTGAACCATCAACAATTCAAGAATAGCCGCAAAATGTTGTCATTACAACAAAAAGGCGGCTATATGACGCTCGCGCAGTTTGCCGTGATTTTCTGGCACGACCTGGCAGCACCGATCCTTGCGGGAATTATTACCGCAGCGATTGTTGGCTGGTGGCGTAGCCGGAAGTAAGGTGAAAACGGGCGTCAGGCTGCCGTGATGGCAATATGCGCCCGAAACCGGCCGCAGGGGTAACAGCCTGCGGCCTTTTTTGTATCCGGCACCCATGAAAAAAGTCTTAACGCAGAACGCTAAGACTTTATTTTTCAGGCAAAAAAGATTACTTGCTGGTATCCAGTTCTTCGAAACCTTTCACCAGATCATCAATCGCTTTCATTTGCTTGAGGAACGGTTCCAGTTTAGCCAGCGGCAGCGCGGATGGACCATCACATTTCGCATGTTCCGGATCCGGATGCGCTTCAATAAACAGCCCCGCCAGACCTACCGCCATACCGGCTCTTGCCAGCTCAGCCACCTGAGCACGGCGACCGCCGGAAGCTGCGCCAAATGGATCGCGACATTGCAGTGCGTGGGTAACGTCGAAAATCACCGGCGAATTACCAGACACTTTCTTCATGATGCTGAAGCCCAGCATATCAACAACCAGGTTGTCATAGCCGAAGTTAGCACCGCGATCGCAAAGAATCACTTTTTCGTTGCCGCCTTCTTTGAATTTATCAACGATATTACCCATCTGTCCCGGGCTGACAAACTGCGGTTTCTTGACGTTAATTACCGCACCGGTTTTCGCCATGGCTTCAACCAGGTCAGTCTGGCGAGCAAGAAACGCCGGCAACTGAATCACATCTACAACATCAGCAACGGGCTGTGCCTGGCTTGGTTCGTGAACGTCGGTGATAATTTTCACGCCAAAAGTCTGCTTCAACTCCTGGAAGATTTTCATCCCTTCTTCCAGGCCCGGTCCACGATAAGAGTGGATGGAGGAGCGGTTGGCTTTGTCAAAAGAGGCTTTGAACACGTAAGGGATACCCAGTTTCTGGGTCACGGTTACGTAGTGCTCGCAAATGCGCATCGCCAGATCGCGAGATTCCAACACGTTCATACCGCCAAACAGTACGAACGGCAGGTCATTTGCTACGTTGATGTCACCAATGCTAACCACTTTTTGTTTCATAGGATCGCCTTAATCTTGAGTAAAATGTCGATTAATTAATGCAGCACAATATGTTTATGCGCGATGTTATTTATTTGCGCACGGATCATTTCGCTGATCGGGTCTTCCGGACACTGTTCAACGAAATAACTTAAATCGTTCAACGCAACGTGTTCGCAATCCAGTTGCGCATAAATCAACCCGCGATCGCGAATTTCATAGGGATCTTCCGGGTTGAATTGTAATAAAGCTTCGCTGGTGCGTAACGCCAGCTCCATCTGATTTTCTTCTATCAACGAAGCTTTGAGTGTATCCAGCAATTTGCGGATTACCTCAATGTTATCAGCTTCATCAAGGTCTTCATAAAACAGTTCCGCCGACGGGCTGATATTTCCCTTTAACCACACATCCAGCATATGTTCGCTTAACGATTCACCGTTAAAAGGATTAATCAGCCAAATTTCGCCATCCGGACATTCAATGCGCAATATCAGCTGCGTAGGGAAAATCACCGGCAGCAGCGGCAAATCGAGACGATTCGCGACCCATAATAAAACCGCACCTAATGATACCGCACTGCCCTGTCGATTCTTTAACACCTGGTCCAGCCATAATGCATCGGAAAGACGATAAACGCCGCGTGAGGCTTTAAACCCCCATTCGCCGTAAAACAGCGCGATTAATTTTTCTAGCTGCTCTTCTAATGGCAGAAGCTGGCTAATTTCTTCCTTCGCCAGACTAACGAGACGCTCCAGTTCGTCGTAAACATCTTGCGAGGGAAAATCGCGGCGGATTGCTTCGCAAGCCAGGATCATGCCTTCGCACAATGGCGCTTTATTAAATTCGAAATCAGCTAACGATCTCATGACTTACCCCAGTAACGGTACTTTTGTGGTGGCGAGTTTAATGATGATGTACAGCACCACCAACGCCAGCGGGAAGGCAATAATGCGCGCCTGCTGACTGTGCATACGACGATAATCGAGTGCAATAAAACCCAAAACGATATAAATGATAACTCCAAACAGCTTTTCAGTCAGCCACTGTGCCTGCCCGGAAAATGGCTGGATGTGCGCTTTAGCCATCAACGCAATGCCGCTTAACAATAACAGCGTATCGACAACCGGCGGCACAATGCGCGTCCAGCGAGCAAATGCCTGTGGATGCTTCTGATAACGTAGCCAGAAACGTAAGGTCAATAGCCCAACAGAAAGCGCGATACTAATGAGATGAACGCTAAGCAACGTAGAAAAACTTGTCATTGATAATAGCGGCCGAGCGTTACGCGCTCGTTATCCCCATAGTCACGGCAGGTTTCGACGTCATGATACCCCGCGAAGATAAATGCCTGTCGCACCGCTTCACCCTGCTGCCAGCCATGCTCCAGAAGCAGAAAGCCGCCGGATACCAGCGCGTTACGCGACTGTTCGATGATATGCACGATGTCTGCCATTCCACTGTCTGCCGCAACCAGCGCAGTGAGCGGCTCAAAGCGGACATCGCCTTGTTGAAGATGTGGGTCCTGCTCGTCAATATACGGCGGATTGCTGACAATCATCGCAAACTGCTGCCCGGCTAGCGCGCTAAACCAGTCGCTTTGCAGAATGTGGATATTTTTGATAGCCAGATGCTGGGCATTACGTTGCGCCAGAGAGACAGCATCTGGCATACGATCTACAGCGGTAATTTCGCAGTCCGGACGCTCGCTGGCCAGCGCCAGCGCAATCGCCCCGGTACCCGTCCCGAGATCGAGAATACGGCAAGGTTGTTCAGGCAACCGCGCCAGTGCCTGCTCCACCAGACACTCCGTATCCGGGCGCGGAATTAAGGTCGCTGGCGAAACAAATAACGGCAACGACCAGAATTCTCGCACCCCGGTTAAATGAGCAATGGGTTCACCATCGCGACGACGCGTCAGTAGCGCATCAAGTTGCTGACATTGTTCGTCAGTCAGCTGCGTTTCACCAAAGGCGAGAATAAAAGTACGCCCTCTGCCGGTAACATGCTCCAGCAGGATTTCAGCATCACGCCGCGGGCTTTCGCTCGCCTGAAGTTGGCTTATTGCTTCACGTAACCAGTGTTGATATTCCATTATTCCTGCTCGGACAACGCCGCCAGTTGGTCGGCCTGATGTTCCTGGATAATCGGTTCAATCAGCATATCCAGCTTACCTTCCATCACTTCATCCAGGCGGTAGAGCGTCAGGTTGATGCGGTGATCGGTAACGCGCCCCTGCGGGAAGTTGTAAGTACGGTTACGGTCGCTGCGATCGCCACTCCCCAGCAGGTTACGACGGGTAGACGCTTCGGCCTGTTGCCGTTTTGCCATTTCAGCAGCGTGGATGCGAGCACCGAGTACAGAAAGTGCTTTAGCTTTGTTTTTATGTTGTGAACGTTCGTCCTGACATTCAACAACAATCCCGGTCGGCAAGTGAGTAATACGAATTGCCGAATCGGTGGTGTTAACGTGCTGACCACCCGCCCCTGACGAGCGGAAAGTATCAATGCGCAAATCTGCTGGGTTGATGTCCGGCAGTTCTGCATCAGGCAGTTCTGGCATTACCGCAACGGTACAAGCAGAAGTATGAATACGACCCTGCGATTCCGTAGCAGGAACACGCTGCACGCGATGACCGCCAGATTCGAATTTCAAACGACCATATACACCGTCACCGCTAATTTTGGCGATGATCTCTTTATAACCACCATGTTCACCCTCGCTGGCGCTCATGATTTCTACACGCCAGCGGCGGGCTTCGGCGTAACGGCTGTACATACGGAACAGATCGCCAGCGAACAGCGCCGCTTCGTCGCCGCCGGTTCCGGCACGGACTTCGAGGAAGGCGTTACGTTCGTCATCAGGATCTTTTGGTAGTAATAGAACCTGTAATTGCTGTTCCAGTTGCTCGCTTTTTTCTTTAGCTTCGCGCAGTTCATCCTGCGCCATCTCACGCATTTCAGGATCGTCGAGCATCATCTGTGCGGTTTCGATATCTTCCTGAACCTGTTGCCAGTCGGTAAAACAGCGCGAAACATCACTTAACTGCGCATATTCACGAGATAATGCGCGAAAACGTTCCTGGTCAGCGATGGTTTGCGCATCACCCAGCAGCGCCTGAACTTCTTCATGGCGTTCATGCAGGGCTTCCAGTTTGGCAACGATAGAAGGCTTCATAGGCGTAAATGCACCCTGTAAAAAAAGAAAATGATGTACTGCTACTCCAGCCCGAGGCTGTCGCGCAGAATATTCAGGCGTTCGTTATCCCCGTCACGGGCAGCCTGTTGAAGTGATTTTGTTGGTGCATGGATCAGGCGGTTAGTCAGTTTCCATGCCAGATCCTGCATAATGGTTTGCGCATCACCGCCCTGTTCAAGGGCCGCTAACGCTTTAGCAGTTAACTCATCACGAACCTGCTCTGCCTGGCTACGATAATCGCGAATAGTTTCGCTGGCGCTTTGTGCTCGAAGCCATGCCATAAATTCACTGGCCTCCTGGGCGACGATAGTTTCCGCCTCCACAGCAGCAGCTTTCCGTTGCGCCAGGTTGTGCGAAATAATGCTTTGCAGATCGTCAACGCTATAAAGATAAGCATTCGCCAGTTTACCAACTTCCGGCTCAACATCGCGCGGAACGGCAATATCCACCAGCAGCATTGGTTGATTGCGACGGCTTTTTAATGCGCGCTCCACCATGCCTTTACCGATAATCGGCAACGGGCTGGCGGTGGAACTGATGATGATATCGGCTTCGCGCAGACGTTCGTCGATATCGCTCAGGGCAATCACTTCCGCGCCAACCTCATCTGCCAGAATTTGGGCACGTTCGCGAGTGCGATTGGCGATAATCATCTTCTGTACTTTGTGTTCGCGCAGATGACGCGCCACCAGCTCGATGGTTTCGCCCGCGCCAACCAGCAGTACCGTCACCGTAGAGAGCGATTCAAAGATCTGCCGCGCCAGCGTACAAGCCGCAAAAGCGACAGACACAGCACTGGCACCGATATCTGTTTCAGTGCGAACGCGTTTCGCGACAGAGAAAGATTTCTGGAACATGCGTTCCAGTTCGCTGGCCTTCATATGACCTTTTTGCGAATCGGCAAACGCTTTTTTAACCTGACCGAGGATCTGCGGCTCGCCAAGGACGAGAGAATCAAGCCCACTGGCAACGCGCATTAAATGACTGACCGCATCGTTATCCTGATGCCAGTAGAGGCTATTACGCAGATCGTCTTCGTTGAGATTATGGTAATCACACAACCAGCGAATGAGCGCCTCTTGCAGGTCATCCCGTTCTTCAACGCTGAGATAAAGTTCTGTGCGGTTACACGTCGACAGCACCACACCGCCCTGCACCATCGGCTGCGCAAGCAGGCTGTCAAGCGCCTGATCGAGCTTATCCGGCGAAAACGATACACGTTCTCGCAGCGATACAGGTGCCGTTTTATGGTTGATACCGAGTGCTAAAAGGGTCATGTCTGCGGGAAATAATACCAACGTTGATAGGGTTAGTCTGCTTGCATCATACAGGATGCGTAAGATCAATAAAAGAGAGCGCCCCCTTTTGGAGTAATTGCCGAAAGCCGTTAGATTCTGGCAATTAAGACAACGTGAACATAGACGATGGCTAACGGTAACGCTAGCATTAAGGGTTATAACTGCAACGTATCTCAAGGACTTGTCATTATTATGCCCCTGCCCGATTTTCGCTTTATCCGCCTGCTACCGCTAGCAGCCCTCGTGCTCACTGCCTGTTCTATTACCACACCCAAAGGCCCAGGCAAAAGCCCGGATTCGCCACAATGGCGTCAGCATCAGCAAGACGTGCGCAATCTTAATCAGTATCAAACTCGCGGCGCGTTCGCTTATATTTCTGACCAACAAAAAGTGTACGCCCGTTTCTTCTGGCAGCAAACTGGCCAGGATCGCTACCGTCTGCTGCTGACTAACCCATTGGGCAGCACGGAACTGGAGCTGAATGCTCAACCGGGTAACGTGCAGTTAGTCGACAATAAAGGTCAGCGTTATACCTCCGATGACGCCGAAGAGATGATTGGCAAATTGACCGGAATGCCAATTCCGCTCAACAGCTTGCGCCAGTGGATTTTAGGTTTACCGGGTGATGCGACTGACTACAAACTTGACGACCAGTACCGCCTGAGTGAAATCACCTACAGCCAGAATGGCAAAAACTGGAAAGTTGTTTACGGTGGTTATGACACAAAAACTCAACCTGCGATGCCAGCCAATATGGAACTCACCGACGGTGGTCAACGCATCAAGTTAAAAATGGATAACTGGATAGTGAAATAATGCGGACACAGTGGCCCTCTCCGGCAAAACTTAATCTGTTTTTATACATTACCGGTCAGCGTGCGGATGGTTACCACACGCTGCAAACGCTGTTTCAGTTTCTTGATTACGGCGACACCATCAGCATTGAGCTTCGTGACGATGGGGATATTCGTCTGTTAACGCCCGTTGAAGGCGTGGAACATGAAGATAACCTGATCGTTCGCGCAGCGAGGTTGTTGATGAAAACTGCGGCAGACAGCGGGCGTCTTTCGACGGGAAGCGGTGCGAATATCAGCATTGACAAGCGTTTGCCGATGGGCGGCGGTCTCGGCGGTGGTTCATCCAATGCCGCGACGGTTCTGGTGGCGTTAAATCATCTCTGGCAATGCGGGCTAAGCATGGATGAGCTGGCGGAAATGGGGCTGACGCTGGGCGCAGATGTTCCTGTCTTTGTTCGTGGTCATGCCGCGTTTGCCGAAGGCGTTGGTGAAATACTAATGCCGGTGGATCCGCCAGAGAAGTGGTATCTGGTGGCGCACCCTGGTGTAAGTATTCCAACACCGGTGATTTTTAAAGATCCTGAACTCCCGCGCAATACGCCAAAAAGGTCAATAGAAACGTTGCTAAAATGTGAATTCAGCAATGATTGCGAGGTTATCGCAAGAAAACGTTTTCGCGAGGTTGATGCGGTGCTTTCCTGGCTGTTAGAATACGCCCCGTCGCGCCTGACTGGGACAGGGGCCTGTGTCTTTGCTGAATTTGATACAGAGTCTGAAGCCCGCCAGGTGCTAGAGCAAGCCCCGGAATGGCTCAATGGCTTTGTGGCGAAAGGCGTTAATCTTTCCCCATTGCACAGAGCCATGCTTTAAGCCGGGCAAGCTGAGTTTCGGTGACAACGTCACCTTGTTCCAGACGTTGCATCGCGCTCTTTAATACACCGCCTGGAAAGAATCATGCCTGGCCCGCACAGTTTTCGGCAGATTCTTTCCACCAATGGACGCATGCCTGAGGTTCTTCTCGTGCCTGATATGAAGCTTTTTGCTGGTAACGCCACCCCGGAACTAGCACAACGTATTGCCAACCGCCTGTACACTTCACTCGGCGACGCCGCTGTAGGTCGCTTTAGCGACGGCGAAGTCAGTGTACAAATTAATGAAAATGTACGCGGTGGTGATATTTTCATCATCCAGTCCACTTGTGCCCCTACTAACGACAACCTGATGGAATTAGTCGTTATGGTTGATGCCCTGCGTCGTGCTTCCGCAGGTCGTATCACCGCTGTTATCCCCTACTTTGGCTATGCGCGCCAGGACCGTCGCGTCCGTTCCGCTCGTGTACCAATCACTGCGAAAGTGGTTGCAGACTTCCTCTCCAGCGTCGGTGTTGACCGTGTGCTGACAGTGGATCTGCACGCTGAACAGATTCAGGGTTTCTTCGACGTTCCGGTTGATAACGTATTTGGTAGCCCGATCCTGCTGGAAGACATGCTGCAGCTGAATCTGGATAACCCAATTGTGGTTTCTCCGGACATCGGCGGCGTTGTGCGTGCCCGCGCTATCGCTAAGCTGCTGAACGATACCGATATGGCAATCATCGACAAACGTCGTCCGCGTGCGAACGTTTCCCAGGTGATGCATATCATCGGTGACGTTGCAGGTCGTGACTGCGTACTGGTCGATGATATGATCGACACTGGCGGTACGCTGTGTAAAGCTGCTGAAGCTCTGAAAGAACGTGGTGCTAAACGTGTATTTGCGTACGCGACTCACCCGATCTTCTCTGGCAACGCGGCGAACAACCTGCGTAACTCTGTAATTGATGAAGTCGTTGTCTGCGATACCATTCCGCTGAGCGATGAAATCAAATCACTGCCGAACGTGCGTACTCTGACCCTGTCAGGTATGCTGGCCGAAGCGATTCGTCGTATCAGCAACGAAGAATCGATCTCTGCCATGTTCGAACACTAATCGAACCCGGCTCAAAGACCCGCTGCGGCGGGTTTTTTTGTCTGTAATATCCATTTGTATGACCTATGCCTCCTTCACCTGCCATTTAGTTGACAGATGATGCGCTCACGGATGAAACATTATTGTGAACAAAATATTTTCCTCACATGTGATGCCTTTCCGCGCTCTGATCGACGCTTGCTGGAAAGAAAAATATACTGCCGCACGGTTTACCCGTGACCTGATTGCCGGGATAACCGTCGGGATTATTGCTATCCCGCTGGCGATGGCGTTGGCTATTGGTAGTGGTGTGGCCCCCCAGTACGGTTTATATACCGCAGCTGTTGCGGGGATTGTCATTGCTCTGACGGGGGGGTCACGCTTTAGCGTTTCCGGTCCGACTGCGGCATTTGTGGTAATTCTCTATCCCGTTTCGCAACAGTTTGGACTGGCAGGACTGCTGGTTGCGACCTTGCTGTCGGGAATCTTTTTGATTCTGATGGGGCTGGCACGCTTTGGTCGCCTGATTGAGTATATTCCGGTTTCCGTCACCTTAGGTTTCACCTCGGGTATCGGGATCACCATCGGTACCATGCAGATTAAAGATTTTCTCGGTCTGCAAATGGCCCATGTCCCGGAACATTATCTACAAAAAGTCGGCGCATTATTTATGGCGCTGCCGACCATTAATGTGGGTGATGCAGCCATTGGCATTGTGACGCTTGGCATTCTGGTTTTCTGGCCGCGTCTGGGCATACGTTTACCCGGCCACCTTCCGGCCTTGCTGGCTGGTTGCGCGGTGATGGGGATTGTTAACCTGCTCGGCGGACATGTTGCTACCATCGGTTCGCAATTCCACTACGTCCTGGCCGATGGTTCTCAGGGTAACGGTATTCCGCAACTGCTGCCGCAACTGGTGCTGCCGTGGGATCTGCCTAATTCAGAATTCACGCTAACCTGGGATTCTATTCGCACACTGCTGCCTGCGGCATTCTCAATGGCAATGCTCGGCGCAATCGAATCTCTGCTCTGCGCCGTGGTGCTGGATGGTATGACCGGGACAAAACACAAGGCGAACAGCGAACTGGTTGGACAGGGATTGGGGAATATTATCGCTCCGTTCTTTGGTGGTATTACCGCTACAGCTGCCATCGCGCGTTCTGCCGCTAACGTCCGTGCCGGGGCAACTTCCCCTATCTCGGCGGTGATCCACTCTATTCTGGTTATTCTTGCCCTGCTGGTACTGGCACCGCTGCTCTCCTGGCTGCCGCTTTCCGCCATGGCAGCCCTGCTGTTGATGGTGGCGTGGAACATGAGTGAAGCGCACAAAGTGGTCGACTTGCTGCGTCATGCACCGAAAGATGACATCATCGTCATGCTGCTGTGCATGTCGCTGACCGTGCTGTTCGATATGGTTATTGCCATCAGCGTGGGGATCGTGCTGGCATCGCTGCTGTTTATGCGTCGTATCGCACGTATGACTCGCCTGGCACCGGTAGTCGTAGACGTTCCAGACGATGTCCTGGTTCTGCGCGTTATTGGCCCGCTGTTTTTTGCTGCCGCTGAAGGCTTATTCACGGACCTGGAGTCACGTCTTGAAGGCAAACGGATTGTGATTCTGAAGTGGGATGCCGTTCCGGTACTTGATGCTGGTGGTCTTGATGCGTTCCAGCGTTTTGTGAAGCGTCTGCCCGAAGGATGTGAACTGCGCGTGTGCAACCTGGAATTCCAGCCACTGCGCACTATGGCTCGCGCAGGCATTCAACCGATCCCGGGACGCCTCGCATTCTTCCCGAATCGTCGCGCGGCGATGGCGGATTTATAAGTACGAGATTGACCAGTCAGCGCAAACTGACTGGTCAGCAAACTGCATTATTTGTTAGCTATGACGGCGATTGTCGCTACGGCGGCAACGTTTGTCATAGTGGCGAACCCACCAGTAACGGTCGCACACCTGTTCATGCCCGCCAACACGGGCACCCGCCAGCCAGAGAATCGCACCGACGAAAATACTTAGCACAGCACCATGTGCGAAATACTGGGGCATATTAAACTGTGGTAACTGGTTGAGGATTGAATACCCCACGCCGACCACCATTACCACCAGACCCAACCCCATGAGCACGTTACCGAGTAACGAAGCGTTTTTGCGTTTCATATGTCACCTCCGGAACTTTCTGGGTTGTAACAGGGAATACCCCTCTTCCTTATGTGTAAAGTATAGACAACACCCTGTAGGTTATGTGCGGGTGTGATCACAATTACAACCCTTATTTCAACAAAACTTTACAAATAAACGCCTGAACACCTTGACTTTCTAATAGTCCACTCAGGCAATAATTGCATTATCTGCATTTGATACGCAGTTTTTTGTCAAGCGGGGCCGCAACCAGTAAACTACGCGCCAGTTATGTACACACTCAGGACAAAAAAACGTGACGATTAAATTGATTGTCGGCCTGGCGAACCCCGGTGCTGAATACGCCGCAACGCGACATAATGCTGGTGCCTGGTTCGTTGACTTACTGGCAGAGCGATTGCGCGCTCCGCTGCGCGAAGAGGCTAAATTCTTTGGTTATACTTCGCGAGTCACCCTTGGAGGCGAAGATGTCCGCCTGTTAGTCCCGACTACATTTATGAATCTCAGCGGCAAAGCCGTTGCGGCGATGGCCAGTTTTTTCCGCATTAATCCGGACGAAATTCTGGTGGCCCACGACGAACTGGATCTGCCTCCTGGCGTCGCCAAATTTAAGTTGGGTGGCGGTCATGGTGGTCACAATGGACTGAAAGACATCATCAGTAAATTGGGTAATAACCCTAACTTTCACCGTTTACGCATCGGAATCGGTCATCCGGGCGATAAAAATAAAGTTGTCGGTTTTGTGTTAGGCAAACCGCCTGTTAGTGAACAGAAGTTAATTGATGAAGCCATCGACGAAGCGGCGCGTTGTACTGAAATGTGGTTTACAGATGGCTTGACCAAAGCAACGAACCGATTGCACGCCTTTAAAGCGCAATAAGTCGTTGTCTGCGGCATTTTTGCCGAGTGCCGTGTATAATAGGCAAAGTTATTTCCATTTCTGCAATCTGTTAGCAATAACAGGTTGATTATTAAGATATTAAGGTGATTTAAATCATGGGATTCAAATGCGGTATCGTCGGTTTGCCCAACGTCGGGAAATCTACCCTGTTCAACGCGCTGACCAAAGCCGGTATTGAAGCGGCCAACTTTCCATTCTGCACCATCGAGCCGAACACGGGCGTCGTACCAATGCCTGACCCTCGCCTGGATCAACTGGCTGAAATCGTAAAACCGCAGCGTACACTTCCCACGACCATGGAATTTGTCGATATCGCCGGTCTGGTAAAAGGCGCATCGAAAGGCGAAGGTCTGGGTAACCAGTTCCTGACCAACATCCGTGAAACCGAAGCGATCGGTCACGTTGTTCGCTGCTTTGAAAATGACAACATCATTCACGTTTCCGGCAAAGTTAACCCGGCGGATGATATTGAAGTTATCAACACCGAACTGGCGCTGGCGGATCTCGACACCTGTGAACGTGCGATTCATCGCGTACAGAAGAAAGCCAAAGGTGGCGATAAAGACGCGAAAGCCGAGCTGGCGGTACTGGAAAAATGCCTGCCCCAGCTGGAAAACGCAGGTATGCTGCGTGCGCTGGATTTAAGCGCTGAAGAGAAAGCGGCTGTTCGTTACCTGAGCTTCCTGACGCTAAAACCAACAATGTACATCGCCAACGTCAACGAAGACGGTTTTGAAAACAACCCGTATCTTGACCAGGTGCGTGAAATCGCAGCGAAAGAAGGTTCTGTTGTAGTTCCGGTTTGTGCTGCTGTTGAAGCAGACATTGCCGAACTGGACGACGAAGAGCGTGACGAGTTTATGCAGGAGCTTGGGCTGGAAGAGCCGGGCCTGAACCGTGTGATCCGTGCCGGTTATAAGCTGCTGAACCTGCAAACTTACTTCACCGCTGGGGTGAAAGAAGTGCGTGCATGGACCATTCCGGTTGGTGCAACCGCGCCGCAGGCAGCGGGCAAAATCCATACTGATTTTGAAAAAGGCTTTATCCGTGCACAAACCATCTCGTTTGAAGATTTCATCACTTACAAAGGTGAACAAGGCGCGAAAGAAGCAGGCAAAATGCGTGCAGAAGGCAAAGATTACATCGTTAAAGATGGCGATGTGATGAACTTCCTGTTCAACGTCTAATTCCGCTAATACTACCCTGGCGGTTAATAACGAGCCATTATGTGAGTTGCACGTAATGGCTTTTTTACGCCTGCTACGCGTCTTCTTTCAATTCTGAGTTACCAAAACTCATAATCAGACTCCTGACAATATTAACAATGCAGCTTTTATGTGATAACAATCACAGTGCATTAACCGTTCAAGAGTTTGTCATGAAAAAAACATTTACCTTCAGCCTGTTAGCAATTGTCTTTGCAAGCCTGTTGAGTGCTTGTGTTCCCCACCATCATCACCGCCACAGCGATGGCCCTCGTGGTCCTGCGCCCTCAGGTAAGCCAATGCCACCTTCAAATGGTGGACCAAATCACGGCAGTCATGGTCGCTATTAATTAGCAATTCATAGCGGGAAAGTACATACTCTCCCGCTATCCACGGCGCTTAAACTGCCCTGCATCAATGCCATGTTGCTTCATTTTCCGCCACAGCGTAGTGCGGCCGATCCCAAGTAAAGCCGACATTTCCTGAATGCGACCGCCTGTGACCTGGGCTGCGTTAATAATTGCCTCTTTTTCAACTTCCGCAAATGACAGACTGGTGGAAAGGCGGGTGGCGCTGACATCATCTGTCGCCTGCTCGGTAAACAGATGTTCCGGCAAATCACTGACGCGAATGCGCCCATTATCACTACTCAGAGCAAGATTCTCGATGACGCTGTAAAGTTCAAAATCGTTGCCAGGCCATGCACAGGAAACCAGGCGAGCGAGGGCATCGTCATCAATTTTCAGCCGCGTAGAGAAGCGTTTTTCAAGGCTGCGTAATTTGTTATTCACCAGCGCCGGAATGCTGCCACGCCGCATACGCAGTGGCGGGATGGTAATTTCAAATGCATGCAGCGCGTAATACAGCTGGCGACTAAAACGATTTTGTTCCACCAGCATTGCGAGGTCCGCGGTCGTTGTGGCAATCACTTTGACATCAATGGGTATTAAACGCCGCGCATCCAGTCGCGTGATAACCCCCTGCTTGATAACCTGAAGCAAGGCAGACTGTAACTCCACCGCCAGATATTCAATCTTTTCAAGAAACAGCGTGCCGCCGTGCGCCAGTTCCAGCCGACTCAGACGGCCATTTTCACTATCCGTGCGATCGCCACCAATAAATTCTTCCGCCAGCGCCGCATCACCATATAACTCACAATTGACGGCGATATAAGGCCCCGCTGCACGCTCGCTTTCATTATGAATTACCTGACTTAGCAGTGCCTTGCCCACGCCCTCTTCTCCACAAAGCAGGACAGGAAAGCTACTGCGTGCCGCCTGGCGACCAAAATGAATCAAGCGGCGGGTTTGCGGATCGTCCTGTGGCATATGAGCGAAGGTATGGCTGACTTTTCCTAATTGACTGGTCATTAACTGCCGCATCTGTTCCACAGGATGGAGCAATAAAATAAAGCTGGTTCCCTGCGTTTCTATTATCGGTTTAAGGGTTATCACCGCATCAATAAACTGATGCTGACTTTCAAAGGTGGCTTCTACGTGTTTGAGCGGATGTGACTGTTTTATTGCTTGTTGCAATACGGCGGGTAACGTTAAGAGTTCAGTGATTGCTCGTCCCTGACTTGCCGTCGCGTCAAGGCGCAAGACCCGCGCCGCCTGGGCATTGATAAATTGCAAATTACCCTGCTCGTCCCAGCTAATCACGCCATCATCCATACTTTCTAACAGGGCATTAAGTTGATTTAAATGACGGTTAGTTTCAGCGAGCAAACTGTCCGTCAGCAGTAAATTTCCGACCTCGCGTGCGATTGCCAACGTCAACGGCAAATCAGCTGCGGTAGTTTGCTCAACCGGACACGCCAGCGCTATTGTTCCCGTCAATCGGCCCTTGCTGTCAAACAACGGCGTTGCGCAAAAGGCCCAGTTCCAGAGTGCCTGTTTGAAATGTTGATCGGCCATCGTTTTCACGGCCTGACCAGAGATAGCCGCTAACGATAGCGCACAAGTACCAATAATTCCCTCGGCGCAATACGTGCCGTCATTGAATCCCAGTACACTTAGCTGCTGCAAGGTTTGCGGATCGCCATTACGGCTGAGAATGCAGGCGGTTTCATCGAGGATAAGCAACGCACACTCTCGCGGTGCCATATATTCCCAGGCATCTTCCAGCGCAGCCTGCCCGAGCGTCAGCATCGCTTTCTTACGCCGATAAATAGAAGCAAATGTCACGCCCTGGGCCTGGTGTGGTACGTTCCATGTCTCCCGTTTCATCAGCTTATTGCATCTCTCCCAGGAGGTTGCAATTAAGGGAGATATGCCCCGACCATCGTTGTTAAAAGCGCCACTCATATCCCGCATCCCTTATGACAAAAGGTGTTCCGGCTCGCAATTTTAAGTATTAATACACGTAAAAGTTTCAATATGGAACATTCATTAAAGCATATGTTTCACTATGAAACCTAATTTGGGCTAATTTTCTTTTCCCTTGCCTGATGCACAATGGATTCATCGGCAGTCAGTGGTCGCCGTGTCGTTGAACATCATCCATGCCCTACCGTAATTGCTGGAGCAAAATAATGAAAAAATTGATCAATGATGTGCAAGACGTACTGGACGAACAACTGGCAGGACTAGCGAAGGCGCATCCATCGCTGACACTGCATCAGGATCCGGTGTATGTCACCCGAGCTGATGCCCCCGTTGCAGGAAAAGTCGCCCTGCTGTCGGGTGGCGGCAGCGGACACGAGCCGATGCATTGTGGTTATATCGGTCAGGGGATGCTTTCTGGGGCCTGTCCGGGCGAAATTTTCACCTCACCGACGCCCGATAAAATCTTTGAATGCGCCATGCAAATTGATGGCGGCGAAGGTGTACTGTTGATTATCAAAAATTACACCGGCGATATTCTTAACTTCGAAACAGCAACCGAGTTACTGCACGATAGCGGCGTAAAAGTGACCACTGTGGTCATTGATGACGACGTTGCAGTAAAAGACAGTCTTTATACCGCCGGGCGGCGCGGCGTTGCCAACACCGTATTAATTGAAAAACTCGTAGGTGCAGCGGCGGAGCGTGGCGACTCACTGGACGCCTGTGCGGAACTGGGGCGTAAGTTGAATAATCAAGGCCATTCAATAGGTATCGCTCTCGGTGCCTGTACCGTTCCTGCCGCGGGCAAACCTTCTTTTACCCTGGCGGATAATGAGATGGAGTTTGGCGTCGGCATTCATGGTGAGCCAGGTATTGACCGCCGCCCCTTCTCTTCCCTTGATCAAACCGTCGATGAAATGTTCGACACCCTGCTGGAAAATGGCTCATACCATCGCACTTTGCGTTTCTGGGATTATCAACAAGGCAGCTGGCAGGAAGAACCACAAACCAAACAACCGCTCCAGTCTGGCGATCGGGTGATTGCGCTGGTTAACAATCTTGGCGCAACTCCGCTTTCTGAGCTGTACGGCGTCTATAACCGCCTGACCACACGTTGCCAGCAAGCGGGATTGACTATCGAACGTAATTTAATTGGCGCGTACTGCACCTCACTGGATATGACCGGTTTCTCAATCACCTTACTGAAAGTTGATGACGAAACGCTGGCACTCTGGGACGCCCCTGTCCACACCCCGGCCCTTAACTGGGGTAAATAAGGAGAAAGCAATGTCACTGAGCAGAACTCAAATTGTTAACTGGCTCACTCGTTGTGGCGATATTTTCAGCACCGAGAGCGAGTATCTTACTGGACTGGATCGCGAGATTGGCGACGCTGACCACGGGCTAAATATGAATCGAGGCTTTAGCAAAGTGGTGGAAAAACTCCCTGCTATCGCAGATAAAGATATCGGTTTCATTCTCAAGAATACCGGCATGACGCTACTTTCCAGCGTCGGAGGTGCCAGTGGTCCGCTGTTCGGTACCTTCTTTATCCGCGCCGCACAGACAACCCAGGCACGGCAAAGCCTGACGCTGGAAGAGCTTTATCAGATGTTCCGCGATGGCGCGGACGGCGTAATCAGTCGCGGGAAAGCCGAACCTGGCGATAAAACCATGTGTGATGTGTGGGTGCCGGTGGTGGAATCGTTACGTCAGTCCTGCGAGCAAAATCTCCCTGTTCCGGCGGCGCTCGACGCTGCCAGTAGCATCGCCGAATCCGCTGCACAAAGTACGATTACGATGCAAGCCCGCAAAGGCCGCGCCAGTTATCTCGGTGAACGCAGTATTGGTCACCAGGATCCCGGCGCGACCTCGGTGATGTTTATGATGCAAATGTTGGCGTTAGCCGCAAAAGAGTAAGGAATTGGTGATGGTAAACCTGGTCATAGTTTCACATAGCAGCCGACTGGGAGAAGGTGTCGGTGAATTAGCCCGTCAGATGTTAATGAGTGATAATTGTAAAATCGCCATTGCCGCGGGAATTGACGATCCACAAAATCCCATTGGTACCGATGCCGTCAAAGTGATGGAGGCCATCGAATCTGTTGCCGATGCCGACCATGTGCTGGTCATGATGGATATGGGTAGCGCATTATTGAGTGCTGAAACTGCGCTGGAATTGCTGGCTCCCGAGATCGCCGCAAAAGTACGTTTGTGTGCTGCGCCGTTGGTCGAAGGTACACTGGCAGCAACGGTCAGCGCGGCCTCGGGGGCGGATATCGACAAAGTTATCTTTGACGCCATGCATGCGCTGGAAGCCAAACGTGAACAACTGGGTTTACCGTCCTCTGACACTGAAATCTCTGGCACATGTCCTCCGTACGATGAAGAAGCCCGTTCTCTGTCGGTGGTCATAAAAAACCGTAACGGCCTGCATGTACGTCCGGCCTCCCGGCTGGTTTATACCTTATCGACATTTAATGCCGATATGTTGCTGGAGAAAAACGGCAAATGCGTTACACCGGAGAGTATTAACCAGATTGCGTTACTACAAGTTCGCTATAACGATACGCTGCGCCTGATTGCGAAAGGACCAGAAGCTGAAGAGGCACTGATCGCTTTCCGTCAGCTGGCTGAAGATAACTTTGGTGAAACGGAGGAAGTTGCTCCACCTACTCTGCGTCCCGTTCCGCCTGTTTCGGGTAAAGCCTTTTATTATCAACCTGTTTTATGTACGGTACAGGCAAAATCAACCCTGACCGTGGAAGAAGAACAAGAACGATTACGCCAGGCCATTGACTTCACGTTATTAGATCTGATGACGTTAACAGCGAAAGCAGAAACCAGTGGGCTTGACGATATTGCCGCAATCTTTTCTGGTCACCATACACTGTTAGATGATCCGGAACTGCAGGCGGCGGCAAGCGAACTCCTTCAGCATGAACATTGCACGGCGGAATATGCCTGGCAGCAAGTTCTTAAAGAACTTAGCCAGCAATACCAACAGCTGGATGATGAATATCTACAGGCTCGCTATATCGATGTGGACGATCTTCTGCATCGCACCCTGGTCCACCTGACCCAAACGAAAGAAGAACTCCCGCAGTTTAACTCGCCAACTATTCTACTGGCGGAGAACATTTATCCCTCCACAGTACTGCAACTGGATCCAGCGGTTGTAAAAGGTATCTGCCTTAGCGCCGGAAGTCCGCTATCCCACAGTGCCCTAATCGCCCGTGAACTGGGAATTGGCTGGATTTGCCAGCAGGGTGAGAAACTGTATGCGATACAACCAGAAGAAACGCTAACGCTGGACGTTAAAACGCAACGTTTCAACCATCAGGGTTAAACCACCGTTCGGATGGCATCATTCTGATGTCATCCGGCAATTTACTCTGCACTGATGTTTTTAACTACCTGTTATATTTTTCACCAAATTATGATGATTTTTCTTCGCTAATCGCAAACCCAACGTCGCTGGCTGACTAATAAACAGATGTTATTTTATCACTCTATTTCGCCGTTATTTATCTCTTTAATTCCCTTTTCTAAAATGTCTGTCAGTTCGCAGAATGTGATTTCGATCATGCAGCTAGTGCGATCCTGAACTAAGGTTTTCTGATACTTGAATACCGTTTTATTCGGTTTCGCCAAAGGAGAATGACTGATGAAATCCCCCGCACCTTCTCGCCCGCAAAAAATGGCGTTAATTCCAGCCTGCATCTTTTTGTGTTTCGCTGCGCTATCGGTGCAGGCAGAAGAAACATCGGTAACACCACAACCGCCTGATATTTTATTAGGGCCGCTGTTTAATGATGTGCAAAACGCCAAACTTTTTCCGGACCAAAAAACCTTTGCCGATGCCGTGCCGAACAGCGATCCGCTGATGATCCTTGCTGATTATCGGATGCAGCAAAACCAGAGCGGATTTGATCTACGCCATTTCGTTAACGTCAATTTCACCCTGCCGAAAGAGGGCGAGAAATATGTTCCGCCAGAGGGGCAATCACTGCGCGAACATATTGACGGACTTTGGCCGGTATTAACGCGTTCTACCGAAAACACCGAAAAATGGGATTCTCTATTACCGCTGCCAAAACCTTATGTCGTGCCCGGCGGACGTTTTCGCGAGGTATATTACTGGGACAGTTACTTCACCATGTTAGGACTTGCCGAAAGCGGTCACTGGGATAAAGTCGCGGATATGGTAGCCAATTTTGCTCATGAAATAGACACTTACGGTCATATTCCCAACGGCAACCGCAGTTACTATTTAAGCCGCTCGCAGCCGCCCTTCTTTGCCCTGATGGTAGAGTTACTGGCGCAGCATGAAGGCGACGCCGCGTTGAAACAATACCTGCCGCAAATGCAAAAAGAATATGCTTACTGGATGGACGGTGTTGAAAACCTGCAAGCCGGACAACAGGAAAAACGCGTTGTAAAACTTCAGGATGGTACCCTTCTCAACCGCTACTGGGACGATCGCGATACGCCACGACCAGAGTCATGGGTGGAAGATATTGCCACTGCCAAAAGCAATCCGAATCGACCTGCCACTGAAATTTACCGCGACCTGCGCTCTGCCGCTGCGTCTGGCTGGGATTTCAGCTCACGCTGGATGGACAATCCGCAGCAGTTAAATACCTTACGCACCACCAGCATCGTACCGGTCGATCTGAACAGCCTGATGTTTAAAATGGAAAAAATCCTCGCCCGCGCCAGCAAAGCTGCCGGAGATAACGCGATGGCAAACCAGTACGAAACGCTGGCGAATGCCCGTCAAAAAGGGATCGAAAAATACCTGTGGAACGATCAACAAGGCTGGTATGCCGATTACGACCTGAAAAGTCATAAAGTGCGCAATCAGTTAACCGCGGCCGCCCTGTTCCCGCTGTACGTCAATGCGGCAGCGAAAGATCGCGCCAGCAAAATGGCGACGGCGACGAAAACACATCTGCTGCAACCCGGCGGCCTGAACACCACGTCGGTGAAAAGTGGACAACAATGGGATGCGCCAAACGGCTGGGCACCGTTGCAGTGGGTCGCGACAGAAGGATTACAAAACTACGGGCAAAAAGAGGTGGCGATGGACATTAGCTGGCACTTCCTGACCAATGTTCAGCACACCTATGACCGGGAGAAAAAGCTGGTGGAAAAATATGATGTCAGCGCCACCGGAACAGGGGGCGGCGGTGGCGAATATCCATTACAGGATGGCTTTGGCTGGACCAATGGCGTGACGCTGAAAATGCTGGATTTGATCTGCCCGAAAGAGCAACCGTGTGACAATGTTCCGGCGACGCGTCCACTCAGTGAGTCAACAACACAGCCGGTAAAACAAAAAGAGGCGGAACCTACGCCTTAACTTTGCTGTATATCGAGCAATGCCATTATGTGCATAAAATTGGCATTGCTCTTTTTTCGCCACGAAATGCCCCCCATTCTACGGTCTATGCCTTTATTTTCTTTTATCAGAGAAGATTTTAATTTTATTTTATCAATTTGTTAATCATTACACCTCTATTTATATTTTTCGCCACTCCGCCATTCTCCCTGACAATTTTCTTGTGGAACAAAGTGTTATTTAAGCAACAAGCAAATCATTCTGTCTCTTTAGACAAATTTTGACATCAAACATGATTTTTTTCGATATATATGTAAATATATAGCGGTTTTTATTATCAGGATATAACTTATGTCACTAACCAGACGGAGGTTTACACAGATTCTTGCGTCGACATTGTTCCTGCATCATCTGCCGTCCTTTGCACAATCAGTCAAATTCTGGGCCTCACTGACGCTTCCCGAAGCCCAAAACATTACACGCATCGTCAGCGCAGGCGCGCCCGCCGATTTACTATTGCTGGCTGTCGCGCCAGAAAAAATGGTCGGTTTTTCCTCTTTTGATTTTGCCCGTCAGGCATTAATTCCATTGCCAGAGCACATTCGCCAGTTCCCCAGGCTGGGACGACTCGCCGGGCGCGCCAGCACACTCTCGCTGGAAGGGCTTATGGCGTTACATCCCGATTTGGTCGTTGATTGCGGCAATACGGATGAAACCTGGATCTCCCAGGCACGGCAGGTTAGCGAACAGACACAAATACCCTGGTTATTGCTTAACGGGAAACTGGAACAATCAGCAGAACAGTTAACAACGCTTGGCAAAACGTTAGGCGAAGAGCACCGCGCCGCAGAACAAGCCAATCTCGCCAGCCGCTTCGTTGGTGAAGCTCAGGCATTCGCCACCTCACCCGCCGCTAACCTCAGCTTTTATGCTGCGCGCGGTCCTCGAGGGCTGGAAACGGGCTTACAGGGTTCGTTGCATACCGAGGCGGCGGAATTATTAGGTTTGCATAACGTCGCGCAAATAGCCGATCGCCACGGTCTGACACAGGTTTCCATGGAAAATCTCCTGCGCTGGCAGCCGGATATTATTCTGGTTCAGGAGGCCGTTACTGCAGATTTTATTCGTCGTGATCCTCTCTGGCAGGGCGTGAAAGCGGTTGCGGAACAACGCATCTTATTTTTAAGTGGCCTGCCCTTTGGCTGGCTGGATGCCCCGCCGGGAATCAACCGTCTTCTGGGATTACGCAGACTTCACGCCTGGCTGGATCCCGCCATCAATCGCCAGTTTAAAAGTGACATGCAGCATTACGCCCAACTGTTCTGGCATTGTTCACTCAGTGACGCCGACTATCAAAAATTGGTGGCGAGCTAATGAGAACCGTAAACGGATGTATTTTGCTGCTGGCAGCTATCAGTATCACTTTTGCCGCCGTAAGTGGGGCTTATCATCTCGATATGCAGCAACTGCTGGCGCTCATTCTTCGTCAAGAAAATGTTCCTGTGCAAGAACAAATTGTCTTCTGGCAAATCCGCGTGCCGCGTATTCTTGCTGCGCTGTTTCTGGGCGCGGCGCTGGCAGGGGCCGGAACCACCTATCAGGGAATGTTCCGTAATCCCTTAGTGTCACCGGATATTTTAGGCGTCTCCGCCGGTGCCGGACTTGGTGCCTGCGCGGCAATCCTGTGCGGATTATCCATTGTTTACATCCAGCTGTACGCATTTTGCGGCGGGCTGATGGTGGTCGCGGGCGTCTGGTTGATTACGCGTCGGGTGACCCGCCACGCTCCGATCTTAACCCTGGTGCTGGTAGGTATTGCATTAGGCACGTTGTGCGGAGCGGGGATATCGCTAATAAAAACGCTGGCCGATCCTTACACCCAGTTACCGTCAATTACCTTCTGGTTGCTGGGGGGGCTGTCCACCGTGACCTTACGCGATCTCTGCTATGCTGCACCGATCATTCTCATAGGCTCCTTGCCCCTGTTTTTTCTCCGCTGGCGCATGAATTTACTCACACTTTCCGACGACGAAGCCCGTTCGCTGGGACTGAACGTGACACGTCTGCGCTTTGGATTGATTGTCTGCGCCACACTCATCACCGCCAGCACGGTAGCAATAGCAGGCATAATTGGTTGGGTCGGCCTGGTCGTTCCGCACATTGCCCGCTTGTTGACCGGTCATAACCATCAGCAGCTGTTGCCCATGGCAATGTGTACTGGCGCGATTCTGCTCCTGCTTACCGATACGCTGGCACGCAGCATTGGAACAACAGAAATCCCACTTGGCATTCTGACCGCTTTTGTTGGCGCACCGTTTTTCCTGTTTTTGTTGTTACGCGGAGGTCGCCAGTGACTTTGCTTGCCGTCCGTCATGCGTCTCTGGGTTACTCCCGCCATCCGGTGCTACGCGACGTGTCCTTCACCCTGTCGCAAGGAACAATTTGTTGTCTGTTAGGAGCCAATGGTTGCGGCAAAACCACACTCATGCGCTCCATTCTTGGCGTTATACCGTTATTAAAAGGCGAGATCTTACTGGATAGCCTCCCTGTGCAGACACTCAGCCATCGCCAGCGCGCGCAGGCTATTGCCTGGGTGCCGCAGGCGCACGACGGCATTTTTGCTTTTAGTGTGCTGGATATGGTGTTGATGGGCCTGGCCCCCACCATAGGCGCTTTTTCCGTTCCCGGTAAGCAAGAACGCCTGAAAGCAACGGAGCAACTGGAAAAGCTGGGCATTTTGCATCTGGCGACACGACGCTGGAATACGCTTAGCGGCGGTGAACGTCAGCTGGCTTTAATCGCCCGTGCACTCGTCCAGCAACCGCGCTTGTTATTACTGGATGAGCCTGCCTCCAGCCTCGATTTCGGTCATCAGATCCAACTTCTGGACACGCTGGCGCAGCTCAAAAATAACGGCATGACAATGTTAATGTCGACTCATCATCCGCTCCATGCAAACGCCATTGCCGACAGCATTATCCAGGTAGAGCCAGATGGACGAGTAACACAAGGCTTACCGACCGAACAGTTAACAACGAAAAAACTGGCTGCCCTGTACCGGGTTTCTGCCGACCAGATTCACCATCACCTCTCTGCAATTAAGCACTAAGGAAAAATCATGCTCATTGACGATATTGATTTTGCAGACCTTTACCTTCAGCAACTCAGGCTGGCCCATCGCACAGAAAAAACGCCGGATCACTGGGATCAACGGGCGGAAAAAATGGCGGAAAATTGCGCCTCGCCTACGGACAGCTACCTGCAACAACTGACCTCAAAAATTGACCTGCAAGGCGCGCAAACCTTATTCGATATGGGCTGCGGACCGGGTACCGTATCGCTGGCGCTGGCGGACAAACTCACGACGATTTATGGCGTTGATTACAGTCAGGGGATGCTGAACGTTGCCGCCCGTCGCGCCGCCGCGCTAAAGGCAGACAATGTCCACTGGATCCAGCGCGCCTGGGAAGAGGACTGGAGTGACCTGCCACGCTGCGATATTGCCGTGGCTTCCCGCTCCACTCTGGTGGCTGATATGCGCCAGGCAATGAGCAAACTGAATAATCAGGCACGGCTTCGCGTCTATACGACTCATCTGGTCAGCACCTCGTTCGTCTCTCCAGCCATTCAGCGGGCGGCTGGTCGGGAAGTGATCGAATTACCCAACTATATCTTTGCGCTCAACGTCCTGTATCAGATGGGAATTTATGCTCACGTTGATTTTATCCGTGGACAAAATTGCCAACAGGATAACAGCACCTGGGAACGTTTTGAGCAGAACGTCAGCTGGAGTCTGGGCGCGCTTAACGACGATGAGCGTGAGCGGTTATATCGCTGGTATCAACAACAAGATGCTCGTGCCCTCGCCCCTGCCAGCCGCGACTGGGCGCTCATCTGGTGGGATAGCGTACCGCAGGAGACACTGCGATGATTTTCCTTTCTCAGGCACAAATCGATGCGTTACTTCTGGAAGATATCCAGGGCGGTGACCTGACCACGCGAGCATTAAATATTGGACACCAGCATGGCTATATAGAGTTTTTTCTCCGTCAGGGCGGCTGCGTCAGCGGAATTTCTGTCGCGTGTAAGATGTTAACTACGCTGGGATTAACTATTGATGACGCGGTCAGCGACGGTTCACAAGCGAACGCGGGTCAGCGGCTAATCCGTGCGCAAGGTAATGCCGCAGCACTTCATCAGGGATGGAAGGCAGTCCAGAATGTGCTGGAGTGGAGTTGCGGTGTTTCTGATTATCTCGCTCAAATGCTGGCGTTACTTCGTGAACGTTACCCTGATGGCAATATCGCCTGCACCCGAAAAGCAATTCCGGGCACCCGCTTACTGGCCTCGCAGGCAATTCTGGCTGCCGGAGGACTGATTCATCGTGCCGGATGTGCGGAAACCATATTATTGTTTGCCAACCACCGCCATTTTCTTCATGACAATCAGGACTGGTCAGGCGCAATCAATCAGTTACGTCGCCACGCACCCGAGAAGAAAATAGTTGTTGAAGCCGACACGCCGAAAGAGGCAATCGCCGCGTTACGCGCGCAACCAGACGTACTTCAGCTCGACAAATTTAGTCCGCAACAGGCAACTGAAATTGCGCAAATAGCACCGTCGCTGGCTCCCCACTGCACGCTGGCTCTGACCGGCGGAATTAATCTGACAACACTCAAAAATTACCTCGACTGCGGCATTCGCCTTTTTATTACCTCCGCGCCTTATTACGCGGCACCTGCTGACATTAAAGTCAGTCTGCAACCCGCAGCCTCTATTTAATTCTTTGTTAAACGGAATTTATTCTATGAGACTCAAAAAACGTTATCTCTGCACAGTATTATCACTTGCCTTTACCCAGCAGTCCGTAGCGGCTCAGGAGAGTGACACGCTGACCGTATGGTCCAGTCCGGTATCATCGACGACAACCACCGTTCTCGATCAACCCACCATGAAGGCCCTGGATAAACAGAATGTCGCTCAGGCATTAAGTGTCGTCCCCGGCGTGGTGCTGCAAAAGTCAGGTAGCCGCAACGAAGAACAGGTCAAAGTTCGTGGCTTTGATAGTCGTCAGGTGCCGGTCTATTTCGACGGTGTGCCCATTTATGTTCCCTATGACGGCAACCTCGATCTGGCGCGGATTCTGACCAACAATTTGGGGGCAGTTGAAGTTTCCAAAGGGTATTCGTCGCTGCTTCAGGGGCCTAATCAGATGGGCGGAGCCATTAATATCACCACCCAGAAGCCGACTAAACCGCTGGAAGCCAGTCTGGGATATCGTCAGGGATGGAGCCGTAGCCAGGACAATGCCTACGATATGCATGCTTCATTTGCCGCCAGCAGCGATCTGGGGTATTTGCAAGTCAGCGGTAGCCAGCTAAAGCAGGATTTTCTCGGCCTGCCGCATGGTGTAAATAATGATATTGCAGGCAAACACGGCAAGATGATTAATTCATCGGCTGATGATAAACGCGGCATTGTGAAGCTCGGTTTTACACCACGCGAAAACGATGAATACACATTGACTTACATTAAGCAGGATGGTGAAAAAGATAACCCGCCATACAGTGGAAATAGTGGTCAGAAATCACGCTACTGGCAGTGGCCAGAGTATGACAAAGAAAGTTTTTATTATCAGGGAACGACCCAACTAAACGATCGTTTTACCCTGAAAAGTCGGCTGTATCACGACACCTTTGAAAATACGCTAATGATGTACAACTCGCTGGCTGATTTGAAAAATAAAAAAGGCAGCTACAGCCATTATTCCGATTACAGCGACGGTGCCGGGTTACAACTGGCAGCCGATGTGCGTGAAAACGATCTGCTGTCGTTTGCCGTTAACTGGAAAGATGACGTACACCGGGAAAAAGGTGCGCCGCACGCCGCTTACGATCGCTATGAAGATCGTACCTGGTCGCTCGCCAGTGAATATCAATGGGCTGCTGCCGATAATGTCGATGTCGTGGCTGGAATCAGCTATGACTGGCGCGATAGCGTAGAAGCGAAAAAACATGAGAAAGATGGCAGTATCACCCATTATGACGACAACAATCAGTCAGCTTTTAACTGGCAGGTGATGGGGAAATACCACTTTGCCAATGAAGACACGCTGGCGCTTTCGTACTATGACCGCACACGCTTTCCGACGCTGAAAGAACGCTATACCACGTCCAAACCTGCGTATAACCAGATAGCGATTGTTAACCCGCAGCTCAAGCCGGAACGCGCGCGCGGGGTGGATTTAACCTGGAATGGTGCCTTCACGCACGACTGGGGATTTGAGGTCAGCGTTTACTATAACCGGGTGAGTGATGCCATCCTCTCGCACAATATCGATGCCGATACCATTCAAAATCAGAACAGCGGCACGGTGGATTACAGCGGTCTGGATGCCGGTATTAAGGGGAAAATCAGCAATATACTGGATGTAGGATTGAGCTACGCCCTGATCCACGCTGATGCCAAACGCAAAGACATCGGCAAGATAACCGATCTGCCAACGCAGACAATGACCGCATGGATGACTCTCAAACCGTGGGAGCCGTTAAGCGTAACGCTGTCGGAAGAGGCGCGTTCCTCCAGCTACAGCAACAGTGACGGTTCACAAAAAGCCGCCGGTTTTGCGGTGACCCACATTCGAGCCGATTACACCTTAGGTCATGGCTTCAGCGTTAATGCGTCGGTCAATAACCTGTTTGATACCAAATATGCCTACAGTGAAGGGTTTATTGAAGAAGGTCGCAATTTCTGGGCTGGTATCGAGTATACGTTCTGATGTGAAAGCGGATAGCGGCATCTGTATCGCTATCCGCCTTATGAAAATCTTATTCTCTTCGCAGGAGGCGGAATACGCCCAGCACCAGGATAGCGCCCACCACCGCCACCAGGAAGCTGTGCAAATTAAAACCGCTGATGGAGCCGCCAATGCCAAACATGGTCGCCAGCCAGCCGCCGACCACCGCACCGACTATCCCAAGAATACAGGTCAGGAAAAATCCACCACCATCACGCCCCGGCATGATTAGCTTGGCGATAATACCGGCTATCAGGCCAAAAATAATCCAGGCAATAATTCCCATGTTCAGGCCCTCGTTTCGATGAATCGGACGCAAGAAATGCTTACGTCAACGCTCTAAGTATAGGCAAGGGCGGGATCGATGCTGGGCGTATGTCGGCTGATTTAAGAACAACATGTAAAAAATATTCGCGCATTTGTATTAAGTTTTGTTAACTGCGACCGATAAACCAAAGACAGTTTGTCAGTCAGGAGTTTTTCCGCGTGAGTCATTACCATGAGCAGTTCCTGAAACAAAATCCGTTAGCCGTCCTGGGCGTGTTACGCGATTTGAACAAAGCCGCAATTCCTTTGCGTATCAGCTGGAATGGCGGGCAGCTGATCAGCAAAATACTGGCAATAACTCCGGATAAACTGGTGCTGGATTTCGGCAGCCAGGCCGAAGACAACATCGCCGTGCTAAAGGCGCAGCACATTACCATTACCGCCGAAACTCAGGGTGCGAAAGTCGAGTTTACTGTTGAACAACTACAGCAGAGTGAATACTTGCTGCTTCCGGCATTTATTACCGTACCGCCTCCCACCTTATGGTTTGTACAACGACGCCGATATTTCCGCATCACCGCCCCACTCCATCCGCCTTATTTTTGCCAGACCAAACTGGCGGATAACAGTACGTTACGTTTCCGCCTGTATGATTTGTCGTTAGGCGGCATGGGCGCATTACTGGAAACAGCAAAGCCTGCCGAATTACACGAAGGCATGCGCTTCGCTCAGATTGAAGTCAACATGGGGCAATGGGGTGTTTTTCACTTTGACGCCCAGTTAATCTCCATCAGCGAGCGCAAAGTGATTGATGGCAAAAATGAAACCATCACCACTCCCCGTCTGAGCTTCCGTTTTCTTAACGTCAGCCCGACGGTGGAGCGGCAATTACAGCGGATTATTTTCTCTCTCGAGCGAGAAGCCCGGAAAAAAGCGGACAATGTGCGCGACTGATTTACATCGCGTCCAGTGCCTGCTCAAGTTTGTAGATATAGCGCGGAGCCTGCGGCGCAGGATGATTTCGCGCTACGTGATCGAGGAACTCATCAGCATCCAGATCGTTGATTTTGCTGATCGCCTTTTTCCGATCTGACGAGAAAGTCCGTAGCAGCGCACCTGCCCCGTTAGCGTATGACACCACCAGCGCATATTGCAGTACCTTCGGATCTTCAATGCCTGCCAGCGGGCCGGTTTCCAGAATATTCAGGTAAGCCGCCCCCATTGAAATATTACGCTCCGGATTTTTCAGCTCGCTGGTCGTCGGCTCACCGCTCCAGCCCATACGACGATATACATCACGTCCGGAGGTTGAAGCTTTTATCTGCATCAAACCAATGGCATTCGATTTACTCACCGCGTTCGGATTACCACCCGATTCGATAGCGATAATCGCCGTGATCAATTGTGGATCGACGCCCCAGGCTGCACCGGCTTTCTGGCTTATTGGCATCCACTGCATCGCACGTTGCACCGGAACTTTCGCGTTCCACGGCGGGTTCGTATAGTCATGCTTTGATGAACAACCCGCTAATAACACAATCAAAAAGGCAAACCATCTCAATTTCACTTCTTCTGTCCTTATAGCCTGGAATCGCCGTTGAGGTGACAACGGCACACCTAAGCGGCATGATATACATTTCGTTTCTGTTGTCAGCAAGGAATTGCCATGTCTCTGTTTCACTTAATTGCCCCATCGGGTTACTGCATTAAACAGCACGCCGCGCTGCGTGGTATCCAGCGCCTTACCGACGCGGGGCATCAGGTCAATAACGTCGAGGTTATTGCCCGTCGTTGTGAGCGTTTTGCGGGTACGGAAACGGAGCGTCTGGAAGATCTCAATTCTCTTGCCAGACTGACTACCCCCAACACCATCGTGCTGTCTGTACGCGGCGGTTACGGTGCCAGTCGTTTACTGGCAGATATTGACTGGCAGGCACTGGTGGCTCGCCAACAACATGACCCGTTACTCATTTGCGGACATAGCGATTTTACCGCCATTCAGTGCGGTCTTCTGGCGCAAGGCAATGTCATCACCTTTAGCGGCCCCATGCTGGTAGCAAACTTTGGCGCGGATGAACTAAATGCCTTTACCGAGCACCACTTCTGGCTGGCGTTACGCAATAAAACGTTCACCATTGAATGGCAAGGGGAAGGCCCGACATGTCAGACCGAAGGCACGCTGTGGGGAGGCAATCTTGCGATGCTGATTTCACTGATTGGTACACCGTGGATGCCAAAAATTGAGAACGGTATTCTGGTGCTGGAAGATATTAACGAGCACCCTTTCCGCGTCGAACGTATGCTGTTGCAGCTCTATCATGCTGGAATTTTGCCACGTCAGAAGGCGATTATTCTCGGTAGCTTTAGCGGCAGCACGCCTAATGATTATGACGCAGGTTACAACCTGGAGTCAGTGTACGCGTTTTTGCGTTCCCGCCTGTCGATTCCACTCATTACCGGCCTCGATTTTGGTCATGAACAACGCACGGTTACACTGCCGTTGGGCGCACATGCCATTCTTAATAACACCCAGGAAGGCACCCAGTTGACGATTAGCGGTCATCCTGTTCTTAAAATGTAAAAAAATCACGCTTCAGGGCTAAGTAAAACGCTGTCTCTGCCGCTAATATGGTAGGGTTTATATAAGAGACAGCGTAATCAGGAGTAACCGACCGTTGGATGCCACAACAATAATTAGCCTTTTCATCTTAGGATCCATCCTTGTCACCAGCAGTATATTACTTAGTTCATTTTCTTCCCGTCTTGGCATTCCCATTCTGGTTATTTTTCTGGCGATCGGCATGCTGGCGGGGGTTGATGGCGTCGGCGGTATCCCGTTTGATAATTACCCCTTCGCCTACATGGTAAGTAACCTGGCGCTGGCGATTATTTTGCTCGACGGCGGGATGCGTACTCAGGCCAGCTCCTTTCGTGTGGCGTTAGGACCGGCACTGTCGCTGGCGACGCTGGGCGTGCTTATCACCTCTGGTTTAACCGGCATGATGGCGGCGTGGCTGTTTAATCTTGATTTGATTGAAGGATTATTAATCGGCGCTATCGTCGGCTCCACCGATGCTGCAGCGGTCTTTTCTCTGCTGGGTGGTAAGGGGCTTAACGAACGTGTTGGCTCGACGCTGGAAATTGAATCCGGCAGTAATGATCCAATGGCGGTCTTTCTGACGATTACCCTGATTGCGATGATCCAGCAACATGAAAGCAGTGTCAGTTGGATGTTCGTGGTCGATATTCTGCAGCAATTTGGCCTCGGGATTGTCATCGGGCTTGGCGGTGGTTATTTACTGCTGCAAATGATTAATCGCATCGCCCTGCCCGCCGGATTATATCCATTGCTGGCATTAAGCGGCGGTATTTTAATTTTTGCTTTAACCACGGCGCTGGAAGGCAGCGGTATTCTGGCTGTTTATCTGTGCGGTTTTCTGCTGGGTAATCGGCCGATTCGCAACCGCTACGGCATCCTGCAAAATTTCGACGGCCTCGCCTGGCTGGCGCAAATCGCCATGTTCCTGGTGCTGGGGCTATTGGTTAACCCAAGCGATCTGCTGCCCATTGCCATTCCGGCGCTCATTTTGTCCGCATGGATGATTTTCTTCGCCCGTCCTCTTTCGGTATTTGCCGGATTGCTACCGTTCCGTGGCTTCAATCTGCGTGAGCGCGTGTTTATCAGCTGGGTAGGATTACGCGGCGCGGTGCCGATTATTCTGGCTGTGTTCCCGATGATGGCGGGGCTGGAGAATGCGCGACTGTTCTTTAATGTCGCCTTCTTTGTGGTCCTGGTTTCACTGCTATTGCAGGGAACATCACTCTCGTGGGCGGCGAAAAAAGCCAAAGTGGTCGTTCCGCCAGTGGGACGTCCGGTGTCACGCGTTGGCCTGGATATTCATCCGGAAAATCCGTGGGAGCAGTTTGTTTATCAATTGAGTGCCGATAAATGGTGCGTGGGCGCGGCACTGCGTGATTTGCATATGCCAAAAGAGACGCGTATTGCGGCACTGTTTCGTGATAACCAGTTGCTTCATCCCACCGGCAGCACCCGACTGCGCGAAGGCGATGTGTTGTGTGTAATTGGTCGGGAACGCGATCTCCCGGCGCTCGGTAAACTGTTCAGCCAGTCGCCGCCGGTCGCGCTGGATCAACGCTTCTTTGGTGACTTCATTCTCGAAGCCAGCGCCAAATATGCTGATGTGGCGCTGATATATGGTCTGGAAGACGGGCGAGAATATCGCGATAAGCAGCAAACGCTGGGTGAAATCGTCCAGCAGTTGTTAGGCGCAGCACCGGTTGTCGGTGACCAGGTAGAGTTTGCCGGGATGATCTGGACGGTGGCCGAGAAAGAAGATAATGAAGTGTTGAAGATTGGTGTTCGGGTAGCGGAGGAAGAAGCCGAATCTTAAGTTTAATGTGTTTTATAACGCTGGATACGACGCTGGTCGCATCCAGCGATAACAAGTTACACCGTCACAACCGGGACGCGTAACGCCAGCGCGCACATCAACTCATAGCCTACCGTTCCGGCAGCGGCGGCGACATCATCAATTTTGATCTCCTTGCCCCACAGCTCAACTGGCGTACCAATACCCGCTTGCGGGCAAGGCGTTAAATCGACCGCCAGCATATCCATCGAGACTGTCCCCACCGTCATGGTGAGAACGCCGTCCACTAAAACAGGGGTACCGGTAGGCGCGTGGCGCGGATAACCGTCGGCGTATCCTGCGGCGACAATGCCGATTCGCTGTTCATCGCGCGCAGTATAGCGACCGCCGTAGCCCACACGCTCGCCCGCTTTTAGCGTCTGGACACCAATAATCTCACTGCTTAGCGTCATCACCGGACGTAATCCGGTATTGGCGATATCACGCCACTGACCGGACGGCGAAGCGCCATACAAAATAATACCAGGCCGAACCCAGTCAAAATGCGCTTCCTGGTGCCACAGAGTCGCCGCCGAATTGGCCAACGAACGCCGACACTCCAGCCCTTCCGCCGCCTGCTCAATACGCGCCATCGCGCTGGAAATTCCATCAGGATGTTCCGCTTCGGCAAAATGCGACATCAGGGTCATTTCGCCAACATTCGCCATCGCCCGCAACTGCTGCCAGACGGTAAGCACGCGATCGGGCTGGAAGCCCAACCGATTCATCCCACTGTTCACTTTAAGATAAATATCCAACGGTGCTTTTAGCCGCGCATTTTGCAGTGCTTTGAGCTGCCAGTTGCTGTGTACGCAGGTGGTCAGGCGGTGCTGGTCATAAATCTCCAGATCCTGAGCATGGAAAAATCCTTCCAGCATCAGGATCGGTCCTTTCCAGCCGCGCTCACGTAACGTTATTGCCTCTTCCAGATTAAGCAATGCAAAGCCATCGGTGGCCCCGAGCGCGCTCCAGATACGCTCAATACCGTGCCCGTAAGCGTTCGCTTTTACCACCGACCAGACGCGCGCGTACGGCGCGGCCTGGCGGACAATGGACAGATTCTGTTTTAATGCCTGCAGATCGAGGCTGGCCTGTATCGGACGGGTCATCTCGTTTCCTTAGCTGTGTGCGCCATGTAAATGGCCCGGGCGTGATGGCGTAAATCCACGGCTGTAGCGCGCTACGCTTAGATCTTCATACGGGATCGCTGGCGTGCGCCCCGAGAGCAGATCGCTTAACAACTGACCGGAACCGCAAGCCATCGTCCAGCCGAGCGTGCCGTGACCGGTATTCAGCCACAGATTTTTAAAGCGTGTACGCCCGACAACCGGCGTGCCGTCTGGCGTCATCGGGCGCAGGCCAGTCCAGAAAGTCGCCTGCTCAACATGACCGCCGCGTGGATAGAGATCGCGAACCACCATCTCCAGCGTTTCACGACGCGGTTGCAACAGCTCGGTGTTAAAGCCAACAATTTCCGCCATTCCGCCAACACGAATGCGGTTATCGAAACGGGTAATGGCGATTTTGTAGGTTTCATCAAGGATAGTAGACACCGGCGCACCATCTTCCTGCGCAATCGGAATAGTCAGCGAGTAGCCTTTCAGCGGATACACCGGAATATCAACAATGCCTTTGAGCATCGCCGTCGAGTAAGAACCAAACGCCATCACATACGCATCGGCCTTAATCACTTCATCACCACACTTCACGCCGTAAATTTGCTCGCCGTCGCAAAGCAGTTGGTCAACGGGCGTATTAAAGCGGAATTTAACCCCCGCCTGCTCCGCCATCCGCGCCAGATTCTGGGTAAACAGCTGGCAGTCTCCGGTTTCATCATTGGGCAGTTGCAGGCCGCCCGTCAGTTTGTGCGCCACTTCTGCCAGCGCGGGCTCCACTTCCGCCAGGCGGCTGGATTCCAGCAGCTGATACGGTACGCCAGCATCTTCCAGCACGGCGATATCGCGGGTCGCGTTTTCATACTGTTGTTCAGTACGGAACAGTTGCAGCGTCCCACCCTGACGCCCTTCATACTGAATATTGGTTTCGGCGCGCAATGCTTTCAGGCAATCACGGCTGTATTCCGCCAGACGCACCATCCGCCCTTTGTTTTCCATATAGTGGCTGGTGTCGCAGTTACGTAACATTTGCCACATCCATTTCAACTGGAACTGCGTACCGTCGAGACGAACCGCCAGCGGCGCATGGCGCTGGAACATCCATTTAATCGCTTTTAAAGGCACACCTGGTGCCGCCCACGGTGCAGCATATCCGGGGGAGATTTGCCCGGCATTCGCGGCACTGGTTTCCAGGGCGGCCCCCGGCTCCCGATCAATGACGGTGACCTCATGTCCTGCCTGATTTAAGTACCAGGCGCTGGCAACGCCTACCACACCACTTCCCAGTATGACAACTCGCATAGCCACTCCGATAACGGTAGATACAGTAAAAGAATAATAATCTAATTACATCTTGATAACTCAGTTGAAAATATTATTCAACATACGGCTTTTTTATGGTGAGCTGGCTCACATCTCCCTGACTCTGCGGCAATATGGCGTCTTTAGTATCTCCTGCTGAACGCCCTTTTTATCCAGCATAAAATTCCGTTCAGAAGCGGATTAGTGGCACTCTGATAATAAGAAATCGCAAAGAAAAAAATTCTCCGGCGACGCGGTTTTTAACAGGTGTTCTATGCTTGAAATGAGGTGCTCCACACAGAGAGCGCCGACAACAATGAGGTGCGCGTATGGCGACGATCGATTCTATGAATAAGGACACCACACGTTTGAGCGATGGACCCGACTGGACGTTCGACCTGCTGGATGTTTATCTGGCAGAGATAGACCGGGTGGCGAAACTCTACCGGCTGGATACCTACCCGCACCAGATTGAAGTGATAACCTCAGAACAGATGATGGATGCCTACTCCAGCGTCGGCATGCCAATTAACTATCCGCACTGGTCATTCGGTAAAAAGTTTATCGAGACTGAACGGCTGTATAAGCACGGTCAGCAAGGACTGGCCTATGAAATCGTCATTAACTCTAACCCGTGTATCGCTTACCTGATGGAAGAGAACACCATTACCATGCAAGCGCTGGTGATGGCTCATGCCTGCTATGGGCATAACTCTTTCTTCAAAAACAATTACTTATTCCGTAGCTGGACCGACGCCAGTTCGATTGTCGATTATCTGATTTTTGCCCGTAAATATATTACCGAGTGCGAAGAACGTTATGGCGTTGATGAAGTAGAACGGCTTCTGGACTCGTGCCACGCGCTGATGAACTACGGCGTGGACCGGTACAAACGCCCGCAAAAAATCTCGCTGCAAGAAGAGAAAGCCCGGCAGAAGAGTCGCGAAGAGTATCTGCAAAGTCAGGTCAATATGCTCTGGCGTACCCTGCCGAAGCGCGAGGAAGAGAAAACGGTTGCTGAAGCGCGCCGCTATCCGTCCGAACCACAAGAAAACCTGCTCTATTTTATGGAGAAAAATGCGCCACTGCTGGAATCATGGCAGCGTGAAATCCTGCGTATTGTGCGTAAGGTGAGCCAGTATTTTTATCCGCAAAAACAGACTCAGGTGATGAACGAAGGCTGGGCGACCTTCTGGCACTACACCATCCTTAACCATCTGTATGATGAAGGGAAAGTAACGGAACGTTTTATGCTGGAGTTCTTGCACAGCCACACCAATGTGGTCTTCCAGCCGCCCTATAACAGCCCGTGGTACAGCGGCATCAACCCGTATGCCCTCGGGTTTGCCATGTTCCAGGATATTAAACGGATTTGTCAGTCGCCAACGGAAGAAGACAAATACTGGTTCCCGGATATCGCCGGTTCCGACTGGCTGGAAACGCTGCATTTCGCGATGCGTGATTTCAAAGATGAGAGTTTTATCAGCCAGTTCCTGTCACCGAAAGTGATGCGTGATTTCCGCTTCTTCACCGTGCTGGATGATGATCGGCATAATTATCTGGAGATTTCCGCTATTCATAATGAAGAAGGTTATCGGGAAATCCGTAACCGGTTATCGTCGCAATATAACTTAAGTAATCTGGAGCCGAATATTCAGATCTGGAACGTGGATTTGCGCGGCGACCGTTCGCTGACGCTGCGTTACATCCCACATAATCGCGCACCGCTGGATCGGGGGCGCAAAGAAGTGCTGAAGCATGTGCATCGCCTGTGGGGATTTGATGTGATGCTGGAACAGCAAAACGAAGACGGCAGCGTCGAGTTGCTGGAACGTTGCCCGCCGAGAATGGGAAATCTGTAAATAGTCCTCCTCGTTTGAGGAGGACTCATTTTTGCCGGATGCGGCGTAAATGCCTTATCCGGCCTACAAAGTATCGCAAATTCAATACATTGCAAAAAAACACGTAGGCCTGATAAGCGTAGCGCATCAGGCAATTATACGTTTGTCATCCGTCTGGAAGGATTATCGTCCCTGAATGGCTAAATCACCCGGCAGATTTTTCTGCATCCGGTGCCAAATCTCGCCACTCTCATGCCCATAGCGACGCACTGTTTCATATACCTGATCGTGTGCGCCTTCACTGCACAACGCCGACAGTTTGTGATAGAAGCCCAGCGCCAGACTGCGCGCTTCCGGATTGGCGAAATAGTGACGACCAATGCGCGTATACAGCCCTTTCATCCCGTTAAGGATCAGACCGTAAATCGGGTTGCCGGAAGCAAACGCCAGGCCGCGGAAAATGTTGTAATCCAGCTCGGCAAAGGCGTCGGCGTGATCGGCCACTTCATTAGCGGTTGCCAGCACTTCCTGCGCTTTATCGGGATGCTGACGAAACGCGGTGCGAATAAAAATAGTTGAAATATTGGTACGCACCGACAGCAAATTATCAATAAGCTGCGGCACACTTTCGTGGTCCAGTCGCGCCAGTGTTTCAAGGATATTTAAACCAGAGGTTTCCCAGAAATTATTCACCTTCGTCGGCTTGCCGTGTTGAATGGTCAACCAGCCATCTCGTGCCAGACGTTGTAACACTTCACGTAACGTAGTACGCGTTACGCCAATTAATTCTGAAAGTTCACGTTCTGCGGGCAAAATAGTCCCGGGAGGGAAGCGGTTATTCCAGATACTTTCAATAATGTACTCTTCCGCGAAACCCGCCGGGCTTTGCGCCTTAATGACCATAGTGAGATTTCCATAACACAGCAAAACAAAGTTGGACTCATCATACCAGAGGGCTAACTACGCTGATAGAAGACAAAAAGAAGAAAAAAGGGATCAAGGCTTCATTTTCTGCATCTCTTTCCCCTTGACTATCAAGACTTGCCTCACTCCTGTCTGACCGTTAAGCTTTGCGTTTAAACATAAAAACATCATTGATTATTTCTAAGGTAAGGGAAACCATCATGGAGATCTCCTGGGGCCGCGCACTATGGCGCAATTTTTTGGGCCAGTCCCCCGACTGGTACAAACTCGCCCTCATCATTTTCTTAATCGTAAATCCGTTAATTTTCCTCATCAGCCCTTTCGTCGCTGGCTGGTTGCTGGTAGCGGAATTTATTTTCACTCTGGCTATGGCCCTGAAATGCTACCCGCTGCTCCCCGGTGGTTTGTTGGCTATCGAAGCAGTATTCATCGGCATGACCAGCGCGGAACACGTCCGTGAAGAGGTGGCGGCAAATCTTGAAGTCTTGCTGTTACTGATGTTTATGGTGGCGGGTATCTATTTTATGAAACAGCTGTTGCTGTTCATATTTACCCGTTTGCTGTTAAGTATTCGCTCCAAAATGCTGCTGTCGCTCTCTTTTTGCGTGGCGGCGGCGTTCCTCTCCGCGTTCCTCGATGCCTTAACCGTCGTGGCGGTGGTGATCAGCGTTGCAGTCGGTTTTTATGGTATTTATCACCGCGTAGCCTCTTCCCGTACTGAAGATACCGACCTGCAAGACGATAGTCATATCGACAAGCATTACAAAGTGGTTCTGGAACAGTTCCGTGGCTTTCTGCGTAGTCTGATGATGCATGCCGGTGTCGGCACCGCATTAGGCGGCGTGATGACCATGGTGGGCGAACCACAAAACCTGATCATCGCTAAAGCGGCTGGCTGGCATTTTGGCGATTTCTTCCTGCGCATGTCGCCGGTGACCGTCCCGGTTCTGATTTGTGGCCTGTTAACCTGCCTGCTGGTAGAGAAGCTGCGTTGGTTTGGCTACGGTGAAACGCTGCCGGAGAAAGTCCGCGAAGTGCTGCAACAGTTTGACGATCAAAGCCGCAACCAGCGTACCCGTCAGGATAAAATCCGTCTGATTGTCCAGGCGATTATCGGCGTCTGGCTGGTGACTGCGCTGGCACTGCATCTGGCAGAAGTCGGTTTGATTGGTTTGTCGGTCATTATTCTGGCGACATCATTGACCGGTGTTACCGATGAACATGCTATCGGTAAAGCCTTCACCGAATCTCTGCCATTCACCGCACTGTTGACGGTGTTTTTCTCAGTAGTCGCGGTGATTATCGACCAACAACTGTTTTCGCCGATTATTCAGTTTGTGTTGCAGGCATCTGAACATGCTCAGCTGTCGTTGTTCTATATTTTCAACGGTCTGCTGTCATCCATTTCGGATAACGTCTTCGTGGGGACGATTTATATCAACGAAGCGAAAGCGGCAATGGAAAGTGGCGCTATCACGTTGAAGCAATATGAGCTGCTGGCGGTCGCCATTAATACCGGTACCAATCTGCCCTCCGTCGCTACGCCGAACGGTCAGGCTGCGTTCCTGTTCCTGCTGACCTCTGCACTCGCGCCATTGATTCGTCTCTCTTATGGCCGCATGGTGTGGATGGCCCTGCCTTACACCCTCGTCCTGACACTCGTCGGGCTGCTCTGCGTCGAGTTTACGCTTGCTCCTGTAACCGAATGGTTTATGCAAATGGGCTGGATAGCAACGCTTTGATAACAACTTACCGGGCATATAAATGCCCGGTTTGCCTTTTCGCCCGATAATTGTCCAATTGCGTCCTATTTTTGCTGCCTCCTGGTGGCGCAGCGAATGAATTGGTTTAAACTGCGCACTCTATGCATATTGCAGGGAAATGATTATGTTGCGATTTTTGAACCAATGTTCACAAGGCCGGGGCGCATGGCTGTTGATGGCGTTTACTGCTCTGGCACTGGAACTGACGGCGCTGTGGTTCCAGCATGTGATGTTACTGAAACCTTGCGTGCTCTGTATTTATGAACGCTGCGCGTTATTCGGCGTTCTGGGTGCTGCGCTGATTGGCGCGATCGCCCCGAAAACTCCGCTGCGTTATGTAGCGATGGTTATCTGGTTGTATAGTGCGTTCCGCGGTGTGCAGTTAACTTACGAGCACACCATGCTTCAGCTCTATCCTTCGCCGTTTGCGACCTGTGATTTTATGGCTCGTTTCCCGGAATGGCTGCCGCTGGATAAATGGGTGCCGCAAGTGTTTGTCGCCTCTGGCGATTGCGCCGAGCGTCAGTGGGAATTTTTAGGTCTGGAAATGCCGCAGTGGCTGCTCGGTATTTTTATCGCTTACCTGATTGTCGCGGTGCTGGTGGTGATTTCCCAGCCGTTTAAAGCGAAAAAACGTGACCTGTTCGGTCGCTAATCCATTCGGCGCTCCTGCGGGAGCGCTTTTTCCTGCCGCTATGTTTATTTGACCCGCAGTAAATCAGAACTTCGCGTTGTATAACATGGTGAAAGCATGGCACGCTTCATCTGCCATTGTTGCTGGATCCCCTGCCCGGCAAAATAGAGTGTTCCTCTGCCCTCTTTAGCATTCAGCGTATCCATTACCGCCATCAATTGCTCACTCCCGGGGCGCGGTGCGTTGTCATCGAATAAATTGAGCTGCGCGACTCCCTGACTGAAGAAATCCCCCAGCATCACGCCCGCTTTTTGGTAGCGATGGCCCGCTTGCCAGATGGCATCCAGAGATCGCGTAGCGGCGTTAATGATATCCCTGCTGTCCTGAGTGGGCGTCAGCAGTTTTACCGATGCGCTATTGCCGTAATAAGGTTCATTGAACGCAAATGGTGACGTCTTAATAAACGTGGAGATAAACCGACAATATTGATGCTCGCTGCGAAGTTTTTCCGCCGCCCGGGCAGCGTAACTACAAATGGCCTGCCGCATCGACGGATAATCCGTGATGCGTTCACCAAACGAGCGGGAACAGATAATTTCCTGCTTCGTCGGTGCAAACTCTTCCAGTTGCAAACAGGGTTCACCGCGCAGTTCACGCACCGTTCTTTCGAGCACGACATTAAAATGTTTACGGATAAACCGGATATCTGAATCCGCCAAATCGAGAACGGTTTTGATCCCCATCGCGTCCAGTTTTTTGCTGATCCGCCGTCCAATCCCCCAGACTTCATCCACGGGGAGAGCAGACATTAATTTACGCTGGCGTTCCAGATTTGATAAATCCACCACCCCGCCCGTCTGCCGCTGCCATTTTTTTGCCGCATAATTGGCAAGCTTAGCCAGCGTTTTGGTCTGGGCGATCCCCACACCAACAGTAAGATGGGTACGTTGTAGCACCGTTGCGCGAATTTCTCTGCCAAAATCAGTCAGATCGCGACAATTATGCACACCTGTCAGATCGCAGAATGCCTCATCAATACTGTAAATCTCGACGCGGGGCGATAGTTCTTCCAGCGTCGACATCACCCGATTACTCATGTCTGCGTAAAGCTCATAATTGCTGCTAAAGCAAACCACGCCACAGCGACGAAACAGATCTTTTTGTTTGAACCAGGGATCGCCCATTTTAACGCCCAGCGCCTTTGCCTCAGCGTTTCGGGCGATAACGCAACCGTCATTATTCGATAGCACAACCACCGGTTTACCCCATAAATCAGGGCGAAACACCGTCTCACAGCTGGCATAAAACGCGTTTACATCACAGAGGGCAAACATCAGCGCATCGCCTTAACGACGTGGATCACCACACCAAAGACATCCAGCGTATCTTCGCTACTGATGGTAATGGGCGAGTACGCACTGTTCATAGGAGTAAGCTGTACCGTCGGGCGTAGTTGCAATTTTTTCACCGTAAACTCACCGTCAACAGCAGCGATGACAATATCACCATGGCTGGCGGTAATAGCGCTATCGACAATCAGTAAATCACCGTCACTAATCCCACCATCAATCATAGAATCACCACTTGCTTTGACGAAATAAGTCGCGCTGGGATGCTGGATCAACAGTTGATTCAGATCGATGCGCTGTTCAACGTAATCTGCGGCCGGTGAAGGAAAGCCACACTGAACAAGATCGCTAAATAGCGGAAAAGTCACAATTTCGCGGAGATCCGCAGGCTTGATAAACAACATAATAATCTGCCTGAAGCTATACTGTTTTTATATACAGTAGTCTGTTCTTGTCAGCAGATCAATACTGATTCAGGCTATCAATATTTGTCGCTGCATAGACTGCTGATTTTTCGTTCTCTTATCCTGTGCTCACGCGGCCTTCTTGCGACAGCGTCCATCCAGCAGAAAGGAAAAATATCACCTGGTTTAAAATAGAATCGAAGCATTCGCCCAGAAAGGCATTCTCATTAAGGTACTGGATGACGGCATCAAGAAACTGTGTTCTATTGCTGCGGGCGTAGTTGAAGGGAAACTGATTCCAGAATTGAAGAACAAGTTAAAATCTGCGCTGAGTTTCTTTACCACCCTGTCTAACACGGTTAAACAAGCGAATAAAGATATCGATGCCGCCAAATTGAAATTAACTACCGAAATAGCCGCCATCGGGGTGATAAAAACGGAAACTGAAACAACCAGATTCTACGTTGATTATGATGATTTAATGCTTTCTTTACTAAAAGAAGCGGCCCAAAAAATGATTAACACCTGTAATGAGTATCAGAAAAGACACGGTAAGAAGACACTCTTTGAGATACCTGAAGTCTGATAAGCGATTATTCTCTCTATGTACTCAAGGTATAAAATTTATCACATTTAAAAATACAGACGTTTTTTAAAGATTGAGAGTTACCTGTTGATAATAAAGTATCGGGTAACTCTCATTATGACAGAGCGCTTTCAAAAACAGGGCTACAAAATGGCGAGCATCCAGACGTATATTAAGAAAGCCCCCATCAACATCTATTAAATTTATCACTGCGCCCAGTCAGGTTTATTTAAGATATGATCCTGCCAGTCAATCACTTCTGATTCTTTCACTGCGATATGACGCACAGAGATACGTTCACCATGCATTGCCGCTTTCGAACCAGTAAGTAGCGGATGCCACGCAGGTAAACCTTTACCTTCCGCCAGCAAACGATAAGCGCAGGTCATTGGCAGCCATTCGAATGTTGGCAGATTTTCACGGGTTAATTTAATGCAGTCGGGTTCAAACTCGAAACGACGTTCGTAGTTCCGACATTGACAGGTTTTAATATTGAGCTGGCGACAGGCGACGTTAGTGAAGTAGATTTCGTCGGTGTCTTCATCCATCAGTTTATGCAGGCAACACTGACCGCAACCATCACACAACGACTCCCATTCCGCATCGCTCATTTCGTCCAGGGTTTTACTTTGCCAGAAAGGTACATCGCTCATCAGGTGTTCCGCCATTACGTTAAAACGCACCTTATAACCAGTCTGGCACAGCGATGCAAGTTTTGCCGCCGCTTTCAGGCGGCAAAAAGTATTACAAAACGCGAGTTGTCAAAGAATGCCCATCGAAAGTGACTGTCAGCTCATCACCGCTTTGCAACGGGCCGACACCATCAGGCGTGCCTGTCAGCACAACGTCACCGGCCTTGAGGGTAAAAAACTTGCTCATATAAGCGATCAGCGGAACGATTTTATGGATCATGTCCGCAGTCGTACCTTGCTGGCGTTGCTCGCCGTTTACGCTCAGGCCCAGCGTTGTATTTTGCGGGTCGCCGGTAAACTCCGCCGCGGGAATAAACCCGGAAAGCGGACAAGAGTTATCAAACGCTTTGGCCTTTTCCCACGGCTGCCCGGCTTTCTTCATTTTTCCCTGAACATCACGCAATGTCAGATCGAGCGCCACGCCGTAACCGGCAATGGCTTTGCGGACATGCTCTTCCGTAGCCTGACGCAGCGTCGCGCCAATCAACACCGCCAGTTCGACTTCATGATGAACTGAACCGAAATCGGATGGGATCGCCAATGGCTGCCGCAGATCGCACAGTGCCGTTTCTGGTTTAATAAACAGCACTGGCTCTTCGGGTACTGCGCTGCCCATCTCTTTAATATGTTTGGCATAGTTACTGCCAACACAGACTACTTTACTCACCGGATAATCCAGCAGCGCACCTTGCCAGTTGTGATGTTGATACATAACGTTCCCCTCACCTTATCGTGGATATGAAAACCCGCGCCGACAAAGATAATGCCACCGCCGGATATCGGTTATTTGTTCGTGTCGTCTGTTTTCTGCCCCATGACGGAAAGATGTTGCTTCAGCAAATCTTCGGGTGGTGGCGGTAACTGCAAATAGTAACCTTGCTCGGTTAATGCCTGTTTAACCTTTTCAATATCGGCATTGACCAGTTTCTTCCGCCCATCCAGCGGAAGAATCATCGCTAACTGAGGCTGACCAAAACCTTTCATCAGTTCCTCAGGAACACGCGAAAAATCGTCTTTTTTTTCGACATATAAATAGGTCTGGTCACGCTTGCTGCTTCGATAAATCACACAAAACATACTTTTACTCTTTAAGATGCCAGGTTTTGGCATAAGCTAACATCAATGAAACCCGCGCCACAAGCCAGCCAGCTGTAGATTTCTACGGTTTGTTCAGTCCATGCCCCCTTTATAAGTAATCCCCCCGGCAAAAATGCCGCGCCGGGATTTAACCGAACACAGGAAAGCCACTGGAATTCTCCCGTGAAGGATTGTTATATTATAACAGTTCATCGTACTCATTCTGAACAGGAGACTACCAATGAAAATTAAGGGCATCAGTAAGGCTGTATTGTTGCTTGCACTGCTAACCTCCACGAGCTTTGCTGCGGGTAAGAATGTCAATGTTGAGTTCAGAAAAGGCCATAGCAGCGCTCAGTACTCCGGCGAAATAAAGGGATACGATTACGATACATATACCTTCTATGCCAAAAAAGGTCAGAAAGTGCACGTGAGTATCTCTAATGAAGGCGCTGATACTTACCTCTTCGGGCCAGGAATCGATGATTCTGTTGATTTATCCAGATATTCCCCAGAACTCGATAGTCACGGACAATACTCACTCCCTGCTTCTGGCAAATATGAGCTGCGAGTGCTGCAAACCCGAAACGACGCCCGTAAAAACAAAACTAAAAAATATAACGTCGATATTCAAATTAAGTAAATATCAACCGACGGGGACTCTCCCCGTCATAAACGTTAACGCCCCACTCCTCTCTGTCGCTTAATAGGTTAATGACGAATAGCAGACAATGCCGAATAGAACATAATGTAAACAAGACATCACTCACGACACATAAATAACATCTTTGTGGTGGTTTGATTGATTTTTCCACTCCGCTTACCATCCACACCAAAATAACGATCATCACGACATAATTTTTCTTTAACATCGCAAAATACACCGTTAGAGAATGTAAATTCGCTGGGATCGTAGCCTTGTAATGATTGTAAGTTTTCAGCGGCTTTTTCGCCGAGATATTTCCTTGTTAACTCTGGGGAAATGCCATCTGAACTCACACAAATATACGGGTCGCAAACAACGCCACACGCAGGAGATTGAAGCCCGCCAGCGTCATTTCCAGACGCCATTGATGAGAACATCATCCCCACACCTGACAATCCGATATAAAAAATACGCATCATATTCATAGCACATCCTGATAATCCAACCGTACAACACTTATGCTCATTTCATCATCAATCCGTAATCAAAACCGCTGACCTGGACGAGTTACGATGACCTGACAGAAGTATCAGACGTCTTCTGCGGTTTCTATGATAGAGCAATTCTGTGGCGGATATTAAGATAACGGGTATCTGTTCTTTAATGATGCTGCAAAAAATGGAAAGTTAAGAAAGCCTGGCGTGGTGAAAAAATACACTCGCCTCAACACTGGATATTTAAACAGGTCTGAAGATGCTGTCACGATTAGGGTGCGGAAAAAGGAAGCGTAAATAAGAACAATCAAAAGTACGACGGCAATGGGTTGATTGACAAGGGTATTTTTTAAGCTATGAATCAGCGCCATTTATCACAGAATAGACTTTTACTCTGAATAAATGGGAGGGTGACTTGCCTCAATATAATCCAGACTATAACATGCCTTATAGTCTTCGGAACATCATCGCGCGCTGGCGATGATTAATAGCTAATTGAGTAAGGCCAGGATGTCAAACACGCCAATCGAGCTTAAAGGCAGTAGCTTCACTTTATCTGTGGTTCATCTGCATGAGGCAGAACCTAAGGTTATCCATCAGGCGCTGGAAGACAAAATCGCTCAGGCCCCCGCATTTTTAAAACATGCCCCCGTTGTACTCAACGTCAGTGCACTGGAAGCCCCGGTAAACTGGTCAGCGATGCATAAGGCGGTTTCGGCAACCGGTTTGCGGGTTATTGGCGTAAGTGGCTGCAAAGATGCGCAACTTAAAGCCGAAATTGAAAAGATGGGGCTGCCTATCCTGACGGAAGGAAAGGAAAAAGCGCCGCGTCCAGCTCCCGCACCGCAGGCTCCAGCGCAAAATACAACGCCGGTCACAAAAACGCGTTTAATTGATACCCCAGTGCGTTCCGGTCAGCGTATTTATGCTCCACAATGTGATCTGATTGTTACAAGCCACGTTAGCGCAGGGGCCGAATTGATTGCCGATGGTAACATTCATGTCTATGGCATGATGCGCGGTCGTGCGCTGGCAGGGGCAAGTGGTGACCGGGAAACGCAAATATTTTGTACGAACCTGATGGCGGAACTGGTGTCCATCGCAGGTGAATACTGGCTGAGTGATCAAATCCCAGCAGAATTTTATGGCAAAGCGGCACGACTGCAGTTAGTCGAAAACGCTTTGACCGTTCAACCGTTAAATTGATCCCTTTTTAACAAGGAATTTCTATGGCACGCATTATTGTTGTTACTTC